>Ga0207416_1000718_pt1 | contig 52105 bp, 48 predicted proteins | sample PaiPotPPM11metaG_FD_184107 | JGI IMG/M metagenome (GOLD analysis project Ga0207416, IMG submission 184107) | Iron sulfur acid spring bacterial and archeal communities from Banff, Canada, to study Microbial Dark Matter (Phase II) - Paint Pots PPM... ... | reverse complement strand
CGCCTCACGAAGATCCTGACATCGGATGCCTTGTCCTGCTGCAGCCTTTCTTTCTGCCGCGCCAGAACTGGATACCCGTACCGGAATGGCATCCAAATATCGTGAGCGGCAAGGTTGTCGACCTGGGAATCGAACCATGGCAATCTGTGTGGGATCATGTCGAACGCTTCTTGCCCTCTCTCGAACTTCGCTACAGTGAGCCGAAACTCGTAAAGCTACGGTTGGGACAGGGCACGTTTCGCGTACTCGTGACAGACGCTTATCGTCGTCGCTGCGCCGTCACTGGGGAAAAGGTGCTCCCGGTTCTGCATGCCGCGCATATTCGATCGTATGCTGACGGGGGCGAGCACCGCGTTGACAACGGGCTTCTGCTGCGCAGCGACCTGCACATCTTGTTCGACAAAGGCTATCTGACCGTGACCCCCGATTACCGGGTGGAAGTCAGCCGGCGGCTGCACACCGATTTCCATAATGGCGAGGAATACCTGCGGTGGCGGGGTGGAAACATCACGCTGCCGCAAAGCGCGTCGGACCGGCCTCGGCCGGAGTTCCTGGCCTGGCACAACGTGCATAAGTTCATCGCATGACCGGCTGGTCCCGGGCGGGGAGCGCTTGGATTAGGTCAGATTACCTCGCTGTTCACCCGCCGGCGGGACCACGGCGGCGGCCACCGCCGTCAGGCAGACGCGCCGGTCGCTTGGGCCGGCGTCCGCCTACGAGAGCGGTTTTCCAAAGCGCTCGCGTGAGGCGACCTGGCTGAGCGGTTTGCGCATCTTCTTTCCGCGGCCGCCCGGCTTGGCGGGGTAGCCGAACGGCACGATCGCGAGGAGGTCGTAGTCGTCCGGCACGCCCAGCAGTGCCTTGGCCTCGCTCATCCCCACGAAGCCGACCCAGTTTGAGCCGACGCCGTCCGACCAGGCGGTCAGCATCATGGACTGAATCGCGCGGCTGCCGTCCGACACCCCGAACCGCGACGCCTTCTCGATCGCGACCGCGATCGCGAGCGGCGCCTGGGAGATGTACGGCCCGTACGGTGAAACCGCCGCGAGCTTAGCGAGCATCTCGCGGTTCTCCACGACGACGAAGTGCCACGGTTGCCCGTTCTTGCTGCTGCCGGTCAGCCGTCCCGCCTCAACGATCCGCCGCACCACGTCCGCCGGCACCGGCGTGTCGCGGTAGCTGCGCACCGCCAGGATCGTCCGGACCGCCTCGAAGACTTCCATGTCTGCCTCCCGTGTTGGTGACGGTTAGTCAGATCGCGTGACGTTGAGAGTGGCGCACACGCCGTTTCGGAGCGAGGGCGCATGGGGAAGGCTGTTCAGAAGTCTGATCTGCCTGACACCGGCGCCCTCACTCCGTCATCGGATGCGTCATCTCTTCCGGCCGCACCCACGCGTCGAACTGCTCCGCCGTCACATAGCCGAGCGCCAGCGCTGCTTCCCGCAGGCTTGTGTTCTCGTGGTGCGCCTTGAGCGCGATCTTCGCGGCCTTCTCGTAGCCGATGTGGGGGCTCAGCGCCGTGACCAGCATCAGGGAGTGCTCCACGTGCTCGCGGATCCGCGCCTCGTTCGGCGCGATGCCGACCGCGCAGTGGATCGTGAACGACCGGCAGCCGTCGGCGAGCAGGGCGGCCGACTCGAGCACGTTATGTAAGATCACGGGCTTGTAGACGTTCAGTTGGAAGTTGCCCTGCGAGTCGCCGAACGCGACGGCCTGGTCGTTGCCGTAGACCTGCACGCAGACCATCGTGAGGGCCTCGCACTGCGTCGGGTTGATCTTGCCCGGCATGATCGACGACCCCGGCTCGTTCTCCGGGATCAGCAGCTCGCCGAGCCCCGCGCGCGGCCCGGAGGCGTGCCAGCGGACGTCGTTGGCGATCTTCATCAACGCCGCGGCGAGCGTGCGAAGCGCCGCGCTCACATTGAGCATCGCCTCGCGCGAGGAGAGCGCGGCGAACTTGTTCGGGGCCGAGACGAACGGGCGGCCGGTCAGTTCGGCGATCTTCCGCGCCGCGACCTCGCCGAATCGGGCCGGGGCGTTCAGGCCGGTCCCCACCGCGGTGCCGCCGATGGCCAGTTCGTAGATGCCGGGCTGGGTCCGCCGGATGGTCGCGATCGCGTCGTCGAGCTGGGCCACCCATCCCGAGATCACCTGGCCGAGCGTCACCGGCGTCGCATCTTGGAGGTGGGTGCGGCCGATCATCACGACCGAGGCGTAGGCGCGGGCTTTTTCGTCCAGCACGTCGCGCAGGCCGGCGACCGCGGGGACCAGCACGTCCTCGACCTGCTCGGCGGTCGCGATGTGCATCGCCGTCGGGAACGTGTCGTTCGACGACTGGCTGCGGTTGACGTCGTCGTTGGGGTGGATGGGCTTCTTCGAGCCGATCGTGCCGCCGGCCAGCTGGATCGCGCGGTTGGCGATGACCTCGTTGGCGTTCATGTTCGACTGTGTCCCGGAGCCGGTCTGGAAGACGACCAGCGGGAACTCGTCGTCGAGCTTGCCCGCGATGACGTCGTCCGCGGCGCGCGCGATCAACTCGGCCTTGTCCGCCGGCAGCTGGCCGAGCTCGAGGTTGGCGAGGGCGCAGGCCTTCTTGAGAATCCCGAACGCCCGGATGACCGGCCGGCCCATGCGGAAACGGTCCACACCGATCGGAAAGTTTTCGATCGAGCGCTGGGTCTGCGCGCCCCACAGGCGCGACGCCGGGACGCGCACCTCGCCGAGCGAGTCCGTCTCGATCCGGACGTCCGCGCCGGCGCCCTTGGCCTGCGTCGCGGCGGATCCCGTCGCCGTTCCTGTTCCGCGTGCCGAGTTCCCACTCATCGTGCCAACCCCTCCCTGGGCCGGTGCGCGAGATCCGACCCCATGACGGCGACCAGCACCACCAACGGTGCTGTGACCGCCCACATCGACCACCGGTGCTCGGCGAAGCCGCCGATCAGCGCGCCGAGTAGATACACCGCCCACAGTCCGGTCATCAGCGGGGTTCCGCGCTCCGCCCTCCGCGGCGAGATGTTTTCGGTCCCGGCCGCGTCGCCGGTTTGCCGGCCGCGGGCGGCGCCGCGCGTCATCCAGCGATCCAAGAGATCGCTCGCCGTATCCGTCGCGAGCGTCGTGAGCGTGCCCGTGACGTACGTCGTCGCCACGCGATGCTCACCGACCCGCCGGACCGTCGCGCTCTGCATGCCCATCGCGGCGGAGAGCAGGGCGATCAGCCAGTAGGCCGCGGGTTCGGGGATGCGTCCGCGCGGCGCTCCGAAGATCACCCACACGCCGATCGCGGCCGCCATCACCGCCGCTTCGAAGCCGACTCCGCGGGCGATCCGGCCCGCGCCCCGCGTGATCGCCGTGCCGGCGCCGGCGCCGCAGACGAACGCGGCCAGCGCCACCACGTTGTGCGCCGCGTCCGCCCAGGCTTCCCGCCCGACGGAGAGTCCGAGCAGAATCGTATTCCCCGTCATGTTCGCCGTAAAGAGGCCGAGCATGAGGTAGCCGACCGCATCGAGGCACCCGGCCGCGCCCGCCAGCAGCAGCACGAGCCGCTTGCGTGGTGCCGCGGGCGCGCCGTGCGTTGTCGCCATCGCACGGGCCGTATTTCGCACGCGCGCGGGCGAGTCCTGGAGGAGAACCTTCCCCGGCGAAAGAACCTGTGCGCGAATCGCCACCGCCTCGGGGGAGGACCGTCATGCGACTTCGCGTTGCCGCTCTTGCGCTCGCCGCCGTCCTCGTACTCGGCATCGCCGCGGCCGGCCCGTCTCTCGTGCCGGCGCAGACCCGCCTGGTGATGGCGTTCGTCCCGTCGGGCGAAGCGAGCACGATCCTCGAGTCGGGCAACCGCATCTCGCACCTGCTCGAGATGGCGACGGGCTACCAGTTTCAGTCCGTCGTCGCGACCAGCTACGCCGGCGTCATCGAGGCGATGGGCGCCAGCCGCGCCGACATCGGCTGGCTGAACACGTTCTCCTACGTAATCGCCCACCAGAAGTACGGGGTGGAGGTCCGTCTGGTGACGGTGCGCTTCGGGCTGCCGTACTACCGCGCCGAGATCATCACGCAGGCCGCCTCCGGCATCAACGGCCTCGCCGACCTGCGCGGCAAGCGGTTCGCCTTCGTCGATCCCGCCAGCACGTCGGGCTACCTGTTCCCCGTCGCCGGCCTGAAGAAAGCGGGGTACGATCCGCAGAAGTTCTTCGGCCAGACGATCTTCGCCGGCTCGCACAACAACGTGGTCCTCGCGGTGTACCAGGGGCGGGTCGACGCGGGATCGGTGTTCGAAGACGCCCGCGGCTCCGTGCAGAAGACCCTGCCGGACGTGATGCAGAAGATCAAGGTGATCTGGAAGTCCGACCCGATCCCGAACGACACCGTCAGCTTCCGGAAGGGGCTGCCCGAAGACGTCAAGGCGAAGGTCACGACCGCGCTGCTGCGGTTCTCGCAGACCCCCGCCGGCCTCGACGCGCTCAAGTCGCTGTATGAAATCGAGGCCCTCGCCGACTACAACCTGCTGGTGACGAAATACAAGGTCAAGACCCCGACGCTCGACGCGTTCTTCGATCCGGTCCGCGACGTCCAGCGGTTCGTGGGGCTGAACCCATAGCGATCGGCATTCACGGGGTCCGCCCGTGAGCGAGCCGATCCTCCGGATCGAGCACCTCAGCAAGGTCTACGAGGACGGCACGCGGGCGCTCTCGGACGTCTCGTTCGAGGTAGCCCGCGGCGAGTTTCTCGTCATCATCGGGCTCTCGGGATCGGGCAAGTCCACGCTGCTGCGGTGCATCAACCGCCTCGTCACGCCGAGCGCCGGCCGCGTGTGGGTGGACGGCCGCGACGTGACGGCCGCCTCGCGCGACGACCTGCGCGAGATCCGCCGCGGCATCGGCATGGTGTTCCAGCAGTTCAACCTCGTGCGGCGGGCGTCGGTCCTGACCAACGTGCTGGCGGGACGGCTCGGGTACGTGCCGCCGGCGTGGTCGCTCGGGAACTACTTTCCGGCCCCGGTGGTCGACCGGGCGATGCAGAACCTCGAGCGCGTCGGCATCGCGGAGAAGGCGTTCGGCCGGGCGTCGGCGCTGTCCGGCGGCCAGCAGCAGCGCGTCGGCATCGCCCGTGCTTTGATGCAGGAGCCCCGCATCATTCTCGCGGACGAGCCGGTGGCCAGCCTCGATCCGGCCCTGTCGCATTCGATTCTGAAATACCTCGAAGACCTCAACCGCAAGGACGGCATCACCATCCTCTGCAGCCTGCACTTTCTGAGTCTCGCGCGGCGCTACGGCACGAGAATCCTCGCCCTCAAAGACGGTGCGATCGTCTTCGACGGCCGGCCGGGCGATATCGACGAGGCGCGGTTCCGCGCGATCTACGGCGAGCGGGCCGAGGAGGTCGAGGTCACCTGATCCCGGCGGCGCCGCTCGCCCCAGACGGCCGCGCGCCGGCGCACGACGCGTCGCTGCCCGGGGCGGCCCGGCGCCGCGCGGTGCGGCCGGCGCCCTGGTACCGCTCGTGGCGCGCGTACGCCGGGCTCGTGCTTGCCGTCGCGGTGTACGCGTACGGCTGGCACGTCACCCAGATCCGTCTCGGCGAATTGTGGCGGGGGGCGCCGCTGATCCGTCCGTTCGTGTCGGCCCTCGCCCATCCAGACGTGGTCACACGTGAACCCGCGGTGCAGCGGGCGTCGGGCGCCTTCTACTACGGCGGCGAGCAGCCGCCCCCGGCCGTGCCGGGACCGGGACCGGCGCTGCGCCTGTCGCGCGCCTCCGGCGCGGCCGGCGCGCGCGCCGCCGTGCACGGCGACGGCTTTACGCCCGGCCGCGCGGGAACCCTGTGGTGGGAGAATCAGATCGGCCAACGGCAGCCGCTCGCGGCGTTCCGGACCGACGCGCAGGGCCGGTTCGACGCGACGATCACGGCGCCCGACGTCCAAGGCACCCGCAACCAGATCATCGCCGAGGTCACGACCGGGTACGGTCCGCTGCGGCCGAGCCGGACGCTCGTCATCGTGCTCGACCGGATGGTCGAGACGGTGTTCCTCGCGCTGATGGGGACGACGATGGGCGTGATCTTCGCGGTGCCGCTGTCGTTTCTCGGCGCGCGCAACCTCACCGGGCATCTGCCGGCCGGCGGCGCGGTCTACGCGCTGACCCGGACGGTGTTCAATCTCGCGCGCTCGATCGAGGCGCTCGTGCTGGCGATCATCTTCACCGTCTGGGTCGGGCTCGGCCCGTTTGCCGGCGTGCTGGCGCTCGGCGTGCACAGCATCGCGTCGCTCGGCAAGCTGTACTCGGAAGCGATCGAGAGCATCGACACCGGCCCGATCGAGGCGATCATGGCGACGGGGGCGAGCACGCTGCAGGTCATCCGCTACGCCGTGGTGCCGCAGATCGTGCCGCAGTTCATCGCGTTTACGATCTACCGGTGGGACATCAACGTCCGGTTCAGTACCGTGATCGGATTCGTCGGCGGCGGCGGCATCGGGTTCGTCCTCCAGCAGTACATCAATCTGCTGCAGTGGCCGCAGGCCGCGACGGCGCTGTGGATGATCGCGCTGGTCGTAGCGGCGCTGGACTACGCGAGCGCCGTCGTCCGCGAACGCCTCGTGTGAGCCGCCGCCCGGACGCAGGCGGCCCGGCGCTCGTGCTGCGGGCGCACGCGCTTGAGGCGACGGGAATCGCGCGGGCGGGGTTCACGACGCGGCAGGGCGGCGCAAGCGGCGGACCCTACGGCAGCCTCAATCTCTCCTATGCCGTCGGCGACGCGCGCGCGGCGGTCGACCGGAACCGGCGGCTCGCCGCGGCGGCGGTCGAGGCGGAGCCCGGCCGACTGGTGGAAGCGCAGCAGGTCCACGGGGCGGCGGCCGCGGTCGTCGATCGCGGCGACGCCGGCCGGACCGTCCCGGGCGCGGACGCCCTGCTGACGGCGTCCCCGGACGTCTGGCTCGCGGTCCACACGGCGGACTGCGTGCCGCTGCTGCTGCTGGACCCCATCCGCCCGGCGGTCGCGGCCGTCCACGCGGGCTGGCGCGGCGTCGCCGCCGGCATGGTGCCGTCGGCGGTGGCGCGGCTCCACGCGGCCTTCGGGGCCGATCCGGCCCGGTGTCTCGCGGCCGTGGGACCGGCCATCGGCGGCTGCTGCTACGAGGTCGACCGCCCGGTCGCCGAGGCGATGCGGAGCGCGCCGTGGTGGCCGGAGGCCGCGCGGGCGGCGTCGCCGGGAAAATGGCATCTCGACTTGCGGGCGGCAGTTCGCGCGCAGCTCACCGCCGCGGGGCTGCGGCCGGAACGTATCGAGGTGACGCCCGGCTGCACGCGCTGCCAGCCCGACGTGTTTTTCTCCTACCGGCGAGAACGCGCGACCGGACGCATGGCGGCCTGCATCCGGCTGTGCGGGCGAGCCCAAAGGGAATAATGCCGCTTCGTCGAATACAGCGCCCGCCGGGAAGCCTTCATGGCCGATCTTGCAACCAATCTGGCGGGTGTGCGCGCGCGAATCGCGGCGGCCGCGGAACGCGGCGGCCGTCGCGCCGACGACGTGTTGCTGGTCGCGGTGACCAAGACCGTCGACGCCGCGCGGGTGCGGGAGGCCGCCGCGCTCGGACTCCGGGCGTTCGGCGAGAACCGGGTCCAGGAGGCGCGCGAGAAAGTTCCGGCCGTGCCGGGTGTATCCTGGCACCTGATCGGCAGCCTCCAGCGGAACAAGGCCAAGGAGGCCGCGCGGCTGTTCGACGTCATCGAGTCCGTCGACTCGGAGCCGCTGGCGGAAGAGTTGAGCCGGCGCGCCGAAGAGCAGAAGCGGGCCGTCGACGTGCTCATTCAAGTCAACGTGGCCCGCGAGCCGCAAAAGCACGGCGCGTCGCCGGAGGAGGCGGCGGAGGTGGTGCGCCGGACGGTTGCTCTGCCGGGGTTGAGACTGCGCGGACTGATGACGATCGCGCCCGCCGTCTCCGACCCCGATGCGGTGCGTCCGGTGTTCCGGGCGCTGCGGGAACTGCGGGAGAAGTTGCACAGTACCACCGGCATCGCGCTCCCGGAGTTGTCGATGGGGATGTCGGACGATTTCGAAGTGGCCATCGAGGAAGGCGCGACAATGGTCCGCGTTGGGCGGGCCATCTTTACTGACCGCAGCCAGACATAGCCGGCAGGACGCAGCACAGATCGCAGCAGCGGACGCCCCACACCGGAGGGCGACACATGGGCCGGGTCATGCAACGGATGTGGCACTTTCTGGGCTTCGGCGAGCATGAGGAAGGAGGGGTACCGGCCGAGACCGCGCCGCCGCGGGCGCCGATTTTTCGCCTGCACACCCAGCGGTCCTTGGAGATCGTGGTGCTCGAGCCGGGGCAGTATGAAGAGGCGCAAACCGCGGCCGACTATCTCAAGACACACCGGCCGGTCGTGCTCAACCTCAGGAACGTGCACAAGGACCTGGGGCGGCGCGTCGTCGATTTCCTGAGCGGAGTCGCGTATGCGCTGGACGGGCACACGCACCGCGTCGGAGACGAGATATTCCTCTTTACACCCGCGCACGTGTCTATTACGGCGGAGCACATCGAGGAGGCGGCGCCCAAAGGGCTCTTCCCCGTCGAGTGAGTGCGCGTTTCGATATACTGAGAGGCGCCTGCATCACGTGATGTCCAGAGCCGGAGACCGCGCGGGATGAGCATCGAGGTCCCCTTGTGGTGGGAGGACGGGGCGCTGTGTCTGATCGACCAGACCGCCCTGCCCCACGAACTTCTGTCGCGCCGCTGCACAACCTGGGAAGAGGTCGCTGAGGCGATCCGCACGCTCCGCGTGCGCGGCGCCCCCGCGATCGGTCTCGCCGCGGCTTACGGCCTCGCGCTGGCCGCGGGCGGAGCGACCGGCTCCCGCACCGAACGGCTGGCGCGCCTGCGCATGGCCGCCTCCGGGCTCCGGGCGACGCGCCCGACCGCGGTGAACCTCGCCTGGGCGCTCGACCGGATCCTCGCCGTCGCCGAGGCGACGCCGGAGGCCGAGCGTCTGTCCGGCCGCCTGCTGGACGAGGCGCACGCGATGGCCGGCGCCGACTTTGAGATAAACCGCCGCATGGCCGCCCACGGCGCCGCGCTGTTACCGGAGGGGGCCTCCGTCCTGACGTACTGCAACACCGGGATGCTGGCCACGGGCGGATGGGGGACCGCGTTTGGGGTCCTCCGGCAGGCGCACCAGGACGGCCGCCGGATCCGCGTGATTGCCTGCGAGACGCGGCCGGTGCTCCAGGGCGCGCGCCTCACGGCCTGGGAGCTCATGCAGCACGGCATTCCCGCGACGCTGATCACCGACAACGCCGCCGCGACCCTGATGCGCGCCGGCGAGGTCGACGCGGTCATCGTCGGCGCCGACCGCATCGCCGCCAACGGCGACACCGCGAACAAAGTCGGCACCTACGCGCTTGCGGTTCTCGCCCATGCCCACGGCCTGCCGTTTTACGTGGCGGCGCCGCTGTCGACCGTCGACCTCGCGACCCCGGAGGGTACCGTGATCCCGATCGAAGAGCGTTCCGCGGACGAAGTGACGATGCTGGCCGGGGTCCGTGTGGCCCCGCCCGGCATCGCGGTGCGCAACCCGGCGTTCGACGTGACCCCGCACCGGTTGATCACCGCGATCGTCACCGAGGCCGGCGTGCTGCGGCCGCCGTACACCGTGACGCTGCGCGCGGCGCGCGAAAGCACCGCCGCCGGAGCGGCGCGATGAAGCGGCCGTTCCGGCGCAAGGCGCTCGCCGTCGCGGTGCTCGCCGCCTGGGGCGCCGTCATGGTGCGGCAGGTCGCCCTGCACGACGCGACGTGGCTGTCCGCGATCTTCTTTGCGACCGGCCTGTACGGCACGATGCTGATGGCCTTCGCGGTCTGGCCGCGGCGAGCGCCGGAGCGCGCGGAGGCGTCGCCCGCGGGACCGGCGTTCCGGCCCTTTGTCAGCATTATCGTCCCGGCGCGCAACGAGGAGGACGTGATCGCCGACACGGTCCGGTGCCTGTGCGCGCTCGATTACCGGGATGCCGCGCGCACGCCGGCGTTCGAGGTCATCGTGGTGGATCACCGCTCCACGGACCGGACGGGGCAGGTCCTCGACGGCCTGCGCCGCGAGCTCGAGTTTACGGTCGTGCGGCCGTCGGTCGAGGACGGCGTCGGCAAAGCCGTGGCCCTCAACGTCGGGCTCGCCGCGGCGCGCGGGGAGGCGATCTGCGTCTTCGACGCCGACGCGCGGGTCGCGGCGGACTTTCTGGCCCGGCTGATTCCGCACCTCGCGCGGCCGGGCGTCGCCGGCGTGCAGGCCCGCAAGCTGGTCTACGACGGCCGCGGCAACCTCCTGATGCGCGCCCAGGAAGACGACTACTTCGTCTTCCAGACACTGACCCAGCGCGGCCGGCACCGCATCGGCGGCGCCGTGATCCTCACCGGCAACGGCCTCGTGACGCGCCGCGACGCGCTCGAAGCCGTCGGCGGCTGGAACGAGGACGCCCTCACCGAGGACATCGACCTGTCCGTGCGCTACGCGCTGCGCGGCTGGACCGTCCACTACTGCGAGGACGTGGTGGTGTGGGAGGAGGCCGTCGCCACCTGGCGGGCGCTCGTCCACCAGCGCACCCGGTGGTCCGAGGGCTCGCTGGGGTGTCTGTTCGAGTACGCGGGCGCGATGCTGCGCGCGCCGGTGCCGTGGCGGAAGCGGCTCGACTTTCTCGTGTTTCTGTCGGGATCGCTTGTGCTGGCGCTCTCGATGCTGGCGAGTTACGTCTTTCTCGCGGAAGATTGGATCCTCAAGTTCGCGTCCAACCGGCTCACGGTGCTCAACGCGTTCCCGGTGGCGCACGACCAGCCTTGGTACGCGTACTACTGGATCGTGGTCATGCTCTCCACCGTGGTCGGGATCGCGGTCGAGCGGGCCCGCACCCCTCTTGGGGTGGTGCTTACCTCGGTCCGGTACATGCTCTTCGCGACGCACCAGATCGTCACGCTGCCGCTCGCGTTCTACCGGTTCGTCCGCAGCGTGTTCACCGGACGCATCGAGTGGATGAAGACGGAGCACCGCGGCGTCGGCCTCCCATCCTTTGGGAACCGCCGCATCCCGGCCGCGGAGCGGGGGGCCAAGAGCCCGGCGGAGGCGGCCGCTCCCCTTATTTGACGCTCCCGCGGGGCCTGTGCTAGAATCCGCGCGAATACACGATGACGGAGGACCGCCGCCGCGCGGCCCGCAAAGCGAGCCGGGTTGGGTGAAAGCCGGTGCGGTGCCGGCGGCCGCCATCGCCTCCCGAGTAGCGGGTCCCAGGGACAGCTTCCGAGGCCCCGCCGGTATCCCCCGATAACGGGATTTGGACCAGGCGCGCCGGCCGCGCGATCCGCCGACCGCCGGTCCAAACGAGTGCCGGGCCCGCAGGGGCCCGGAACGAGGGTGGTACCACGGTGACCCCGTCCCTTGCCGGACGGGGTTTTGTCATTCCGCACCGCTGTTTTGGATCTGTCTTGGATCGGAGGAGTGGCTCGATGGTCTTTCAACCTGTCGATCCGCGCGCGGATTTTCCGGCGCAGGAGCGCGCGACGCTGGAGTGGTGGACTCGAGAGGGCATCCTGGCCCGCTACCTCGCGAAGAACCGCGACGCGGCGACGCGCTGGTCCTTTCTCGACGGGCCGATCACCGCGAACAATCCGATGGGCGTGCACCACGCCTGGGGCCGGTCGTACAAGGATCTGTTCTGCCGGTACCACACGATGCTCGGCCACCGCCAGCGCTACCAGAACGGCTTCGACTGCCAGGGCCTGTGGGTGGAGGTCGAGGTCGAGAAAGAGCTCGGCTTCAAGAGCAAGCGGGACATCGAGCAGTACGGGATCGCGGAGTTCGTCGAGCGCTGCAAGGCGCGGGTGTTGAGGTACGCGGGCGTGCAGACGCAGCAGTCGATCCGCCTCGGCTACTGGATGGACTGGGACAACTCGTACTACACGATGTCCGAGGAGAACAACTACACCATCTGGCTCTTCCTGAAGCGGTGCTGGGAGCGCGGCCTCGTCTACAAGGGCCACGACGTCATGCCCTGGTGCCCGCGGTGCAGCACCGGCATCTCCGAGCACGAGATCGTCACCGAGGGCTACCAGGAGGTCACGCACCTCAGCCTCACCGTGCGCCTGCCGGTCGCCGGCCGGTCCGGGGAGTATCTCCTGGTCTGGACGACGACGCCCTGGACGCTTACGAGCAACGTCGCGGTCGCCGTGCACCCGGAGCTCACCTACGTCCAGGTGAAGGATCGCAGCGGCGCGAGCTACTACCTTGCCAAGGACCGGCTCGAGGCCGTGACGGCCGGCCGTCCCAAGGTCTCGGTCGTTCGCGAGCTGCCCGGGCGCGACCTCGTCGGGTGGACCTACGACGGGCCGTTCGACGATCTCCCGGCACAACAGGGCGTGACCCACCGCGTCATCCCGTGGACGGACGTGAGCGCGGCCGAGGGCACGGGCCTCGTGCACATCGCGCCGGGGTGCGGCGCCGAAGACTTCGCGCTCGGCAAGGAGCACGGCCTCGCCGTGCTGGCGCCGATCGACGAATTCGGGGTCTTCACCGAACCCTTCGGGCGGTTCGCCGGGCGCCACGTCTACGACGTCGCCGCGCCGATCAAGGAGGACCTCGAGCAGCGCGGCTTCCTCTACAGGGCGGACGACCACACCCACCGCTACCCGATGTGCTGGCGCTGCGGCAGCGAGCTCGTCTTCCGCCTCATCGACGAGTGGTTCATCGCGATGGACTCGCTGCGCGAGCCGATGATGGCGGTGACCCGGCAGATCACGTGGATTCCGGAGTTCGGGCTCGAGCGCGAGCTCGACTGGCTCCGCAACATGCACGACTGGATGATCAGCAAGAAGCGCTACTGGGGCCTCGCGCTGCCGATCTACGAGTGCAAGGCCTGCGAGACCTTCGAGGTGATCGGCAGCGAGCACGAGCTGAAGGAGCGCGCCCTCGAAGGCTGGGACGCCTTCGAGGGGCACACCCCGCACCGGCCGTGGATCGACGCGGTGAAGATCCGCTGCCGGAAGTGCGGCGCGGTCGTCTCGCGCATCACCGACGTCGGCAACCCGTGGCTCGACGCGGGGATCGTGCCGTACTCGACGATGTTCTACCGGCAGGACCGCGCGAAGTGGCGCGAGTGGTTTCCCGCGGACTTCATCACCGAGGCGTTTCCGGGGCAGTACCGCAACTGGTTCTACTCGATGCTGGTGATGAGCACCGTGCTCGAGGACCGGCCGCCGTTCCTCACGTGCCTCGGCCACGCGATGGTGCGCGACGAGACCGGACGCGAGATGCACAAGTCCTGGGGCAACATGATCGAGTTCAACGACGCCGCGGAGCGGATGGGGTCCGACGTCATCCGCTGGCTCTACGCGCTGCAGAACCCGGCCCAGAACGTCGGCTTCGGCTATGGCCCGGGCGACGAGGTGCGGCGCCGCTTCATCCTGCCGCTGTGGAACGTCTACGCGTTCTTCGTGACCTATGCGAACCTGGACGGCTGGACGCCCGGCGGCAAGACCGGAACGCGGTCGCTCCTCGACCGGTGGATCCTGTCGCGCCTCGCGGACGTGATCGCCACCGTCCGCGCGCGGCTCGACGCCTACGACGTCGCCGGCGCGGCGCGGCCGATCGAGCGCTTCGTGGACGATCTGTCGCTGTGGTACGTCCGGCGCGGGCGCCGGCGCTACTGGAAGTCCGAGGGCGACGCCGACAAGCAGGCCGCGTACGAGACGCTGTACGAGGTGCTCGTCACGCTGTCGCGCGTGCTGGCGCCCTTCGTGCCGTTTCTGGCCGAGGCGCTGTACCAGAACCTGGTGCGCTCGGTCGACGCGCAGGCGCCGCAGAGCGTGCACCTCGGCCCGATGCCGCTGCCGGACGAGGCGGCGCGCGATCCCCAGCTCGAGCAGGGGATGCAGCAGACGCGCCATTTCGTATATCTCGGGCGCGCGGCGCGGAACGAGGCGAAGATCAAGGTGCGGCAGCCGCTCGCGTCCGCCACGCTGCTCGACCGGTCCGGCACCGTGGCCGGCCGCCTCGAGCTCATCGAGCTGTTGAAAGACGAACTGAACGTGCGCGAGGTGCGGTTCGCCGCGTCGCTCGGCGACCTGGGCCGTCTGGAAGTCCGCCCGCGCTTCGATCTGCTCGGCCCGAAGTTCGGCGGACGCATCACCGCGATCGCGGACGTCCTGCGCGCCCAGGGGCCCGCGCTCGTCGAGCAGACGCCGGAGGGCGAGCCGTATCGCCCGCGCATGCCGGACGGTGAGGAGATCGTGCTGGAGCGCGCCGAGGTCGACGTGCGGATGCGGTGGCGCGAGGGCCGCGCCGGCGCCGGCGACGGCGGCGCGTGGGTCGTGCTCGACACGACGGTGACCGACGATCTCGCCCTGGAAGGACTCGCGCGCGAGCTCGTCCATCAGGTGCAGCAGATGCGGAAGGAAGCGGGGCTCGAGATCGCCGATCGGATCGCCCTCTACTACGACGGCGACGAGCGGCTGGCGGAGCTGATCCGGAAGCACGGCGAGACCATCCTGCGCGAGGTCCTGGCGACCTCGGCGGTCGCGGGCGTGCCGGCCGGCGCGGCGCACACGAAGTCGGTGCGGCTCGATGCGAACACGGTGACGCTCGGGATCGCGCGCGTGCCGGACCGTACCGCCGCCGCGGGCGGCACGAAGCCGGGGCCGGGACGATGAACGGCCCGGCGCGACCGGAGGCCGCGAAGGCGGCCGGAGGTCCTGCGAAGGCGGGGCGGCGCACGATCGGCGTGATCGGCGGGATGGGGCCGCTCGCCACGGCCGACTTTTACCTTCGCGTGGTGCGCGGCACACCGGCGGCGACCGACCAGGAGCACCTCCACGTCCTGATCGACAGCAACGTCGAGATCCCCGACCGGACGGCCGCGCTCGAGGGCCGGGGGTCCGACCCCACGCCGCTCCTGGTCGAGACCGCGCGGCGGCTCGTCGCGGCCGGGGCGGAAGTCCTGGTCATGCCCTGCAACTCGGCGCACGCGTTCTTGGACCAGATCCGGGAGGCGGTACCGGGCGTGCCGGTGCTGGATATTATGGAAGAGGTCGCCGCGGCGGCGGCCGCCCTGCGGCCGCCGCCCGCCTCGGCGGGGCTTCTGGCCACGGCGGGGACCGTGCGGCAGCGCCGTTATCATGCCGCGCTGGACCGCCGGGGCATCGAGGTGCTCGTCCCCGACGCCGGGGGTCAGCGGGTCGTGTCGGAGGTGATCGACGCGGTGAAGGCCGGCGACACCGGGCCCGCGGTACGCGGCCGGATTCGAGAGGCCGCGGAGACGCTCGTGCGCGCGGGGGCCGGGGCCATCGTCCTCGGCTGCACGGAAGTGCCCGTGATCCTGGGGCCCGGCGACCTGGCCGTCCCGGTGCTGGACGGCACGGAGATTTTGGCGCAGGCCGCGATCCGGGAAGGCTTCGGGGAATATCACTCAGGCCGAGAGCGTTCGCAAGGCAGTATCGGGGCGTCACTTGGCCCGGTCAGGAGGCACTGAATGCGCGCACGTCGTTCTCCCAAGAAAGCTGCCCGCGCCACGCCCGCGGCCCGCGCCTCCCGCCGTCCCAAGCCTGCGGCCGTCCGGGCCAGTGCCGCCGCCGACGCGGCGGCCCGGGGGCGCAGCAAGAACGTCCGGGTGGAGGCCAAGAAGCCGGCCCCCCGTAGCGCGCGCGCCGTGAGTCCGGCGGTCCCGCCGGAGCCGGCTCCCAAGCCGATCGTTCGCGCCCGCGGCCTCTCCGGTCCGCGGCTCGAGCCCTTTATGCGCCGTCTCACCGACGAGCGCCGGCGCCTCCGTCAGGAACTCGCCGAGATGGAACAGCACCAGGTCAAGACGGAGGAGAAGCCGGTCGCCGACGTCTCCGGCAGCTACGACGACGATCTCGTCGACGTGGCCACGGAGACGTTCGAGCGGGAGAAGGGGCTCGCGCTGGAGAGCAGCGTGCAGGGTATGCTGCAGATGGTGGAAGACGCCCTCCGTCGAGGCCGCAGCGGGACCTACGGGGTCTGCGACGGCTGCGGCCGGCCGATCGACGCGAACCGGCTTCGCGCGATCCCCTACGCGCGGCTGTGCATCAAGTGCAAGGAGCGCGAGGAGCTGCTGCGCAGCGTCCTGCGCTGAACCAGAGGCGGGTCGGCGGCGGGGCGGCGGGGCGGCGGTCCGCCGCGACGTGGGCGTCCGGCGCGGCCGGGTTCGTTTTGGCGTGCGGCGGGGCGCTCGCCGCGGACGCGGCGGCGCGCGCGGACCTCGCGCCCGGGGTCGAGCGGGTCGTCATTCCCGGCATCCTGTCGCTTACGCTGCTGTACAACACCGGGATCGCCTTCAGTCTCCTCCGCGGCCTGCCGCCGGCTGCGATCGTAGCGCTCGCCTTGACCGTCCTCGCCGTGGCCCTCTACAATAGGGACGCTTGGCCACGGACCGCCGCGGTGCGGTGGGGGCTCGGCCTGGTGCTAGGGGGCGCCGCCGCCAACGTGGTCGAGCGGTTGCGGTTCGGGTACGTCATCGATTACCTCGACGTTCACGTCTGGCCGGTGTTCAACCTGGCGGATTCCGCCATTGTCGTGGGGGCCGGGCTGCTCGTCCTGGCACTGCTCCGCGAACGGAGGTGAAAGGATGAAGCCCGTGCTCTTTCAGATCGGGCCGTTTCCCGTGTCGTCGTTCGGCGTGTTTCTGCTGGTGGCGTTCGTCGCCGGCATTCTGCTGCTGCGGACACGGACGTCGCGGTGGGGGTGGGACGGCGGGGAAATCCTCGACCTGAGCCTCTACTCGATCATCGGCGGCGTGATCGGAGCGCGCATCGGGTACGTCCTCGTCAACCTTCGCGATTTCTCGGCCGACTGGGCGCGCGTGCTCACGATCTGGAGAGACGCCGGGCTCACGTACTACGGCGCGCTGGCCGGCGGCGCCTTGATCGCGTGGCTGTACAGCCGCCGCCGCGGGTGGAGCGTCGGATGGCTGGCCGACGCCGCGGCGCCGGGGCTCGCGCTGGGCTACGCGATCGCCATGCTCGGCACGCTGCTGTACGGCCTCAACTACGGACGCGCCGCGTCCGTGCCGTGGGCGGTCACCCTCTTCGGCGAGCCGCGGCACCCGACGCAGCTGTACCTGATGCTGGCCTCGGTCATCATTCTCGCGATCGTGCAGCCGGCGGTGGGCCGTCCGCACGCGCCCGGGCGCGTGTTCTGGGCCTACCTCGGCCTCTACGGGATCGCGCGGGCTGTGATCGAGGTGTTCATGGACAGCCCGCGCGTGGTCGGACCGCTCACGCTGGCGCAGGCGTTGAGCCTCGTCGTCGCCGTGGTTTCGCTCGTGATGTGGCTCGGTTTCGGCGGGCGTGCCGCCGAAACCGAACCCGCCGGCGTGGCGGACGTGGACACGGCGTCCCAGCCCGGCTCCGGTGAGCAACACCGGGTCTAGCGCCGGCCACAGTAAAGTCGCAGCCGGTCCCACGATCCACCGGTTCGACGCGGCCGCTTCCGACGACGGCCGCCGCCTTGACGTCGTGGTCGCCGCGCACGTGCCGTCCCTCTCGCGGTCCCGCATCGCGCAACTGGCGGCCGAGGGGCGCGTCCGCGTGGACGAACGGCCGCGGAAGCCGGCGTTCCGGGTGCGGCGCGGCCAGGCGGTCGAGATCACAGTGCCGCCCCCGGCGCCGTCGGGCGTGCGGCCCGAGGCGATCCCGCTCGAGATCGTGCTGGAAGACGCGGACCTCCTCGTCGTCAACAAGCCGGCGGGATTGACCGTCCATCCCGCGCCCGGCCATCCCTCGGGGACGCTCGTCAACGCGCTCCTCTCGGCGGTCCACGACCTCGCGGGAATCGGGGGAGAGCTGCGGCCGGGCATCGTCCACCGCCTGGACAAGGACACCTCGGGCCTCTTGGTCGTAGCGAAGACCGACGCGGCGCACCGCGCGCTCGCCGCGCAGTTCAAGGCGCACACCGCGCAGCGGACGTATCTCGCCGTCGCGCGCGGGCGCGTGCGCCGGGACGAGGGGACGATCACGGCCGCGCTCGGCCGGCATCCGGTGCGGCGGACCCGCATCGCGGTGGTGCCGCGGGGCCGCCACGCGGTCACGCACTACACGGTCCTCGAGCGGTTCCGGGACGCGACGCTCCTGTCGTGCCGGCTCGAGACCGGGCGCACGCACCAGATCCGCGTGCATCTCGCGCACGCGGGCCATCCGCTGCTCGGGGATCCGGTGTACGGCCGGGCCCGCGCGCCGGAGATCGCCCGGCAGGCACTCCACGCCGCGCGGCTCGAATTTGCGCACCCGCGCACCGGCCGGCGCGTGACGTGCACGGCGCCGGTGCCGGACGACATCGCGCGCCTCCTCGCGCGGCTGCGCGCCGAGGCGGGGGACGCTTCGCCCGGAAGCGAAGCATAGGTCGCGGAGGTGGCGCGAAGCGTGGAGCGGCGGGAAAAGGCGCGGGTGATGGATCAGGAGACGATCCGGCGGACGATTACCCGCATGGCGCACGAGATCGTCGAGCGCAACAAGGGCGCCGCGGCGCTGTCGCTCGTGGGGATCCAACGCGGCGGGGTGCACCTCGCCGAGCGGCTGGCGGCCGCGATCGCCGCGGCGGAAGGCGTCGAGATCCCGGTCGGGACGCTCGACGTGAGCGCGTACCGCGACGACCGCGAGACGCGTCCCGCCGGCTCGGAAGCCGAGACCCGCCTCCCGTTCCCGGTCGCGGGCCGGCCGATCGTGCTCGTCGACGACGTGCTCTATACCGGCCGCACGGTGCGCGCGGCGATCGCCGCGCTGATCGACCGCGGCCGGCCCTCCGGCATCCAGCTCGCGGTGCTCGTCGATCGCGGCCACCGCGAACTGCCCATCCGTCCCGATTACGTCGGCAAGAACCTTCCCACGTCATCGCGCGAGCAGGTCGCCGTGCGGCTCCGCGAGATCGACGGCGTCGATGAGGTCGTGATCGAAGAGCCCGTCTGATCATGACGCCGCGGCTGCGCGCGAGGGCCAAAAGGAACCGTTGCCCATCTCGAACCCGGCCGCCGAAAACGGAGATCACGGAGCCGCCGGCGGTAGCGCCGGGCTGACCCGCAGCGTTCGTTCTCCCTCGTAGATCACCGCGCCCGGCGCGGCGCCGCGCGCCTTGCGGACCTGCCGTCGCGGTACCACGTCCACAGCCACCTGCGCCGCCCGGCGGCCCTCGCTGTAGTAGGCGGCGACCTGCGCCGCGGCGGTCACCGCGGCTTCGCTCGGCGCCCCCGGGGTCTTGAGCACGACGTGCGCGCCGGGGATCGCCCGTGCGTGAAACCACAAATCGTCGGGCCCGGCGACGTGAAACGTGACGTGGTCGTTTTCCCGCGAGCTGCGGCCCGCGATGATGACGGCGCCCTCCGGCCCCTCGAACCGCCGCGGCCCCGACCGTGTGACGGGACGCGTGCGCGGAGGCCGGCGGAGAAGACGCCGCGCGACGAGGTCGGTGTGCACTTCGTAAAGATCATCCGCGGTGGCCGCGGTCTCGACTTGAATCACCGCTTCGCGCAGTATGAGCGCCGCCGCCCCGAGGGTCGCGATGCGGGCGGGAATCGCGGACGCCGACGCGCGCGCTTTCGTATAGCGCCGGAAATACCGCTGCGCATTCTCCACCGGCCCGAGGGCGGGATCGAGCGGGATCTCGACCGCGGCGCCGGCCGCGGTATGATCGGGCACGGATACCGACGTGGCGCGTGACGGAACGTCGCGCCCGTACGTGAGAAGCAGCTCGCCGAAAACACGGAATCGCTCCGCCGCCTCACTCTCTTTAAGCGCCGCGTGGTTCGCTTCCAGCGCCCGCTCGGTTTGCCGGAGTGATGCGGCGACGGACGCCGCGAGCGCACGCCGTCGCTCCTCCAGCGCGGTGCCCGCGGCAGGGGAGGCTTCATAGTATCGCCGCACCGCCTCGCTCATCGTCTCGACCAGAACCGCCTCAAGCGCGTCGTATACGCGAAGCGGTAGTGCGGCAAACGCGGCCGGACGTCCATCGCGGAGATAGAGCGTCGGGGCGAATTGCGCCGCGCGAAAGGCGCCCGCGAGCGCCTTGATCACCTCGGCGATCGCGGGCGCGGCCGCGGCGGCCTCTGCGGCCGGAACGCCGGGATCGACGCCGGCGCGAAGCGCCGCCTCGTGCGCGAGCACCGGCCCGAGCCCGAGGATCCCCTGCGCGAGCGCACGCCATACCGGGCGCTCGCCGGTGAGCAGCGGCGCGAGCGTTTCCGCCTCGATCGCATCGGGGTGCGGCCGGTCGGCGGGGGGCAGGCGGTACGGGCGGCCCGGGGTGACCGATCGCCGCGACATCTGCTCGGTCACGACCTTCAGGGCGCCCACAACGATCCCCGTCGCGCCGGCGCCGCGCACGAGGATGAGGTTGCTGTACCGGCCCATGAGTTCGGCGACCAGCGTGTGCGGACCGTCCAGGGTCTCGAGCTCGAGGTTGAGGATGCGCTCAAACGGCGGCTGATCGACGCGGGTCAGGCGCGCGTCCACGAGCCGGTTCCGCAGCAGCAGTCCGAACGCCCCGAGCCGCTCGCCCGGGACGTGAGGCGCCCCGAGATGAACCCGGGCGGCCTGGGGATGAATCGAGCAAAACACGTCCTGCGCGCGCCGTCCGTCGCGCAGCCCGAGCACGATCGTCTGCGGGTCGGGCTGGCGCACCCCGGCCAGGCGGTGACCGGCATGCGCGTTCAGGTCCAGCGCGATCGCGGCGAGGGACAATGCGTCGAGGGCCGGTGGTAGGACGGTGGCCAAACGGTCGAGCCTCCGCGAAAGATCGCGTCCGAACGCGTGCGGACGAGCAAGAAGGAGATTCGCCGCGCCATGCCGGACTTCCTGACCGTGGCGCGCAGCATGACGGGATTCGGAGCCGGAGAGATCGTTACCACTGCGGGCCGCTACGGGGTCGAGGTCCGGTCGGTCAACCACCGGTTCTGCGAAGTGGTGGTCCGGATGCCCCGGGACTTGTCGCAACTCGAGGACCGGGTCCGCGCCCTTGTTCAGAGCCGCGTGCTGCGGGGCCGGGTGGATGTCGTCGTGGTGCGGGACGACTACGGCCGGCGGCCCCGCTCGGTCAAGACCGACGTGGAGCTCGCCAAGGCCTACATCAGCGCGCTCGACGGTCTGCGGCAGGCTCTGCCGGTGTCCGGCACCGTGGACCTCTCGCTGCTCCTGTCGCTACCCGACATGGTCAAGATCGAAGAAGAGAAGGCGGATGTGGAGGCGTCCTGGCCGGCCGTCGAAAGCGGCGCCGGCGCGGCGCTCGAGAAGCTCGTGGTGATGCGGGACGCCGAGGGCGCGCGCCTTGGGACCGACCTGCTTGCGCGCCTGTCGCGGATGGAGGGGTTCGCCGAGTCGATCGCGGCGCGGGCTCCGCTGGTGGTCGAGGACTACCACGCCCGGCTGCAGCGCCGCGTCCAGGAGCTCGCCGGGTCGGTCGCCGTCGACCCGGGCCGGCTCGCCACGGAGGTGGCGCTGTTTGCCGACCGCTCCGACATCACCGAGGAGCTGACGCGGTTCCGCAGCCACCTCGCGCAGTTTCGCACGACCCTGGCCGGCGCCGGTGCCATCGGGCGGACGCTGGAGTTCATCGTCCAGGAGATCGGCCGGGAGGCCAACACGATCGGCAGCAAGGCGAACGATCTCGAGATCACGCGGCACGTGATCGCGATCAAGGGTGAGCTGGAGAGCCTGCGGGAACAGATTCAGAACGTCGAGTGACGGGCGGAGGACGGCGCGGCCATGGACACACGACTCATCAACATCGGGTTCGGCAACATCGTGGCGGCCAGCCGCATCATCGCCATCGTGAGTCCAGATTCCGCGCCGATCAAGCGGATCATCCAGGAAGCCCGGGATAAGGGGATTCTCATCGACGCGACCTACGGCCGGCGGACGCGCGCGGTCGTGATCACCGACAGCGGACACGTCGTGCTGTCGGCCGTCCAGCCGGAGACGGTCGCGCACCGGTTCACGAACAAGGAGGCCGTCGAGGAAGAGGACGAGGACATCGAAGAGGAACCGGTGGCCGGCGAATGATCATCACCGTAAGCGGCGAGCCCGGTGCGGGCAAAAGCACGGTCGCGCGCGCGCTGGCGCAGGCCCTCGGGCTCCGCTATCTCTCCAGCGGGGAGATCTTCCGGGAGGAAGCCCGCCGCCGCGGCCTCACGGTCGCGGCGCTCGGCCGTCTGGCCGAGCAGGACCTCTCGATCGACCGCGCGATCGACCAGGCCCAGGTGGCCGAGGCGCGCGCCGGCGACATCGTCGTGGAGAGCCGGCTGAGCGGCTGGCTCGTCGACGGCGACGTGCGCGTCTGGCTGCGGGCGCCGGTGGAGGTGCGCGCGCGCCGCGTTGCCGTCCGCGACGGCCTGCCGGTCGAGACGGCGCGGGCCGACGTCGAGACCCGCGAGGCCTGCGAGCGCCGGCGCTACGCGGCGCTGTACCAGATCGATCTCAAGGACCTCAGCCGCTATCACCTCATCCTCGACACGTCGCTGTGGGGTCCGGAGGACATCACGCACGCGATCGCCGGACTCGCGCGCGCGCTCCGCGGCGAGCGCTCCGGCCGCCGGTCCTAAGTGACTGAGTCCCTGCGCGGCCGGACGGTCGTCCTCGGCGTGACCGGCAGCATCGCCGCGTACAAGGCCGCGGTGATCGTCCGCCGGCTCCGTGAGCGCGGCGCCGAGGTGTTCGTGGTGATGACGCCGGCGGCGGCGCGGTTTGTGACGCCGCTGACGTTCCGCGCCCTCTCGCAGCAGCCGGTCGTGGCCGACATGTGGGCCGGCGACCTGCCGTGGGAAGAGCCCCACGTCGCGCTCGGCGAGCGGGCGGACCTGGTGCTCGTGGCGCCGGCCACGGCCGACCTGCTCGCGCGCCTCGCCGGCGGGTTCGGCGACGACCCGGTCTCGGCGACGGTGCTCGCGACCCGCGCGCCCGTCGTGGTCGCCCCGGCGATGAGCGATGCGATGGCGCAGGCCGCGGCGGTGCAGGAGAACCTCGCCCGCCTGCGCGCCCGCGGCGTGCACGTGCTCGGCCCGGAGCGCGGGGCGCTGGCGTCGGGCCAGATCGGGCTCGGCCGGATGAGCGAGCCGGAGGCGATCGTCGAGGCCGTCGCCGCGATCCTCGCGGAGAAGCGCTGAGGAGGTCGGACTCACGAACGCGTTCGTGCCGGCCGGCGGGCGGCCGGCAACCATGCTGTCGGAGCCGGCGGGCTCACCAAACTCGCCGGAGCGCCTCATGGACACCGTTCTCTGCGTCGACGTGCTCGTGGCGGGCGCGGCCCGCCTTGCCGACCGCCCGCTGACCTACCGCGTCCCCGACACGCTGCGGCCGTTTGCCGCCGTCGGTGTGCGTGCGCTGGTCCCGCTCGGAGCGCGCCGCGTCCTGGGATTCGTGCTCGCCGTCAAGCCGTGCGGCTCCTCGCCGGCCGCGGACGGGCATCCGATGCGGGACCTGATCGATCTTCCCGACGAGGCGCCGATGTTTTCGGAGGCACGCTCCGGCTCGCGCGTGAGATCGCCGCCGAGACGCTGTCCTCGCTGCGGAGCGCGGTGGAGTCCTTGGTGCCGCCGGAGGTGTTCCGGCAGCCGGCGCCGCCGCGGCCGCGGATGGTGCTCCGGGATCCGGCGCGGCCGCTGCCGTCGCGGCTCGGCCGGCGGCAGGCCGCCATGCTGGCCGCGGTGACCGCCGCGCCCGGGGGAGTGCCCGCGTCCGATCTCGCCCCCCGCGGCGGACGGGTCGTGCTCCGGCGGCTCGCCGCCGCCGGGCTCGTCCGCATCCTCGAGGCGCCGCGTCCGGCCTTCGCCGGGGCGCCCGTCCCGGCCGTCGAGGCGGCCGCTCCGGCGGTGACGCGCGCCACCTTGCTCCTCGGCGACGCCGAGGCCCGATCGGGCTGGATCGAAGCGGCCGCGGCCGGCGTGGTGCGGGCCGGCGGCCGCGCGCTCGTCGTGGTGCCCGAGATCGTGGACGTGCCGCCGCTGGTCGAACGTCTGGGGAGCCGGGCCGCCCTCGGCGTGCTGCATTCGGGTCTCACGGCCCGCGATCGCCGCGCGGTCTGGACCCGTATTCGCGACGGCGCGGTCGACGTGGTGGTCGGCACGCGGTCGGCGTTGTTCGCGCCGGTCCCGGGCCTTCGGTTGATCGTGGTCGACGACGAGCAGTCCGAGGCCTTCAAGTCCGAATCGGCGCCGCGTTATCACGCCCGCGACGTCGCGCGCCGGCGCGCGCGGCTCGAGGGCGTCGAGCTGGTGCTCGGCTCGGCCGCGCCGTCCGTGGACGCGTACGCGGCCGCCGCGGCCGGCGAGCTGACGACGCTCCGGCTGCCCCCTGGCCGGCCCGCCCCCGCCGTCACGGTGGTAGACATGCGCGCGGAGCGGCAGCGCGGCCACGTGGGCTATCTGAGCCGCACCCTCATGCAGGCGATCAGCCGCCATCTCCGCGGGCGAGGCAGCGTGGTTCTCGTCGTCCAGCAGACGGGCTACGCGCGCATTCTGCTGTGCCGTGAATGCGGGGCGGCCGTGCGCTGTCCGGCGTGCGACATCGCGATGGCCTACGATCGCGAAGACGGCACGCTGCGGTGCCGCGTCTGCGGACGGACCGGCCGGGCGCCCGACGTGTGTCCGCGGTGCCGCGGGGTGGATCTCCGCGGCGTCGGCGCGGGAACGAAGCGGGTGGAGGAGATCGTCCGCCGCCTCTTCCCGGCGCTGCGGATCGCGCGTCTCGACGCGGAGACGGCCCGCGGCGCGGAATCTCTCGTGCGGGAGTTTGCGGCCGGCCGGATCCGGCTGCTGATCGGGACCGTGGCCCTGCTGCGGGCGCACCGCGCCCGGCCGACGCTCGTGGGCGTGATCGACGCCGACGGGCCGATGTACCTGCCGGACTTCCGCGCCGCGGAGCGGACGCTGCAGCGGCTGCGCGCCGCGATCGATTTGGCGCATCTGCCGGCCGGCACGGGACCCGCGCCGGAAGCGGTGCTGCAGACGCGCGTGCCGGATCATCCGGTGATGCGCGCGATCGCGACGGGGCGCGACGCGGCGTTCTACGACGAAGAACTGACCGCGCGCCGGGACTTCGGGTATCCTCCTTACGCGCGCCTCGTGCGGGTCGTGGCGGAGTCCGGCACTCCGGCGCCGGCCCGCGCGCTCGCCGAGCGCGTCGCCGCCGCCGCCCGCGCGCGCCACCTCGACGTGCTGGGCCCGGCGCCGCTCCGCGGATCCGGAGGCGCCCGCGTGCAGTGCGTGTTGAAGGGCGCGGATCCCGCGGCGGTGCGTGACGCCGCCCGCGCGATCGTGGCGGAGGTCGTGCCTCCGGCGGGGGCGCGGCTCGTCGTCGACGTCGATCCGCTGGAGATCGTATGACGGCCGACCGCGCGCCCGCGCGGGCCCTCGAGATCGTGACCGTGGACAGCCCGCGCGCCGGCATCCTGCGCCGGCGGGCGCAGCCGGTCCGCGGGGTCGCGCGCGAGACCCGGACGCTCATCGAGCAGATGTTTGAGACGCTCCGGCACGCCCGGGGCGTGGGGCTCGCCGCGCCGCAGGTCGGCGTCGGGCGGCGCGTGATCGTGATCGAGGTCGAAGAGCGCCGCCTCGCGCTCGTGGATCCCGAGCTGCTGAGGCAGGAGGGCGAGGTCACCGGCACCGAGGCGTGCCTCAGCATTCCCGGCCTGCTCGGCGACGTGCCGCGGTCCGCCCGCGTCGTCGTCCGCGCCCGCAACCGCCGCAACCGCTACATCACGGTGGACGCCCAGGGCCTGCTCGCGCGCGTGCTCCAGCACGAGATCGATCATCTCGACGGCGTGCTGTTCACCGACCGCGTGCGCGATCCGAAGACGCTGCGCCAGGCGGGGGCGGGGGAGGAAGCGACGGAGGTCGCGCCGGAGAGCGCCATCTCCGAAGTCGAGATGCAAATCTCCGGCGACGCGGACCCATGAAGATTGTCTTCTTCGGCACGCCGGAGTTTGCCGTGCCGTCGCTCGACGCGGTGCTCGCGGTCGGGGAGGTGGTCGCCGTCGTCACGCGCGCGGACAAGCCGCGCGGCCGCGGCCTTCACGTGGAGCCGCCGCCCGTCGCGCGCGCGGCCAACGGGTACGCGCTCGAGGTGCTGCAGCCCGCCTCGCTGCGCGCTCCGGAGTTCCTCGCCCGGCTGCGGACGCTGGCTCCCGACATCGGCGTGCTGGTGGCGTACGGGCGGCTGGTGCCGCCGGAGGTCCTCGCGATTCCGCCGCACGGGATCATCAACGTGCACCCGTCGCTGCTGCCGCGGTATCGCGGGGCCGCGCCGGTGGCGCGGGCGATCGCCGCGGGAGATCCCGAGACGGCCGTCACGATTCTGTACCTGTCCGAAGAGCTCGACGCCGGAGACATCATCCTCCAGAAAACTGCGCCGATCGGGCCGGAGGACACGACGCGGACGCTTACGGCGCGCCTGGCCGAAGAGGGGGCCGCGCTGCTCGCCGAGGCGCTGCGGTTGATCCAGACCGGCGGCGCGCCGCGCGTCCCGCAAGATCATGCGCGCGCCACCTGGGCGCCGCGCCTCACCCGCGAAGAGGGCGAGATCGACTGGCGCCGGCCGGCCGCGGCGATCGTCAACCTGGTGCGGTCGTGCGATCCGTGGCCGGGAGCGTTTACTTCCGTGAAGGGTCACGAGCTCAAGGTCTGGCGGGCAACGGCGGCGGAAGGCAGCGGCGGCTCCGCCGGGAGCCGGGCGGCGCCGGGGACGGTGCTGCGCGTCCCGGCGGACGACCGCGCGCCGCTTGCGGTCGCCGCGGGTGAGGGCGTCGTGGAGATCCACGAGGTGCAGCCGGCGGCGGGCCGCCGCATGAGCGCGGCGGCGTACGCGCGCGGCCGCGCGCTCGAGCCCGGGGCCGTGCTCGGCGGCGCCGCGTCCCGCGACTCCGCGTAGGCCGGGCGGGACCCTATGTTACAATGCTGGCAGTTGGGGGTGAACGGATGTTTTTCTGGGACCCGACGTACATCATCGTGCTGCCGGCGATCCTGCTGGCGCTGTACGCGCAGCTGCGGGTCCGCTCTACGTACGCCAAGTACAGCCAGGTCCCGATCGGAAGCGGCCTGACCGGCGCCGAGGCGGCGGCCGAGATCCTGCGCCGTCACGGCCTGTCGAGCGTGCAGATCGAGCGGATCGACGGCACCCTGACCGACCACTACGATCCTCGCACGCGCGTGCTGCGGCTGTCCTCGGACGTCTACGGCGGCGCGTCGGTGGCCGCGGTGGGCGTCGCGGCGCACGAGTCCGGCCACGCCCTCCAGCACGCGGACCATTACGGGCCGCTCGCGCTGCGCTCGGCGATCGTGCCGGTGACGCAGTACGGCTCGTGGCTGGCGTGGCCGATCTTCATGATCGGCTTCTTCTTCCACTCCGGGACGTTCATGCAGCTCGGGGTCCTGGTCTTCAGCGCGTTCGTCGCGTTCACGATGATCACGCTGCCGGTCGAGTTCGACGCGAGCGGCCGCGCGCTGCGGGTGCTGGCCGCGGAGCACCTGATGACGGACGACGAGCTGCGCGGCGTCCGCTCCGTGCTCGGCGCCGCGGCGCTCACGTACGTCGCGGCGGCGGCCACCGCGATCCTCGAGCTGCTGCGGCTCCTGCTGCTGATGAACATGTCGCGGCGGGAGGAGTGATGCCGCCGCGCCGCGCTCCACAGTCCGCATGGATCGTCGCCGCACCGCCCGAGAGGTGGCGCTAGAGGTCCTGCACCGGGTCGACGCCGACCGGGCCTGGAGCGGCGCCGCGCTCCGCGCGGCGCTCGGCCGCGCCGGGCTCACGCCGGCGGACGAGGCCTTCGCCACGGAGCTCGTCTACGGCACGCTCCGCCACCGCGCCCAGGTGGATTGGGCGCTCGCGCAGGCGCTCCACCGCCGTCTCGACAGCCTTCCGCCGCGGATTCGCGAGGTGCTGCGCCTCGGCGCGTATCAGCTGGCGTTTCTCTCGCGCGTGCCGGCACGCGCGGCCTGCGACGAAACCGTCGAGCTGGCCCGTCGCGTCGGCCACCCCGGGACCGTGTCGCTGGTCAACGCGGTGATGCGGCGGCTCGCCGCGTCGCCGCCGGCGTGGCCGGAGCCCGCCGACACCGCGGAGGCGATCGCGGTCCGGTTCTCCCATCCCGAGTGGCTCGTCGCGCGGTGGCTCGCGCGGTTCGGCCCGGACGAGACCCGCGTGCTGTGCGCGGTGAACAACGAGACGCCGCCGTCGTGGGTGCGGCTCAACACGCTCCGCGGCGCGATCCCGGAACTCGACGCGCGGCTCGCGGCGCTTGGCCTCGAGACGCAGCCGTCCGGGCGCCTTCCCGAAGCCCGGAGGATCACGGCCGGCGCGCCCGACGCGCGGGAGCGGGCGTACGCGGAGGGGCTCGTGACGCCGCAGGACGAAGGATCGATGCTCGTCGCCCGGCTCGTGGCGCCGCGCCCGGGTGAGACCGTGATCGACGCCTGCGCGGCGCCGGGAGGGAAGACGACGCATCTCGCCGCGCTGATGGAGAATCGCGGGCGTCTCGTAGCCTGCGACCTCCTGCCGCAGAAAGTGGAGACCGTCGCGCGTCAGTGCGCGCGGCTCGGCGTCACGTGCGTCGAGACCCTGGCGCTCGATGCGGCCCGCCTCGGCGACGTCTCCCCGGCGGCCGCGGATCGCGTGCTGGTCGATGCGCCGTGCTCGGGGCTCGGCGTGCTCCGGCGCCGGCCGGAGATCCGGTGGCGCGTCCGCCCCGAGGATCTCGCCGCGATCACCGCGCGGCAGACCCGCCTGCTGGCGGGGGCCGCGGCGGCGGTCCGGCCGGGCGGGCGCCTCGTCTACAGCGTCTGCACGATCGAACCGGAAGAGGGGCCCGGCGTCGTCGCCGCGTTTCTCGCCGCCCAGCCTGCGTTTGCGCCGGCGCCGATCGACGACTGGCCGTTCGCGACGCCCGACGCATCCGGCACCGCGTTCCTCTACCCGCACCGGACCGGCACCGACGGCTTCTTCGTCGCCGCTCTGCGGAGGGCGTCATGACCGCGGCGCGGCCGGCGGCGGCGCCGCTTCCCGCCACGCCCGATCTGCGCGGGCTCCTGCTGCCGGACCTGACCGATCTCGTCCGGGCACTCGGCGCGCCGGCCTACCGCGGCCGGCAGATCGCGCGGTGGGTCTACGGCTGTGGTGTGGAAGATATTTCGGAGATGACGGATTTGCCCATCACCTTCCGGGAGCGGCTCGGCGAGGCCGCCCGCATCGGCACCCTCGCCGTCCGGCGGTCCACGGACGCGGCCGACGGATCCGCGACGAAGCTGCTCGCCGCGTGCGAGGACGGCCAGACGGTGGAGTGCGTGCTGATGCGGTTCGACGACGGCCGCCGGAGCGCGTGCGTCAGCACCCAGGCCGGCTGCGCGATGGGCTGCGCCTTCTGCGCGACCGGGCTCGGCGGCTTCGCGCGCAACCTCAGCGCCGGCGAGATTATCAGCCAGGCGCTGGCGATCCGCGCGCGCGCCGACCGGCGTCTCAGCAACGTGGTGTTCATGGGCATGGGTGAACCGCTCGCGAACTACGAGGCCACGGTGCGGGCCGCGCGCATCCTCGCCGCGCCGTGGGGGCTCGGCATCGGCGTGCGCCACCTCACGATCTCCACCGTCGGCCTGGTGCCGCAGATCCGCCGGCTCGCCGGCGAAGGCCTCCAGATTACGCTGGCGGTCTCGCTGCACGCGCCTACCGACGCGCTGCGGCGGCCGCTCGTGCCGGTGACCGAGCGGTACCCGATCGCCGACCTCATCGCCGCGTGCCGTGACTATCTCGCGGCGACGGGGCGGCGGCTCACGTTCGAGTACGTGCTGATCGACGGCGTCAACGACGGCGACGCGGAGGGACGCGCGCTCGGCCGGCTGTTGCGCGGTCTGCTCTGTCACGTCAACGTGATCCCGCTCAACCCCGTGCCCGGAATTCCGCTCCGCCGGCCCGCCGTCGGGCGCGTCCGCGCCTTCGCGCGCTGCGTGCGCGACGCCGGCATTCCGGTGACGGTGCGGATCGAGCGCGGCACCGAGATTCAGGCGGCGTGCGGGCAGCTGCGCCTCGCGGATGGAAGCGGCCGCGCGTCGCGCTGGACCCCCGCGCCGCCGCCCGGCGGCGTCCCGGTCCCCGCCTCCGGCGGCGCCCGGACGCACGGGGGGGAGGGCCCGGCGTGAGCGTGCTGCTGCGGTTCGAGCGGCGGATCGAGTCGCTCGTCGAAGGCTTGTTCACGCGGTGGTCGCGCGACCGGGTGCATCCGGTGGAGATCGGCCGGCGCGTGCTGCGCGAGATGGAGACCGGCGCGATGGCCGGGCTGCGCGGCGCGCTGCTGCCGAACGACTACCGGGTGTTCCTCAACCCCAAAGACTTCGCGCCCTACGAGTCGTTCGCGCCGGCGCTCGTCGGCGAGCTGGCCGATCTGCTGCGCGACCGCGCCGAGGAGCTCGGGGCGCGTCTTGCCGGCCCAGTGCGCGTGAGCGTCGAGCCGCGCGAGGCGATCGCGGCCGGGGAGATTTACGTGGAAGCGCGTCTGTCTCCGGACGCGCAGCCGTCGCCCCAGGCGCCCGCCGGACCGGACGACGCCCGCGCCGCCGCCCCCGGGTCGGACACCCGCATCTATCGCCGCGAGCGCCCCGCCGCCGGCGCGAGGCTGCGCGTGCTGGCGGGGCCCGCCGGCACGGCCGGCCGCGAGTTCCTGCTCGACCGGCCGGTGCTCACAATCGGGCGCCGCGCCGACCAGGACATCGTCATCGACGATCCCAGCGTCAGTCGCACGCACGCGCGCATCCACGTCAAAGAGGGCGAGGCCGCGGTCGAGGACGCGGGCAGCACGAACGGCACCGCGCTGAACGGCCGGCCGATCGGACGCGGCCGGCTGGCGGTCCACGACGGCGACCGCATCCAGGTGGGGAACGCGCTGCTGCAGTATCGGAGGGGCGCATGAGCGCGACGCCGGCCCTTCTGATCGTTGTGCTCCGGTACGCCTTCCTGCTGGCGCTCGTCCTCTTTGTGGTCCGGGTCTTGCGCGTCGTCCTGGCGGACCTCGAGGCGCGGGCGGCGTGGCCGGCGTCGCGCGCCGTGCTGGTGGTGGAGGCTCCGGAGACGTCGCGAGGCCGGGAGTTCCTCGTCGCCGGGGAGGCCACGGTCGGCCGCGCGCCGGGCTGCGCGATCGTGCTGAGCGGCGACTACGTGTCGGCGCATCACGCCCGCCTGTTCGAGCGCGACGGCCGCGTGTGGGTGGAGGATCTCGGCAGCACGAACGGGACCCAGCTCAACGGACGGCGCGTGCGCCGGCCCGTGGCGATGCGTTCCGGCGACCGGCTGAAGATCGGCGAGGTCGTGCTCGGCCTCCGGCTGGAGGCCGCGTCCGAGGCGGTGGCGGCGGGCACCGGCGCCTGGAGCCCGAGCGACGGAGGACGCGGATGAGCGGATTTACCTCGCGGGGCGCCGGCGTCAGCGAGATCGGCCGCGTGCGGGAGACGAACGAGGACCGCATTCTGCTCCGCGACCGCCTCGCGCGCGGGGCCGCGCTGTACGCGGTGGCCGACGGGCTCGGCGGGCACGCGGGCGGCGGCGTCGCGAGTACCCTGGCCGTGGAGACGCTCGTGCGCGAGGTGCCGGCGCTGCTCGAGCGCGGGCTCACGCCGGCGGAGGCGCTCGCGCTGGCCGTGCGGCGCGCCAACGCCGACATCAACGCGCAGGCGGCCGGGCCGGAGCAGTCCGGCATGGCGACGACGTGCACCGCGGCGCTCGTGGCGGGGCAGGCGGTCGTCCTGGCGCACGTCGGCGACAGCCGCGCCTACCTGATGCGCGGCGCCGAGATCCGGCAGCTGACCGTGGACCACTCGGTCGTCGCGGAGCTGGTGCGGCACGGCACGCTCTCGCCCGAGGCGGCCGGCGTGCACGCGCAGCGCCACGTGCTGACGCGCGCGCTCGGGACTGCGCCGGACGTCCAGGTCGACGTGCTGGCGGTGCCGCTGCGGGCGCGCGATACGCTGCTCCTCGTCAGCGACGGCGTGCACAGCGCGGTGACCCCCGAGGAGATGGCCGACATCGTGCGCACGACCCGGGACGGCGCCGAGGCGTGCCGGATCGTCGTCGGCCTGGCCAACGCGCGCGGCGGCACCGACAACGCGTCCGTTGTCCTGGTGCGGGTGCGGCCGAAGTGGCTCGACCGCGCGGGCCGGGCCGCGACCGCCGCGGCCCTCGTCGCGTTTCTGGCCGCCGGCGTGTTCACGTACCGCTTCGAACACGCGTACTTCCTCGGCGTCAACGGCGATCGCGTCGCCGTCATGCGCGGGATTCCGCTCCGGGTGCTCGGCGTGCCGCTCTTCGCGGTCGTGCGGACGACCGGCGTGCCGGTGACCCGGATCGCCCCCGCGTACCGTCCGCAGCTGGTGCAGGGGATTCCCGCGCGCGATCCCGCGGACGCGGACACGCTTCTCCAAGACTTGCTGCACCGCCCGTGACGATGGCCGTCCGCCCCTCGGCGTCCACCGTGTCCGCGCCGCCGCCGTGGGTTGCCCGGCGAGCCGCCGAGCGCGGGCTCGTCGTGGCCGCCGGCGTGCTCGGCGCCTTGGGCCTCGTCGCCGTGCACGCCGCGATGTATCCGGCGGAGTCGTGGGATCCCGTCGTCGCCGGCGCGGTCGCGCTGGCGGGATTCCTCGTCGTGCACATGGCACTCGTCATCGCCGACAACCGCGGCGACGAGGTGTTGCTGCCGGTCGCCGCGGCGCTCTCGGCGGTGGGGCTCGTGATGATTTACCGGCTGCGCCCCGACTACGCTGTCCGGCAGGCCGCCTGGATCTCGCTCGGGCTGACCTCGCTGCTGATCGCTCTCGGGACACTGGCCGATCTGCGGTGGGTCCGGCGCTACGCTTACCTGTGCGCGCTCACCGGCATCGCGCTGCTCGTGCTGACGGTTCTGATCGGCGTGGAGCGGAACGGCGCGCGGCAGTGGCTCGTCATCGGCCCGTTCACGCTCGAGCCGGGCGAGATCGTCAAGCTGCTGCTCGTGGCGTTCTTCGCCGGGGTGTTGGTGGAAGCCCGGCCGCTGCTCACGCTGCCGGGTCCACGGCGCTGGCGCGCCGATCTCGGCCGTCTGGGCCCGGTGCTGCTCGTGTGTGTCGGGTCCCTGCTGCTGCTCGTCTTTCAGCGCGACCTCGGGCTCGCGATGCTGTACTACGGCATCTTCCTCGCGATGCTCTACGTCGCGCTCGGACGGCTCGATTACGTGTTCGGCGGCCTCGCGGCGTTCGCCGCGGGGGCGACGCTCTGCTACCATCTGTTCGCGCACGTGCGGGTGCGGGTCGACGTCTGGGTCAATCCCTGGGCCGACGCGGCGGGGCGCGGTTATCAGATCCTGCAGGGTCTCTTCGCGCTGGCGAGCGGCGGCCTCACCGGCGCCGGGCTCGGCCTCGGGCACCCCGAGCTCATGCCGGCGTCGTACACCGACATGATCTTCCCGGCGATCGGCGAGGAGCTCGGCGCCATCGGCACCTTCATGGTGGTGGCGCTCTACCTGCTGTTCCTGGGACGCGCCTTCCGCGCCGCGGTGCAGGCGGACGGATCGCTCGACCGGCTCGTCGGGGCGGGCCTCGGCGCCGCGATCGGCATCCAGACGTTCGTCATTCTCGGCGGCAGCACGCGGTTGATTCCGCTGACCGGCATTCCGGCGCCGTTTCTCACCTACGGCGGCAGCGCGGCGGTGAGCAACTTCATCGCCGTGGCGTTGCTGCTGGCCATTTCGGACCGCGGCGCGCGCGCCGCGGCGGAGCGACGCGATGGTCCGGCGCACCCGTAACGTCGGCCGCCTGCTGGCGGGGCTGTTCGCCGTGCTCCTCGTCTACCTGGCGTTCGTGCAGGTGATCTGGGGCCCGCAGCTGGCCGCGTCGCCCCAGAACCCGCGCCTGGCGCTGGCCGCGGAGCGGATCCACTGGGGACGGATCCTCGACCGCCGGCTCACCGTCCTGGCCGATTCGGTGGGGACGGGCCCGTCGCAGGTCCGGCGGTATCCGCAGGGGACGTCGTTCGCGCACGTGCTGGGCTACCGCAGCCGCCGGTACGGCCTCACCGGCATCGAGCGCCGCGAGGAACTCCCCCTGCTCGGGCTGCCGGTCACCGATCCGTGGCAGGCGCTCCAAGAAGCGCTCGGCCGCACCCCCGAGGGCAACGACGTCGTGCTCACCCTCGACGCCGCGGTGCAGCAGGCGGCGGTGCGTGCCCTCGGCAACGTCCGCGGCGCGGTCGTCGTGCTCAACCCGCGGACCGGCGCGGTGCTCGCGCTGGTGAGCCGGCCGGGATTCGATCCGAGCACCGTCGACGCGCAGTGGGCCGCGCTCTCGCGCGATCCGTCGGCGCCGCTGTACGACCGGGTCACGCAGGGCCAGTACCCACCGGGCTCGTCGTTCAAAACGGTGACGCTCACCGCGGCGCTCGGCAGCGGCCGCGTGCACCTCGCCGACCCCGTGAGCTGCCCCGAGGCGATCGACGCCGGCGGCGCGCTCATCCACAACTTCGAGCACGAGCAGTTCGGCCAGATCTCGGTGCTGCAGGCGTTCGTCGCGTCCTGCAACACCGCGTTCGTGCAGATCGGACAGCGCACGGGCGCGCAGGCCATCGTCGCCTCGGCGCGCGCGTTCGGGCTGGGTCAGCCGGTGCGGTTCGACCTGCCCACGTCGAGCGGCTACGTACCGCCGCTGCGCGAGCTCGGCGCCCGCGGGCTCGCCCAGATCTCGTTCGGGCAGGGCAGCCTGCTCGTCACGCCCCTGCAGATGGCGCTCGTCGCCGCCGCCGTCGGCAACGGCGGGACGATGATGAGTCCGTTTCTTGTGTCGCAGATCCGGGCTCCGGACGGCCGCATCCGGCAGACCTTCGCCCAGCGCGGCAGCCGCGAAGTCATGGCGGCGTCGCTCGCCGGCGAAGTCACGCAGGCGATGGTGCAGGTGGTCCAGAGCGGCACCGGCACCGCCGCGCAGCTGCCCGGGGTCACCGTGGCCGGCAAGACGGGGACCGCCGAGAACCCCCACGGCAACACCCATGCCTGGTTTATCGCCTTCGCCCCCGCGGACCGCCCGGTGGCGGCGCTGGCCGTGATCGTGGAGAACGGCGGCGTCGGCGGTCAGGTAGCGGCGCCGATCGCGCGGCAGGTGCTCGCCGCGGCGCTGCAGGCCCAGACCGCCGCCGGGAGCCGGCCGTGATTCAGCACCGGCTGGGGGGCCGGTACGAGGTGCTCGAGCTGATCGCCGAGGGCGGCATGGCCCACGTCTACCGCGGCCGCCGCCTCGACGACGGCACCCTCGTCGCGATCAAGGTCCTGCGCGACCAGTACGCCCACAACGTCGAGTTCGTCGAGCGGTTCGAGCGCGAGGCGCAGGCGGCCGCCGGTCTTTCGCACCCGCGCATGGTCCGCATCTTCGATCACGGCCAGGACGGCGACGTGCACTTCATCGTCATGGAGTACATCGACGGCGAGGACCTCAAGACGCACCTGCGCCGGGCCGGCCCGCTCGACGAGGCCCGCGTGCGCGCCATCGGCGCCGAGGTCTGCGACGTCCTCGAGTACGCGCACCGCGCCGGCATCGTCCACCGCGACATCAAGCCGCAGAACATCCTCCTCACGCCCGACGGCAGCGTGAAGGTCACCGACTTCGGCATCGCCCGGGCGCTCGCGGCGACCGGTATCACCGAGACGGGGACGGTGCTCGGGTCGGTGCAGTACATCTCGCCGGAGCAGGCCCGCGGGCTCGGCGTCGGCTGGCGCGCCGACCTCTACTCGCTCGGCGTCGTGCTCTACGAGGCGGCTACCGGTACGCTGCCCTTTGACGCCGACACGCCGATCGCGATCGCGCTGCGGCACATGCACGAGCCGCCGCCGCTGCCGCGCCGCGGGGGCGCGCGTCTCTCGCGCGACCTCGAGGCGATCATTCTGAAAGCGCTGGCGAAGGGTCCGGAGCACCGCTACCGGTCGGCGCAGGACATGGCCGACGATCTTACAGGGCGCACCGCGCACTGGCGGGCGGCGTCGGCGGCCGAATCGACCGCGATCGTCCGCGCCGGTGACGGCGGAGCGCGCGGGGCCGCGCGGGACGGCCGCGCCGCCCACCGGTCCGTGCCGCTCATGGTCGCCGCGGTCGTGCTGCTCGCCACGTTCGGCGGCATCGCCTGGGGCTGGCAGGCCCTCAACGCCTACCTCAACGTGCCCGAAGTCTCGGTGCCGGACCTTGTGGGCCGCAGCCTTGTCGAGGCCGAGACGATCGCCCGGCAGCGCCGCCTCAACGTGCAGGTGGTGCAGCAGGTGCACAATGCGACGCTGCCGACCGGCTCGGTGGTGAGTCAGGACCCGCCGGCCGGGACGCCGGTGAAGGTCAATCGCGCCATCGGGTTGGTGACGAGCCTCGGGCCGGAGATGGTCACCGTTCCTGACGTGCGGCGCCGGTCGCTCGAAGACACGCGGTTCGCCGTCGAGCAGGCCCGGCTCGGCGTCGGGGAGATCCGCGAAACCTACGACGATACCGTGCCGTCGGGCTTCATCATCACGCAGGACCCCGCGCCCGGGGCCTCCGTCGCCCGCGGCACACCGGTCAACGTGACCGTGAGCAAAGGACCGCAGGCGATCGTGCTGCCGAACCTCGTCGGGCGGATGCTCGACGACGCGCGGCGCGCCCTCCAGGATCTCGGGGTGACCCTGCGCGACGTGACGCAGGTGTCGCGCGACGATGTCCCGGCGGGGCAGGTGGTCGCGATGACGCCGCCGGCCGGCTCGCGGATCGCCCACGGCGACGCCGTCGGGGTCACGATCGCGGTGCGCCCGGCGGAAGGCGGAGCCGGAAGCGCGCCGCCGCAGCCGATCGTCACCGGCACGCCGCCCGCGCCCCAGTCCGGTTCGACCGACCGGCGCGAGACGCACCTGCACATCATCGTCCCCGAGGGCGCGTCGCGCCAGCTCGTGCGCATCGTCGTGATCGACCAGCAGGGCGTGCACACGGCGTACGAGGGGATGCATCATCCCGGCGAGAACGTGGACCGCACAGTCGTCGGTCAGGGCTACACGATCGTGCAGGTGTACATCGACAGCCGGCTGATCCAGGAGATTCGCCCCTGAGCAGCGCCCCCGGTCCGGTCAAGATCGCCCCGTCGATCCTCGCCGCCGACTTCGGACGGCTGGCCGAAGAAGCGCGCGCGGCCGCCGCCGGCGGCGCGGACATGCTGCACGTGGACGTGATGGACGGCCGGTTCGTGCCGGAGATCACGATGGGGCCGGCCGTGGTGCGGGCGGTCCGGCGGGCTGCCGACGTGCCCGCGGACGTGCACCTCATGATCGTCGAGCCGGAGCGCCACCTCGAGGCGTTTGCCCGGGCCGGGGCGGCGAGCCTCACCGTGCACGTGGAAGCCTGTCCCCACCTCTACGATACGCTGCGCCGGATCGCCGCGCTCGGCGTGCGTCCGGGGGTGGCGATCAACCCCGGGACGCCGCCGGAGCAGGTGGCGTGGGTGCTGCCCCACCTCGCCGCGGTTCTCGTCATGACGGTGGAGCCGGGCGCCGGCGGGCAGCCCTTTATTCCGGAGATGACGGCCAAAGTGGCCGCGCTCGCGGCGTGGCGCCGCGAGCGCGGCCTCGACTTCGAGATCGCCGTCGACGGCGGCATCGGCCCGGAGACCGCGAGGCAGGTCGTCGAGGCCGGCGCGAGCGTCCTCGTTGCCGGGACGGCGGTGTTCGGCGCGCCCGACGGCGTCGCGGCGGCGATCGCGCGGCTGCGCCAGGCGGCTCTCGGAGCGCCGTCCCGCGCCACGCGGCGTTCGTGACCGCATCACCCGGCATTCTGCTGGTCCATCCCGATTACCGCCGGCACGTCACCCCGGCCGGACACCCCGAGCGTCCGGCCCGCATCGAGGCGATCGAGGCGCGTCTTGCGCGCACGCCGCTGTGGGAGCTGCCGCGCCGGACGCCGGAGCCCGTTACCGATGAGGTGCTCACGTCCGTGCACACGCGCGCGTACGTCGAGCGCGTGCGGGACCTCGCCGCCTCGGGCGGCGGCGCGCTGGACCCGGACACCGCGGTCGGTCCGGCGTCGGACGGCATTGCCCGGCTTGCCGCGGGCGGCGCGCTCGGCGCGGTGGACGCGGTGCTCGCGGGCGACGCGCCCGTCGCGATGGCGCTCGTGCGGCCGCCGGGGCACCACGCGCGGCCGAGCGTGGGGATGGGATTCTGCCTGTTCAACAACGCGGCGCTCGCGGCCCGTCACGCGCTCGAGCGGTACCCGGTCGAGCGCGTGTTCATTCTGGACTGGGACGTCCACCACGGCAACGGGACGCAGGAAGCCTTCTATCACGATCCGCGCGTGGTGTTCTGCTCGCTCCACCAGGAGCACTGGTACCCGGGGACCGGCGCGCTCGCCGAGACCGGCGAAGGTCCGGGCGAGGGCGCCTGCGTCAACATTCCGCTGCCGGCCGGCATCGGCGACGGCGGCTACGAATATCTCTGGGAGGAAGTCGTGCTGCCGCTGCTGCGCGCGGTCGCGCCGGGGCTGATTTTGGTGTCGGCCGGCTTCGACGCGCACCACGCCGACCCGCTCGGCGGCATGCTGCTGACCGCGTCCGGATTTGGTCGGCTGGCGGCGATGGTCCGCGACGCCGCGGGCAGGGCGCCGATCGCGGTCGTGCTCGAAGGCGGCTACGATCTCGACGGCCTGTCATACTCGGTCGCCGCAGCACTCGAGGGATTGACCGGCGTGGCCTCCGGCCTCCGCGAGCCCGAGGTCGTGCTGCGCGAAGCGCCGTTCTCGGTCGCGCGGGAGCGGGCGCGCGAAGTACGGCGTGTCGCGGGTATGTACTGGCCGTTGTGACGCCCCTCGCGCGACGTCACGGGAAACCATACCGTTGGGGGAGGATGCGATGCTCCAATTAGCGCGGCTACCCAGGGTGCGCCTCGCCGCGCTTCCCACACCGCTGGATGAGGCCCCGCGGCTGGAACGGGCGCTCGCCGGCGCCGGCGAGTCGCCGCGTCTCCTCATCAAGCGCGACGACCTGACCGGGTTCGCGCTCGGCGGTAACAAGGTCCGCAAGGTCGAGTATCATCTCGGCGAGGCGCTGGCCGGCGGCTTCGATACGCTCGTCACGACCGGCGCCATCCAGTCCAACCACTGCCGGGTCACCGCCGCGGCCGCCCGGGTGGGCGGCATGGACTGCGTGCTCGTGCTGCGCCCGGTCGAGCCCGAAGTCATGCAGGGCAATTTCCTGCTCGATCATCTCCTGGGCGCCCGCATTCGGATCACTCCGGGGACAGACCGCGCCTCGGCCGAGACCGTCATAGCGGAGGAAATGGCCGCGCTTCGCGCCAAGGGGCGGCGTCCGTATCTCATTCCGAGCGGCGCCTCCACGCCGCTCGGCGCCGCGGCCTACGTGCAGGCCTTCGAGGAACTCCTGCACCAGACGACCGCGCGCGGCATCGCGGTCGATTCGATCGTCTTCTGCAGCGGATCGGCCGGGACGCATGCCGGCCTCGCGATCGGCGCGGCGCTCTCGCAGAGCGGCGTAGAGATCATCGGCATCGGCGACGGGGCGAAGCGCGAGGATCTCGCGCCGAAGGTGAGCGGCCTCGTCGCCGAGTTCGCGGAGCGATTCCAAGTGGACGTTCGCGTCGCCCCCCACGACGTCGTCGTGCTCGACGAGTACGGCGGCACGTACGGCGAGCCGACCCCCGAATGCATCACGGCGATCAAGACCGCGGCGCTCGCGGAGGGCATGTTCCTCGATCCGGTCTACACCGGGAAGGCGATGGCGGGACTGGCCGATCTGATCCGACGCCGGCGGTGGGGCGGGGACCAGACCGTCGTCTTCTGGCACACCGGCGGCCAGCCGGCGCTGTTTGCCAACGCCGCGGCGCTGACGGCGGGCGAACCCCCGTCTTCATCTTGACTGATCTCAGGCGGATACTTCGGCGTTAAGCGCCGGTCCGCCGCGCGTAGTAGTCGGCGATGCCCTGAGCGGAGATCGCAAGGCGGTCTTCCAGCAGCGCGGCGATGCGCGGCGTCCAGGCGATGCTCCGCTGCGCGAGGTCGTCCCGGACGTGCTCGACGAGCGCGGCCGTGATCTCGTCCTGCGTCGCGCGTCGCCCGTCGGTCTGTCCGAGCGCGGCGACGATCGGCACTTCGTGCGCCAGCCGCTCGTGCAGCGTCGCGTACGATCCGGGGTAGCGGCCGAAGTGCGAAAAGAGAATCGTCTCGGGCCGTAGGTCGAGCAGCCGCCGCGCCGACCGCAGCATCGCCTCGGGGTCGAACTGGTTCGGCGCAGTGTCGACCATCACGTAGTCGTCCGCGATCTCCGGCAGGCGCTCTCCGAGTTCGTCGGCCGTGAGCAGCGCGCCCGCCCCCGCGTCGAAGATCATGTGCTGGTGGCGCGCGTGCCCCGGCGCGTCGACGAAATTCAAAGCATGCCCGCCCCCGAGATCGAGCGTCGCCCCGTCTTCGACCACGAGGAGGTGCGACTCCGGGACCGGCTCCGGCAGGCCGAAGTACGTCTCCAAATTGCCGCCGAAGACCGCCCGCGCGCCGGCGAGAAGGCGGCTCGGATCGGTCAGGTGGCGGGCGCCGCGGGGATGGACGACGACGCGCGCGTTCGGTGCGTGCCGGAGCATCTGACCGGCGCCGCCGGAATGGTCGAGATGGATGTGCGTCGCGACGATGTAGGCGACGTCGGCCGGCCGTACCCCGAGCGCGGCCAGGGCGTCCAGCCACACCGGCACGCTCCGCGCGCCGCCCGTGTCGACGATGGCGGGTTGCGGCGCGGCGATGAAGTAGCCCGACGTGATCCCCGCCGTTCCTCGCTCGTACAGGTCCACCTCGGTGACGTCGCGCGCCACCCGTGGATACGCGGCCGTCATGACCGGGCCGGGGGCACGAGGCGGTCGAGGATCGCTTTGGCGGCCGAGTGGGGGTCGGTCTCGCCGCGCTTCGCTTCGGCCAGAACCTCCGCCGGCTCGCCGTGATCGCGCAGCGTCGTCCGCACGCGCGACGCGAGCTCCGCCTCGACGAGTTCCAGGACTTCGCGTTCGGCCCGGCGCGCGCGGCGGACTTCGAGCTCGCCGGAGGCGCGGAGATGCTCGCCGTGCCGGCGGATCGCGTCCCACAACTCGGCTACGCCGCCACCGGCGCTGGCGGTGACTTCCAAAATCGGCACGTCCCACGCGTTGTGGTGGGGCACCAGCCGGCGCATCTCGCGGAGCTGCATCGCGGCTTCTCGCGCGCCCGGGCGGTCGGCCTTGTTCACCACGAGCACGTCCGCGATCTCGAGGATGCCGGCCTTGAGCGTCTGCACGGAGTCCCCGAGCCCCGGCGCCGTGACGACGACGACCGTGTCGACGAGGCCCATGATCTCGACCTCGCTCTGGCCGACGCCGACGGTTTCCACGAGGATCAGGTCGAACGCGAACGCCTCCAGCACGTAGGCGGCGTCCCGGGTCGCGGCGGCGAGTCCCCCGAGATGCGCGCGGGCGGCCATGCTGCGGATGTACACGTCCGCGTCGCCGCTGTGCCGCAGCATGCGGACCCGGTCGCCCAGGATGGCGCCGCCGGAGAACGGGCTGGACGGGTCCACGCCGATCACCGCGACTCGGAGCCCGTCGCTCCGCGCCGAGGCGATGAGCTGGTCGGCGAGCGTGCTCTTGCCGACGCCGGGCGGGCCGGTCAGGCCGACGCGGCGCGCGCGGCCGGTGCGCCCCCACAGGTCGGCCACGATCTCCCCGGCCGCCGCGGGGTCGTTCTCGATCCGGCTGATGAGGCGGCCGAGCGTGCGGGGGGTGCCGGGGTCGATCCCGCCGGCGGGCGCCGCCGCGCCGGATGGGGCGGAGGGTGTTCCGGCCGGACGCGGGGTCTCGCGCGTCATCGGCGGTCCGGCCCCTGCGGCGTGGCGCGGGCCGCGAGCGTCTCCTCGTACAGCGCGCGGTTGTCGACGACGCGCCGGGCCTTGAACTCCGTCCTCGGCAGGGTCCCCGGCGGCTCGCAGCGGACGACGGGGCGGATGCCGAGCACGGCGGTGAGGCGCGCGGTCATCCGTTCGCGCAGCGCGGTGAGGAGATCGGGCGCGGCCGCCGCGCGCTGCGCGACGTCGGCGGTGTACTCGGCCCGCACGACGAGCTCGTCCATCGCGCGCTCGCGGCTGATCACCATCTGGAACTCGCCCCCGAACCCCTCGACCGCGCGGAGCGTGTCCTCGATCGCGCTCGGATAGATGTTCGCGCCGCGGATGATGCACATGTCGTCGATCCGGCCGTAGATGCCGCGCGGCAGGCGCGGATACGTCCGCCCGCACTCGCACGGCTCGTCGGTCCAGCGGGTCAGGTCGCCGGAGAGCAGGCGGATCATCGGCTGCGACGTCCGCTCGAGATGCGTGTAGACCGGCGTGCCCTCCCGGCCGTAGGGCACCGGTTCGAACGTCCGCGGATCGCACACCTCGCAGTAGACTACGTCCTGCCACAGATGCATCCCGGCGCGGGACGCGCACTCGCCGTTGCTCATCCACGGGGTCATCTCGGCCATGCTGCCGCTGTCGAGGCAGGCCGCGCCGAACAGCTCCTCGATGCGCCGCCGCGTCGCCGGGATGCCGGCGCCCGGCTCGCCCGAGAAAAACATCACCCGCAGGCCGAAGTCGCGCGGATCGACGCGCTCGGACGCCGCCGCCTCCGCGAGGTGGAGGGCGTAGGAGGGCGTCCCGTAAAACGCGGTCGGCCGGGTCTCGCGCAGCCACCGCACCGCCATGAGCGTCTGGCCCGGCTGTCCGGCGCCGAACGGGAAGCACGTCGCCCGCAGGCGTTCGCCGCCGGCCAGCGCGCCCCAGCTGCCGATGTAGAGGCTGAAGAAGGAGGCGATGAAGAGCGTGTCGCCCGGCCGAAGGCCCATGCCCCACATGATGCGCGCGTGGGCGTTGGCGATGCGGCGCCAGTCGTCCCGGCCGATCAGAAACATCGTGGGCTTGCCGGTGGTGCCCGAGGTGCCGTGGACCCGCGCGACGTCCGCGCGGTCGATGCAGAGGTAGCGGCCGGCCGGCGGGTGCGCCGTCTGCTCCGCCCGCAGCTCGGCCTTCGTCACGACGGGGAAGCGGTGGAGGTCCTCGAGCCGACGGAGGTGGTCGGGATGGACGCCGGCCTGCGTCCACTTCTCCCGGTAGAACGGCGAACGGTCCCACGCCCAGCGCACAATCCCGCGCAGGCGCTCGAGAATCAGCGTCTCGCGCGCGGCCGGCGGCATCGTCTCGCGCTCCGGACACCAGTACCGCTGGTCGGGCGGGGGCAGGTAGCTCTCGTCGTAGACAGGCGGCCAGACCGCGGCGCCGGTCATGTCTCGGTCTGCCCCGCGTGCCCGCGGATCCACTCCACGATCGCGTCGGTGGTCGCGTCCTGGTCGAAGACCGCCGCGGCCCCCAGGTCGCGCAGCTTCGTGCGATCCGCCGCGGGAATCACCCCGCCGACGAGGACCTTGATGTCGGCCGCGTCGTTGGCCCGCAGTTCCTCGAGGAGCGGGGGCACCAGCGTCATGTGCGCGCCGGAGAGAATGCTCACGCCGATGACGTCCACGTCCTCCTGGATCGCGGCGACGGCGACCTCCTCCGGCGTGCGGTGCAGGCCGGTGTAGACGACCTCGAACCCGGCGTCCCGCAGCGCGCGCGCCACGACCTTCACGCCGCGGTCGTGGCCGTCCAGTCCGATCTTCGCCATGAGCACCCGAATGCGCTGCGGGATCGCCACGCGCCTCAGAACACCGGCTGTTCCACGTAGGTGCCGAACACGTCGCGCAGCGCCCGGACGATCTCGCCCAAGGTCGCGCGGGCCCGGACCGCGTCGAGGGTCGGGGGAATCAGGTTGCCGTCCCCGCGGGCGACGGCCGCCAGCGCGCCGAGACAGCGGGCGACCTCCGCGTCGTCGCGCTCTCGCTTCACCCGGGCGAGCCGCTCCCGCTGCCGCGCCTCGACCCCGGGATCGACCTCGTGCAGCGCGATCGGCACGTCGGCGCCCGACGGGTCGAGGTACTTGTTCACGCCGACGACCGTCAGGTCGCCACGCTCCTTCTGCCGGTGGTAGCGGTACGCGGTATCGGCCAGGTCGGTCTGAAAGAAGTTCTGCTGCGCCGCGGCCACCGCGCCGCCGAGATCGTCGATGCGGCGCAGGTACGTCCAGATCCCGTCCTCGATCTCGCCGGTCAGCGACTCGACGAAGTAGCCGCCGCCCAGCGGATCGATCGTGTTGGCCACGCGGGTCTCGTCGAGAATGATCTGCTGGGTCCGCAGCGCCACTTTCATCGCGAGCTCCGACGGGATCGCCAGCGCCTCGTCCATGCCGTTCGCGTGCAGGCTCTGCGCGCCGCCCAGCACTGCGGAGAGGGCCTGCAGCGCAGTGCGCGCGATGTTGTTGATCGGCTCCCGCGCCGTCAGGCTCGAGCCCGCGGTTTGGCAGTGGAACCGGAGGCGCATCGACTCGGGCCGCCGCGCCCCGAACCGGTCCCGCATGATTTTCGCCCACACGCGCCGCGCGGCGCGGAACTTGGCGACCTCCTCGAAGAAGTCGCGCTCGGCGATGAAATAGAAGGCCAGCCGCGGCGCGAACGTGTCCACGTCGAGCCCGATCCGGCGGACCTCCTCGACGTAGGCGATGCCGTTCGCGAGCGTGAACGCCGCCTCCTGAACCGCGGTCGCGCCGGCCTCGCGGATGTGGTAGCCGCTGATATTGATCGGGTTGTAGCGCGGCAGGTGTTCGACGCTGTAGACGATGAGATCGCGCACGATGCGCATCGCGGCCGGAATGGGATAGATCCATTCCTTCTGCGCGATGTACTCTTTCAGGATGTCGGCCTGCACCGTGCCGGAGAGCGCCGGCGCCGGCACCCCGCGCTGCTCCGCGAGCGCGACGTACATGGAAAACAGAATCCACGCGGTCGGGTTGATCGTCATCGACACGCTGATCGCCCCGATGTCGATGCCGTCGAGGATGTCGGCGAGATCCTCGATCGTGTCCACGGCGACGCCCTCGCGGCCCACCTCGCCGCGGGCGCGCGGATCGTCGGAGTCGTAGCCCATGAGCGTCGGCATGTCGAAGTCCACGGAGATGCCGGTCTGCCCTTGGGCGATCAGGTACTTGAGCCGCGCGTTGGTGTCGCGGCCCGTGCCGTAGCCGGCGATCTGCCGCATCGTCCACGGGCGCGACCGGTACATCGTGGGGTAGGGACCCCGGGTGTAGGGATAACGGCCGGGAAAGCCCACGTCCTCGAGGTAGTCGAGGTCGTCGACGTCCGCCGGTCCGTAGAGGCGCTTGATCGGGAGGCCCGACAGCGTCTCGAACTGCGCGCGGCGCTCCGGCGCGCGTTCGGCGGCTTCCCGGACATCGCGGGATTCCCAGTCGTCCCGGGCGCCGGCGATCCGGCTCGATTCGCTCTGCGCCGGCTTTGGTTTCACGGCTGCCGGCGGTGGGTCGGTGGGCCGGGTGGGTTTCCTGGTGGTCGCCATGGTCGGTCCCTCCGGTGTCCTGTTACCACACGAACGGGATGAGCGCCTTCGTCCTCGCGCGGTAGGCCTGGTGCGCAGCCGGAAACTCTTCGGCCATGAGCGCATCTTCCCGGAGCCGTCGGCGGCAAAAATTCCGAGTGACACATGTGATCTCGTGGCCTACATTCCTATTGTAGTCTCAAGAACTACATTACATCGCAAACCGGAGTGCGGAGTGGGAGCGCAAAGAATGAAAGGTCGGACCGCGGGTGTCCGTGAGGCGAAGGCCCATTTCAGCCGTCTGCTCCGCGACGTGCGTCAGGGCCGCGAGTGGGTCATCACCGAGCGTGGGACGCCCGTCGCGAAGCTACAGTGTCTCCTGATTGGAGGCGGACACAGCTGTTTGCGGCGAAGTGGCCGTTGCGCGGTGCGGATCTCTGGCGCCTGTCGGCGGCGCTGACATTGAAAGGCGACTTGCCGGCGTTACGACTGTTATCCTACGATGCGCGGCTTGCCGCGGCCGCGGACGGGGAGGGGTCGGCGCCATGACGAGGGGCGTGCGCGTTGGTATGCCGGCGCGCGGAGTCCGCACGGGGATCATCGCTGTGATGGTCGTTGCCGCGCTGGTCGCGGCCGTCCTCGGTCCGTGGAGCGGCGGGACGGCCGGGGCGGCCTCCGCGCCGAAATGTCCGATCACGTCGAACGGCTACATGGATCCGAACTACACGCCGAACCCGCCGGTGCGCTCACGCGTGGGCGGCGGCGGCTTCGTGCTCACGGGCATCGTCCGGTCCGGCATCGACTGCAAGCCGCTCGCGCGGGTGCGCGTGGAGATCTGGCACGCCGGTCCGAACGGGTCCTACGACATGATCCACCGCGCCACGGTGATCACCGACGGCCAGGGGCGCTTCCGGCTCGAGACGGACTTTCCGGGCTCGAGCTTCGGCCAGCCGCACATTCACGTGCGCGTCGCGGTGGCGGGGTTCAAGACGACCGCGACCGCCTTTCTCCCGAAACCCGGCACCAAGGCGGGGGAGATGGAGATCGTCCTGGAGCCGGAGGTCTAGCCGGGCGCCGTTCCCGGGCTCAGCGCGCGCCCGTGCCGCCGAGCTCGCCGACGACCTTCGCCAGCACAGAGTAGTCCTTCTCGGCCAGTCCTTCGTTCATCGCGATCTGGTACAGCTGCGCGGCGAGACCGCCGCCGAGCAGCGGCATGCCGAGGGCGCGGCCGGTCTCGGTGACGATGCCCATGTCCTTGTGATAGAGGCGCGTGCGGAACCCCGGGGTATAGTTCTCGTCGAGCATTCGCTGCCCGTGCAGCTCCAGCACCCGGCTCTGGGCGAAGCCGCCGAGCAGCGCCGCGCGCACCTTGGCGGGATCGACGCCGGCTTTGCGCGCGAGATGGATCGCCTCGGCGACGCCGAGGATGGTGAGTGAGAGCACGAGCTGGTTGCACGCCTTTGTGACCTGGCCGGCGCCGTGATCCCCGATGTGGACGATGTTCTTGCCCATCTGCTGAAACACCGGCAGCACCCGCTCGAACACCTCCGGCTTGCCGCCGACCATGATCGACAGGGCGGCGTCGATCGCACCCTTCTCGCCGCCGGACACCGGCGCGTCGAGCATCTCGACGCCCCGCTCGGCCAGCGCCTTCGCGATCTCGCGCGTCGCCACGGGAGAGATGGTGCTCATGTCCACGACCACGCTGCCCCGGCGGGCGCCTTCCGCGACGCCGTTCGGCCCCATCACGACCTGCCGCACGTCGGGAGTGTCGGCGACCATGACGATGGTAATGTCGCTCTGCGCGGCCGCCTCCTTGGGCGAGGACGCCTGCCGCGCCCCGGCCTTGACCAGGTCCGCCGCCTTGGACGCGGTCCGGTTCCAGACCGTCACCGTGTGGCCGGCCTTGGCGAGATGCCCCGCCATCGGCTTGCCCATGATCCCCAGTCCGATGAAGCCGATCCGTTCGCTCACCCTGAGTCACCTCGGTCCGCGACTGACGCGGGGATGGTCGGCGGCGGTGCGCCGCGCAAGGTCTCGCTCGTCCGCCGCTCTACTTCAGGCCGGGCCTATGGCGTTCCCTCCGATGTGCCGCCGGCCGCGTGGTGCTCGAGGCGCGCGGCGACGAAACGCTCCTGCTGTTCCGCCAGGGCTACGCGCGCGAGCTGCCGGACGAAGTCTACGGCGCGACATTTGCGCGGGGCGAAGGAGTCCCCAGTTTGCCGTGTTATAGAATCAGGGCTGGCCATGATGCGCTACGTCGCCCACCGGCTGGTTCATCTGATCCCCGTGCTCTTTGGGGTGAGCGTGTTCGTGTTTATCGGCATGCATCTCGTGCCCGGCGACGTCGCCCAGTTGCTGCTCGGCGAGAAGGGCACGGAAGCGGACCTCGCGCGGATGCGCCATCAGCTCGGCCTCGACCAGCCGCTGTACGTGCAGTACGCGCGGTTTCTCGGCGGGGCCCTGCAGGGAGACTTCGGCACCTCGATCCGGACCAAACAATCGGCGATGTGGGAGATCGCGCAGGCGCTGCCCATCACGATCGAGCTGAGCCTCGTCGCGCTGCTGTTCGCGATCGTCGTCGGGCTCGTAATCGGCGTGGTGGCCGCGCGCCGGCCCCACAGCGTTACGGACACCGTCGCCATGATCGGCGTGCTCGTCGGCGTGTCGATGCCGATCTTCTGGACCGGCATCCTCCTGCTGCTCGTCTTCGGCGGGCTCCTGGGATGGCTGCCGCTCGGCGGCATGGTCGACGACGGCATGACCGTCCACCGTATTACCGGCATGTCGCTCGTCGACGGGCTCCTGACCGGCAACCTGCCGCTCGTGCAGAGCAGCCTCCGCCACCTCGTCCTCCCGGCCATCGCGCTGGGCGCCACGTCGATGGCCACAATCGCGCGGATGTCGCGGTCGACGATGCTGGAAGTGCTCGGCCTCGACTACGTGCGCACGGCCCGGGCCAAGGGCGTGTCCGAGCCGCGCGTCGTGCGCCGCCACGCGCTGCGGAACGCGCTGCTGCCGGTCGTCACGCTCATCGGACTACAGCTCGGCCTGCTGCTGAGCGGCGCGGTGCTGACCGAGACGATCTTCGCCCTGCCCGGGCTGGGCCGGCTGGCGGTGACGAGCGTGCTGGCGCGGGACTATCCGGTCGTCCAGGGCATTGTCGTGATCGCCGCCGCGATCTTCGTGCTGGCCAACCTGGCGGTCGACATGCTGTACGCGTATCTCGACCCCCGCATCCGCTATGGGTGACGCGCGCTCAGACCTCCAGGACTCCGGCGCCGCCCCCGCGGGCCCGTCGACGCTGCGGGCGCCCGCGCCGCGCCGCCGGACCGCGGCGCTGTCGTGGCGGCGGATGGTCCGCAGCCCGAACCTGATCATCGGCTTTGTCATTGTGGCGGTCGTCGTCGGCGCCAGCCTCTTCGCGAAGTTCGTCGCGCCGTACAACCCGATCGACCAGTCCTTTGCCGACCAGCTGCGGCCGCCGTCCTGGGCGCACCTCTTCGGGACCGACGAGTTCGGGCGGGACATCTTCTCCCGCGTTGTCTACGGCTCCCGGATCGCGCTCACGGTCGGGCTGATCTCCGACGGGATCTCGCTCGTGGCGGGGGTCGCGCTCGGCATCATCGCCGGCTATTTCAGCGGCTGGCCGGACTCCGCCGTCATGCGCACGATGGACGTGCTGCTCGCGTTCCCGTACCTGCTGCTGGCGATGATCGTCGTCGCGATTCTCGGCCCCAGCCTGACGAACGCCATGATCGCGATCGGCGTGGTCTACATGCCGCGGTTCGCGCGCCTGGTGCGCGGGACCGTCCTCTCGATCCGCGAGCAGGAATTCATCGAGGGCGCCCGCGCGATCGGCGGCGGACCTCTGCGGGTGCTGAGCCGACACGTGCTGCCCAACATCCTCTCGCCGATTATCGTGCTGGCCACGCTGACGATCGGGTTCGCGATCGTGGAAACCGCCGGGCTGTCCTTCCTCGGGCTCGGCGCCTCCCCGCCGACGCCGGAGTGGGGGTCGATGCTCGCCACCGGCCGGTCGTACATGCTCACCGCGCCTTGGATCACGACGTTTCCCGGTCTGGCGATCCTCGTCACCGTCGTCGGGTTCAACCTCGTCGGCGACGGTCTGCGCGACCTGCTCGACCCGCGGCTGCGCGGCCGCGGATTCTAACCGGCGCGGCGCCGTGTCGTCTCCCGCCGTCGGCCGGCCGACCCCGCTGCGCGACGCGCCGGAAAAGCTCACCGGCCGGGCGCGCTACGCGGCGGATCTCGCGCTTCCCGGCATGCTGCGCCTCAGGCTTGTCCTGAGTCCGTACGCGCACGCGCGCATCCGGGCGGTGGACCGCCGCGCGGCGCTCGCGCATCCCGGCGTCGTCGCCGTTCTGACCGCGGATGACCTGCCGACACTCGAGGCGCTGCCGGCGTCACGCAGCCAGGCGATGCTGGCGAAGGGCCGGGTGGTCTTCCAGGGCCAGCCGGTCGCGGTGGTGGCGGCGACATCGGAGGCGGCGGCGCAGGACGGGGCCGCGCTGGTGGCCGTCGACTACGAACCGCTGCCGCCGCTGCTCGATCCGCGCGAGGCAATGCGGCCGGACGCGCCGCCGGTCTGGCCGGGCCGGGCGGCCGCGCACGACAGCCACGCCGGCGCCCACGGGGGCGACGCCGCGCACGACGCGCCGGCGGGGCGTCCGGCCTCGGCGAACGCCGGCGCCACCGTCCGCTACCGCCGCGGCGATGTCGACCGGGCGTTTCGCGAGAGCGACGTGGTGCTGGAGCGCGAGTACCGCAGCCCCATGGTGCACCAGGCGTATCTCGAGCCGCACGCCACGGTCGCGGCCGCGGACCCGCTTACCGGCGACCTCACGATCTGGACCGGCACGCAGGGGCAATTCTTCGTGCGCGCGGAGGTGGCCCGCGCGCTGCGCATTCCGGAGCGCCGCGTTCGTGTCGTGCCGGCGGCCGTCGGCGGCGCCTTCGGCGGCAAGTTTGCGCTGTTCGAGCCGCTCGTCGCGGCGGCGGCGCTCCATCTGCGGCGCGCGGTCTCGCTGGTCGTTACCCGCATGGAGGAGTTTCAGGCCGCGACCCCGGCCCCGCCCGGAATCTTCTCGATCAAGATGGGCGCCCGGCGCGATGGGACGCTTACGGCGCTGCGGGCCGAGATCCTCTTCGACTCCGGGGCGTTCGGCGGCAGTCCCGTGGTGCTGGCGGCGCTGGCGACCGGCGCGCCGTACCGGATCCCGCACCTCGACATTCAGGCGGCGGAGGCGCTCACCAACAAGGCGCCGGCCGGCTCGTACCGGGCGCCGGGCGCGACGCCGGTGGTCTTCGCCGTCGAATCGCACATGGACGATCTCGCGCGCGCGCTGGCGCTCGACCCGATCGAATTCCGCCTGCGCAATCTCATCGACGGGGATCCGATGCACGACGGGTCGCCGTGGCCGCCGCTGGCGCTGCGCGCCTGCCTCGAGACCTTGCGCGACCACCCGGTGTGGCGCTCGCGCGGCCGCGAGCCCGGGCGCGGCTGCGGCATCGCGCTGACCCCGTGGCGCGGCGGCCTGGAGCCCGCGGCGGCGGTGTGCCGGCTCGATGAGGACGGCACGCTGAACGTCATGGTGGGATCGATCGACATCACCGGCAGCCATACGAGCCTTGCGCTCATCGCGGCCGATCTCTTCGGCGTGCCGCCGGAGATGATCCGGATTCAGGAATCCGACACCGCGCAGGCGCCGTACGCCGGTCTGTCCGCGGGCAGCAAGACCACCTACACGGTCGGCCTCGCCGTGCGGCAGGCGGTGGCCGACGCGCGCGAGCAACTGCTCGCGATCGCGGCGGAGGTGATGGAGGCTAGCGCCGGCGACCTCGACGTCGCCGGCGGCTGGGTCGCGGTGCGCGGGGTGCCGGACCGCCGGATGTTCATCGGCGATCTCGCGCGGCTGACGATGCAGTACAGCGGACGGTACGCCCCCGTGTACGGCCGCGGCATTGCGGCGCCGTCCCGGCGCGCAGCCGCGGCCGCGGCGCACCTCGCCGAGGTCCGCGTCGACGGCGACACCGGTGCCGTCACGGTCGAGCGGTACGTGGCCGTGCACGACGTTGGGCGGGCCGTCAACCCGCCGGCCGTGCGCGGGCAGATCCAGGGCGGCGTCGCGCAGGGGATCGGCTGGGCGCTGCTCGAGCAGATGGTCTACGACGAACAGGGCACGCTCGTCACGGCGAGCTTCGCGGACTACGCGCTGCCGTCGTTCCGGACGGTGCCGCCGATCGACGTGCGGCTGATCGAGACCCCGCTCGACTTCACGCCGTTCGGCGCCCGCGTCGTGGGCGAGCCCCCGGTGGTGCCCGTCGCGGCCGCGATCGCGAACGCCGTCTGCGACGCGGGCGGGGCGCGGGTGAGCGCGCTGCCGATCACGCCGGCGGCCGTGCTGGCGGCCCGGCCGCGCCGCGCGGACGTGACGACCCCGGTCTCCTGAGGGCGCCGCCGCCGCCGGCACGCGCTCGCTCTTGCAATATCCGAAGGAATTGTCCAGTGGACTTTCGCAGTTTCCTGCGTTACTTCTGACGCGGGATAGCTCGATTTACGCGGCCCGCGCGAGGATCTCGATCAGACCGTCTGTGAATTTCGGCGAGAGCGGCCGCGAACTGGAGTTCGCAT
>Ga0207416_1000716_pt1 | contig 52199 bp, 48 predicted proteins | sample PaiPotPPM11metaG_FD_184107 | JGI IMG/M metagenome (GOLD analysis project Ga0207416, IMG submission 184107) | Iron sulfur acid spring bacterial and archeal communities from Banff, Canada, to study Microbial Dark Matter (Phase II) - Paint Pots PPM... ... | reverse complement strand
TGGGCGGCGACCAGATCAGCCTGTTCAGCGAGCCCGAGCCGATCCGCACGATCATTAATCCGAACGGCTCCTGGACGCTGGACGAACTGATGGTCCACTTCAAGCAGACCGTGGGCGCCGGTCTGCGCAACCAATGGCCGCTGCAGCCGCCGAAGTCGTAGCGGCGTCGCTGCGCCGCTCACTGGCCGATGGGTGGAAAGTACTCGCCGTCGAGCTGTTGCGGCGCTGGCGTGGGCGTTGCGCCGGGCTGCGGCGCGCCGCCCGGTGTGGGGGTGGCGACCGGCGTCGGCACGGGCAGCGCCTGGCCGCCGTCGAAATGCGCCGACGCTTCGATCGTCGTTTTCGGCACCGGGAAACCGACGGTGCCGTGCGGCGGCAGTTGCACGGGAATCGCCTGCCACATCGGCGCACCGCCGCTGCTGGGCGGATAGGCGATCTGACCGAAGATGATCTCCTGGTATGGATAGTCCGACGCCGTGTAGGCGCCGCGCGAGTTCTGCTGCTCGGGCGAGCCGTACATCGGCCGCGGCCACTTCAGCGCCGGATCGTCGGGATTGTTGTGCACGTTGTACTTTCCACAGACATCGCCGAAGCAGTGGTAGGCCCAGAGCGCGAAGTACCAATCCTCGATGATCTGCGGATCGCGCCGGCCGTAGATCGGCAGCTGCGCCGGCGCCATATTCCACTTGCCGACGAGGATCTGCGCCCCGGCGTCGATGTTATGCAGGTAGTCCGTGCCGATCTGCGTCTGGCGCGGCGTCGGCTGGCCGGAGATCTGCATGCCCGTCAGCACCTGCATCAGCCCGTAGGCACAGGTGCGTGAGGTGATCGTCGCGCCGTGGGCGCCGCGCGGCACCGAGTACGTCGCCTGCCGCCAGCCCGACTCGATCCAGGCGATCGACCGCAACACCATGGGCGGGATCGAGGCCGGCACGGTGGCAGGACCGCCGTCGAGCGCGGTGTGCAGATCCGGCAGGCGGAACGACGGGTCGTCGGCGAGCGCGTTCTGCGCCGCGCGGTTCAGCGCGGCGGCAACTTCGCTCGCCTGCGGCTGATAGGATTGAAAGCCGAAGCAGCTTTGCTCCGTCGGTGCGGCGGGGTTCGGCGACGCCGAGGTGACGGACACGAAGTAGGCCTGGCCCTGCGTGAGCTGCGTGAAGTCGCTGGCGGCGGGAGCCGTGGGGTCGAACAGCTCCCACTTCTGCAGGGCCGCGTTCCAGTGCCAGATCACGGAGTAGGTCGCATCGAACGGCGCCAGCGCGTCGGCAACCGCGGCGGTAGGGCCGGTCTGCGCCAGGTTGTTCCAGCCGTTGAGCAGCCGGCGCTGCTGGTTCGGAACCACCCCGGCGAGTCCGATCGTCAGCGTCGAGCCGGCCGTCATGTGGATCCAGTAGGCGGTGCCCTGGGCGAAGTCCGCGAAATCGCTGGTGTCGGGCGACTGCGGGTTGAACGACTTCCAGGTCTGGCTGGGTGCGTCGAAGGTCCAGATCGCGTCGTATTTGCCGTCGATCGGCGCCAGCGCGGCCAGCACCGGCTGAGCCGGGCCGGTGTAGGCGATGTTGTTCCAGCCCGGCACGAGCACCAGTTGCGCGATCTGTGCCTGCGCGCCTGGCCTCGATCCCACCGCCAGCGCGATCAGGCAGGCAACGGCCAGCGGGCCGACGCGCCAGCAGGCGCGGCGAGGTGAAAGAATCGGCCAACCAGTCATCTGCCTGAGGGTTGCCTCCGATGCAGTCGACGGCCACGGCCAACGGACGCGGTCCTGTTACCAGAATGCATACATCCTATCATTCGTTTCTGTTTCACTTTGGCGATGTGGCCCAGCCGGCGATCGTCAGCGGCGCCGCGCTTTGCAGCTCCACGCGCCCCGCAGCGCTCAGCACGACGACTGTTTCCTGGCCGGGATCGTCGGTCGAAGTACCGCTGAAGTGCCGCAGTGCCAGCAATTCTCCGTCCGCGGACCAGGCCACGGGCACATCGAAGCCGGCGGGCGGCACGACGGTTGATGCTCCATTCGCGGCCGGCGCCGGCTGCCCGGGAGCGGACGGTACCACCCCGACCGTGGCTTGGCCGGTGCGCGGATTCCAGGCGATGCCGGTATCCTCCACTCCGCCCGCGGTCAGGCGCGCGACCGAGCCACCGGGCAGCCGCGCGAGCGCCCGGTAGACCTGCTTCCCGTTCTCGTTCTCCAGCGCCAGCAGCGCCGGCCGGCCATCCGGCGCCGTTATGAAGTCGCGCGAGGACGAAGTGGTAATCGGCGCACCTGTTGCGGGGGCTGTGCCGGGTGTTGCGGCGGCGAAGGCTGTGCCGGCGGTGGTTACGTGCGCCAACTCGACGCTGCGTCCGTCCGCCGTGTAGCCGAAGAGATACCAGCGGTCGGCCGCGCCGGACGATGCGAGCGACTGATCGCCCGCGCCGCCAGCGTTCACGCGGCGCAGGTCGATGCTGGGGGCATTGACCTTCTCATAGCTCACCCACGAACTGTCCGGCGACCAGACCAGCTCGCTGCGCAGATCGACGCCGGTCGCCAGCCGACGCGCCGCACGCCCCGCGAGCGGCAGCAGCCACAGCTCGCCCTGCGTATCCGGATCGATCGCGCCCTGCGGCAGGACGATGTAGGCCAGCAACTGGCCGTTGGGGCTCACGCTCGCGGTTAGCCCCCAGCCGGCACGATGCCGGGCGCTCGCCACCGTGCGCACGGCCTGCCCGCTTTGCGGATCAAAGAGTTGGATCTGCGACGTATCCTGCGACTCGGCGACCGCGACCAGGCGGGGGACGTCCGCGGCAGGCGTTCCCTTCGACGCCGCGTGCCCGCCGCGGCATGCAGCAGTCAATGCAAGGAGCATAGCAATCGTTGCCAGCCCCGATGAAGCATGGCGGCGCCGCGCGGCGGAGAACGAGCGCACGCCTGTTGCGACTCGCGCGGAGGGGCGAGACCGTTTCACCGCCGATGCAGCCGCGCGTCGTCCGCGGAATCGCGGGCGCCGGCGTCCTCGCGGGCGCGGCGGATGTGATGCCAGATGAACCAGGCGATGGCGATCAGAATCAGCGCGGCGATCGGATAGTCGAAGGGGCGCAGCACGTCGCGCACGCGGTGATAGTTGGCGCCGAGCAGGTATCCCGCCCAGGCGAGGATCAGCGACCAGATGAACGAGCCGGCGAACGTCAGCAGCACGAAGGCGTCGAAGCGCATCCGCGCGATGCCCGCGGGAAAGCTGATAAACGTGCGCACGACCGGCAGCACGCGCGAGACGAAGACCGCAAGGCCGCCGCGATGGGCGAAGAAGGCATCGGCTTGGTCGAGATCCTGCGTCGAGATCAGCACGTAGCGGCCGTAGCGCAGCAGCAGCGGCCGTCCGCCGTAGTCTCCGATCCAGTACGCGACGACCGAGCCAATCGTATTGCCCAGGCCACCCAGCAGGCCGGCGAGCAGGACAAAGCCCAGCCCATGCCCCTTGTCCTGCACGAGGAACCAGCCGGCCAGCGGCATGATCACCTCGCTCGGCACGGGGATGCCGGCGCTCTCGACGGCCATGAGCAAGACGACGCCCGGCCAGCCGATGGCGCTGTAGACGTTGCGCACGAAGTCGAGAATGGACTGTTCGAGGTGCTGGCTCAGGGGCGGCTCCCCTTCGCGCGGCGGCACGCGCGCTGCTGCGGGCGCTGCGATCACCTTAGCAACGGCCGATCCGGCGGGTCAACGCGGCATCCCGAGTGTGCTCCGCTTGTGAGGAAATGCACGGAGCGCCGATCGATGTGCCGGCGATCGCGGGCTTCCGGCTGCGCCGATGCTACACTGAGGTCAGCCATCATCGCGGAGAATCCATGCTCAACGCACTGAGTACCTACGGCAGCAGCGGCCGGCTGCTGGTTGTGGCCTTGATCGGCATCGGCATCGCCTGGATCGTCGGCATCGCCGGGCACGAGTTCAGCCATGCGCTGGCGGCCTACGCGCAGGGCGACAACACCGCCGAGCGCCAGGGCCGCCTCACGCTCAACCCGATCGCGCATATGGACCCGATCGGCACGACGCTGTTTCTGATCTCCGGCTTCTTCGGCTGGGGCAAGCCGACGCCGTTCAATCCGTTCAAGCTGCGTTGGGGACCGCGCGTCGGCGCGGCGATCGTGGCCGCCGCCGGCCCGATCTCGAACTTCATCATGGCGACGCTGTTCGGCCTGCCGCTGCTCTTGAATTGGGTGCGCCCGTTCGGGATCGCGATCCGCGGCGGCGGCACCATATATACCATTGATCCCCGTTTCATCGGGTTTTGGACGACGGGAAATTACATTGCCACGGTGCTTTTCTTCGTGGTGATTTTCAATGTCAGCCTGGGGCTGTTCAACCTCCTGCCAATATTTCCCCTCGACGGCGAGAAGGTGGCGGTTGGGCTGCTGCCTCCTGAACTAGGCGACCGACTACGCAAATTGGAACCGTACGGCATCGGGATTTTGATGCTTGTGCTTATTCTTCCAATAGTAAATCCGCGCCTCGATATCCTCTCGCAAACGATTGTGCCCCTGCTGGGAAGCATCTCTCATGCGCTGATCGGCTTCAACGTAATCCGTTGATTACCGTCTGATGACGAGATGCACCGTCCGCTATCGTGCGCGCCAGTTCCTCCGCGCCCTCGGCGCACATCCGACAGCAGCCGAGCTTACTCAGACGCGGCAACTGCTGAGTGAGCCGCACTGGCGGCTGTTCCGCGCGATGGCTCCGCGCGATCAGTGGCACAGTATCGAGACGCTGCGTCTGCTGCGTGAGCGCGGCCAGGCGAGCGAGGATCTGGCGCTGGCCGCGCTGCTGCACGACGCTGGCAAGGGCCACGTACGCCTGCACGAGCGCGTGCTCTACGTGCTGCTCGCGCGTTGGCCCTGGCTCTTGCGGCAGCTTGCCGCGGAGCGCGGGCCTCACTGGCGCAGCGCGCTCTATCGCACCGCCGGCCACGCCGTGAGCGGCGCCCGGCTGGCGTGCGAAGCTGGCGCAAACGCCCGCGTAACGCACCTGATTCGCCATCACCACTGCGCAACGACCGCTGACACCGAACTGCTCGCGCTGATCGAGGCCGACGACCGCGCCTGAGTCCCGGCCATCGGCCCTCAATCCCCCTTCCCCTTTCCCCCAATCCTGGAGGGAAAGGGGCGATCCGGCGGAGCAGGAATCGGACGGCACCGGGTTAGCCGTACCGGCTCCGGAACGTCCGACGCGCGTTCGCCCCTCGCCCAGGATTGGGAGAGGGGACGGGGGTGAGGGCCGAACGCGTCGGCGCGCCCCGCCCTTACGCGTAGCTCAAGGCGCGGCGCAGCCGCGGGATCAGCCGCTCGAACAACGTCGCCGGATCGGCCGAGGCATCGACGCGCAGCAGGCGCGCGCCGCATTCATCGCCGGCGGGCGGTTGCGCTCCTGAGCGTTGCAAGGCGCGAATCCGCGCGTCCGCGTCGGAGACGGCCCACTGGCGCTCTGTTCTGCGGCGCAGGCGCGCCGCGGCTTCGGCCTGCGGCAGGTCGCACCAGACGATCGCGGCCGGCGCGCCCATCTCCTGTGCCACGCGCAGCGGTGGCTTGCGCCGTGCCGGGGTCAGGAAGGTGGCGTCGAGGACGACGGGCCGACCGCTGCCCAACAGATCCGTCGACCGCCGCGCGAGCTGCCGGTAGACACGGTCGGTCATCCGTGTGCTGTAGACCTGCGCGCTGCGCGAGGCGGGCGTGCGGACGTTCGACTCGATGCCGGCCAACTCCTTGCGCGCCCGGTCGGAGTTCAGAATCACCGCACCGAGCGTCGCGGCCAGCCCGGTTCCCACAAACGACTTGCCGGAGCCGGAGAGACCACCGCACAGCACGAGACCTGCTCCGCGCGCCATCGCCGCCTCCCGGTGCGCGATCTGCCAGTACGATGACGCGGCGTGCGGGCCGTGTCCGCCGGCGTCATGCGCGAGTCTGGCGCGGACCAACGCTTCGAGGCAGACGAAGAACGGCAGCGCCGCGGTCAGATCCGGCTGGCCAGCGATCTCGATCGTCAACGAGGCAAGCGCGACGGCTAACCCCGCCCGGCCAATGGCGCGTAGCTCGACGGCCGTGGCGGCCAGCGTGCGCACGATCGCTGCCGCCGGAGCCGCGAGCGCCAGCACCTCGCGGTGCACGAGGTTTTCCAGGCCAAACGCGGCGATCGCCGCGGCCTGATCGGCCGATGCGGAGACGGCGGTACGCGCCGCCGCAAAGGCGCCCTGCCACTCCTGAGACACCGGCGCCGCCGGGCGGCTCGCGGCGATCTCCGCCGCCGTGCGCAGCACGGTTGAGGCGGCGTTCTCCAGTGTTTCGAAGGCCGGCGTGGAAAGACTCTCGGGAGGCGGCCCGGCAGAATCGCTCCGTTCGGACTCGCTCACTCGGCCGCGTCCGCCGGCAGATCGAAGATCAGATAGTCGTCGTCGTGCGGCGGATCGTCCGGCACGAACGCGCCCAGGAGGAAGGCGACGCCGCCTGACGCCCGCGCGGCAAGCGTCAGATAGCCGCCATCTTCGAAGTGCAAGAAGACCTGCATACCCTCTTCGTACCAGCCGATATGCGCCAGTGTGCGCCCCACCGCGCCCTGCCAGAGCGCCGGATCGCATTCAGAGCCCTGCGTGGGCGCCAGCTCGGGCGGCGGCGGGCCGCTTTCGCCGTCCAGGTCGTCGAAGACCCAGCGTTCGTCGTAGGCCGGCGCCGGCTGTTGCAGGCTGTCCAGCAGGATCACGCCCTCCTCGTCCAGCCGTGCGGCATAGACGAGGTAGCGGCCGTCTTCGAGGGTGAGGTAAACCGTGGCAAACGGCTCCTCCACGTCGACGCGGGCGATGCGATGGCCCTCCGCGAGCAGCGGATCGTCTTCGCGTTCTTCGTCCGCGGCACTTTCGGTTGGGATTACCCCGATCAGATCCGCGGGTACGATCGCCTGCCGCGCGACCGCATCGCGCAGCCAACGCGGCGCGGCGTCGGAGATCGGCCACTCGGCGCCGCTCTGCTGCTGTCCTTGAGTCTCCTCGTTCATCGTTACCCAGCGTAGCACGGGGCTGCCCAGCACCCACGAAGGCGGGAGCCGAACCAAATTCGCATCTTCACCGGGAGGAGTCGTGCATGCGGCGGAACGGCGTGGGTATACTTTATGCAGTTTTACCGCCAGTTCAATCGCCCGCGCCCGCCGCGCGAAGAGGATGGAGGCACAGCCCGGTGGATTTCAAGGACAGCGCCGCAGAGGCGACCTTCCGCCACGAGGTTCGGCAGTTCATCAAGGACAACCTGCCGGAGAGTACGCAGCGGGTGGCCGACCCGTTCGCGCCCGGGGGCGGCGTCCGCGACTGGATGAAGCGTCTGGCCGCGAATAAGTGGATCGCGCCCGCCTGGCCCAAAGAGTACGGCGGCGCCGGCATGTCGGTCATGGAGCAGTTTATCTTCAACGAAGAGATCGCCGAGGCGCGCGCCCCGCGTCCCTTCGGCATCGCCGTCGGCTTCGCCGGCCCGACGCTGATCGTGCACGGCACCGAAGCGCAGAAGCAGAAGTATCTTCCGGAGATTCTCTCCGGCGAGGTCGTCTGGTGCCAGGGCTACTCCGAGCCGGGCGCGGGCTCCGACCTGGCCAGCCTGCAAACCCGCGCCGTGCGCGACGGCGACGAGTACGTCGTGAACGGCCAGAAGATCTGGACCTCCGGCGCCCACGTTTCGAAATGGATGATCCTGCTGACGCGGACCGACCCGGAGGCGCCGAAACACCGCGGCATCACCTACTTCATCGTGGATATGAAGTCGCCGGGCGTGCAGGTGCGGCCGCTGGTCAACATGGCCGGCAGCCACGAGTTCAACGAAGTCTTCTTCGAGAACGTGCGTGTGCCGCGCGAAAACATCATCGGCGAGGAGAACCGCGGCTGGTATCTCGCGCAAACCACGCTCTCGTTCGAGCGCTCGAACATCGGCTCGGCGATCGGCCAGAAGCAGACGGTCGAGGATCTGGTTAAGTACGCGATCGAACACAAAGGCGGCACCAGCACGCTCGGCCGCAACAAGGCCGTCAGCACCGAGCTGTGCGAGCGGCTGATCGAGTGCGAGGTCGCGCGCAACCTCTCCTACAAGATCGTCTCGCTGCAGGCCAAAGAGGGCGTGCCGCCCGGCCACGAGGCGTCGGTCGCCAAGCTGTTCTCTACGGAGTTAAACCAGCGCATCTACCGCACGGCGATGAAGATGCTCGGCCTTTACGGCCAGCTCGACGCGAAGTCAGACCACGCGGCGATGCGCGGGCGCACGAAGTACATGTACCTGCGTTCGGTCGCCAACACGATCGAAGGCGGCACCAGCGAGATCCAGCGCAACATCATCGCCACGCGCGGCCTCGGGCTGCCGCGGGACTAGGGCGGAGGGCGTAGGGCGTAGGGAGGGCCCAGGCGTACGCAACCGCTCGCGCTCAGGCAAGGTACGTGAGATGGCCAGGCAGAAGTAACGGAAGCCGTTCCTCACACCTTCGCCCTACGCCCTCTGCCCTCCGCCCTGAGCGACCGAAGGGAGCGATCCGATGGACTTCACCTTCACGGACAAAGAAGAGGCGCTGCGTGCCGAGTTACGCGGCTGGCTGCCGGAGGCGCTGGGTCCGGGCTGGACGGGCGAAGCGAGCGACATTTCGACCGAGCATTTCGACCGCCAACGCCAGTTCAATAAACAACTGGCGCAGAAGGGCTGGATCGCGCCCGCCTGGCCGAAGGAGTATGGCGGACTCGGCGCCAGCCATATCGAGCAGATGATCTTCTCCGAAGAGCTGGCCTATCATCGCGCGCCCAACGGCCAGCGCGTCTTCGGCGTGGGCATGATCGGGCCGACGTTGATCGTGCACGGTACCGAAGAGCAGAAGCGCGAACACCTGCGCGGCATTACCAGCGGCGAGATCTGCTGGTGCCAGGGCTATTCCGAGCCGGGCGCGGGCTCCGACCTGGCGAGCCTGCAAACCCGCGCCGCGCGTGACGGCGATGACTACGTGATCAACGGTCAGAAGATCTGGACCAGCGGCGCCCACGTCTCCGACTGGATCTTTCTGGTCGCCCGTACAGACCCGGAGGCGCCGAAACACAAGGGCATCAGCTTTCTGCTCGCCGACATGAAGACGCCCAGCATCACCGTGCGCCCGCTCGTCAACCTGCCGGGCAAGCATGAATTTAACGAGGTGTATTTCGAGGACGTGCGCGTTCCGCGCCGCAATCTCGTCGGGCAGGAGAACAACGGCTGGTACGTGGCGATGACACTGCTCGACTTCGAGCGCTCGTCGGTCGGCGTCTCCGCTTCGGGGCGGCGCACGATCGAAGATTTGACCGCCTTCGCGCGCGAGCAGGGCGGCGTGGACCCGATCACGCGCCACAAGCTGGCCGAGCTCGAGATCGAGATCGAAGTCGCGCGGATGATGAGCTACCGCGTCGCCTGGATGCAGCAGAGCGGTCTGCATCCGAGCTACGAGGCGAGCATGGTCAAAGTCTTCGCCACGGAGATGATGCAGCGGCTGTACAACGTCGGACTCAACCTGCTGCGCGGCTACGGCCAGCTTACGCCGGACTCGAAGTGGGCGCCGCTGCTCGGACGCGTCGAACAAGGCTATCTCTGGAACGTGGCGCCGACGATCTACAGCGGCTCGAACGAGATCCAGCGCAACATCATCGCCACGCGCGGCCTCGGCCTGCCGCGTTGAACGAGCCGCCTGAGCGCGGGCGCCTGCCCTACCTCGAAGAGCCGCCGCGCCGCACGCCGATCGTCGCCGAGGCCGACGTGCTGGTGGCAGGCGGGGGCGCGGCCGGCGTGGCGGCTGCCGTGGCGGCGGCCAGAAACGGCGCCCGCACGATACTGGTGGAGCGCTACGGCTACGCGGGCGGCCTCGCCACGGGCGGCCTGATCATCCTCCTGCTCACGCTGGACGACGGCCGCGGGCAGCAGGTCACCGCCGGGCTCTGCCAGGAGCTGGTGGACCGCCTTGACGTCGCCGGCGCAGCGTATTATCCGCCGCGCGGCCAATGGGGCTCTGACGACCCGGCGCTCGTCGAGCATTGCCGGCGCTGGGGACTGGTCTGGGGCTCGCCGCCACATACCGTGCGCTACTCCGTCGCCTACGACCCCGAGGCGTTCAAGCGCTGCGCCGACGACCTGCTGCAGGAGGCGGGCGTCGAGCTGCGCTATCACACCTGGGCGGCTGAGGCCCTGGTTGACGACGACACGATCTCGCACGTGATCGTGCAGAGCAAGGCCGGCCGCGGCGCGATTCGCACGCGCATGGTGATCGACGCCACCGGCGACGGCGATCTCTTCGCCTCGGCCGGTGAGCCCTTCGAGCTGGAGCGCGTCCACCCGTGGCTCTGGTTTCGCATGGCGAACGTCGATACGGCACACATGCAGGGCTCCGGCCGCGATGTCGGCTATCAGACGCTCGGCGAGGGCCATGTGCTCATTCCCTGGGGTGGGCAGGGGCGCATCGACCGGCGCATCGACGCGACTGACCCGCTCGAGCTGACGCACGCCGAGGTCGAGTGCCGCCGGCTGGCCGAACGGGAGGCGCGGCGGCTGATCCAGACGGAGCCGGGCTTCGAGCACGCCTACCTGACGGACGTTGCCACCCAGCTCGGCATCACCGAATCGCGGCGCTTGCTCGGCCGGCGCGTGCTCGGACGCGAGCAGATCGACGTCCGCTTCCCGGACACGGTCGCCCGCTGCGGCCACTGGACGAAGTACGGCGCCGTCTACGACATTCCCTACGGCTGCCTGCTGCCGCCGCGCATCAGCAACTTGCTTGTCGCCGGCCGCTGCATCTCCGTCGATCACCGTGCTCACCACGCGACGAAGGAGATTCCGCCCTGTTTCGCCACCGGCGAAGCAGCCGGCACGGCCGCGGCGCTCGCAGCCCGCGCCGGCCTCAGCGCGCCGGCGGTCGGCGTCATCGAACTGCGCCGGCAGCTCACGCGGCAGGGCGCGATCGTATGAGTTCAATCGTAGAAGTTCATATAAGTTCAGATGAGGGCAGGGACCACGGGCGCCCTGGAACTCTCTGCCTGCGCCGGTGAGCAGAACCGCCGTTGTCCGCGTCCAAGAAATCGCCTGAACGCTTGACGAGAGCCTGTATGATGATTCTCGCAACACAAGCGCAATGGCAGTGAGAGAAGGAGCGAGATCGTGGCAGATGGTGTGCAGGGCCAGTTGGTCATGTCCAGCGACGGCAAGGTCTTCGAGATGCCCGTGGACCAGCTAGCGGGGCACGAGGTCAGCCAGAGCCGGCTGCAGGAGCTGGTCAACTGGGCCAGGTTGCAGAACGCCGCGACCGAAGAGGTTTCCGGCTACTACTATGTGCGTCCGGGCGACACGATGTGGGGTCTGGCGCAGCGCTACTACGGCGACGGCAGCCTCTGGCCGCTGATCTGGCTCGCCAACGCGGGCACCAACCCGAACCCGAACCTGATCTTCGCCGGCCAGCAGTTGAGCATTCCCATCTAAACGCCGCTTCCACCTGGCCGCGTTCCTCCACGTCTTCAAAACGTCGGGTCCAGCCTCCGTTGCGGGGCTGGACCCGTTTATATGCCCGGCCCAATCACGCCCAGTGCTGCGTCAGTTGGTCGAGAGCGTGCGCAGGTAATTGACCAGATCCCAGCGTTGCCGATCGTCGAGCTGCCCTTTCCACGCCGGCATGGCGGTGCCGGGGATGCCGTTGGTGATCCAGTCGAAAAGCTGGTAGTCGGGATGCAGCCCGGCATGAACGGTCAGGTCGAACGGCTTCGGGTTGAGCAACGCCGCATCGGGGCCGTCGCCGTGGCCGCTGATGCCGTGGCAGCGTGCGCAGTTCTCAGCGTACAGCGCCGCCCCGGAGCGCAGCGAGCGTTCATCGCCGGGCACCGGGTTGGTCAGCACGGGCGCGTTGCCCGCGGTGCTATGGCTGTGCACGGCGAAAAAGAGCATCGCCCCGCCGGTCATGGCCAGCGCGGCCAGCGAAGTGCCCGCCAGCCCCGGCGCGCGGCCGAGCCGGGCAAGCGGGCGTCGCGCCCGGTAGAGCACGATGCCGGCGAACACCAGCACAAAGCCAAGCGCCTGATCGGCGCTGATGCCGCGGCCGGGGAAGGCCCAGATGTCGCGCTTGCCGGCCGGAGAGGCGAGAGCGAGGCCAGCCACGTTCGGCACCTCGACCGTGAAATCGCCGTTGACGTCATCGTGGCCTGCACGTCGCACGTTGACCGTGATCTGCCAGCGTCCGAAGCTGCTGAGATTGGCGACGGACGCCGCGTAGACCCCGCCGCCCTGCGGCTGCGCGTCGATGCTCGATGGGCCGAGTTGCGCATCGGGCGGCTGGAAGCGGAACTGGACACGCGAGACGTTGCCCAGGTCCGGCCCGCTGAGCAAGACGCGCAGATCGTTTTCGCCAGGTCGGTTGGGCGAGACCGTGAGCGCGGCGCTGAGATCGCCGGCGGGCGCGGTGTTGCGGTAGACCGAGCTGGCGTTGGCGCCTGGCTGCAGCCGCGCCAGCCGGCCGGCCGCGGCATCGCGCGCCGGCACAAGCCAGACCAGGGCGCCGGTGACGCAGACGATCGCCACGCCGAGCGCCGCCTCGGCCAGCATCGCCCGGCGCAGCGCCGGCGCGTCCGCTCCAGCGGCATGGCCGGCGACGAGCGCGCGACGCAGGCGCGGCGCCAACCAGACGGCGTTCAGCAGCGCGACGGCGAACATGGTGCCCGCCAGAGCAAGCTTGACGATCAGTGTCTTGCCGTAGCTGGTCGTGCCCAGGTTGCGCGGCGAGGCGACCTCAACCGTGGCATTGAACAGGCCGGTGAGGATCAACGCCGCCACGCTCAGCGCCGCCAACGACGAAAAGCGACCGAGCGCATCGGCCACGAAGGAGCCGGGCATCGCGGCCGACGTGCGGCGCAGATCCAGCAAGAGCCAGGGAAGCTGCACTAACGATCCCACCCACACGGACGCGGACAGCAGATGCACGAAGTCCGACGGCACAGCCCAGCCGGCGCCCGCGCGCGCCGCGCCGTGGCTCGCCAGCGACATCGTTGTCAGCGCCGCCAGCGCCGCGAGCCACGTCGCCCACCAGCGCCAGGCAGGCGTACGCTGCGCGGCTCGGCCACGTGCAAGCGATTTCGCCGCGATCAGCGCGGCAAGGGCGGCGGCGAGGCGCAGCAGCGCTAGCCAGCCAACACGGGCCTGAACGGCATCGGCAAGCTGGTCCGGCCCGCCGAGCTGACCCGCCTGGCGCAGCAACCCTGCCGCGCTCGCAGCCGCGACGACCGCGCCGCTCCAGACGATCAGCAGCGCAGCGCGGCGCAGCGCCGGCATAGGCCGGGCAGCAGCGGTCGCAGCGCTGCTGTTACGCTGGTCGGCGGCCGGCCGCAGCACGAACAGGGCCAGCGTGGCGCCGCCCGTCATCCCCATCAGCGCCAGCAACAGCAGCGCACGCAGGGCGCTGTCGAGCGGCGGCGGACCGGGGTCGAGCGAGGGCGTGCTGGCCGCGGCCGGCGAGCCGCTCGGGGCGCTGCCGTCCGGGTTGAGCAGCACGAACGGGAACGAGCCCTGCAGACGATGCCCATCGACCGCGGACACCGTCGTCCAGGAGACGACAAAGAAGCCGGGCTGCAGCGACGGCAGCGCGAGATCCATCTCCGTCGGATCGCCGGTGAAGATCGCGCCGCCGGCCTTGACGGCGGCGCCGGCGTCGTCGAGCACGCGCAGGCCGCTGCCGTGCCGGTCGAGCGCCTCGCTGAAGAAGAGCTGAACTGACGCGGGCGAACTCTGCAGCCGCGCGTTCTGGGCGGGAGATGAGCGCAGCAGCACGGCGTGCGCGTTTGCCGTGCCGGCGTCTGCGGCGCCGAGTGCGATCGACAGCAGTGTCGCGGCGAAGAGCGCGGCGACGGTTGCACAGAGACGCGGGCGCACCTTCACAGGCTCATTGGCGCGCAACGCGTGTGCGCGAAGCAACCGCGGCCGATCCGATACTATAGCTGCGGCCCCGCCTAACCGTTCTGCACAGGTGGCACCGATGCATCTCCGCGTACCTTTCCTGTTGCGACGCCTCGCCCCGATCGTCGCGTCGATCGCCATCGCCTGCCTCGTGATCGCCCCGGACGCCGCCCTCGCGCACGCGCCCATCTTTCTCGGCGACGGCTCGACCACGCCGGACGAGGCGATGCCGCTCGGCGATCCGAGCAGCCCCGGCCTGATCTACGGCACGCTGCAGCCGGGCGGCGCACAGTACGTCAGCTTCGCGATCGACGCCAGCACGCCGTTTCACGCGATGGTCCTGCGCGCCCTGCGCAGCGACGCGCTCAATCCCGGCCTCGCCATCGTCGGCCCTGGGCTTGGCGACCCGAGCGCGGCGCCGTTTGCCGTCCCCGACGGCGATGGCGTGCTGCTGCTGACGCCGCCTGCGCAGGCCGTGCCGATTTTCATCGCCGACCTCGGGCTGCGCTTCATCGCCGGGGCCGGCTTCGACGGCGACATGCCCCAGACGGGCAGCTACTTTCTCGTGATCTACAGCGCCGACGGCAACGGCGGCGACTACTCGGTCGGCACGGGGTACGGCGCGTGAGCTACCGGGCCGGCGGCTGCGCAGGGGCGGCGGGGCGCTGGTTATTGGCGTTGGCCGTGCTGCTCTGCCTGTTGGGCGGCCGGCACGCCGGCGTGCGGGCACAGGCGGCCGTGCACGGACGCGTCCTCGTCGCCGATGGCCATGTGCTGCGCCTGCTCGACCTCGACGCCGGCAACGAGCGCGACCTGCTTACGCTCTCGTCAAACGATTTCGTCTACTCGCCCGTCTGGCTGCCCGACGGCCACGGTTTCGTCTACACCGTCCAGCACGTCTTCACCGGCGATCCGAACAGCGACTACGGCACCGACATCTGGCTTGGCGACACAGGCGGCGGCAGCCATCCGATCTGGACACACGACGCCAAAGGCGCGGACATCGACGGTCTGGCGCTCTCCGGGGACGGGCGCTCGCTGCTCTTCGGCTACACCCGCACGGACATCGCCGCCGACGGCTCGCTGCTCGATCAGGTGATTCGCGTCGATGCGCTCGACATGCAGGCGGGAGTCGCCCGCCCGTTCGCTGACGGCGGCCTCGATCCTGCGCGGGCGCCGGACGGCAGCGCGGTCGCCTACATGGACGTATCCGGCGCGGACGGCGATACCGACCTTTGGCTGCGCGACGGCGACGGCTCGCATCCACGGCTGCTGCTGGCGGCCAGCCCCGGCTTCCTTGCGCTGTTCTCACCGCGCTTCTCTCCGGACGGACGCACGATTCTGCTCAGTGCCGCACCCGATCCCGCAGCGGCAAGCGAAGGCGCCTGCTGCGCCTCGCTCGCCTGGGCGCATGGCTTCCCGCAGGACTTGTACACCCTGCCATCGAGCGGCGGCACGCCACGGCGGCTGACGACTCTCGGCGAAGATCAGCCGTCCGCCGCGTGGTCGAGCGACGGCCGCACAATCCTGTTCAATGGCACGACCGGGCTGTATCTCATCAATGCCGACGGCAGCGGTCTGGCGCGGATCGCCGACGGCTATCAGCACGCGCAGATCGCCTGGCTGGACCACTGAGCGGGCGCGATTGGCCGGATGTGCCCGGATGTGCCCGGATGTGCAATGTGCGCTCGCGCCCGCCGGGTGTACACTACGTCAAGAAGCACGCTGGCCACGTGGCCGCCCCTGCGCTCCGTTCGCAGCTCGATCCCAGCCCGGTGAATCCGATGGGTCGTGTCTTCAGGCTCCGGCTCCTACTTCTGATCGGCGGCGCCTGCGCCGGTCTGGCGATCGCCGCGGCGACGTTTGCCGCCGATACGCTGATCGGACTGGCAGCGGCGCTGGCGACGTTGCTGCTCGCCGCGCTGGCCACGTTCGCCGCCGCCGGCTGGCTGACTGCGTTGCGCGCCCACGGCCGGCAGCGCGAAGCCGAGCGCGACCTCGTCCGCGCCCGCGACGCGGCGGCGACGGCCGTGCTGCGTGATCCCCTCACAGGCTTGGGCAATTACCGCCTGTTCGAGGCGATGCTGCGTGCGGCCGTCGCCCGCGCGCAGCGCTACCGCGAGCCCCTCTCCGTGCTGCTGTTCGAGGTGAACGTCGCGGGAGACGCACACGCGGCCGGCCGCGCGGCGGCGCAGGAGCGGCTGCTGCGCTTCATCAGCGCCGTGCTCACCGCCAACGTGCGCGACGCGGACTTCAGCGCCCGCCTGAGCGACTCGATGTTCGGCATCGTGCTTGCCGACACTGATGCCGAGAGCGCGCTGGTCGTGCGCGAGCGCGTGCGCGCCGCGGCGCTGGGCCACTGGCCCGCCGGCGAATCGAGCTGGATGCTGGCGGGCGGCGCGGCCGCATACACCGCCGACTGCGGCCGCGTCGAAGACCTCCTGGCGGAGGCGAACCGCCGCCTGGCGCTGGAGCGCCGGCGCAGCCGCGCCGAACCCGAGCCCTGAGCGCGTACAATCGTTTCACGATCAGCGCAATGACCACGGGCGGCGCCTGAGGGCGGCCGCGGGAGGACGTATGAGCGTGCGCGTTGGCCTTGCCGTGGGCGGCTGGCCGTTCGGAGCCGCCGAAAGCAGCCGCTTCTGGGACTTTGTCGACAGCGCCGAGGCGCTCGGTTTCGATTCGCTCTGGCTCAGCGACCGGCTCGTCTCGACGGCGCCGATCCTTGAGCCGATCAGCGGGCTCGCGGCCGTGGCCGGGCGCACGCGTAAGCTGAAGTTCGGCATGAGCGTGGTCGTACTGCCGCTGCGCAACCCGGTGGTGCTGGCGAAAGAGATCGCGACGATCGACTTTCTCTCCAATGGCCGCATGTTGCCGGCATTCGGCATCGGCACGGAAGACGAGCGCGAGTACGAGGCGGCCGGCGTCGCCAAAGAGGAGCGCGCCGGCCGCACCGACGAGGCCGTCGCGCTGATGCGTCGCCTCTGGAGCGAGGAGCACGTCACGCACCACGGCCGCTATTACCACGTGAGCGACGTGACGATCGCGCCGCGGCCGGTACAGAACGCGTTGCCGGTCTGGTTCGGCGGGCGCAGCGAGGCCGCCTATCGCCGCGTCGGCCGCAGCGGTGACGGCTGGCTGGCGTCGTTTCTCACCACGGATGAGTTCGCGCAGGGCGCGGCCGCGATCCGCAGGCATGCCGCCGCGGCGAACCGCGCCATCGACGACGATCACTACGGCGTCATCCTCACTACCTGCGTGGCGCGCAGCAAAGACGAAGCGGCTGAACTCGCCGGGCCGTATCTGCGCCGCTTCCGGCCGGATGTCCCAACGGAAGCGGTCAGCATCTTCGGCACAGCGGAGGACTGCGCTCGCCGCATCGCTGCCTATTTGGAGGCCGGGGCGAGCAAGTTTGTGCTGCGTCCGGCCTGCCCGCCCGACCGGCTGCTCGACCAATTGGACGTGCTGGCCCGCAACGTTGCGCCGCGCTTCGACGGCACGATGGCGGCGGTTTAGGCCGTTCTTGCAAGAGCATTGCCAGAACGAGCAGCGAAACCAGCCCGAAGCGATTCTATAACAGCGGCTTTGCAGAGAACCGCGATGCAGCGGCCTTGCGGCGTCGGCGGCGGCTGAGTAGGGTAGTGCCGAAGTTCACAACCCACGGGAGGCGCTCCTGATGAGTTTGACCGTGGTGCGGTATCGGGAATCGCCTGTCTTCCCGAGCGCCGAAGTCGAAGTCACCACCCCTCAGGATGCGGTCACCCTGCTGCGGGCCTGGCAGCGCGCCTTTCCGTCGGAAACCAATCTCTTGCTGGACGAGGACCGCCAGCCGATTGCGCTGACGCAGCCCGTTGCCCAGCGGCGGCCGTAGCCGCTCGCTGTGGCGGCGGCTGCGCTGGCGACGCGGCGGTTCCGCCTCCGCGCGCCCGTTGCCTGAGCCCGCGCACATCGCCGCTGCCGGCCCGCCGGCCGCGCGTTGCGGCGGCTGCGGGCGCGAGCTTGAGCTGCGCAGTCCGCCGCCCGGCAGCATGTTGCAGCCCGTCTACCTCGGCGTCGTCTGCCGGCTCTGCGGCTGGATCGAGTGCAAGACCTGCAAGGGCTCTCCTTCCGACGCGCCCTGCACGGTGTGCGGCAGCCCGGTGACGCCGGCCTACGTGGACCTCTTCTCTGGCGCGTAGTCCGCACATCGCGTCCAATAATCAGCAAACGCAGCGTACAGGAGCCCGCATTTCATGGCGCAGATGCCCGCCCTCAGTCTGGTGGCCGTGGCGGGCCGCCGCGCCCGCACACTGGAACTCGCGCAGGAGATCGAGAGGCGGGGCTTCAGCGGCATCTACTCGCCCAGCCTCTCCGACGGCGTCGGGCTCTGCGAGGCGCTCGCGCTTTGCACGAAGCAGATCACCTTCGGCACCGCGATCGCCAACATCTACGCGCGCCACCCCTACGACTACGCCGGCAGCGCCGCGCTGATCCACGAGCTGAGCGGCGGGCGCTTCCGCTTCGGCATCGGCGTCAGTCACGGGCCGATGAACGAGCGGCTGGCTGTGCAGACCGGCAAGCCGTTGGCCGACATCCGCGACTTCACCGCGAGGTTGCGCGAGGCTGAAGCGCACAGCGGCCCGCTGCCGCCGCTCGTGCTCGCCACGCTGCGGCAGCGCATGGTGGAGCTGGCCGGCGAGATCGGCCAGGGTGCGGTCTGGGCGAACGCCGCGCGATCGCATATGGCCGCCTCGCTTCAGCACCTGCCGCGGGAGAAGCGGTCCGACCCGGACTTCATGATCGGCGATATGATCCCGACCTGTATCTCTGATGACCGCGAGGCCGCCGCGCGTCTCATGCGCCGCACGCTGGTGCTGTACGTCTCGCTGCCGAACTATCAGAACTACTGGATTGAAGCGGGCTACGCCGAGGAGATGCAGGCGATTCGCCGGGCGATCGCCGCCGGCGAACGCGACAAGCTGCCCGGCTTGATGAGCGACCGCTGGCTGCGCGACGTGACGCTGTTCGGCAGTGCGGCGGAGGTCCGCGACGGCCTCGAAGCCTGGTACGCCGCCGGCGTCAACACGCCGATTCTGGTGCCGTCGTCCACGGAAGGCGGCCAGGTCAAGGCGTTTGAGGAGCTGTTCGCGGCGTTTGCCTGACGCTGCCCTGGCGCCTCGGCCGCGGACGGTGAACTGTCGCAGGCGCGGGCGACGCTGAGCGATGGAGCAGGCACAGCCGCCGCAGACCGGCGACACACGCTGCTGGTTCACGCTACGCTGCGCCGTGAGCCCAGGAGGAGGCGGTGCTGACGTGACCGAGATTCAGAGCGACTACGTACTGGTCAACGGGGTACGTCTGCATTACCTGCGTGCGGGCCGCGGCCCGCGCGCGATCGTACTGACGCATGGCAACAGCCACTGCGGCGGTGTCTGGGCGCCGCTGATCGCCGCGCTTGGCGGCGAGCAGTTCACGGTCGTCGCCTGGGATCTGCCCCGTCACGGCTGGTCGGACCAGCCGGACAGCGGCTACGACTGGGGCAGCCTGCGCGACGATCTCGTTGGCCTGGTGACCGCGCTTGAGCTGCGCGACGTCGTGTACGTCGGCCATTCGCGCGGCGGGGGTGTCTCGCTGCTCGCGGCAGCCGCCGATGGTCGGCGCACGCACGCCGCGCTCGTCTATGAGCCCACGATGCCGGTACGAGCCGGCCCAAACGGCATGCCGGCCCCTGTACCCGAGCCGCCGCGCATGGCCGAGATGGCGGCGCGGGCGCTGCGACGGCGTGAATCTTTCGTCAACCACGCAGCGCTCGCCGAGCGCTACCGCCGTCAGGACGCCTTCAAGGGCTGGCGCGAGGACTACTTTCAGGCGTTCCTCGACTACGGCACAACGACGCGGGAGGACGGCTCTGTCGGGCCGTGCGTGCCGCCGATCGCGGCAGCGCGGCTGTTCGAGGCGACGTTCGGCTTCGAGGCGTGGCACGGCGTGCTGGCGCCCGAGCTGCCGCTGCTCGCGGTCTACGGCGATCGCAGCGGCCGTCTGGGCGACGGCCGTGATCCCGGCACAGCCCTGCGCACGATGTTTCCGCGCTGCGAGCTGCGCGTGATGGCCGATGCCACGCACACCGGGCCGATGGAGCAGCCCGAGCAGTTCGAGCGCATCGTGCGCGAAGTGGCGGGCTGACAGCGAAGCGTCGCTTGCGAACAGCCTCATGCGAGCCCTTCGAACTCGATGGCTTCCTCGGTCAGATTGATGCGATTGCCGCTGAGGTCAGTGCGGTAACGCACGGGCTCGTGGGCCGTAGATTCGTACACGCATAGCATCTGGTGCAGCAAGGAGCAGACCTCCTGAGGCGTATACTGCGCCCAACGTAAGGATGCAGGGCCGGGGTGTACGCGGTGGTGCGGTCACATCAGACCAATCAACCTGCGAATGTATCGGTCTTGCCGGCGGCGCTGCCGGAGCCGTACACGCTGCCGCTGCCCCGCACGCCGCTGATCGGCCGGAGACAGGATCTCGCGTCGGCAAAGGAGCTTCTCAATCGCGCCGCCGTCGGCTTGCTGACGCTCACCGGTGCGGGTGGTTCCGGCAAGACCCACCTCGCGCTTGCAATTGCCGAGGCCGTGCGCAGCGACTATGCCGATGGCGCCGCTTTCGTCGCGCTTGCCGCGCTCACCGATCCAAGCCTGCTGAGCGCCACCATCGCGCAAGCTCTCGGCCTGCAAGAGGCTGCCGATCACCCGGCCGCGGAGAGTCTCGTTCGCTACCTCCGCGCCCGGCGTCTGTTCCTGGTGCTCGATAATTTCGAGCAGATCCTCCCTGCCGCCCCGGTCGTCAGTGAGCTGCTGTTGCAGTGTCCGGGGCTGAAGGTGCTCGTCACCAGCCGAGCGGCGCTGCGCGTCTCCGCTGAACAAGAGTTCCCCGTGCTGCCCCTGGCGTTGCCGAGCAGGGAGGACTCGATCACTCCAGACGCCCTTGAGCGCGTGCCCGCCGTGAGCCTGTTCTGCGCGCGGGCGCGCGCCGCGGTCCCTGCGTTTCGCCTCACGCCGGAGAACGCGGAGGCAGTGGCGGCGATCTGCCGTCGCCTCGACGGATTGCCGCTTGCGCTCGAACTTGCTGCCTCTCGACTGAAGGTACTGCCGCCACAGGCACTGCTCGAACGGCTGGACCATCGCCTTGCCGTCCTGATCGACGGCGCCCGCGATCTCCCGGCGCGGCAGCGGACCTTGCGCGAGACGATCGGCTGGAGCTACGACCTGCTGGCTCCGGCGCACCAGCGCGTGTTCCGACGACTAAGCAGGTAGCCCAGGTTAAGGTGCACCTTTCCTGATGTCCGGTCAGCGACCCACATCCACGCCTGTGAGCCTTATGGACCACGGCCTCGAAAAGTGCACTTCAACTGAGGCCACCTGCTTAGGTGTGTTCGCAGGCGGCTTCACGCTGGAAGCGGTGGAAACGGTTTGCAGCGGGGATGGCGAGCCGCCGGTGGACATGCTCGCCGTCATCGCCGCGCTCGTCGATCAGCACCTTCTCGAGCGGGGCGAGGTGATGGCGCACGCACCTCGTTTTCGCATGCTGGAGACTGTGCACGAGTTTGCGGTCGAGGAGCTGCGAGCGCACGGCGAGTTGGAGGCGCTGCAGCGCCGGCACGCCGACTATGTCCTGGCGCTGACGGAGCGGGCGGGGCTGAGAATCCTTACGCCCTTTGAACAAGCCAGGGCCCAGGTGGTGCAGGCCGAGCAGGCGAACATCCGGAGTGCACTCGCGTGGGCCGTCGCGCACGGCGCCACAGAGGCCGATGCGGCAGAACTGGGGTTGCGTGTCGTCGTGGCGCTGTTCGTGTGGTTCTACCACGAGGCGATACGCGAAGGCCAACAGTGGGCAACAACGATCGTCTCGCTGCCGGGCGCCTCGGCCCGCACGGCGCTGCGGGCTGAAGCGCTGCGGCATGCCGGCTTTTTCACCCTGACGCTTGGCCCCGGGGCGCGATCCACCCGGCGCGCGCCGTCTGCTGGAGGAGAGCGCCGCCATCTGTCGCGAGCTCGGCGATGATCGCCGCCTGGGTCTCGCCCTCAGCCAGTTGGGCCAACTCCCCGCGAACGGCCGGGAATGCGACCGCGAACTGTTGGCGGAGGCAGTGACGCTGCTGCGCGTGGCCGGCGACCCCGCGTCGCTGGCCTTCGGACTGCACTGGCTGGCAATGGGTTTGCGGATCGAAGGTGATCTGGCGGGTGCGCGGGCGGCATTCGCGGAAGCGGCGGCAATCCGCAGGAGTCTCGGGCTGTGGGACACGTTGGCAATGTCGCTGCGGAATCTGTGCCTGATTGCGTGGCTGACCGATGACTTTGACACGGCTGGGAAGTATCTGGAAGAGAGCCTCATCTATTTGCGGGCGAGCGGCGGTCAGTGGGTCGAGCGCACCCTCGGCGACCTCGGGTGGCTGGCCTTGCGGCAGGCCGACGCCGAGCGGGCCGAGCCCGCTTCCGCGAATGTATCGAGATCGCGAGCAGACGCCGCAACCGGCACGATCTGAGTCACTACCTTGCGGGAATGGCGACCGTCTTCCGGCTGCATGGTGAGCCCGAGCGCGCCGCCTGGCTCCTGGGCGCGGCAGACAGCATGCGCCACGCCTACCCGGAGCTTGAGTACGACTACAACGCGTGGCGGACGTTCGATCCCGAGCTGAAAACTCTGCAGACCGCATTGGGCGAAGGGTTGTTCTCGCAACGCTGGTCGGCCGGGAGTGTCGCGCCCTTCCCCGAGGTGATTGCCGAGGCGCTGCGTGGCCTGAGCCGGACGACGGCAACGGCAGCAGTTCATCCGGTGAGTGCATCAGGCGAGATCAGCGCATCGCAACGCCCGCGCTACCCGGACAACCTCTCCCAGCGCGAAGTGGAAGTGCTGCGTCTGCTGGCGGAGGGCACGAGCAACCGCGAGATCGCGGAGCGGCTCGTGCTCAGCGAGCGCACCGTCGAGCGCCACATCGCCAACATCTACGCCAGGATCGGCGTCGGCGGCCGTTCGGCCCGCGCCGGCGCCGCGGCGTTCGCCCTGCGCCACGGCCTTTCCGCACCCGACTGAGGCCGGTCGATCGGCCGGCATGCCGCTACCGTCGCTGCCGAAAAAAATGGGTACAGCCGCTCGTCAGAGTGAGTACCTCCACGCATGGCACGCATCCCCTCCACCGCTACCGTGAACGATGCCGGTGGCCCGCAGGACGCAGGCTCACCGCGCAGGCGCCCGGCAGGCCATCGGCCTCGCTGCGGCCACCAAAGGCGAGGAGGCAGATCGTGCTCACACATCGAACGGTGCTCAGCATGCGCCGAATGGCGCTGCAAACCGTCTCCAGCCGGGCGAGAGCTGCTGTGCTGCTGAGTGTGCTCGTCCTGTTCGTTGGAACCCTTGCCGTGCTTACGGCTCACAGCGTACGCGGGCAAGCCGGCCCCCAGGTCATCCACGAGGACACATTCAAGGCCACGGGCCTCCCTGCGGGCGATGTCAACGGACTTGCGCGGCACTCAATGTGGCCGGCGGGCTTCAGCCTGAAACACGTGCATGGCGGGCCCGCCTACGTCTATGTCATCGCAGGCAGCATCGACATCACCGACAGCGCGATGACGATGACCTACGGCGCCGGCGACTTCTTCTGGGAACCCGGTGGGCACATTCATACGGCTACGGCGGGGCCGCAAGGGGTAGAGTTCTTCGTCCTCTTTTTGCTGCCGAGCGGGGCGGACGCGACGATTCCCGTCCAGTAGGCGGTCAACGCCTCACCCGTTTCTGTCCGCTGACCGGGTGAGGCGCGACCTTCCGCCCAGGGGTGGCCGATGCCGAGCCGTGCGCCGCGGCTCAGCCGCGCGGCAGCCCGAGCCCGCGCGTAGCCACGACGGAGCGATTGACTTCGCTGGTGCCGCCGGCAATCGTGGCCGAAACCGATTGCAGGTAGGCTCGCTCCATGCGGCCCTTCAGCCGCGCCTGTCTTGAGCCGCGCTCGATCTGCCCGAAGAGGCCGAGCATATCGATCCCCGTGCGGGCGAGCCGCTGGCTCATCTCCGTGCTGAAGATCTTGACGAGCGACGCTTCATAGTTCGGCACCATGCTCTTCGCCTGCATGCCCGCCACGCGATACGAGAGGTTGCGGCAGACCTCGATCTCGATCTGCATCTCGGCCAGGCGATGCCGCAACGATGGCGACACCGCGGCACGATGCTCGCGGCCATAGGCGAGGAGGTCATTGAGTGTGCGCTGCGCCCCGGCCGAGCCGGCGATGCTGCTGCGCTCGAAGTCAAGCGAGACGGCCAGTTGATACCAGCCGCGGTTCTCCTGCCCGACCAGGTTGGCAGCGGGAATGCGCACGTTGTCGAAGAAGACCTCGTTGAAGCCGTGGCTGTTCGCCATGTTGATCAGCGGCCGCACGCTCACGCCGGGCGTCTTCATATCCAGCAGGAACATGCTGATGCCCTTATGCTTGGGCGCGTCCGGGTCCGTGCGCGCCGCGAGCCAGCCCATGTCCGAGCGGTGTGCGCCCGTGGTCCAGATCTTCTGCCCGTTGATCACATACTCGTCGCCATCGCGCGTGGCGTGGGTCTGCATCGCCGCCAGGTCGGAGCCGGCGCCCGGCTCGGAATACAGCGTGCACCAGACCTCTTCGGCGCGGGTGATCGGCGGCAGGTAGCGGCGCTTCTGTTCGTCGGTGCCGTAGATCATCAGCGCCGGCCCGACCCAGGCGACGCCCATGCTGAAGTTGACCGGAGCGCGACGGTAGGCCATCTCCTCGTTGTAAATCACCTGCTGCATGATGCTGGCGTCGCGCCCGCCGTACTCGGTGGGCCACGCCATCGCCAGCCACTTGCGCGCGGCGAGTTTCTTTTGGAAGCTCGCCACCAGCGCCTCGGCCTCGGCGACGCCGGTCTCCTCTTCGAAGTCGCCGGTGCCTTCCCAGTCGGCGGGCAGCTCGCCGTCGAGGAAGGCGCGCACCTCGCTGCGAAAGGCCAGTTCCTGGGGCGTGAAGGTATATTCCATGATGCGGCGACTCCTGCGGCCGGCACGAGCCGGCGATCGTTCGATGCTGCGCAACTAACAGTGTACAGGCGAGGCGTTCGGCCGCACAGCGCGGCATCTCGTCGCCTACCGCGAGCTGGCGATCCGCGCGTGTACACCGCCGACGAGACGATCGACGCGGAGCCGGTTCTGCCCGGTTTCTCCTGCGCTGTTGCCGAATTTTTCGCCTGAGCGCCGATTCGCGGCGAAGCACCTGCACGCCGCGGCGATCGGCGGTACAATTAATCCATGAATTGCCCCAATTGTCGCCGCTTCACGCCGCCGGGCGCCTCCCGCTGCCCGGCCTGCGGCACCGTCTACGCGGCGCAGGGCAGCGCTCGTGGACATTCCCGCTCGGGGCAGCAAGGGCAGGCACCGCTGCAGACGACCGCTGCGAATGCCGCCCCATCACAGCCAACGCGCGCCAGCGCCGGCCTGCGCTCGGCTGCCGCCGCCGCGCTGGTGAACTATCTCGCCACCAAGACGCAACAGGCGGTGCAAGGCTATCTGGCGACGCCGGCGGCGCCGGTTGCTCCTGTGCCGCAGGCAGCCGCGCCGGCGCTGCCGGACTCGCAGGTGCTGCCCGAGGGCATGACCCTGGCCGGCGGCCGCTACTATCTGGGGCCGATGCTGGGGCGCGGCTGCTTCGGCACGACCTATCGCGCGGTCGATCAGCGGCTGGGCCGCATCGTCGCGATCAAAGAGTTCTTCCCCGAAGGCTCCGTACGGCACGGGCAGACGATCCTGCCGCCGCCCTCGCTCGGCCGCGACGGCTTCGAGCAGGAGCGCGGCCACTTCATCCGCGAGGCGCAGATCCTCGCGCACTTTCAGCGGCCCGGCATCGTCGCCGTCTACGAGGTCTTCGAAGAGCACGACAGCGCCTACATGGTGATGGAGTACGTCGCCGGCCGTACGCTGGTCGAGGTGCTGCGTGAGCGCGGCGGGCCGCTGCCGCCCGAGCAGGCGTTGCGCTACGTGCTCGCCTGCGCCGACGCGCTCGCCGCTGTCCACGAGCAGCACCTGCTGCACCGCGATGTCAAGCCCGGCAACATCATGATTACATCCAAAGACGAGGCCGTGCTGATCGACTTCGGTGCGGCGCGGCGCTTCGACCGCTACCAGCGCACCAGCATGATGACCGCGATCGGCACGCCCGGCTACGCGCCGCTGGAGCAGTGGGGCAGCAGCGGCCGCTTCGGTCCCGCCTCCGACATCTATGCGCTCGCTGCCACGCTGTATCACCTGTTGACCGGTCAGATGCCGCTTTCGGCGGCGGACCGGGCGGTGCAGGACACGCTGGACGAGCCGCGTTCCCTCAATCGCGCCGTCTCGCCCTCGCTGAGCACAGCGGTGGTGCATGCACTCGCGGTGCGCATGGACGATCGCCCGCAGACGATGGCCGCCTTCGCCGCCGAGTTGCGCGCGGCACGGGCACAACCGAGCGGCGGCAACAGTAACTCCAACGGACAAACGCGTGCGCCGGCGCCGCAAACACCGGCGGCGCGCTCCACAACGTCCACACCGGTGCTGTCAAATCCACCGGCGCCCGCCTCTCCGCCCGCGCCGCAAAGCACTGACGCTCAACGCGCGGGCGCCACGCAGACGGCGACGGATTGGCGGCAGGCGAAGCGCGACTGGCGCGAGGCGCGGCATCAGGCCCGCCAGGCCGAGCGCGAGCAGCGGCATCTGCCCAGCGTCGCCGCGCCGCCCACGCCAGCAACACCACCGGCCCTGACGGCTCCGGTCCGGCGGCGCTTGCCGCGCCCGCTGCCGCAGAACGCGCGCGAACTGGCACTCTACGCTGTAGCGACCCCCGGCGCCGCGGTGGTGCTCGTGGTCTCGCTGCTCACGCTGATCTGCGCCTCGCCGCTGCTGGCGCTGGCAACGGTTACATCGCACGGCACGCCGCACCGCATCTCACGCAAGGCGCTGCGCCGCTCGCTGCGGCTGGGCTCGCAGGGCGTCGTATTGGGCACGATCTGCATCGGCTCGTTGGTTGTCGTGGCCCTGGCAGTTGGCACCGGCGTCGTGTTTGTGCCGCTCTACGCACTCTTCTCCAGCAGCCGCAGACGAGCGCGCCGCCCTTTTCCGGGCCTGCGCCAGCCGTAAGCGTCCTTTATCGGCGCCTCCTCCCAGCGAACCCGCCCGCGATCGGGCTTCCGCGTCAGATCAGCCGCGCGATCGCCGCCCCGGCCGCGCGGCAACCCGTCGCAAGCGTGCCATCCGGCCGCACGTCGACGGCTCCCGCGCGCAGCGCCTCGGTCGTGGCAGCACGCACCGCGCCGGCGGCATCGAACTCACCCAGACGGTCGAGCAGCATCGCCCCGGCGAGGATCGTCGCGATCGGGTTCGCGCGGTCGCTGCCGGCAAGCGACGGCGCCGACCCGTGGATCGGCTCGAAGTAGGCGCCATGCTCGCCGATGTTGCCGGATGGACAGAAGCCCAGCCCGCCGACCGTCGCACCGCCTAAATCGCTCAGCAGGTCGCCCAGAAAGTTTTCGCAGACGATTACGTCGAAGGCGTCGGGCTCAAGCACCAGCGCCTGGGCCATCGCGTCGGCGTAGCGATACTCGACCGCGATCTCGGGATACTCGACGCTGACCTCGCCCACCACGGCGCGAAAAAAGGCATAGCCGCGCAAAACGTTGGCCTTGTCCACGCACGTCACCCGGCGCACCCCGTCGCGCGGGGCGCCGCTGCCGGTGCGGGCCAGATCGAAGGCGAAGCGCGCCACGCGCTCGCAGCCCCGCCGCGTGATCAGCATCGTGTCTGCCACCGCGTCGGCGGTCGCCACGCCGCGACCCCGCGAGGCGTACAGCCCTTCCGTATTCTCGCGCACGATCGCGTAGTCGATGCTGCCGGCCGAGCGGCCCGCGAGCGGAGACGATACGCCGTCGAGCAACCGGATCGGGCGCAGGTTGGCGAACAGATCGAGGCCGTTGCGCAGCACGCCGCCGAGAATGCCGGCCTCGGTGCCGTCCGGCAGACGTACGCCGGGCAGGCCGACCGGACCCTTCAGCACGGCGTCGGCGGTGCGGCAGGCCGCGAACGTCTCCGCGCTCATTGGCTGACCGCTGCGCACGAAGCAGGCAGCGCCCGCCTCGTGCCGCTCGAACGTAAGCGAGCAGCCGGACCCCGCGGCCGCCGCCTCGAGCACCTGCACCGCGGCGTTCGTCACTTCCGGCCCGATGCCATCGCCCGGTATCAGCACGATACGGTAGGTGCGTCCGCCCGCGGACTCCGTCGCAGCAGCGGCTTCGCTCACAGCTCAGCCCCATGCGCCAGTCCGGCCCAGCGGTCGAGGAACGGGCACACGGCCGCGTAGTAGGCGTCCGGGTTCTCGGTCATCGGCGCGTGCGCGGCCTCCGGCACCACGGTGAACTCGAGCGCGGGCACGGCCTCGACCAGCGCCTCGCAGTCGGGGCGCAAATGGTCGCGCTCGCCTGTGACGATCAGCGTTGGCGTCGTAAAGCCGGCCAGCTCGTCGGCCAAGAACGGCCGGCGCGCCAGCGCCTCGACGCCGATGCGGCGCAGACGCTCCTCCCACGCCGCGCGTCGCTCGAGATTACGCGGCGCTGTGCGCGAACCGCGCAGGAAGCCCTCCAGCCCCTGCCCGCGCAAGGCAATGGCGTTGCCTCGGTAGCGCGCTTCGCGGCCCCGCGTGCCGCCCAGCGCCGGCACGCAGACGGCCACCACGGCCCGCGCTCGCGCCGGATGGCGCGCCGCGAACTCCAGCACCGTGCGACTGCCGCGCGAGTGTCCGCCGAGCAGCGGGCGCCGCAGGCCGAGCGCATCGAGCGCGTCCAGCAGATCATCGACGTGGTGTGGTCCGGCGTAGAGGTCGGGATCGGTCGGGGCGTGGGAGCGCCCCTGCCCACGCGGGTCGATCGCGATCAGGTGATAGCTGTCGAGCAGACCGCGCTGCGCGTAGAGCGCCAACTCGGCGAAGTCGTTGCCGCCGGGCAGCCAAACCAAGTCCGGTCCGTGCCCTGCCTGCACGTAGTTCAGCACGCCGCCGCGCGCTGCGATTGTGCCGCCGCTGACCGCCTCCATCGCTCCCTCCGCCGCATTCGCCGCCACAGTGCCACGCGCACGGTACGAATCGGGCAGAAGCACTGTCAACCGCAGCACGGCCGCAATGCGGTATGGTCAGACCGGCAGCAGGATCCGGCGATCGACCGGCGGCCCGAACGGAACGAAATGGACGAGGAGTCAGCTCGCACGCCGGCGCTCGACCCGGATACGCTCGCGCGCTACCCGCTGCGGGCCTGGCTGCCCGATCGCGACCGCGCGATCGCCGCGGTTGAGGAACTGCGCGCCGCCGGCTTTGCCAGTGAAGACGCGGTGCTGTGGCTGAGCGAACAGGCCGAGGCCAGCGACCGTGTTCCCGGCCGCGACCGCCAGGTCTTTCTGATCGTGGCGCGCGATTCGATCGCCGGAACCTATCTCGGGGCGTTCGTCGGCGCCGTGCTTGGCATCGTCGTTGCCCTGATTCCAGCGGTACGCGACGCGGCCGGCGGCGCGTCGTTGCGCATGTTCGCGATCGCGGCGGTGCTGGGCGCCGTGGCCGGGGTCTTCGGCGGCTCGCTGCTGGGCATGGTGGCAGCGCTCGACCGCCAACGCGCCGGCAGCGATACGTACGCCGACCAGTTGCCCGAAGGCGCGACGCTGCTGCTGCTCTGCCCCCGCAGCGACGAGCAGGAGACACACGCTCTGGCGACCGTCGCACGCCTGGGCGGAACAAACGCCGGCCGCGGCTTCCCGTAACGCTGCTGCATTCGGTTTGCCAAGATACTCCTTTTCAGGTATTGAACGCTTGGTCAATAGCGCCACCATCATCGCAATCGTCCCGCGCGTCCCGAGTGGAAGGTGCGTCGCCATGGTCGCCGCGGACTACGAAGGTCAGGCGCATATCGCGTTCATGCCGCAGACCGAGTTCACGCACTTCAACGTCATCGCCAGGCTACGTGATGAGCAAGCTGCCAGTTCGATCGTCGCTACGCTGCGTGGCACCGGTTTCCCCGCGGGCGATGTGTCGGTGCTGGGTGCAGCCGGCGACGCGGTGCACACCGGCAGCGGTTTGACCGAGCTGGACGAATGGTTGCTGCGCGGCGTGGTGCGCGACGTCTTGGAGGGGGCATTGGCGGGCGGCGTCTGCGGCGCCGTGCTCGGTCTCGTCCTCAGCGCGCTGCCGCAGGTGCATCATACCGTGGCGGCTGCGGCCGCCTCAGGCTACGCACTCGCGGCGGCGCTGGGCGCGGTCGTGGGGATCGTTTCCGGTGGCCTGGTCGGCGGTGTTGCCGGGCTCGATCGCTCGCAAGCGGGTTCGGACACGTACGGAGACCAGATGGCGGACAGCTCGCGCGTCGTCGGCGTGCATGCATCCAGCCCGACGCAGCAGGCTGAGATCTGCGAGATCCTGCGTCGCTCGGGGGCGTTCGGACTGCGCACATTTGCCGACGGCGAGGAACCATCGCTGTGAATATCGGTGGCCCTAATCCTGCGCCGCTGGCTCGCTGATCCCTCTGGCTGCGTTGCGAATAGCCCGCTCGGCAGTCCGCTCGACGGCCCTCCGCGTGCGAGCATCGAATCGCAGAGCGCCCGCCCGCAACGACGCGTGGGGGTGATCTTCGATGCCGGCAGCGGATTATGAAGGCACGGCACGTCAGCCGTTCCTGCCCAGGACGAGAACCAGCCGCTTCAACGTCATCGCCCGCTTTCCGGACCCGGAGAGCGCCGCGCATGCGGTCGAACGTGTGCGCGCCAGCGGCGTACCGGAAGCCGAGGTGTCCGTACTCGGCGCCGAGGGCGACGCGGTCGAGCCGGGCAGCGGCCTGATGCGCTCCGATGCGAAAGTCGTTCGCTCCGTGTGGAATCAGGTCTGGCTCTGGGGTGTGGTCGGTGCGATCCTCGGCGCAGTCGTCGGCATCATCCTGATCCTGATTCCGGGCTTCCGCCACGCGATACATGCGCAGCTCGACTGGCCGGCCTTCATCGCGGCGATTCTGATCGGCGGCATCGTCGGAGCGATCGGCGGCTCGCTCGCCGGCATGGTGGGCGGACTTGACCGCTCAGCCGCCGATGTCGATACCTACGGCGACGAGCTGGCGACCGGTCCCGAGTTAGTCGGCGTCCATACATCGGACGAACGGGAAACGCGTCTCGCTTCGGCGGCGTTGCGCGAGGCCGGGGCGACGGCGATCGATTCAGTGGCGCCGGGCGCCTCCGAGGCATCCGGCAGGACCACATCCTAGCCGGACGAGCCTGTCTGCCGGAGCGCAGCGCAGACCGATCCGGCTAGGGCGTGTTTGCACCGGCTAGAGCGTGTCTGAAAAATGTTCGAACCATCGTTCCGTGGCTGGTCGTGAGGCCTCTTCTCACCCTCGCCACGCGTGGGAGGGGCCGCCGAAACCGGCAATTCAATGCGGGCTACGGCCACCCGTCGATTATTCAGACACGCCCTAGTTTTACAGTGACCCTTTCATGGGAACGGCCTCTATTCGTGCTCAAAACGGCCGCCGCCGCAGGCGTGGCGGCCTCTGTCGTGAGCGTGACTCCCGCACCGTAGGCGATAATGGTCACTGTAGTACTAGCGCCACCTGCGCATGGCGGCACGGGTGATCCGGGCATGGCAGCGGGCGGCCAGCTTGTCGGCGCGGGGGGCACTGGCGCGGGACGGCGGGCCGCGGTGGCACCGGTGCGCGCCCGGGCGGCGGGGGAGCCCAGCGCCGCGGCCGCGGTGGCGCACCGCGCGGCGGCCGGTCCCGCTGCGGGCGCCCCTGTCCCCGGCCAGGCGCTGCGGGCGGCGGCGGGGCCGGCCGCGGCCGGGGAGCGTGGGGCGGACGCCACCGCGCCGCCCAGCGCGGGCGCGGGCAGGCCCCCGGGTGGGGCCCCCGCCGCCGGCTGGGGGCGCGGAGCACGCGGCCAGCCCCAGCGGGCCGGGACCACGCGCGCGCCCGCGGCAGCAGCGGCGCGCCGGCGCGCCGGCAGCAGCCGGGCCCAGATTCCGGCCCGCGGCCTGCGGCGCCCACGGGCCAGCCGTGCGGGCATGGCGCTGCAGACCCGCAGCGTATCACGCCGTTGCAAACACGCCCTGGCGTGGGCGCACAGGCCGGCACAGCAGGAGGCAGGGGATGGGCGCGCTCGACGGCCTCCACGTGCTGGACCTCTCGCAGATCGTGCAGGGGCCGCAGGCCGGCGCCATGCTGGCCGACCTCGGGGCCGACGTGGTCAAGATCGAGCTGCCCCGCCTGGGCGACATCTCCCGCTGGATTCCGCTCTCCGCCGCGGACCGTCGCTCCGCCTACTTCTTCGCCTGCAACCGCGGCAAGCGCTCGGTGACGCTCGACCTGCATGTGCCCGCCGCGCGCAACGCCCTGCTGCGCCTCTGCGCGACGGCCGACGTGCTGATGCACTCGTTCACGCCGGGCGTCATGGAGCGTTGGGATCTGGGTTACGAGCAGATCGCGCCCCGCCTGCCGCGCCTCGTCTACGCCACCGCCAGCGCCTTCGGCCCCGTGGGTCCGGACGCGGAGCGTGAGGGCGCCGATCTCGCGGGGCAGGCCGCCGGCGGCCTGATCCGGGCAACGGGTGAAGACGCGGACTTTCCCTCGCCCGTCGGCGCCGTCATTGCCGATCACTGCGGCTCACAGAACCTGGTGGCGGGCATTCTCGCCGCGCTGCTGGCGCGCGAGCGCACGGGCCGCGGCCAGCGCGTCGATGTCTCCCTGCTCGGCGGCCAGGTCTGGGCGCAGGCCAGCGAGATCACGCATTATCTGCTCTCCGGCAGCCTGCCGGGACGCGCCAACCGCGGCCACGGCCTGTTGCCCACGCTCTACCGCGTGTTCGCCACCAAAGACGGCCACATTGCCATCGTCGGCGCGGGCGGCGCCCTCTGGCCCGGCTTCTGCCGCGCGATCGATCGGCCCGACCTGCTCGACGACCCGCGCTTTGCCGGCGACGCCGCGCGCGCAGAGCATCTCCATGAGCTGTTCGCCGTGGTCGAGGCGCAGCTCGCCACGCGTACGACGGCCGAGTGGTGCGATCGCCTGCGCAGCGAGCAGCAGCGCTACGCACCCGTGCGCAGCTATGCCGAGCTGAGCGAAGATCCGCAGATCTGGGCCAACGGCTACCTGGCCGAGGTCGAGCACCCGCAGTTCGGCCGGCAGCGCATCGTCGGAACGCCCGTGCGCTTCAGCGACACGCCCTCACGGCCGGGAGGCATCGCACCGGAGCTGGGCCAGCACACCGAAGAAGTCCTGCTCGAAGCCGGCTTCAGCTGGGAGGAGATCGCCAGCCTGCGCGAGCAGGGGGCGTGGTAGCGCGCCGTGCATCGCGCGCCGCACCTGCGGCTGCCGCTGCACCCGGCCGGAACGCTAGCGCCGTGAGGAGATGGCTGCCAGCGCCTCGCGTAGCTGCGTGGCGGTGAACGGTTTGGGCAGCACGGCCTGTGCGCCGGCGGCTTCCATATCGTCGCCGGCAAGCTCGATCCCCCAGCCCGTGACCAGCACACAGGAGATCTCGTGACCGGCCGCGCGCATCGCCGCCAGCAGTTGCATGCCGTTCATGCCGGGCATGCCCAGGTCGGTCAGCACCACGTCGTAGCGCTCCGGACCGGCGCCGAGCAATGCCAGCGCCTCGGCGCCGCCCCCGGCGGGCGTGACCGTATGGCCGTCGACTTCCAGCATCAGCCGCGTGGTGGTCAGGATCTGCGGCTCGTCGTCTACCAGCAGGATGCGCAGCGGACCGCCGGCGACGGCCTCCGGCTCCGGCTCGGCCTGCACGGCGCGACGGTAGGGAAGCATGATCGTGAAGGCCGTGCCGCGACCCGGTGCGCTGTCTACCTCGATCCGCCCGCCCAGCCGCGCCACGATACCGTACGACATGCTCAGCCCCAGCCCGGCGCCGCGCGTGCCTTTTGTGCTGAAGAATGGATCGAACACGCGCCGCCGCACTTCGTCGGCCATACCTGTGCCGGTATCCACTACCTGCACCTGCACCGTGTCGCCCACATGCCGCGCCCGCAGCGTGATCGTGCCGCCGTGCGGCAGCGCATCCACCGCGTTGAAGAGCATGTTGACCAGCACCTCGCGCAACTCGGACGGATTGCCCATCAGCGGCGGCAGCGGCTCGTCGTCAACGCTCACATCGATGGTGACGCCGGTCTGCTGGGCGCGGTCGCGCCAGCGCGGCCGCGTGAACTCCAGCACATCGCGCAGCACAGCGCCCACCTCCATCGCGCCGACGGAGGGCCGGCGGCTGATACCGGAGAAGGTCTGCAGCCGCTTGACCGTCTCCTCACCGTCGCGCGCCGCCTGGCGCACAACCTCAAGGTGCGGTGAGAGCCGCGGCGCCACGTCGAGGCCGGGCATCAGCCCCAGCAGCAGCTCGCAGCGGCCGAGGATGATCGCCAGCATGTTGTTGAAGTCATGCGCGATACCGCTGGCCATCTCGCCCAGCGCCCGCAGCCGCTCGCTCTCCTCCACGCGCTCGCGTGCCCGGCGTACCTCGGTCACGTCGCGCAGGATCAGCGTGGTCGAGCCGCCCGAGCCGTCGTTGGCCCGCGAGATCGATGCCTCGATCGGAAACTCCTGGCCGTCGGCGCGGCGCGCCTGCATCGCCCGCGGCGCCGGCTGCCCGATTGGGCCTGGGCTTGCGGTTTGATGTTCCTGCGCCGCCGTCCAGCCGGGCAGGAACTGGTCGATCGGCCGGCCCAGCGCCTCGGCCGCGGTGCACTGAAACGCCTGCTCGGCGGCCCGGTTGAAGAGCGTGATCTGGTTCGCGCTGTCGAAGGCGACGATCGCGTCCATCGCTGAGGAGACGATGCCCGCCAGCCGCTCCGCGGTCGCATGCAGCGCCGCTTCGGCCTGGCGCCGGGCTTCGCGCAGCGCCCGCTGCTCCAGCGCGTTCTCGACGACCTGGCCAAGCCGCGCCAGCCGGTCCTTCAGCAGGTAGTCGGTGGCGCCGGCCTTCATGCACTCCAGCGCGTCCTCTTCGATGTAGCCGGTGACGACGATGAACGGCACGTCCAATCCGCGCTGTTGCAGCAGGCGCAACGCGGCCATTGCATCGAAGCCGGGCAGGCGGTAGTCGGCGAAGATGATCTCCGGCGGCAGCTCCAGCGCCGTGAGATAGTCGGCCTCGGTGGCCGCCATGCGCCAGTCCGGCGCGAAGCCGGCCCGCCGCAGCTCGTGGACGACCAGCTCGGCGTCGGCCCGCACGTCTTCCAGGATCAGCACGCGCAACGGCCTTGCCATGTCGTCCTCACAAACGTGCTGCACGGATGACAGCACCGGTATCCCATACTATAAACGCCGCGCGTCGCGGCTTTTGGCGAATGGCTATCATCCGTGCAACGAGCAAGCAGCGACGCCGTTACACGTGGCGCTTGCTTCCGCTCAGCCCTGAGCCGACCCCTCCGGCGCCCGGTTGACGAGCAGCCAGTAATAGCCGATCTGCTTCGCCGCATCCAGAAACTGATCGAAATCCACCGGCTTGACGATGTAGCTGTTCACACCCAGTTGATAGCTTTCCACCATATCGCGTTCGTCCGAAGATGAGGTCAGGACGACCACGGGGATCGGCCGCGTGGCCGGGTCGGCCTTCAGCCGTTGCAGCACCTCCAGCCCGTCGATCTTCGGCAGCTTGAGATCCAGCAGAATCAGGCGCGGCGACTCGTCCGCGCGCCCGGCGTGCGGGCCGGTGCGATAGATGAAGTCGAGCGCCTCGGCGCCGTCGCGCGCCACGTGAATGCGATTGGAGAGGTTGAGCCGGCGAAAGGCGCGCAGCGTCAGCTCCACGTCGTTCGGGTTATCTTCCACCAGCAGGATCTCCACAGGCTCGCCGTCCTCGTTCATGCCGCGCTATGCCCCCTCGTGCGTCTGCTGAGCCTCGCCGGGCGCGGGCGCATCTGCGGAAATGCCACCATCATCAGTATCGGCCGCGCCGACCCCTCCTTTGGTCCCTGCCCCGCTCCCTTCTCCAGGGCGTGGAACGGAATGGGAAAGGATTGGGGAGGGGGCCAGCGTAAACGAGAACGTCGCGCCTGCGTCCAGCTTGCCCCGCGCCCAGACGCGGCCACCGTGCCGGTGCACGATGCGCTGGACGATCGCCAACCCCACGCCCGTACCCTCGAACTCCTCCTGCCGGTGCAGCCGCTGAAACGCCCCGAACAGCTTATTGGCGTAGCGCTCATCGAAGCCCACGCCGTTGTCGCGCACGAAATAGACGGGCACCGCGCCGTCCTCCGCGCCGATCTCGATCTCCGCGCGGGCGCGCGGGCGGGAGTATTTCAGCGCATTGGAAAGGAGATTCGTGTAGACCTGCTTCAGCAGCGCTGGATCGGCCTCGGCCGGCGGCAGTTCGCCCAGGCAAATCTGCAGCCGCTCGCCCCGTTGCGCCACGCTCAGCTCGGCCAGCACCTGCTCCACGATCGCCCGCGGCTGCACCGGCCGCTTCGTCAGCGGCTGGCGCCCGACGCGCGAAAAGGCGAGCAGATCGTCGATCAGCCGCGCCATCTGCTGGGCGCCCTCGCGCACGGTGTTCAGAAAGCGCTGCGCCTCCGCCGGCAGCTTCTCGCCGTAGTCCTCCAGCACGATGCGCGAGAAGCCGTCGATCGTGCGCAGCGGCGCCCGCAGGTCGTGCGAGGCCGTGTAGGTGAACGATTCCAGTTCTTTGTTGGCCCCCGCAAGCTCAGCATTCGCTGCCGCAAGCTCGGCGGTGCGCTCGGCCACCCGCTGCTCCAATTTGGCGTTCACGCGCCGCACCTCGGCCTCGGCGCGGGTGCGCTCCGCCAGTTCGGCCTGCAGCGCTGCATGCAGCCGCGCGTTCTCCAGCGCGATCGCCGCGATCTGCGCGAACTGCTCCAGCGCCGCGACCTCAGCCGCGGTATACGGCCGCCCCGCCTGTGAGCGCGAAAGGCTGATCACCCCCAGCGGCTGCCCGCGTGAGATCAACGGCGTCGCCACCAGCGCCTGAATCGCGCCGGGCCGTACGCCGCGCAACGCTTCCGGCAGCCGGCCCTCCCACTCCTCGTAGTCCTGCACCGTCTGCGACTGGCTTGTGTCGAGCGCCCGGCCGGCGAGCCCGCCGCGCGGTACGCGCCGGCCCTCGAATTTGCGGGCGTCGCCGATCGATACGTCCGTCAGCAGCGATTCGCCGTCCGGCGCCAGCAGCATGATCGACCCGGCCGGCGAATCCAGCGCCGCCGCCGCGCGGGTGACGATCGTGTTCAGCGCCGCATGCGGGTCCAGTTCACTGCCCACGGCCAGCGCCGCCTCGTGCAATGCCGCGAGGTAGGCGGTGCGGTGTCCCTCCGCCGCTTCGGACTGCACGCGTTTGGTCACGTCGCGCGAGTTCAGGACAATGCCCGCCACCGCCGGATCGTTCAGCAGGTTGGAGGCGACGATCTCCAGCACCCGCCAGGAACCGTCGGCGTGCTGAATGCGGACCGAGCCGACGAGGATCTCGCCCGGTGTGGTGGCGAGTACCGCGATCCGCGGCCGCAACGCCGCCACGTCTGCCGGATCGGCGTAGCGCAGCACGCTGCCGCCGATCGTCTCCTCCGGCGTGCGGCCGAGTACACGTTCGAGCGACGGACTCTGATAGACGATCGTGCCGGTAGCGTCGATCACGGTGACGATTTCGGCGGCGTTCTCGATCAGCGCCCGGAAGCGGCGCTGACTGCGCTGCAGTTCAGCTTCTGCCCGTAGTCGCGCGGTGACGTCGCGCCCCGTCGCCACGACGACGGCGCGGCCGCCGAGTTTGGTGGCGCCGTTGGTAAATTCCATCGCCACGTGGCTGCCGTCCTTACGCAGCCAGGTCAGCGGGTACGGTGTTGCCGTGCCTCCCGTCGCCCGTGCCCGCGCCACGGTGCCGGCAAGACCCGGACGATCTTCCGGCAGGCGCAGTTCGGCCGCAGACATGCCGAGCAGCTCGGCGCGGCTGTAGCCGGTCACGGTTTCGGCGGCGCGGTTCGCGTCCAGCAGGCGGAAGTCCGAGGCGTCCAGCACGACCATCGGATCGACCGAGGTATCCAGCAGGCTGCGGATGTAGCGGTCGCTGGCGGCCTGGCGGCCGGCCAGTCGCAGCCGCTGCCAGAGCAACACGCCGAAGCCGGCAGCCAGCAGCAGCGTGAGCAGCGCCGATCCGGCCGTGGCCTGCGTGCTGCCGCGGCCGGCGGCGAAGGCCAGCGGCAGCACGAACAGCGCCAGCAGTCCGGCGGCGCACAAAGCGGCCAGCAGTACCGTCAACCAGGCGGCGCCTGCCCGCCGTTCGTTCACCAACGTGGCTCCGGGGAACAGATGTGTTCGCGTGAGATGATACCGCAGTACGCTGCCATGCCTCATGCTCGACGGCCGCATTATCGTAACGTAACTGTTACTCCTGTTACCGATCCGTCGGATGCGCCTCTGCCAGAGCCGCTGCAACGATTCAGGGCGCGCCCGCGTCCACTGTTTGGAGCAGGAACACGGAGGCAGCGGCGATGGCAGGCAGCGGTCGCGGAGGGCGGAGCAGTTGGCGCCGCGCCGGCGCGGTGCTCGCGCTGGTGGTGTTGGCGGCGTTCGCGCTGGCGCAAGGTCGCTACGCCCACGCGCAGGGCACACCGTCCGCGAGTGGTGCGGAACACACCTTCGCCCTGAGCGACACGGGCGCGACGCTGAACGTGGGCGTGGGCGATCTGATCGCCTTGCGGTTCGGCGCCGTGCGCGGGCTGAGCATCAGCGGCATCGACCCGGCGGTGTTGTCGCCGCTGCCTGGCCCGAGTATCGACAACGCGCTCTACGCCGCCGCCGCGCCTGGTACGACGACGATCGATGCCACCGGCGGCCCGCCCTGCCCCGGACCGATCTGCCCGGCGATCGCCTTCGTTTTCAAGGTCACGATCGTGGTGGCGCAGACGCCGCCCGCTCTGACGATGGCGACCTATCAGCCCGGCTGGAACCTCGTCTCCATGCCGCCCACGGGCCGGCTGCCGGTCGAGGCCTTCGGCTGGGATGCGAACAAGGGCGCGTACACGCGCGTGGCGGCGGGCGAGCCGCTGCTACCCGGCCACGGCTACTGGGCCTTCTTTGCGGAGACGACGATGCTGGCGCTGCCGGCGGCCACGCACGACCCGCTGCAATTGGGCGGGCCGGCAGGCGCCTGGCTCCTGGCCGGCGATCCAGACGGAGCCACGCCCGCGGCAATCGCGGGCGCCAGCGCGGCGTTCGCCTGGGACGCGGCGGCGCAGCGCTACGTCGCGGCCGACGCCGTTCAGCCGGGCGCCGGCGCCTGGGTGCTGCCGGAAGGCGATTCCGTCACGGTCGGCCCTCGCCCTCACCCCCTTCCCCTCTCCCAATCCTGGGAGAGGGGCGATTCGGCGTCGGGCGTTCCGATCGCTGATCGGTTATCTCGACGCCCTTACGGATCGCTCCAACCCGGGATCGCCCCTTTCCCTCCAGGATTGGGGGAAAGGGGAAGGGGGATAGTGGGCCGAACGCCGCGGGCGCGCCTTACGCGGGCATAATCCGCTCGCCGAGGCCACCGGGAATGATCGCGGCCTGCATGGCGAACAGCTCCGCGTCGTACTGCGGGCCGCTGACGGCCGCGCTCAAGCCGCCATCGACGGCGAACGTCTGGCCGGTGACGAAGCTGGAAGCCTCGCTGGCCAGATACAGCAGCACCCCATCCAGCTCGTCGCGGCGGCCGATGCGGTTCATCGGCGCCTGCGCTTTGAAGCGGGCCAGAAACTGCGGCACAGCGAACCAGCCGGCGGTCATCTCGCTCTCGAACCAGCCGGGGGCAATGCAGTTGACACGCACCTCGCGGTCGGCCCAGCTGCAGGCCAGATTGCGGGTGATGTTAATCACCGCCGCTTTCGATGCCTGGTAGGCCACCGGCGCGTTTTGCTGGCCGGAGAGGCCCATGATCGAGGCGATGTTGATGATCGAACCGCCTTTGCCGTCCGCGAGCATGCGCTCGGCCACGGCGCGGCAGCAGAAATACACGCCGTTCAGGTTCACCTGGATCGTCTGCACGAACAGCTCATCCGGGATGCGTTCGGGCATCAGCCCTGCCTCGGCGGACAGGCCGGCGTTGTTGACGAGAATATCGACGCGGCCGAAGCGCTGACACGCCTCCGCCACCAGCGCCTGCACGCTCTGCGAGTCGGAAACATCACAGGTCTGAGCCAGCGCCGTGCCGCCCGTGTCCTCGATGCGCTTTGCTGCCTCGTTGAGCCGGTCAGTGCGCCGGGCGGCGAGCACCACGTTGGCGCCCGCGCCGGCCAACACCTCGGCGAACCGCTCGCCCAGGCCGGAGGATGCGCCCGTCACGATCGCCGTCTTGCCCTTCACCGAAAACAGCCCGCCGACATCCATCTCTGTCTGCCTCCCCGCAAGCGAATGGCGAGAGTATACGCCGGCAGCAGCGGCAGCGCCTATCCCTGACGCCACAGGCGGCTCCCACCCTTCCCCATAGGGGAAGGGTGGGAGCCGAGGAGATCCGGTAGTCCTCAAGCCAACCCTTTCCTTGTAGGAAAGGGAGACGCGCGTTCACGCGCGGCGGGGTTACTGACCCCTGCACTGAACTCTAAACCCCCTCAGGTCCCTGCCGAGCGGTCTGCACGTACCACCGTCCCGCGCCAGAGACAGGCCTTTAGTTCCTCACGCAGGGGTCAGTAGGTGCGCCGCCGGGCGCGGGCACGCAGCCGCCAGCCCGCGGCCAGCAGCAGCGCCGCCGCTGCTCCGAGTACGGCAAACAGCGCGCCGTCAGCCGTCCCGCCGCTGCCGCCGGCGCCCGTGTTCGGCAGCGCGACGCCCGGCGCCGCCGTGGCGCTCGCCGGCGGGGCAGGCGGTGTAGCGGGAGCCGGCGCAGTGGGCGAAGGCGCCGGCTGCTGCGTGCCGCCTGCCGGATCGACGACGATCGTGACGATCACGGAGACGATGAACTGGGCGCAGGCCTGTCCGGGGTTGCAGTGCGGCCGGCCCTCGGCGGTCATGGTCGTCGTGCCGGGCTGCGCCGCACGCAGCACGGCCTGCACACCACGTGCCAGTGTGCCCACGCCGGGCCGTGATTGCAAAACGCCCTGCGGATCGAAGCTCACGGTCCAGTCGAGGTCTTCGCCCAGCCGCACCGTCACGCTGCCGTCCAGCGGAACGTGGATGGTCTGGCCATCGCTGGCGCGCGTGATCTCCGTGCCGCCGGCCGCGGGCGAGGCTTGCGCCGGTGCCGCGGTTGCGGCGGGAGTTTGCGCGGCGCCCGGCGTGCCGGCGCTCGGCGTTGGCGACGGGCTGACCGCGGGCGTCTGTGCGATCGCGCGCCGGTCGGCCAGTGCGATCAAGAGCGCGATCGCGGCTAGCGCGATCAGCGCCGTTCTCAGCGGTTGGCGAGCGGTAAACAGCATGCCGCCCTCCTCTCATGCCTGTGCATAAGCATAGGACGAGCGGAGGGCGGCCGTCGTTGCTTGAAACGGGGAAGGCGAGCCAACAGATGGTTTCAAAACCGGCGGCTACACGCCGTTGCATGCTCCGGAACTGGAGCGCGAGCCGGTTTTGTAACCATGTCTACGAAAGTTCGGCGCCGCGGGCGTCGCGCTGGGCGGCGAGCACGCGATGCAGCCAGGCGCGGCGACGCGAGACGAAGCCCGGCGTACCCTCGCCCAGCGGCCCGATCTCGGAGCGGGTGATCGGCAGGTCGTTTGCATCGGTCATGGCCACACCTCCACCGACTGAGAAAGCCAGCGCTCGCACGCCGGTCCGCAGTTCCAGCAACCACCGCGCCCGCGTCTGCAGCAGCGCAGCGCCGCGTCGCGATCCAGATCGGCCAGCCGCGCTGCGACCAGCAGTTCATCTACAAACATCGCGCCTCTCACCTCGCACCCTTCACTGCATTCAGTATCGGCAGCGGGTGTTACCACGCGGTCTCGACAACATGACCGTACGGTGAACACGGTGTGACGCGCTGTGAAGGTGTGGACGGTGCCGGTGTGAACGCAACGACAGGCGTCCGCTGCACGCTGGCCAGCGACCCGCTCGCGGGCGAACGAGTGGCGACCGGCCAGCGTGCCGAACCGATTCGAGGCCGGGTTCGTGCACCGAACCTATTGGACGACGGTGATCGTGCCGCGCATCGGCGTGGGGCCGTGAATGAGGCACAGGTAGTCGTATGTTCCCGGCGGCGCGTCGATGCGGAGGGCGAAGCCGCCGCCCGGTCCGAAGAACCCTGAGTTGGTGTAGCCGCTGCCGTCGTAGCTTCCACCGCCGACCGGGCTGTACACGTTGGCAGGAATCAGCGCGAGCGGCGGACCCGATGCCTGCGGCGTCACCTGCAGCAGGGCCGGCTGCGTCGCTCCGGAGGTAAACGTCACGGTGTGTACTTCGAACGGGTCTTCGACCGCCCACATCACGAGGTCACCCTGGTGTACCGTCACATTCGCTGGTATAAACGACAACGCGCTCATCCCGGCCGCGTTGCTGATGCCCGCTGCGACGAGATGCGTCGTCACACCCGTTGCAGCGGCGGCCTGCGGTGCGCTCGCTCCGCTCAACGTCGAGCGGAGTTGATCCACCAGGTCGTTGAACTCGCCGGCGCCGCGCGTCTTGGCCTGGGCAGGCGTCTCGGCGAGCGTCGCGCCGGCTGGTAACACCTCGACGCTGCCGTGCATGCCGGGATGGGTGAGGCAAAGGTATGGATAGATCCCCGGCTGCGTGAATGTTAGCCGGAAGGGCGGCGTGTTTGGGTCCAGCGGGACGCCGGAGCCGGTGGCCTGGCTGCCGTCGAAGGTGCCGCTATTGTCCGGCCCCACGTCGCCCTGTGGAAAGAAGCCGGGCCCACCCTGCACCGAGCCGCTGTCCGGGCCCGGCGTGAAGATGTCGGGCGCAGCACCCGGACCCGGAAAGGAGACCGTGTGCGGCGCGAGGGTCGTGGCCCAGGTCCAGCGCACGCTGTCGCCCTGGTGAACCGTGAGCGTACCCGGGAAGAAGGCGTTCGCCATGATCCCTTCGGCCGCCACGTCGCCCGAGAGCTGTACGTCCCAGACATCGGCGGCGTGCGTGACGTGCGTTGGCGGTGCGATGAAGACTGCCAGGACCACCAGCGCAAGCGTCGGTAAAAGCAGCCAGCGTCGTTGCATTGCCATGCTCCTTGTGAACCGGCTGAACCGGGTGAGCAGGCGGAATGAGCGCGGACGGCAGGCCGTGCGTGCCTGGCTCAGCCGCGGATCGTCGCAGACAGCAGGCTGCGGCGCGCTGCGATCCGCCTGCGCCGGCGCCACACTATCGGTAGAAGTACGGGTCGAGCACGCTGATTTTGGTGATGCGGTCGACGGGGAGCTGGTTGTGCGCGGCGGCGCGGCGGATCGCCTCGGGGTCCGGGCCGTCGTAGATGCAGTACGTCTTCCGCTTGTCCTCGCTCACGTACGATTGCACCCAGGTCACGCCGTGGTCGGCATTGTTGCCGACGACGGCCAGGCAGGCCGCCGCTCCTTCGTCGTTCAGCGGAATGCCAAGACCGTCGGGAAAACTGCGTTCGACCAGATAGCGTGGCATGATCGTTCCTCCCAAACTGCTGTGTCGCTGCTGCCGGCGAGCTTCATGCTGCCAGCCCGGACGAACGCGTTCATCGGGAGGGCCGCCCAGATTAGAGAGGCGAGTTGCCTATCTTACGAGGCGCGGTTGTGTGGCTGCGCCGCCGGTGCGCCTCGCTCGCGGGCGCAGCGGGCGGCCTCGGCGCGCGAGCGCACGCCGAGCTTGGTGAGGATGGACGAGACGTGGTGATCGACGGTGCGCGGCGAGAGGAAGAGCCGCTCGGCGATCTCTGCGTTGCGCCGCTCCTCGCCCAGCAGGCTCCAGATCTCCACTTCCCGCGCCGTGAGCCCGGCGACGTTGGCGCGGGTAGCGCTACGTGGCCCGCGCGGCACGCCGCGCACGCCGAGGGCGCGCAGGCGCCGCGCCGCCATGCCGGACGCTGCCCGCGCTCCGAGCCGCTCGAAGGTGGCCAGCGCCTCGCGCAGCGCCGGCTCGTCGCCGTCGACGAGCGCCTGCGCGGCGTCATAGGGACAGCCAAACGCCTGCCACTGCGCCGCGGCTGCCCGCCACTGGCCGGCGATCTGCAGCGCGTAGGGCTCCGCCGCGGCCGGCGGGAGCGCGTTCAGCCGGCCGGCCCGCCAGAGCGCCAGTGCCAGCTCGCCCGCCAGCCAGCGGTCGTTGTGCTCGATGGCTTCGTCGAAAGCGCCCCGCGCCTCGTCTGCCGCGCGGGCCGCATCACCGGCCAGCCAGGCCGCTTCAGCCCGCGCGGCCTGCACGGTTGCCAGCCAAACTCCTCCGATCGGCGTGGCGAGCCGCAGCGCCTCGTCCAGCACCGCGGCCACCTCCGGATCGCCCCGTCTGGCCCGTATACGCCCGAGCGCAACGAGCCCCTCGATCCGGTACAGCGGCGAGAGTGCCGGGCGCGCCAGCAGCAGCGTGGCCACGTCCGTCGCCTCGCTCCAGCGCCCCTGCCGCAAAAGCTGGTATGGGCGCGAGCCCAGCATGCAGAGGTAGTAGGTCTGCACGTCATGGTCGATGGCGTAGGCGAGCCCTTCGTCGAGATACCGCGCGGCACGGTCAAGCTGGAGCGAGGCGAGCGCACGTGTGGAGAGGTTGGCATACGCTCGTCCGGCGTGCTCTTCGTGGTTGCCGGCCAGCGCCAGCTCGAGGCTGCGATCGAGTTGCACCCAGCCGCGCTCGTCGCCGTTTTGCAGTCGGGCGCAGCCCACGTTGTTGAGCGCGTGCGACCGCAGCGCCGTGTCGCCCAGCCGCTCGCCGAGCGCGGCCGCCTGCTCACCCCAATCAATCGCGGCGGCGGATTGGCGCGCGGTCATGTGCAGGCGCGCCAGATCGCTGTACGCCCAGCCCAGCTCGGCGCCGGGCGGTAGCGGCTCCAGCACCCGCAGGGCGCTGCGCACCGACGCTTCGGCCTCTGCGTGCCGTCCCAGATACCACAGCGGGCGCGACAGCCAGCGCAGAATGTCGCCTTCCCGCAGCGGATCGCCCAGCGCGCGCCGCAGCTCGAGCGCCTGCGCCCAGGCGACGACGGCCTCGTCGTGGCGGTCCGTGAGGTAGCACTGGTACGCCAGCGCCTCAAGCAGCTCGGCGCGCGGGGCGGGCGGCATGCCGCCGGCGCAGCGCAGCGCCCGCGTGTACTGCGAGACCGCCTCGCGGTGCGCTTTCAACGCTGCCGCCTGCCGGGCCGCCGCGGGGGCGTAGGCGAGCACGGCCTCGTTATCGCCCGCTGCCTCGGCGTGATGGGCGAGCCGCGCGGCCAACTGCACGGCGTCGGGACGGTTGCGCAGCGCCGCGAGCGCGCCGCGGTGCAGTTCCGTGCGACGCAGCGGGGAGAGGGTTTCCAGCACCGCCTCGCGCACCAGTTCGTGGCGAAAGGCGAGCACGTCCTCCGCCGCCTGCAGCATCCCTGTCGCCAGGCACTCGTCGAGCGCCGCGGCTGGCGCGGCGAGCACCAGCAGCAGCCACGGCTCGATCCGTGTGCCGATCACCGCCGCTGCCTCCAGCGCCGCCTGGCCAGCGGCCGAGAGGCGCGCGACGCGGGCGAGAATCGCGTCCCGCACCGTTGCCGGCGTGCCCGGCCCATGCGCAGCGAGCAGCTCTGTGACGAAGAACGGGTTGCCGCCGGTGCGGCCGTGTACCAGCACAGGATCGAGCGGGCTCTCCTTCATCAGGCTGCGCACGGCGTCGAGCGAGAGCGGCGGCAGGATCAGACGCGTGACCGCGGCGGTCGCCAGATCGCCCAGCGCAACCCGCAGCGGGTGCCGCGCCCCGACTTCGTCGCTACGGTAGGTGACGATCAGCAGTGCGCGGGCGCCGCCGATGCGCCGGCCCAGATAGCGCAGCAGGTCGAGCGTGGCGTCGTCGGCCCAGTGCATGTCCTCGAAGACGACGATGCAAGGCCTTTCGCCAGCAGAGATCTCGGCAAGGAACGACGCGAAGAGGCGGTCCCTCGGCTCGCCGCCTTCGAGCACCCGCTGCAGCTCTCCGCCAGCCACAAGGGCGATATCGACGAGCGGCCCGAGCGGCCGCGGCGTGGTCAGCGCGTCGCAGGCGCCGAGCAGCACGCGTGCGCCACCGGCGCGGGCATGGCAAAGCTGCTGCACGAGGGCCGTCTTGCCGGCGCCGGCCTCGCCGCCCAGCAGCACGAGCCGGCCCTGCCCGCCGGCCGCCCTGGCCAGCAGATCGGTGAGCTGATCGAGGAAGGCATCCCGCTCCAGCAGCTTCATCGTTGGCAGTATAGCTCGGCTTGCGACGCTTCACCATGCGGCCCGATCGTGGCCAAGCGAAACGGTTGCGAGCGTCGAACAGTACGGGGCGCTACGGTGAGCCCGAGCGATGCCGGCGATCGCCGTCGGGGCGCTGGCTGCTCCCTCGCCCGCCGCGCCGCCAGATCTCCAGCAGGTGGCGGCCGCGCTCGCGAGCGGTTCCAAGATCAACCGGCGCATGGTCCGCTGCAGACGCCGCGGCGGGCGCGGGCGGCTCGACGCGCGCGGCCTGGTCCCAGCCAAGCTCATCCCGGAGCGCGGCGAACGGTTCCTGCAGGCGGCTCAACTCGTGTGCCACCCAGACGCCGGGCTTCTCCAGCATGCGCACGGGCACCTCGTGATTGAAGCGCTCGATCTGGGCGCGCAGCTCTTCGGCCAGCTTGCGGTAGCGCGCGAAGCGGTCCTCGTAGCGCAACTCGACGCCGGGCCGCTGCACGGCGCGCGCCTCGGGTGGCAGCGGCAGCAGCGCGCTGCGCATTTCAGCCAGCCAGCGGGCGAAATCCTCACGCATCCAGCGGAAACGCGCCTCGGCGGCGTCGATCTCTTTGCCCAGCTCCATCCATGCCGGCACGGCGCCGAGGCTTTTCATCGTGCGGTTGACGAACCAGGCGTCGCGGTCGTAGGCGTCTTTCAGATCGAGCGGCACGGGCTTGCCACGCGTGGGCAGGTTGTCGAAGGCGCCGGCCTCGGCCGCCTCACGGATGCGCTGTTCGATCGCCGATTCGGCCTGCCGCAGCGGCCAGAGCGGTCGCCGCGCCGGCTCATTCCTCGCTTCGTCTGCCATGCCGCCCGCTCTGCGCGCCGCTGGTCCGGCACTCTCCCCTTATTCTACCGGCTGCCGGACCTCGGGCGTAGACGATGTGCAGCACACTGAACGGTGCGATGCTCAGGCGGAACGCAGCAGCGCCACGCCGTCGCGGATCGCCGGGGCGCCGTCGGCCGTTTCCACGCGATACCCGATCGCGGCGCCGTCTTCGATCGCGCACGGCGTGCCGCTGTGGATGGTCAACGAGGTGCCCGGAAACACCATGGCGCCGAAGCGAGCCGTGAGGCGCAGCAGCCGCGTGGGGTCGCCGCCGCAGGCGCGATCGACGATCGTTTGCGCCGCATAGCCGAGCGTGGCCGTGCCGTGCAGGATGATGTCCGGCAGGCCGGCGGCCAGTGCTGCCGAACGCTCGGTGTGAATCGGGTTCCAGATGTCCGCGCACTCGGTATAGACGTGCGCGGCGCCCCAGGGCACGTCGATCGTGCTGGACCAGCCGCCGTCCGCCGGCGCGGCTGGAATGGGCGGCGGCAGATCCAGCCGCAGCGGCTCGCCAGCCAGTTCGACGCCGCGATAGACGCCGCGGTTGTACGTCGTGAACACGGGTGCGCCCGCCGCGTCGATCGTGTCGAGCCGGGTGAGCAGGCCGGCGCCACTCGGCCGGCGCTCCAGCGCCACGATCGTCGCCGTGCTGCGCAGCGTCTCACCGGCGCGCGGCAGGCGATGAAAGGTCACATCGTGCGCGGCATGGACCCCGCGGCGCAGCTCGTCACGACCCGTGCCGGGAAGCTCGGCACGCAGCGCCACCAGCAGCGGCCACTCCAAAGACACCGCAAGCAGGGGCGGCGCCAGCGGCGGCGCGGCTGTGTCGTCGAAGTAGTGTGGGTTGCGGTCTTCCGTGCCGGCGGCGAAGGCCATGATACGCCGCGCGCTGAGCGTCACGCTGCGCGGCCCGAGCGTGCGCCCGACGATGGTCGCGGAAATGGGCATGACAGTCCTCCGCGGGCGCGACAGGCAAGGAAGGCGCCGATTGCGACGCGCAGCTCGGCGCCACGCCGCCATCATAGACGTGTGCGGCGGCAGATCCATGCTACGATCCGGCCGGCGACCCTGCGCCGCGGAGTTTCGGATGGCGCGCTATGCTCCCGTGCTTGCCACGCTCGGCTACGTGCTCTCGCCCGACGGCGCTTCGGTGTTGATGATTCATCGCGATCGCCGGCCGGACGACGTGCATCTGGGCAAGTACAACGGGCTGGGCGGCAAAGTCGAAGCGAACGAAGACGTGGCCGCGGCGATGCAGCGCGAGCTGCGCGAAGAGGCCGGCATCGAGGCCGACGAGCTGACGTTGCGCGGCACGCTGAACTGGCCCGGCTTCGGCAAGGGCGGCGAAGACTGGTTCGGCTTCGTCTTCCGCATCGACCGCTGGCACGGCGAGCCGCTCGACGAAAACCCGGAGGGGCGCCTCGAATGGGTGCCGCTCGCCGGATTGCAGGCGCTCAACCTCTGGGAGGGCGATCGCCTCTGGCTCGACTTCGTCTTCCAGCGCGATGCCCCGACCTTCCACGGCGTGATGCCCTATAGAGACGGCGTGATGCAGTCGTGGAGCGTGAGCTTCGTCTAGTATCTCATCCCTGCGGAATTGCCGGGGAGAGACGGCGCCGCTTGCAGCGGGCAGCGGCCGTGGTGAAGCGCCAGCGGCTACCGGTGCCGGCCTGCTGGCGCCGCGCCTGCCAGCGGGCGATTGCGCCCCTCAGCACACGCTGGCAGGTGAGCCGTACCTGGCGCCGGCGCCGGAACCCGGGTCCGCGCCGAACCGGGCGAACGCCACCCCGGCGCCCACCGAGCGCCTGGACCGGCGAGCGCTCGCGGTGGATGCGCCCGCAGCGCCGCTGCCGCCTTCGCCCTCGCCCTCCGACGATCCCATCCTGGGCATGAGCGAGCGTCAGGCGTGCGATCGCCAGACAGCACAACACCCCCGGCGCGGCACGCCGCGCCCGGGTGTTGCCAGATCGCCGTTGAGTGCCGGTTAGTCGCCGGCCGCGGCCGCGAGCGGCCGCACGCCCGAGCCCTGAGCGACAAGGTCGAAGCGATCAAGATTCATCACCTTGTCCCACGCAGCCGCGAAGTCACGCACGAACCGCTCTTTAGCATCGTCACAGGCGTAGAACTCCGAGATGGCGCGGAGCTGGTCATTATAGCCGAAGACGAGGTCGACCGCGGTGCCGGTCCACTTACGCTCGCCCGTGGCGCGATCACGCCCCTCGTACACGTGCTCAGCCGAGGCGGACGGCTTCCATTCCGTGCCCATGTCGAGCAGGTTCACAAAGAAGTCGTTGGTCAGCGTCTCGGACCGCCTGGTGAAGACGCCGTGCTGGGATTGCCCGTGGTTGGCGTTCAGGGCACGCATGCCGCCGACGAGCACCGTCATCTCGGGAGGGGTCAGCGTCAACAGGTTGGCCCGGTCCAGCAGCAGGGTCTCCGGCGACAACGTCTCTTCGCCTCGGAGGTAGTTGCGGAAGCCGTCGGCTCTCGGTTCAAGCACCGCGAACGACTCCACGTCGGTCTGCTGCTGCGAGGCGTCGGTGCGCCCCGGCGCGAACGGAACCGTGACGTTGTGCCCGGCGCTCTTCACCGCCTGCTCCACGGCCGCACAGCCGCCCAGGACGATTACATCCGCGAGCGAGACCCGCTTGCCGCCGGTTTGCGTTCGGTTGAAGTCCTGCTGGATCTGTTCGAGCGTCTGCAGCGCCTTCGCCAGCTTGGGCGGCTCGTTGACCGGCCAGTCCTTCTGCGGCGCAAGGCGAAGCCGCGCGCCGTTCGCCCCGCCGCGCTTGTCGGTGCCGCGGAAGCTCGCCGCCGCCGCCCAGGCGGTGGAGACGAGCTGCGAGACGGTTAGCCCCGACGCGAGGATCTTGCCCTTGAGGGCGGCGATGTCCTGCTCCCCGATCAGTTCATGATCGACCGCGGGGACGGGATCCTGCCACAACTGCGGCTCCGGAACCCACGGGCCGAGGTAGCGCGAGACGGGTCCCATGTCGCGATGCAACAGCTTGTACCACGCCCTGGCGAACGCGTCTGCCAGCTCCTCCGGGTGCTCGTAGAAGCGTTTCGCGATCGGCGCGTAGATCGGATCGAGCTTCAGCGAAAGGTCCGTCGTCAGCATCATCGGGGCGTGCCGCTTCGACGGATCATGCGCATCGGGCACGGCGCCCTGGGCCGATGGATCCGTGGGCGTCCACTGATTCGCGCCGGCTGGGCTCTTCGTCAGCTTCCAGTCGTAGTTAAGCAGGTTATCCAGGTAGCCGTTGTCCCACTTCGTCGGCTTGTTGGTCCAGGCGCCCTCCAGGCCGCTGGTGATCGTGTCGTCGCCCTTGCCGCTGCCAAAGCCGTTCTTCCAGCCGAGCCCTTGCTGCTCAATAGGAGCACCTTCCGGTTCGGGGCCGACGTACTTGATGGCATCGGCAGCACCATGTGTTTTGCCGAACGTGTGTCCGCCGGCGATGAGTGCAAACGTCTCCTCATCATTCATCGCCATGCGGCGAAACGTCTCGCGAATGTCCCTGGCGGCAGCCAGCGGATCGGGGTTGCCGTTCGGCCCCTCCGGATTCACGTAGATCAGGCCCATCTGCACCGCAGCGAACGGATTGGCGAGCTCCCGGTCACCGCTGTAACGTTCGTCGCCGAGCCACGTGTCCTCGGAACCCCAGAAGATCTCGTCGGGCTCCCAGATGTCCTCTCGCCCGAAGCCGAAGCCGAACGTCTTGAGCCCCATGGATTCCACGGCACAGTTGCCGGCGAAGATGATCAGATCACCCCAGGAGATCTTGCGGCCGTACTTCTGCTTGATCGGCCAGAGCAAGCGGCGCGCCTTGTCGAGGCTCGCGTTGTCGGGCCAACTGTTGAGGGGAGCGAAGCGCTGGGCGCCGGCGCCGCCACCGCCCCGGCCATCGGCGATGCGGTACGTGCCCGCGGCGTGCCACGACATGCGGATGAAGAGCGGCCCGTAGTGGCCGTAGTCGGCCGGCCACCAGTCCTGCGATGTCGTCATCAGCTCGAAGATGTCCCGCTTCAGCGCTTCGACGTCGAGTGTCCTGAACTCCTCCCGGTAGTCGAAGTCCTCGCCCAGCGGATTGGGCTGGGGCGAGTGCTGGCGGAGCACCGAGAGATCAAGCTGATTCGGCCACCAGTCTCGGTTCGACCTGGGCCGGGTCGGCTTGGGAGTTGGGGAAGGGATTGCTGGGTTCTCGCTGTCGCTGCCGCGCTCAGACATGTCGGTTCTTCTCCTTTCAGGCTGGTTCCTTCGAATGCTAATGGCCTAATGGCTCATTCCACTGACCTAATGGCTCATCGCTCTTGATCCCGGTTGCTCTGGCTCGCGGGCAGTTTCGCCTGGCTGCTGGCGCACACTGCGTGTCCGCGAACCCTCGCCGGACGAGACAGCAGCGGCCGCGACACACGCGGGACATCGGCCCCAGTAGATGACCTCGGCTTCGTCGATCTCGTAGCCCGAGTCGTTGGCAGCCGTCAGGCACGGGGTATCGCCAACCGCACAGTCGACATCGGCGATGGCGTCGCACCGGCGACAGACGATGTGATGGTGGTTGTCACCCACCCGCAGCTCGTACAGGCTGGGACCGCCCGCGGGTTCGATCCGGCGCACCAACCCGGCTGCGATCAGCGACGCCACCACGTTGTACACCGTCTGAGCCGAGATGCTGCCTGTCCGCGCACGCACGGCTGCGGCAATGCGATCCGCGCCGATATGCGATGGTCCCTGGGTGAGAGCCCTGAGGACCTCCAGTCGCGGGGTCGTGATGCGAAGCCCTGCCGCACGCAGGCGCTGGACCGGGTCGTCGTTTGCGCTGGGCATGCCTGCACTATCGGCCGTTATTTGGAACCTGTCAAGAATTGACCGGTGGCGGCGCCTTGCGGTATCGCAACAGGCTGGGATGGCCGGCCGCGGTGTATCGTGGCCCCGTCCGCCCGTCATGGGCGGCAGCGAACCGCGGAGGGCGAGCATGATAGAGGCGATGATTCGCGAAGCAGCGAGTCAGCTTTCCGGCCACGACTTCCGCACTGGTCATGACCACAAGCAGGAGCCCCGCCGCATCTGCTGGTACCTCATCCCTGCGGGATTGCCGGGGAGAGACGGCGCCGCTTGCAGCGGGCAGCGGCTACCGGTGCCCGCTGCAAGCG
>Ga0207416_1000715_pt1 | contig 52225 bp, 46 predicted proteins | sample PaiPotPPM11metaG_FD_184107 | JGI IMG/M metagenome (GOLD analysis project Ga0207416, IMG submission 184107) | Iron sulfur acid spring bacterial and archeal communities from Banff, Canada, to study Microbial Dark Matter (Phase II) - Paint Pots PPM... ... | reverse complement strand
TGGGTCGCCGGCGTGCATTTCACGACGCGTACCTGGTGCTGTCGGTCGGGCTTCTCTCGCTGCTGACCGTGCAGTTCATCCACGGTGGATGGGTGGTGTGAGCGTGAACTCCGGTCCTGACGTGGTCGTGGCACGAACGGCGGACGTCTCAATACGGCCCACCGACTGACGTTGATGAAAAGTCGAACGGCTTCGGCTGCGGAACGAACGGTGGTCCGAGCTCGATGGTTATATCGGAGTGGCGTCGCAGCGGAATGTTGCGCACATTACCGGTATAGGGCTTCCGGTTCACAAAGCTCTCCATCGACTCACTCGGCTTGACAGTATACTTCCAGATTCGTTGCGCCGACAGAGGCTGACCCCAGACATCGAAGAAGTCACCGAGCGTCGGTGTAATGGGACCAGGTGCCTCGATGTGAATCACGCTATAGGAGGGGGGACCGTGCGTGTGAAGCCAGTAAAGGCACTCGTGGTCGGTGTTGGTTAGGATTCCAATGCCGGCAGGTACCGCGACAGCTTTGCCGCGAATTATGAGGTTCAGGTGAGCATGCTGGTGGTATGTCAGCTGCTCGCCGGCGTTGCAGGCGATGCCATCGATGGTCTTGGCGGGTGTGGGCGTCAGGTTAATCGCAGTGTTACTCGAGCCCGAACCATTTTTGGCAAGCGCAATGCCGGCAACCAGCACGAGTATGACGACGACAATGCCCCCGCCAACCAGCAGCGCCCACCTGGTGGAGAGAGAACTGTGCTTGGTCCGACGCTGCTGCATCTCACGCCGCTGCCGTGCCCGGCGCTGCTGGCGGGTCTCACGTCCCATTCGTGTGTACTCCTCGCTTCTTGTTCCTGCGTCCAATCGCCGAAGACCGCAGCCTGATTCCGGCCACTGCACCGGCGAACTCGTCATAGATTATATCGTGGTCCGATGTTTTTGTGGGGCGTTGAAGCAGCCGACGGATGCGCCCTGTCTCAGTGCTCCAATGTCCAGGTCTCCGCCAGAGGAATGTCCGGAGCGAGCTCATCACGAGCCACCGGCGACACCTGCAGCAGGGCGTCGATCTGGGCACGCCGATACAGGCGATGACGCCGGATTCCCTGTCGGTAGCTCGTGATCAGTCCCCGGTTCACATACGAGTACAAGGTGGCAAGCTTCACGCCCAATACGTCGCACGCTTCCTCGGCGGTGTAATATTCTTCTCCCTGCACGCAAACCATTGGCCTCTCACCTGGTCTGGTCCTCAGACGCGGCTCACGACATACCTGGCGCAGGTCACCCGGCGCAGAGGGCACCTCGCACGAGCGCGCCTCCTCATCATACGGCTGGCACGGACGGATCCGCAACGCCAAAAAGTGTTTCTTCAAGCTATATCAAGTCTAATTGGGTTTAATGTAGAATAGTAGGGTGTAACGTCGTCGTGTGATTTTGTCGAACAAAGGAGCCAAGGATGCCTGCACTCGGCGCTCAGGGTCTCGAGGATATCATCGCGGCAGAGTCCGCTATCACATTTATCGACGGTGCAGCGGGTGAGCTGCGGTACCGCGGTTATGCCATCGGAGAGCTGGCGGAGCGCTGTACATTCGAGGAGGTGGCGCACCTTCTGTGGTTTCAGGATTTGCCCGGTAAGGTCGAGCTCAACCGGCTGGAAAATGAACTCCGAAGACGGCGACGAGCACGGTCGCACCTGATCGATCTGGTGGTGAGCGCAGCGCCGCGTGGCGCCCATCCACTCGACGTACTCCGCTACGTCATATCGTGGGATGCGTTGCGCGATCCGCTGAGCTGGAAAAACGACACAGAGTCAAATCACCAGAAGGCTATCGATTTTGCCGCCTGGTTCCCGCTCGTCACCGCGGCCTTTCATCGGATGAGACGTGAACAAGCTCCGGTTCCACCCCGGCCGGAGCTGGATACCGCTGCCAATTTTCTCTTCATGCTTCATGGGCGCGAGCCGGACGAGGTGGCCGTTCAGACACTCAACACCTCCCTCGTTCTGCATGCCGATCACGAATTCAACGCCTCCACCTTCGCCGCACGCGTTACTATCGCCACCCAGTCAAACCTTCACGCGGCCGTCGCTTCGGCCCTCGGTACTCTGGCCGGCCCACGTCACGGCGGAGCGAGCGAACGCGTCGTTCACATGCTCGAGGAAATTGGCTCGCCTGACCAAGCGGAGAGCTGGATTCTGGGCCAGCTGGCACAGAAACAACGGATCATGGGCTTTGGCCATCGTATCTACCGCACGACGGACCCGCGATCACGCCACCTCCGGGTGATGGCAAAGAAAATGCTCACGGGCACTCCACACGAGCCCTGGATCGAGATACTGGCGCGCATGACTACGGTCATGGAGCGAGAAAAGGGTCTGTATCCCAACGTCGACCTATACGCGGCCGTCGTCAACCATACACTCGGCATAGAGCCGGCCTTCTACACTGCAATGTTTGCGTGCAGCCGTGTCGTCGGTTGGACTGCGCACGCCATGGAACAGCTCGAGGGACGAATGATTCGGCCAAAGGCGGCCTACACCGGACCCGGGCAAAGGAGCCTGCTCGCCGAAGCTGCTCCGTAACCAGAGCCGGACATAGCAAGGCGGCAAGGGCTGCCTAGCTGCGCACCTCGACCCGGCAGGTGTGGGTATCTGACGCGCCAAACTGGTACTTGTATGCCTCATTGCCGGAGAGGAAATCGAACGCCACAGCCCGCTCTGCTATCGCGTCCTGCATCGTGAGAGCGACGGCGGCGATGCCCGGGCTATAGACGGAGGCAGCCGGATCGTAACCGGAGTTGTACAGCAAGAATCTACTTCGGTACAAGAACGACATGTTAGCCGCAATGTCGTGGCCATCGCGATTGAGAACCGAGAGACGAAGCCAACCTCGCTGCAGGAACGTGTCTGCCATAGCGCGGAAAAATGCGCGTACGTCCTCGGTCATGAAGCGTGCCTTTTCTCGTGCGCTCGCTTCGTGGAGCCGAAAGAAGATTGGAAGGTCACGCTCCAGTTCATCGACTGTATCGACGGTGCGCCACTCCCATTCGACGCCGTCCTGCGCTCGGCGCAGCTTACGCCGGATTTCGTGTCGCTGCTTCTTGGACAGCATCTGGAGGTAGCCTTCCCAGTTATTGCAGAGAATCGCCACCGGACAGACCTCGTCCTGCTTCACTTCAATCTCACAACCGCACTCGGCCGCGGCTGCCTGCAACGCCGGTATCAGAGGGGATGCGGACGGTACGTGTCGCAGGAAGAGGCGATCCCACTCTAGGCGCGAAAGCGCGCACTTCCAGAGTTGGCTCAGGAGCTTCTGTGCCTGCTGCTTGACGGCCAATCCGTCCATGTAGTCGGCCAGATTGTGGTCTCCCAGTAACGTGAGCACACGCTCGTCACCTCGACGCACCAGCTGGAGAGGCAGAAGCGCTTGCAGCATGCCATCCTCGTCTCGCAGGGTGAGCATTTGCAACATTCCCGAGCCGAAGTACTCCCACCACAATCGCTGCCAGGTAGGGGTCAAAAATACGCGATTGTCATAACTGCGCTCGAGCAGCGCTTGCCAGCTGTCTTCGAGCCCGGGAAGCGCGGCCTGGTCGAGAATGTCCAGTGAGGAACAGGGTGCGGTGCAGGTCATGGAGACCTCCTGGTTATCGGGGAGTCCGGCCGCCTTCGATGACCTGCCGACTTTTCACATGGTACACGAGGTTGGCTGCACAATCACCAGCGCAGCACCCGGCGACCGAAACGGAGCTAGAATGGATGTTCTCAAAACTTCGGCTTGTCCCACGGCGCACCGAGGTGTACCGTGGAAGGAGAGGGGATCACTGGCAACCACCGAAGACCACCTCGCCGGAGCGCGCCATGGACAACGTCATTGTCATCCTGCTTGTATTGGCGGGCATTAAGTTCGTCATTATCGCGATCATCTTGCTCGTGGTATTCCGTCCCGATCTAAAACAGCTCCGGGCCAAGAAGAAGCCTCCATCCGTGCCGGTCTGCATGTACTGCCAGTCCAAATGGACACGCGCGCTGGATGAAGGCGAAACTCGCTGGGACGGCGATGATCTGATCCTGGTGACCACGTACGAATGCGAGCACTGTCATTTGCCGTTCTGGCACGTCGAGCGGGTCCCAACCGGCATTTTGCGACGCTAGGCTCGCTCGGTCAAGCTATTGGAACATCTGTTACAATAGTTATTGGCCGTGTGCCTCCGCTTGCTCCTCCACTTCCCCTCTCTGGGAACTGCTAACTCATGACGCGTGACACTATTCACATTCGCGGCGCGCGCGAGCACAACCTCAAAAATATCGACCTCGAGATACCGCGTGGCAAGCTCGTGATCTTTTCCGGCATATCAGGTTCCGGAAAGTCCAGCCTTGCCTTCGATACCATCTTCGCTGAGGGTCAGCGGCGGTATGTCGAGTCGCTGTCCGCCTACGCCCGCCAGTTTCTCGGTCAGATGGACAAGCCGGATGTCGACTATATCGACGGCCTGTCGCCGGCGATTAGCATTGACCAGAAAAGCGCGAGCCACAACCCTCGCTCGACGGTCGGCACCGTCACCGAGATCTACGACTACCTGCGCCTGCTCTATGCACGCGTGGGACACCCCCACTGTCCGAATTGCGGCCGGGAAATCGCTCGGCAAACGGTCGAGCAGATTGTGGACGAGGTCACATCGATGCCGCCTGGAACGCGCATCATGATTTTGGGTCCGGTAGTTCGAGGCCGCAAGGGTGAGTACCGCCACGTGTTCGAGGACGCCCGGCGTGCTGGTTACGTGCGCGTGCGCGTCGATGGACGGGTGCGAGATCTAGGTGAAGACATCGCTCTGGATAAGAAGCTCAAGCACGATATCGAAATCGTGGTGGATCGTTTGATTTTGAGCAGCGCCGATGCCGAGCCAGAAACCCGGCAAGCGGATCGGGCTCGCCTGGCAGACTCCATTGAGACGGCCCTGAAGCTCGGCGAAGGCATCATGATCGTGCAAGACCTGGAGGGTGAGTCCCGTCTCTTTTCAGAGCACTTTGCCTGCGTCTACTGCGGTATCTCGATCCCAGAGATCGAACCGCGAACGTTCTCATTCAACAGCCCGCACGGTGCCTGCCTGGAGTGTACCGGCCTGGGAACCCGCATGGAGCTCGATCCAGAGCTGGTCATTCCAAATCGGCACCTGAGCCTGGCGGAGGGAGCGGTCCAGCCCTGGGCCCGGTCCGGCACTTCCAGTCCGTACTATTTCTCTCTACTGGCCGGCGTGGCCGAGCGTTACGGGTTCAGCGTTGACGCGCCGGTCGAGGAGCTGCGGCGCGAGGACCTCGACAAGATCCTGTACGGCAGCGGAAATGATGTCATCAGCGTGAAACGGAACGGCAGGACCGCCATGCACATTCACTTTGAGGGGGTCCTACCCAATTTGATGCGCCGGTATCAAGACACGGAAAGCGACTTCACGCGGAGCGAAATCGAGCAGTATATGTCGAGCAATCCGTGTCCAAGCTGCCATGGCGCCCGTTTGAAGCCGGAGAGTCTCGCCGTCACAGTTGGAGGAAGGTCAATCGTGGATGTCACGCGCGCCTCCATAACCGAGTGCGCTCGGTTTTTCGCGGCGCTGGTGGGTGATGCGGCGCTACGGGAGGGTGAAGTGATGCTGACCGACCGGGAACGGATGATCGCTCGGCAGGTCATTAAGGAGATCCGAGCTCGTCTCCAGTTCTTGCTCGACGTAGGCCTCAGCTACTTGACACTGGATAGAACGGCCGCCACCCTAGCGGGCGGTGAGGCGCAGCGTATTCGCCTGGCAACGCAGATTGGATCGGGATTGATGGGTGTCCTGTACATCCTGGATGAGCCAAGCATCGGATTGCATCAGCGGGACAACGCCCGGCTGATTCGCACCCTCACCCGCTTGCGAGACCTCGGAAATACGCTCATCGTGGTGGAACATGACGAAGAGACAATCCGAACTGCTGATCACATCGTCGACATAGGTCCGGGGGCGGGTGAGCATGGGGGCTATGTGGTGGCCCAGGGAACAGTCGAGGACATTATGCGAGATACGCAATCGGTCACCGGCCAGTTCCTGAGCAGCGAGCGAACCATCCGCGTTCCGGCCCACCGCCGCGCCGGGAGCGGTAATCGGCTGGTGGTCCGCGGCGCCGGCGAGAACAATCTCAGGGATATCGACGTGGAATTTCCGCTCGGCGCTTTTGTGTGTGTAACCGGCGTATCCGGCTCCGGGAAGAGCACCCTGGTGAATGAGGTACTCTACAAGGCCGTGGCCCAGCGGCTTCACCGCCGCCGCGAGCGGGCCGGAGAGCATCGAGGCGTGGAAGGGCTCGACCATCTGGACAAGGCGATCGACATTGATCAGTCGCCGATTGGACGAACTCCTCGATCAAATCCGGCCACGTACACCGGAACCTTCACGCCCATTCGTGAACTCTTTGCGCAGGTCCCCGAATCGAAAATCCGCGGCTACAAGCCCGGACGTTTTTCGTTCAACGTGAAGGGTGGCAGGTGTGAAGCATGCCGGGGCGAGGGAATTATCCAGATTGAGATGCACTTTCTGCCGGACGTGTACGTTCCGTGCGAGGTGTGCAAGGGCAAGCGCTACAACCGAGAAGCGCTCGAGATCAAGTTCAAGGGCAAGAACATCAGCGATGTTTTGGACATGACGGTGGATGAGGCGCTTGACTTCTTCGAGAGGATGCCAACCATCGCCAACAAGCTGCGCACATTGCGGGACGTGGGTCTGGGGTACATCAAGCTCGGTCAGCCGGCTACCACGCTGTCGGGAGGGGAAGCGCAGCGCATCAAGCTCGGCACGGAGCTGAGCAAGCGCGCCACGGGGCAGACGCTGTACATCCTGGATGAGCCGACAACCGGGCTGCACTTCGCAGACGTGGAAAAGCTCTTGCTGGTTCTCAGCCGGTTAGTGGACAACGGCAACACCGTTGTCGTGATCGAGCACAACCTCGACGTCATCAAGACGGCCGACTGGGTGATCGACCTTGGTCCTGAGGGCGGCGACGAGGGAGGCACCCTTGTCGCTGAAGGAACACCGGAGCAAGTGGCGGCCTGCGCCCGATCGTACACGGGACAGTTCTTGAAGCACGCCCTCGATCTGCAGGCAGAGCCCGCAGCATTGGCGGGGTAGCCGATAGCTTTTAGCTTTTAGCCATTAGCTTCTCACTGTTAGCTGTCTAGCGATGCTGAGAGTATCTCCGCTCACCGTCGTAGAGCCCGATCCCTCAGCGCTGCAGGCGGCCAAGTGCAAATGTCGAACGGCTAATGGCTACTTCTGCGCCAGCGTCACCGTCACGCTCGACGGATAGACTCTGTCAAGCTGCAGGCCTGCAGGCAGGCTCACCCGTGGCTGGAGCCGGTACGTTCCAGCTCCCAGGCCCAAGAGATCGATCGCCGCGGTCACCTGCGCTGCGCCGTTGAGGGCCTTTGAGGAGCCCAGCACGGTTACCAGGACGTCGGCCGGCTCAACCCGCGCCGCGAGCCCGGGCGGCAGATTGAGTGGAAGTGCGGGAACGCCCACCGAGCTGCTGCCGGTGATCGATTGGATCTGAGCGTGGATGGTCACGAAGTATGTATTCGCATACAAGCCGGTGGGCAATTGGATCTTCACCGTCTTGTTGAGCGTGCCTAAGCCGAGGTTCGAGATCGATAGGGGCATGGTGAGTACGGTCGAGAGACGGGCTTGTTGGGACGGGGATCCGAAGACGGTAACGGTGGACGGCGATGTGGTGAGCCCGGTTATTCCCAGACCTGCCTTGGGCTGGCCGCGAACCGTCGCGATGACCGGGACCGTCTTGCCGGTGGATGGAGGGGTAATCGGCACCCTAACGTGTACCTCGGACGGCTGCGTGACCAGGAGGCGGCTGGAGATCGTGGCATTCTGGCCATTTTCTAAGGTAACCGGGTAATAGCCGGTAACGTCAGACCTCGCGCCCTGTAGGGAGACGAACACCACCGCTTTGGAGACCTGCGACACAGCGCCCGCGGGGCCGGATACTCGCACGGTGCTGGGGTCAACCCGGTAGGCGCCAACGCTGTATCCAGATGGTGGATGGCTGAAGATGTGCAGTCCGACGGCAACCGGGTTGGTCTTTTGAGTATCCAGCACGATCCGAACTCGAGAAGGCGTAACACCGATAACCTGGATACCAGGATCTGCTCCCACGTTTACCGGAACGTCGTGTGCCCCTCGGCGCAGGTTGGTCAGATCGACGAATGGGTGAAAGCTCGTCTGGGTTACCGGAGTAATATTTCGGTTTACCTGGATCCGAACATGGATGCTTGGAAGGTTGTTGGTGACCGTGAGATCACCCGGCACATTTTGCATTGCGATGGTGAGCGCATAGGGATAGTCATACGCCTGTGTGGGATCTTGCTTGCTGGTCACATAAAGCCAGAGCGCGGTGGAGAGAACAAAGGCGAGCCCAAGCCGCAAGAGTGACTCTCTGGTCCATACCCACGCGAATTGTTGTCGAGCCGTGACCGCGGCTGTTCCAAAGGTGCGCGCTCGAGGAGAAATGGCCCTCCCGTTGCTGCTCCTCAATCGTTCGGCCACCGTGTCACGTGCCTGGCGCCGTTACAAGACGCGCTTCCGCGAAGTGAGAATTGTAGAAGGCGTTGAGGAAGCGCGTCAGCCGCTCCTGGCTGATATCGGTGTGCAACTGCCCTGCTCTCGCCAACGAGATGGTGCCGGTTTCCTCGGAAACGACCAGACATGCGGCGTCGGTCTGCTCGCTCAGCCCCAGCGCAGCGCGATGGCGCGTGCCGTGTCCGATCGCCCTGGGGTTGTCTGAAAGCGGTAGCACGCAACCCGCGGCCAGGATGCGGTCGCCGCGGATGATGACGGCGCCATCGTGCAGGGGTGCATGCACGAAGAATATGGTGGCTAGAAGATCGCTGGTTACGTCGCCGTCTATTCTGGTACCGCTCCGCACAAAATCCTCCAGGCCGGTGGTACCCTCGAGGACGATCAGTGCTCCGTAGTGACGCTCGGCCAGTCGACGTACGCCGGCCGCAATCTCGTCGGCAGTCGACGTCTGCAAGGGTGTCGATAACGTAGCCAGCGGCCGGTTGATCAGCGCGCTCGTCCTTCCTACCTGCTCGAGCGCCCGTCGCAGCTCGGGCTGGAAGATGATCGGTATGGCGACCAAGAGGACAAGAGGGGAATTCCGAAGCAGCCAATCGACCATCGTCAGGTGAAAAAGCGACGCCATGATCGAGAAAAAGATGAAGAGTAAGATGACGCCACGAAGTACCTGATCTGCTCTGGTACCTCGTACCAGCATCAGCACGCCATAGAAGACTACGGTGACGATAATAATGTCAAGCGCGCTGGAGACGGTGAAACGTGAGAAGGTCGAGAGGACCTGAGAGACAAGATCATTCACCGGACACTCCGGGCGCCGGTTTGCGGTTCGTCATTACTTGCAAAAGTATAGCACGGAGTATATACCATGCGACAATGAGCCGGAGCCACCATGTCGGTTATCACAGACCTTCAAACTCAGCAGGGCGACCCCGAGCGAGTCAACGTTTACCTCGATGGCACATTCGCCTTTGGCGCATCGACATTGGTCACCATGGCTCGTGGACTTTCGGTGGGACAAGAGCTGGGTGATGAAGAGATCGCAGCGCTGTTGCGAGACGATGCGGCAGACCGTGCCTATGGCGCCGCGCTTCGCTTTCTCTCCTATCGTCCACGAAGCCGCCGTGAAATCGAGAACTACTTCCGCAAGAAGAAGATCGATCCAGAGATGGTGCCGGCGGTGCTGGAGCGATTGGAACGAGCTGGCTTGCTGGACGACCGCGCATTTGCAACATTCTGGATCGAGAACCGCCAAACTTTCAGCCCGCGGGGCTCATGGGCGCTTCGCGCCGAGATGCGCCAGAAAGGCGTGGCTGCCGACGTAATCGACGATGCCCTCGAAGGGCTGAGCGACGAGGAAGAAGTTGCCTACGAAGCAGCTACCAAGAAGGTACATATGCTCACGGTGGACAACGAGCTGGAGTTCTTTCGCAGGATGGTCGGTTTCCTGCAGAGACGCGGATTCCCCTACGATGTTGCGGCCGCGGTGGCCAGGCGCATTTTCCGAGAGCGGACCCAGACCGATTCGCAGCTATAGATCTTGCTTCGCGCTCTTGCGTCTCGTCTTCGGCCGCGCTCGCTCTTCATCGGCGAGAACGCGACGCAAGACCTTGCCGGATGCTGATTTCGGCAGCTCGGTGCGAAATTCCACCGCCCGCGGCACTTTGTGCTTGGCGAGGCGCTCGGCACAGAACTGAACAAAGTCCTTGCGCGTGGCGACTTCCCCCGGTTTGAGCACGATGAATGCCTTTGCAATCTCGCCCCCAAATTCATGCGGCACCCCGGCTACAGCCGCCTCTTTCACCTTTGGATGCTCAAAGAGGACATCCTCGATCTCTGCCGGGTAGATGTTCTCTCCGCCCGTAATGATGAGATCTTTCTTGCGATCGACGATGTAGAAGTAACCGTCCTCGTCCATCCTCGCTATGTCGCCGGTGTGCAGCCATCCGTCTCGCAAAACGTCCGCTGTTTCCTCGGGACGCCCCCAATAACCGGCCATCACCTGGGGACCACGAACGGCAAGCTCACCGACCTGACCTACCGGAACGGGCTGACCCGATTCAGCGTCCACGATGCGCGCTTCCGTGTCGGCGATGGGAAGGCCGATGCTGCCTGGTTTGCCGCTCTCATCGTAGGGCTGGGCATGCGTCACCGGAGACGCCTCGGAGAGACCGTACCCCTGCAGGAGATGACCGCCCGTGAGGCGATCGAACTCACGCTTGACCTCAATCGGCAGGGGGGCTCCGCCGCAGATGCACACATCGATGGATGAAAGATCGTAGGTTCGCGAGCGCTCGTCATTGAGCAAAGCGACGTAGAGCGTGGGCACACCCGGGAAGACGGTGGGGCGATGGAGCCGGATAGCCTGGAAGATCTCGGCCGGCACCCAGCCCCCGGCGATCAAGATGGTACGCGCGGCCAGAACCAAACCGGCGTTCATCACCAGCGTCAAACCGTACACGTGGAACAGCGGAAAAACGGCCAGGATGGTCTCTTTGCCATCTCGGAGTGTCGGAAACCAGGAACGCATCTGGCGGGCGTTCATGAGCAGATTGCGGTGCGTAAGCATTGCAGCCTTCGGCATACCGGTAGTACCGCCGGTGTATTGCAGCACGGCTACGTCGTCCGGCCGAGCGGCTGCCTCGGCCGTGTATCCCAGACCGCGGCCGAGGAAATGCCGCATGCTATAGAGCCTCCCCGAGTAGTGAATGGGCTTCTTCGGTTTGGGAACGCGCTTCAAATAGGGGCCCGCCAGGCGAACCCAGGGAGGCATAAAGTCGGTGACTTTGCCGACGACGACGCGTTCCACGCCACACGATTCCCAGATATTCGCAATCTTGTCATAGAGCAGGTCGAGCGTGACGATGGTCTTTGCGCCTGAGTCCTTGATGAAGTACTCCAGCTCGCGCTCGACCGAAGTAGGTGGAGCAGCGGCAATAGCCGCCCCGAGCTTCAGCGTGCTGTAGTACGTGATCGGGAAGTGTGGCACGTTGGGAAGCAGGACCAGAACCACGTCACCCCTCTTCACTCCCGCTCGCGCCAGGGCGGCGGCCATACGACCGGACCACCGATGGAGCCGCCGATACGCTATCCCTCGGCCTTGGAACAGAAAAGCGATGTCGTTCCCATGTGTGCCGGCGACCTCTTCCAGCAGACTCCATATTGTTCGATCCTCACGCGGGAGCGTACGCGGCACACCCGCGGGATAGTGGTCCATCCAGGGGCGTGAGTCGTACGCTGCCGCCTCTGCCGACGAAGATGGGCTCGCTGTCTGCACGCTGCGCCTCCCTTCTGGTCTGCCGCTATCCTAGCATGGTGCCACCGTCCGGGCATCCGTAGATGTACGGAGATTGCGGTTCAGGCTGTTTGAGAGCGTGGATTCTGGCGCCGGCCCTGCCGCCGCACTTCGAGCACGCCCTTCACGCGTTCGACGCGGGCGAAGACGCGAGACAGCTGGTCGATTCCGGCGATCCGTAACGTCGCGGTGATGGTGGCCCTTCCGTCTGAGCCCGTGGTAGCGCTTGCTGATGCCATGCTCACCCGCTCGTCGGCAACGGCGATTGCAATGTCGCGCAGGAGTCCTTCGCGATCCCATGCCTCGACCAGGATCGAGACGGGGAAGAGCTGCTGATCGTCACGCGGGCCCCAGTCGACGTGGACCAAGCGCTCGGTTTCGGTTTCCGCCAAGATGCGTGAACAGTCGGCCCGATGCACCGTGACGCCGCGGTTCCTGGTTATGTACCCGATGATGTGGTCGCCGGGCGCAGGATGACAGTCGCTCGCCATTCGAGTCAGGAGATTCCCGACGCCCATGACGCGAACCTGTCCCGACGGTACAGGGACGGGAGGAGCCTCGGCCGGGATCTCATCCTCCTCCACGGCCAGGACACCGAGCTTGCTTAGGAGCTGGTGAATTGTGAGGGCTCCGTAACCGAGCTGCGCGAAAACGTCGTCGGCCGCCTTGAGCCTGAGTTGAGCTGCCAGGTCTGCGAGTGCATCGGGGCCTAATTCGCTCAGACTATTTCCGAGCCTCCGGAGCTCATTTTCTAGGATGTCCCGGCCACGAGCGACGTTCTCCTGGCGATCCTGCTTTTTGAACCACTGTCGAATCTTCTGGCGTGCGTTGGCCGATCGCACGAACGAGAGCCAGTCGCGTCCCGGACCGTGGGCCACCTTCGTTGTCAATATTTCCACGCGGTCCCCGGTATGCAGCTCAGAATCCAAAGGAACCATTTGACCGTTCACTTTCGCACCGATCGTTCGGTGGCCCAGCTCAGTGTGAATGCGATACGCGAAGTCGACGGGCGTCGAGCCGGTTGGCAGGTCCAGGATGTCGCCGCGCGGACTGAAGACAAACACCTGGCCGGTGAACATGTCTGTCTTGAGCGTATCGATGAATTCCGCGGCGTCGGGATCGAGCTCGGTCTGCCAGGCGATCAGTGCCTGAATCCAATCGGCCAGGGGCTGCGGCAGCGTTGCCGACTTACCCTGCTCCTTGTAATACCAATGGGTGGCTACGCCGAACTCTGCAATCTCGTGCATTTCTCGTGTTCGGATCTGGATCTCTGTGCCACGATTGTCCTGGGTGTACACGGTAGTGTGGAGCGATCGATAGCCATTTGGTTTGGGAACGGCAATGTGGTCCTTGACGCGTCCCGGAACGGGAAGCCAGAGGCCATGGACCAGGCCAAGCACCTGATAACATTCCGACACACTATCGACCAGGATGCGCAGGGCAAACAAGTCGTAGACCCTGCCCAAATTCATGTTGACGTCGGGCCGGAGCAGTTTCTTGTAGATACTGTAGAGGTGCTTCGCTCGACCACTCACCTCGGCCTCGATGCCGTGCGAAGCGAGCTGCTCTCGCAGCTGGTCGCTCATCCGCTGGATGTAAGACTCACGAGCGCTGCGCTCCTCGGCGAGCTGTCCAACCAGCCAGCGATACGCATCGGGCTCCAGGTACTTGAAGGCAAGGTCCTCCAGCGGTGTCTTCATCTGCGCTATGCCAAGGCGGCCGGCCAGCGGTGCGTATATCTCGCGCGTATCTAGCGCGATACGACGCTGTTTCTCTGGAGGCTGGAAGTCGAGGGTGCGCATATTGTGCAGGCGGTCGGCCAGCTTGACGATGACTACGCGTGGGTCTTCGGCCATCGCCAAAAACATCTTGCGCACGTTTTCGGCTTGCTGCTTGACGCGGTCGCTTCGCTGGCGCCGCGCGTCTGCATCGGCCTGTTCCTCGCCCCACATGCGGTGACGGTGGCCGATCTCGCCGAATTTGGACACGCCTTCCACGATTCGGGCGATGGCGTGACCAAATTCCCTCTCGAGATCGTCGAAGCTTACGTCGGTGTCTTCAATGGTGTCGTGGAGCAGACCGGCGACAACCGATGTGACGTCCAGCCGGAGCTTCGCCAGGTAGTAGGCAGTTGCAACGACGTGCACGAGATAGGGCTCGCCGGACTTTCGGTATTGTCCTTCGTGGGATGCAGCGGCCAGGTCGTAAGCGCGCTGAACCAGCTCGACGGCCGCCGCTGGCAGGTAGTCACTGACCTGCTGAAGCAGCATGTCGAAGGTCGGCGAGCATTCGCTGGGTAGCTCGCTATGAGCGATAACGGCGCACACGTCTCTGTCTCCGAATAGATAAAAGCCTCGACCGCAGTCGAAGCCATCCCTGGGTAGCCAAGTGTACTTCACCTGAATATTTTCGGCAACTGCGCCGCGCTGAGAAACTTTTGCGATCTCACTTGCGCTCGCCGCGCTGGCACCGCATCTACCCCGGTACCGGCGCTCGTTGGTCAACTGCGCCCGATTGCTCTTGGATGCGGAGCCCATACGCTTGCAGGACTCCCGGTTTCTAATAGGAACTGCTGAGTCAACCGCCGCTCAGGGCTTGTTCCCACGAGACTTTGTCGGACTCTCCGCGCCTTCATGGCTCTTGACATTCGTAGTCCGCAATGCTAGGTTAGGACCAGAGTTGAGCGGCAGACTCATGCACGGTGAGCACTCAGCTGTGAGCCGGTCTTGCGAATTGAGCGCGTGATCCATGTGCGCCGGCTCACTCGGGACTCGAAAGGACCTGGACAGTGGCTGCAGTCACAGACGACCAGTGGGTCGGGCTGCAAGGTTCAACGACCCCGCCCGGACCGCGCGGAAAACCGTTGCTTGGAAGCTTGCTCGAGATGCGTGGCAAGGGTCCGCTGGACTTTTACACCGGCTTATGGCGGGAGTTCGGCGACGTTTTCCATCATCGGATTGGCACCGTGCCTGTCTACGGATTTATCCATCCGGACCAGGTGGAGTACGTCCTCAAGACGAACAAGGACAACTTTGATAAAGGAACGCTCATCGAAATCCGCGGCAGACGTGTCATGGGGCAGAGTCTGCTGATGAGCGAGGGCGATGTCTGGCAGCACGTCCGGCGGCTCATGGATCCGCCCTTCAGCAAGGAAGGCGTGCCTGATTTCTTCTGGACAATGACGGGAGCCACGGAGATGCTGCTAAGCCGATGGCAGGAGGTGGCCCGAAAAGGCGAAGTGGTCGAAATGCAGGACGAGATGATGCTGCTCTCCTTCAGCATGATCTCCCGCCTGGTATTCAGCGAGGATCTCAGCGAGGGCGCATCCGAGACCAGACATGCCATTACCTTTCTGTTGAACTATGTCCAGGACATCATCCTGGCAGTTGTCGACATTCCACCCTGGGTGCCCACGCCGAAGAATCGGCGCTTCCAGGCAGCTAAGAAAAAGGTCGATGCGTTTGTCACCGCGCATATTGAAGCCAGACGCCGGGACCCAGACTCGGCACACGATCTCATCTCCCACCTCCTTCAGGCGCGCGACGAGAATGGCCGAGGCATGACTGATAGTCAGGTGCGGGACCAGGTGCTCACGACATTCATCGCCGGTCAGGAGAACGCTGCGCTGGTACTGGCGTGGTTCTGGTACCTGCTGTCGCAGCATCCCGACGTGGAGGAGCAGCTCCACGCCGAGCTGGCCGAGGTTCTAAATGGTCGGATTCCGACACTGGAGGACATGCCCAGGCTCGAGTACACGCGCCGGGTGCTAGAGGAGGCGATGCGTCTCTATCCTCCGCTGTGGATCCAGGGACGGGTCAACCTCAAGGATGATGTGATTGGCGGATATCGCGTTCCGGCCGGATCGACCGTCATTCTGATCGAGTACCTGACACACCGCCATCCGGATTTCTTCGAGAATCCCGAGACCTTCGACCCTGATCGCATGCTGCCCGAGCGCACCGCGGGCATTGCCCGGTATGCCTTTTTTCCGTTCGGCGGTGGGAAGCGCAAGTGCATTGGGAACAAGTATTCGACCTTCGCGTTTCTCGTGGCGGTCGGCACGCTCGCGCAGCATTTCCGGGTGCGCCTCAAACCCAATCATCGGGTCGAACCGATCGCGGTGGCTGCCCTTCGGCCCCGCTACGGCTTGCCCATGACGCTCGAACCGCGCTGACTTCACTTCGGCGACTGGATGGCAGATGGAGAGGAAGACGCGACGAGACCCAGGACCGGCACACGGAAGACTGCGCCACGTTCGCAACGCCCCGGGCAGCCGCGGACCGATGCGCTGCCACGGAGGCTGACGTGGCTGCCGTGACCAGGGAGAAGCGGACTGGAAGACCCGGCTTGCGCGTTCCTCCACGACCGAGAGAGAAGCCACTGTTGGGTAGCGTGCTCGAGATGCGCCGAGAGGGCCCATTGGATTTCTATATCAGGATGTGGCGCGAGTATGGCGACGTCTTTCACCATCACGTGGGCAGTATTCCCGTCTATGCGTTCATCCACCCGCGCGACGTTGAATATGTCGTGGCGACCAATGAGGACGGCGGCACACGGGATAGAGATACGTCCGTATCGCATTGGCTGCGCAGCGCCACCCATTGAGCCGGACTCACTAGACTTTTTTGGTCCTGGCGGGTAGGCGCGTCATCGGCGAGAGTCTGTTGATGGCCAGTTGGGAGAACTGGCACCATCTTCGTCAAATCATGGATCCGCCGTTCAGCAAAGAAGGCGTGCCAAATTTCTTTTGGACCGTGACCGAGGCGACCGAGATGCTGCTGAAGCGCTGGCACGAAATCGCCGAGCGCGGAGAGCCCATCGACGTGGTCGACGAGATGAAGCTCCTCTCCTTCAGTATGATCTCCCGGTTCATATTCGGCGAAGACCTGACGCAGGAGACTTCGGAGGGCAGAGGAGCGATCAGCTTCCTGATGAGCTACGTCCAGAACAGTATTCTCGCAGTTATCGACATTCCGCCCTCTATCCCCACCCCACGAAACCGGCGATTCCACGCCGCCACGCGCGAGCTCGGCGCTTTCGTCGCCAGGCACGTGGAGGCACGGCGTCGCAATCCGGATGCCGAGCTGCGAGATCTCATCGGCCATCTGCTCCAGGTCCAGGACCAGAATGGGCGGGGAATGACGGATGCCGAGATTCGCGACAACGTGCTGGCCACGTTCGTGGCTGGACAGCAGATGACCGGCTTGATTCTCGCCTGGTGCTGGTACCGTCTATCCCAGCGCCCCGAGGCCGAGGAGCGGCTGCATTCTGAGCTGAAGGAGGTGCTGGGCGGTCGCACACCGAGTCTCGAGGACGTGCCTCGATTCAACTACACCCGCCGGGTGATCGAGGAAACGATGCGGCTCTATCCCACCGTCTGGATCCAGGCGCGCATTGCCAGCCGGGACGATGAGATTGGTGGGATTCACGTACCAAAAGGCGCCACGGTTGCGCTGATCCAGTACCTGACCCACCGGCATCCGGAGTTTTGGGAGAATCCAGAGTCCTTCGATCCCGATCGACTGCTGCCAGACCGTGTCGAAGGGATACCCCGGTACGCGTACTTTCCCTTCGGGGGCGGGAAGCGCAAATGCATCGGGAATAAGTACACCCTGTTCGCGCTCCTCGTTGCCATTGGGACGCTCGCCCAGCATTTTCGCGTTAGGGTCAAGCCAGATCATCCGGTGCAGCCCATTGCGGTCGCCGCGATTCAACCCCGCTATGGACTTCCGGCAACCCTGGAGCGGCGCTGATCATCGTGCATGGAGGTGACGAGGCATGGAGACCAATCGGGACGCTGCTACCCATTCGGCTGCTGGGGGCGGCACAATCGGACGCGTCGACATGGAGGCCGGCTCCGCCGATCGCGTAGAAGGAGCGCTCACTCCGGCACGGCTGCTCGTCCTGGTCATCGTCGTGCTGGTGATGGTTCTTGCCCTGATCCTTATCCTACATAACGCCTTTCGGACGGTGTGATGCTGTCACTACGAGGCTAATGTCTACCTGCCGCAATGGAGAAAACACGACGGGAATGGAGTGTAAAGGGATCGATAGCTGAAGAAGGAGTGTGACGGCGTGACCGACGTGACAACAGGAGCCAAAGAGACCTCCGCTTCGACCTCGACGTGGGATCGAGACGCTGTACTAGAGCGCTACCGCCGACATGTGAACGTCGGTCTGGCGAAGCTTGGCGAGTTCATGAATCTTCCGCTCGAAGTCCGCTCGGACGGGTGTCTCGTCTTTGATGAGCACGGAGAGGCGTACCTGGACTGCGGTGGCTATGGCGTCTTCATTCTTGGCCACCACCACCCGGCGATCATCGAGGCGGTGCGAGAACAGCTCGACAGACATACCCTGGCAACTCGAGTGCTGCTGAACCCCGATCTGGCGCGCGCGGCGGAGACACTGGCCGGCGTCGCTCCGCGCGGTCTCGATTACGTGTTCTTCACGAATTCCGGCACTGAGGCGACCGAAGCGGGCATCAAGATCGCCCGTCTCAACGGAAAACGAAGGCTCATTGCAACGCACGGTGGTTTTCATGGCAAGACGATGGGTGCATTGAGCGTTACCGGACGCCCACATCATCAAGATCCGTTCCGACCGCTGCTGCCTGATGTCGAGTTCATCCGCTACGGTGACGCCGATGCGCTGCGCGAAGCGCTGAAGGATCGCGGGGACGAGTCGTGCGTTATTCTCGAACCGGTTCAGGCGGAGGGAGGCGTCAACATCCCGCCGGAGGGGTATCTCCGTGACGTGGAGGCGATCTGCCGGGAAGCCGGTGCGTTCTTCATCATGGACGAGATTCAAACCGGACTCGGACGTCTTGGCGCCTGGTGGGGAGCCGACCGGGAAGCCGTGGTGCCCGACGCCATTCTGGTGGGCAAGATCCTGAGCGGCAGCGCCGTTCCGGTCGGTGCACTCGTCTCGACAGCTTCGGCCTGGGAAACCCTAAATCGCAACCCCCTCTTACATACCTCCACATTTGCGGGCAATCCACTGGCGATGGCTGCGGCCCATGCGGCGGTCACGACGCTCAAGCGAGACGAGATTCCAGAGAGGGCGCGCGTGCTGGGAGCGGAGATACTCCAGACCGTCCGAGGCATCATGGAAGAGCAGTGCCCGGACTTGATTGTCGAGGTTCGTGGTGTGGGACTGCTCATCGCCATCGAATTCAAGGCAGACTATCTCGCCGGAGACTTCATGGCTCAGCTTCTCCAGCGGCACGTCGTGGTGTCGCATTCGCTTAACACCAATCGAGTGATGCGTCTAACGCCTCCCGCGGTCCTCGGCGAATCAGAGAAGCAATGGCTGTTCAATGCAGTAGGCGAGGCGGCTCGGGAGATGGAACACCACAAGGCTGAGTTCGCACAAGTATAAGGAGAAGGAGGGCACCCAAATGCGGCATATAGAGATCGTGGCCAAGGTACCGGATCATCCACCAGAAGAGGTCTATCCTCTGCTGTGCGACTACCGCAAGTGGCCGGAGCTAAGTGACGCGGTCCGGTCCGTGAAGATCCTTGAAGAAGGGGGAAACCGCGCGCTGACAGAGTGGGAGGTGAATTTCAATCGGGGCATCATGCGCTGGACCGAAGAAGACCGATTCCAGCCGGGAGCGCGGTCGATTGTGTTCAATCAGACCGTGGGAGAGCCGGACCATTTCGCCGGTGAGTGGGCGGTAACCGACGCAGATGGGGGAAGCGTGGTCAAATTTTCCGCGGACCTCGATCTCGGCATTCCCGGCCTCAACGACATGCTCGAGCCAATTGCAGAACAGGCGCTGCGGAGCAATCTGCGGTCAATCTTGAGTGGACTCTTCAAGGTCCCGGTCGAGCTGGAGCCTGTAGGGCAGGCTTCACACAGTTAAGGAGAGAGCGGGTGGAACTGCTGGCCAAGGAGAGGCAGACACTCGAGCGGCACCTGCCCGGTCTCGACGAAGCGCTGGCCAAGGTGCCGCTTCTCGTGCTGGAGAGTCCCGAAAGCCCGGGCATTCAGCTGTTTCGCGAGGCCGGTGGCGCCGCTTTGCTTGTACCGGAGCACTACAGCGGCATGGGAGTGAGCGCACTCGACGCCGTCCGGATCACGCGTGCTCTGGGTTCACGATCGCCCTCGCTGGTGGTAGCCACCACCATGCACCAGTTCTCCGTTGCCACGCTCGTCGAGATGGACGCCAGGAGCGAGGGCCTGGAGGGCCTCTTTCTTCAGGCTGTCGCGGAACAGCGGCTCCTGATGGCTTCGGGATTCGCTGAGGGGCAGACCGGGCAAGGAATTTTGAGCCCGGGAATGGAAGCCAAGCGCGCCGAGAAGGGAGTTATTGTCAACGGGAGCAAGAAGCCGTGCAGTCTGGCCAAGTCCATGGATTTGTTGACCGCCAGCCTTGCCGTGCCAAAAGAGAATGGGGACGGCATGGAGCTGCTCGTGGCCCTTATTCCCGCAAGCACGCCCGGGATCGAGCGCCGCCCTTTCTGGAACAGTAACGTGCTGGCAGGAGCTGAAAGCGATGAGGTCGTGCTCAACAATGTCATGGTCTCAAATCGGCTGCTCTTCCCGGCAGGTGACACGTCTACGCTCGATCCGATTCAGATGACCGGATTTCTCTGGTTCGAGCTCTTGATGGGAGCAACCTATCTCGGCGCTGTTTCAGCGATGGTGGAGCGCGTCATCCAGTCGAAGCGGGGCACTGCCATTGAAAGAACCCAGCTCGGCACCGAGATAGAGTCGGCTATGGGCGGCCTGGAGGGCATTGCGCGCTCTATGATGGCGGGCGAACCGATTGACGATGAGGCGCTCGCGCGCATGCTGTTTGTACGATATTCGGTACAGCGAGCAATCGAGCGGGCCGGAGACCTTTCGCTCGAGCTGCTGGGAGGGATGGCCTTCAGCACGTCATCTGAGCTGACGTATCTGCTTGCCGCGAGTCGTGGACTCTCGCTCCACCCGCCCCCAAGAACCAGGATGGCGCAAGCCCTGGCGGACTACCTGGAAGGTCAGCCGCTTGCGATGCAGTAGGAGGCAGGGTAGGTGAAAGGATCAGGGGACGGTGACTGACCCCTTCGCGGCGCTCGGCGTTGTAATGGTGCGGAGACAGCGGCTGGTGATTACTGTCTCGGTGGTCTTCCTGGTTCTGGCCGGCAGTCTCTGGTTTCGTGCCAATGACGTCGTCAAGACGGGTGGATTCGACCTGCCGAACTCCCCGTCGGCAAACGTAAAGCAGATCCTCGGACGAGATTTCGCGGCGACGGCTGGATACACTGCCGTCGTCATCTACCACTCGCCCACCCTCACGGTGAGCGATTCTGCGTACCGGGACGAGGTGATAAGCTCTTCGCAGCGAGTCAGGTCTGTCCAAAACGTGCGCTTTGTCCTGACCTTCTTCAACTCGGGATATCCAACGTTGGTCAGTCGAGACCGTCACACCACGATGGCCCTGGTCACGGTCACGGGAAGCGAAGGCGCGCAGGCAAAAACGATCCCGGAACTTCGCCAGAGACTCCGGTCTCTTTCCATCGAGCACTACTTGACCGGCTACGCCCCCCTCGAAGAGGACACACTGGCCACCAGCGAGGAAGATCTGCGTCGCTTCGAGCTCATCGCCTTCCCGATAATTCTGATCTTGCTTCTGCTCGTTTTCCGGACCGGCGTCGCTGCCACCATGCCGCTGCTCCTCGCCGCATGGAGTGTGACGCTCACCACTGCGCTCATCGGTCTGCTGGGCTCGCTGACCGACGTGTCGGTATTTGCGCTCAACGTTGCATCGATGATTGGGCTTGGGCTCGCTATCGACTTCTCGCTCATCATGATCACACGGTTCCGACAGGAGATGGCCGCGGGGCTGGAGCCACCCGAGGCGGTGGTTAGAACCATGAGCACGGCGGGCCGATCCATCACCTACTCGGCGGTCACCGTTATGCTTTCGATGCCCATCATGGCGCTGGTCATGAGGCGTTTCATCATCGTGCAGTCGATCGCACTGGGGGTCATGTTCGTCGCGCTCACCAGCCTCGTGGTCGCGCTGACTCTACTGCCGGCTGTGCTGGGCCTTCTCGGCAGCCGCATCGAGTGGCTGCGCGTGGTACCACGACGAAAAGCAGCGATCGCAAGTGAGATCGGAGTGTGGTATCGCATCAGCCATGCGATCATGCGCCGCCCCTGGATGTGGCTGATCGCCTCGCTCATTGCCTTGACCGCTCTTGCGTTTCCCATTCGGGATCTCAAGACGGGTGTCAAGACCACGGGGGATCTGCCGTCGACCACCGAGTCGGTGGTGGGCGCCAATCTGATGAGCCGCGCCTTTGGCCCGGGCCAGCTAACGCCCATTCAGATCGTCCTGCGGACGGTGAAGAACGGAGTTTGGACTCCGCGCTTCCTGAGCGACATCCAGCGTTTGACCGATGTGCTGGCGGCCGATGCACGCGTTCAGGGTGTGCAGTCGCTCAGTACCATTGCGACGACAGCCGGCATTCCGGCCGGCAGTTTTACACAACTTAGCCGACAAGCCGTCGACGCGCGCTTCGCACTTGCTCGGGCGGCAACACAGGTTGTCAATCTGAACGGCCGCGATGACGTGGCGCTCGTAACCGTAACTTCCAGATACACGGAATTCGCGCCTGAGCATCAAAGGCTGGTACGCGACCTGCGCAGCAAGATCATTCCCGGCGTGGCACAGCTGCGCGCGTATGACGTGTCGGTGGGAGGCGAAGCGGCCAGCTCGATCGATTTCAGCGACACCCTCTATCAACAATTTCCGATCGTAATCGGCCTCATTCTCGTCATGATCTTCATCATCCTGCTTCTGTTCTTTCACTCAATCACCCTGCCGCTCAAGGCGATGTTCATGAACCTTGCTACGTTGATTTCGACCTACGGGGCGCTCGTGGTGCTCTTCCAGTACGGCGCGGGCGACGGAGTCTTCGGATTTACCTCGCAGGGCATGCTCGAAGCCATCACGCCCGTGATCCTCTTCGCAATACTTCTCGCGCTTTCGACCGACTATGAGGTCTTTATGCTGTCCCGAGTCAAGGAGTACTACGAGCAGAGCCACAACAACCGCGAGGCCGTGGCAGCCGGTCTGCAGAGCGTGGGCGGAACGATAACAGCGGCCGGACTCATCTTGATCGCGACTTTTAGCGCATTCGCCACGGCCCACGTTCTCACGCTGAAAGAGCTGGGGCTGGGCCTGGCCATCGGAGTGCTGCTGGACTCGACAATCGTGCGGGTCATCATGGTGCCGTCAACCATGCGGCTGATGGGCGATTGGAACTGGTGGATGCCGGGCTGGCTCGCGAAGTTGGTCCCGGAGCTTCGAGAGGCTCCGGCGCTCGGGCCGGCCTCACCGGCTATCGCGCAGGCAGCGGCAGTCGCGAGGCCGGGCCGAGCCAACCAGACCATTCAGCTATCAGGAGGACAGAGCGCGCTGCCTCTGCGCGTCGTCGGTCACCTTCGCCCGGTTGGCCAGTCCGTCGGCACGGACTTGATTACGCTGCCGCAGACGAAGCCGCTGCGCATCGGCCGCTCCGCATCGAACGAGCTGCGGCTTTTCGACGAGCGCGTCTCGCGGTTCCATAGTCGCATCGATTTTTCGCGAGGCCACTTCTTCGTCACGGACGTGGGAAGCAAAAATGGCACACTGCTCAACGGGCAGCGTCTCCCGGCGTATCAACGAACTCCATTGCGTCCGGGTGATGTGATCCAGATCGGGATGCTGATCAACGTGACCTTCTCGTTTGACCTATCGCCACTCGAGCACACCTCAGTTGCCCGGCCACGGGGAATAGCCGACGCCCGAAGCGCACCTGGCTGAGCGACGTGATGAAACATCGTCAACCAAAGACCGCCGGAGACATGGTTTGAATCGCGAGCGGACAAGCCGCAGGAACTTCCAATGAAGCCGAAAACATCGCAACACGAAAGGATGGCTCTATGACATTCCCACCCCCATTGGACAAACTCGCCGACGAGGATCTTGCAATTCTCGAAAAGCACGTCACCGAGGTGCAGTTTCCGGCGCGAAGCTGCATTTTCAAGGCCGGTTCCGAGGGAGACGCGTGTTACATCGTCGACAGCGGCACCGTGCGCATTGATCTCGACCAGACAGAGTTCCGAACGCAAGCAGAAGTCGACAGTGACATGACCCTGGGATACATCGAAGCGGGAGGCTTGCTTGGGGAGCTCAGTCTCCTCGACAGGCTTCCGCGGTCGGCCAGCGCCTATGCACAGACGGATGTTTCGGCACGTCGCATCAGCGCCGAGGATGTCGAGGGCATGCTGCAGACGCACCCCCGGGTTGGAGCAGCTCTCTATGCCGCTCTCGGTCGAGATGCATCCACCAAGCTTCGGCGGACGAACGAGCGCCTGGCGGATGCTCTTTTGGGAGTCGCACCCGATCCCGAGGTCGATGCGACGGTGGGGCGAGCCGTGGCGGCCCAGCAAGCAATCGAGTCCTGGCCCGAAGACCGGATCAATGCCCTGCTCTTCTCGATGGCGAACGCGGTGGCAAACCACGCCGAAGATCTCGCCAACGCCAGCGTCAGCGAGACCGGCCTGGGAGATGTTCAAAGCAAGATTGTGAAGGATGTCGCGTGCAGCCTCGGTGCGTACTCGCAGATGGTGCAAAAGGTGGGCTCGGGTCTGACCACCGTCGACGAAGAGCGTCAGATCACCCACATCGCCAGTCCGGTTGGCGTGGTGTTCGCTCTCGGTCCGGTCACGAACCCGGTGTCCACTTTCATTTTCAAGGCGCTGATCTGCGTCAAAAGCCGCAACGCGATCATTTACAGTCCCAATCGAAGGGCTCAGCAGGTAGCCGCCCGTGTGGAGGACCTCATCAAGGAGGCCCTCCGTGAGCACGGTGCGCCCCCCGACTTGGTCCAGTGTGTGCGAAGCCGGACCAGCCGACAGCAAACACGAGACTTTATGGAGCATAAGAGGGTTTCGTTCGTCCTGGCGACCGGTGGACCAAGCATGGTCAAGGCGGCCTACAGCTCGGGGACGCCGGCAATAGGCGTCGGACCGGCCAACACACCCGTGCTCGTATGCTCGGATGCGGACGTTCCGGACGCGGTGCGAAGCATCGTGATGAGCAAGACGTTCGACAACGGGCTATTGTGCGGTGCGGAGCACAATCTGGTGGTGGTGGAAGGCGTACGTGAGCTGTTCATCGACGAATGCGAGCAACAGGGCGCTGCGGTGCTCACCACGGAGGAGGCAGAACAGTTCTCCGAGAAGATGGTCCGAAATGACGGACGCTTCAAAGGCACGATCGTCGGTCAGACTGCCGTTCAGCTGGCCCGGCAAGTCGGGATCACACGCGACTACGAGATAAAGCTGCTCGTTGTGCCGAGCGCCGCTGTGCGAGCCGACAATGCATATGCTCGCGAGAAGATGGCGCCCGTGTTGAGCCTCTTCACGGTGGCCAACGAACAGGAAGGCATCGAGGTCTGCCACCAGCTCCTCAAGATCGAGGGAGCCGGACACACGGCGGTCATATTCAGTCAGGATACCGCACTCATACAGCGGTTCGGCCAGGAGATGCCTGCCGGGCGAGTTCTGGTCAATACTCCCGCCGTGCACGGAATGCTCGGAATCACGACCGGACTGAACATCTCCACCACGCTCGGATGCGGGACGTTTGGCGGTACTTCCACGACCGACAATGTCACATTTACCCATGTCCAGAACACGAAGCGCCTGGCCTACTTCCTGCCGGAAGCCGCGGCGATATGGCGTAAGCTGGGCTTCCTCTGATGCCGAAGGTATATCGGGCTGCTCCGCCGGTCCCTGGCCCACCTCGTCTCGAGGCACGCACCACCCTCCTCCACGGCTTACCCCCTCAGGAGATGGAGCTGATCGAGGCCCGACTGAGTGCGGTCTCCTGCCCGGCAGGGACGGTCCTGGTGTCGCAGGGCTCGTGGCACGGCGTCCTCTACATGGTACGGAGCGGGGTGCTGCGCGTCCACGTTGAGACTTCCCAGGGGGACACTCGCGAGATCGCACGGCTCATCGCCGGAGATAGCATCGGCGAGATGTCGCTGCTGACCGGATCACCCGCTTCGGCAACGGTTGCAGCGGTGGTTGACTCCGAACTCTGGGCGCTCGGTCACGCCGAGTTCCTGGAGCTCGTGACAAGCTGCCCGAAGCTATATCGAAACATGGCAGTCATCCTGAGCCGCCGGCTCTCAGCGGCGAACCGCGCACCTGACCTGGAGCCGATTCGATGGATGCGAGTGCGGATGCACCCGGAAGTGCCTCCGCGCGCTGCAGAGGAGATTGCACGCGCTGTGGCCCGACACCTGGCCGTGCCACTCCTGGTGCTGGATCATCGAGTAGCCGTAACGTGGCGCCCGGCGGAGCGGCTCCCGTCGCTAGAGTCGTTGTCCTCCGAGCACGAACTCCTGGAACGGCTGCGATCCGATCAATCGCCGGGCGTTCTTGCTGTTTCGACAATTGGTGCTTCCGGTGACCTGGGCGTCCACGTTGGGGAGCGGCTTGCCGGACACGTCACGCATGTGCTCGTTTTGATTTGCGATGGCAAGTCGATCGAGACAGTGGCGGGCGGCAGAGAGAAGCCCTGTGTCGATGTGATTCTCTGGCCGGCGGGTGAGCGAAAGCTGCCCAGCGATGTGGCTGATGTCGCGCTTGTGACGGGCTATGACGAGGCGAACACGCGCAGGCTGCTCGAATCCAGGAGCCGGGAGTACGGGGCCCGGGTCGTGCGAAGCCTCGATCCGGCAGGCTCCGACGGAGCGCGTCATCTCGAATGGTTGGGCCGCCACTTGGCTGGTCTGAAAATCGGTGTTGCCTTCGGGGGCGGCGGAGCGCGTGGCTACGCTCATCTGGGGGTGCTGGAGGGTCTGCATGGGAGCTCAGTTCCGGTGGACTATGCGGGAGGCTGCAGCATCGGAGCTCTGGTCGCTTCCGGTTTCGCATCCGGCATGAGCGTCGACCAGATGTTGCGAGAACTGGACGCCGCCCCTCGGCATCTCGCGAAGTTTACCGTTTCTCGCACCTCGATTCTGTCAGAACGCGGCAGAGAGTACCTCTTCCGGGAGAGGCTCTTCGGTGACACCTGCATCGAAGATTTGCCCATCCCGCTCGCCATTGTCGCCGTCGACATACTCCAGCGTCGTGAGGTGGTGATGGACCGTGGACCGCTGTGGAAAGCGCTGTTGGCGAGTACGGCAATCCCGGGCATCTACCCTCCGGTGTGGATTGGCGATCACTGTCTCGTGGACGGAGGAATACTCGACCCGGTGCCAGCGAGTGTGACACGCTCGCTCGGAGCGGATGTGGTCTTGGGCGTTCGGCTGGGCAGCAGACCCGACCATCAGGTCCTCACGCTTTCCGCAGCGTCAGGAGCACACGGAAAGCGCTCACCCCATCTGCTCGATGTCTTTCTCCGTGCGTTCGATACGATGGCTTCTGAGATCACGGCTCGCGTGCTGGAGGAGGCCGATGTCACGATGGTCGCCGACGTTCCACCCATTGGTCTTAGAGAGTTTGCTCGGGGGCGCGCGTATGTACCGGAGGGCCGGGCGGCTCTCGAGCGAGTGTGGATGCAGATGACGGCTCTATTGCCCTGGCTACGAGAAGGGGAATTTGACGGGGGCGAGTAGGGCCATAGTCGCATAGCATTCACTTCCGGATGGCGACGCCTCAAGGTGTGAACCGCTATCCTTGACTGTGGAACTTCTGCGCGCGCTTTACGTGAACCGCTGGGTACGCTACGCGGTGACGCTGGGCTTGCTCAGCCTCGTAGTTTTGAAGGTGCACGTCGAGCGGGTAGGAGAAGCCATCGGCTCAGCGCGGCCGGGATATCTCGTGCTGGCTTTAGGGCTGACGGTTCCCTTCCTGTATCTGAAAGTTCTGCGCTGGCACCTCATCTTGCGATCCGGAGGCGTGCAGACCAGCTTCGCAGAGTCCAGTCTCTCACTACTCGGGGGTATGGGCCCGGCGCTCGTCACGCCGGCCCGGCTCGGAGAGCTCTTTCGCGGGGTATTTCTTCGCGACGGGCAAAAGTGGAAGATTGGTGGCCTGGTGCTCGTCGATAAGGCTTTCGACGTACTGGTGCTGACCGGACTGTCGATCGCCGGCGCATGGATCCTGCTCGGCCGGTGGGCGGGCGCACTATTTTTGCTCGGTACGCTTATCGGGTTGGCCGTGACGTATGAGCCGCGTCCCCTCTCCACCTGTCTCCATAGGCTATCTGCGCGGCTGCCGATGCGTGACAAGCTCGACGCACTATGGAGCAGCCTCGAGTCACTCTCGCCGCGTGCTACCAGTACATTTATCGCTCTTACCTTGGCGGCCTTTCTCGTCGTGCTCCTGCAGTTTGGCATCATTCTGCTGAGCTGGCGGGGCTGGTCACCCGACATTGTGTTCCTTACCTTTCCGCTCGTCATCTTGACAAATGTGTTGCCTGTGACGATCGGAGGCCTGGGGATCCGGGAGGGAGCCGCGGCCTGGCTCTTGTCGCGGTATGGTGTGCCCACGGCAGATGCCGCACTCGCGGCGTTTCTCATGTTCAGCATCAATACCGCTTTACCCGGGCTCATCGGAGCCTTATTCTTGCCCGCCGCCATACGCGGCTCGCGCCCCCGAGCCGTGCGCTCGCTCGATCGGCCGTGAGGGCAGCCAGAACCTCCTCGCCTCTCTGGCTGCCGGCAGAGAGCGATCTTCCGGAGCGGTCTCCGGTTCTCCGGTACGGTCCGTGGTTCCTGGTCGGCGCCATGTCGGTAGCTTTTTCAACCCTGTTTTCATGGCTGAGCGTGCAACGCCACGAGACTTACCAGTCTCACGCCTTTGACCTGGGGAACATGGATCAGGCGGTGTGGAACACACTCCACGGCCACTTTTTATGGTTCACGGACATGGCGGTCGGTCAGCAGGTCCTGACAAGCCGATTCGCCATTCATGTCGAGCCAATCCTGGCTCTGTTCGCGCCGCTCTATCTCCTGCACAGTGGACCGGAAACGCTTCTGGTAGCGCAGGCGTGGGTGGTCGGACTGGGCGCGATACCTTGCTATTTGCTGGCTCGATTCGCACTGGGCCGACACTGGCTCGCTCTTGTCTTTCCCGCCGCATACCTCTTGCATCCGAGCCTGCAACACATGCTTCTAGACGATTTCCATGCCGTTGCTTTGAGCGCCTGCTTCCTGCTCTGGGCGCTGTACTTCTACTTCACCGACCGGATGCCCGGGTTTGCGATTTTTGCCGTTCTCGCGGCGTCAACGAAGGAAGATGTGGGGTTGGTTGTCGCGCTGATCGGCATTGCCTGGCTCATTCGCAGGCGCCTGTATGCCGCGTTCATGACAGTAGTCTGTGGAGTAGGGTGGTTCCTGATAAGCGTGCTCCTCATTATTCCGGGATTCAATCCGGCCGGTGGGTCCCCATATCTTGGCCGTTATAGCTACCTGGGCCACGGCCTGAGTGGCATCCTGCTCGGTGGCATCCGGCACCCCCGCGTCGTGGGGCATCTGCTCACGTCGATACCCCGCGTCACCTATCTCAATACGCTTTTGCATCCTGCCGGTCTTGTGCCGCTCCTGGGACTGCCCGTTCTGCTGTTGGCGCTTCCGGCGTTCGCTATCAACATGCTCAGCAGCGATCCAACTATGTACAGTGGGTTCTACCAGTATTCTGCCGAGGTCATACCTTTCGTGATGGCGGCAGCGGCAGTCGGAACCGCCGCGGTCACGCGGGCCGGCGAGATCTGGAGAACGCCGGCACGGCGCTTGCTGCCCATAGTCCTGTCCGTGCTGGTGCTGGTCGCGGCGCTCGTCGACACTCACCGCACGGGCTTTTCGCCTTTAGCGCGCGGTTACTTGGTTCCTTCTCCAGGTCCCCACCAACGGTTGGAGGACTCGGTGTTGACGCGCATTCCAGGCAGCGCTGTAGTCGCTGCAGCGGATGAGATTGTGTCCCATCTCTCGGAGCGAAAGTGGGTGTACATGCTGCCGACCACCCATCCTCGCAACGGCCCTCAGGCGCAGTACCTGGTTCTCGACGCGACGGTTCCGTCTTTGCCGGTGCGGCCCGCGACTCTCCACGCAGCGGCTCTCAAAGCGCTTCGTCAAGGTTACGGCGTGCAGCAGGCTGAGGACGGTCTGCTCGTACTCCGTAAAGGAGCCTCCCGGAAGAGTCTTCCACCCGGTTTTTTCTCCTTTGTCTTCCCGCAGGGCCACAACTGGACGCCGCTTGGCGCGCACTGGGGGCCGTTGCAGCTAGTGGGCTTTGTAGTGCACCCTCGAATCCTCGAGGTGAATCCAGCTCGCCCCGACATTGCGCTGGAGACGTACTGGCAGGTCTCACACAAGCTTCCGCGCGGAACGGCGATCGCACTTTATATGAGTCCGGTGTACCAGGGTCGCCATCCCGCCTTTTCGTCTCGCTGGGCCGTGGAACGCGAAAGCCCTACCTGGGACTGGTTTCCTCTCACTTCCTGGCCGCTCCACAGGACGGTGCGAGCGATATCGCTGCCATTGCTGCCGCAGCGATATCATGCCGGCAAGGTGGATATCGCCATCGGGGTTTCCGGACTCGGTCGTCCTGGAGGCGGTGATACGAGGGGCCGCGTGCGGGGTGCACCAGCGCTAGTACGTGTGGCGACGGTGCAGGTGGACACTTAGCGATTGATAGACTTGGACGGTCTGCGCCGAGGTATAGCAGTGGCGGGGAGCGTCCTGACCGCAACCGTACCGGTCTTGGATATCGACAAAAACGATCTGACGAAAATCGTGCTGTCCCTGGCAGTCGTGGTGGTGACGGTATTCGTCTCCCACATTGCTCGGGGCCGCCTCCGCAACACGCTGGAACGAGGCGGATTCCAGATCAATGTGGCGATTCTCCTGGCTCGCCTCCTATGGATCGGGGTCTGGACGGCCGCTTTACTGCTCATCCTGTCCCTGAATGGGATCGCGCTTACCCCGCTGGCGGCATTCATCGGCGTCGTCGGAATCGCAGCCAGCCTGTCGCTACAGCAGGTCTTACAGAATCTGGTCGCCGGCGTCTATCTGCTGGCAGAACGTCCATTCGAGATTGGTGACATTATCTGCATCGTTGGCGCAAACGGCCTGAATCACGAGGGAAGAGTACAGGATATTCAGATGCGAACAACCCATCTGCGCAGCATCGACGATGAGCTGATTCTGGTACCGAACGCTGCTATCTTTTCGGGGATCGTCACCAATCGGACTGCCGTTGGCGGTTACGTGACAGAGCTGACTGTGACCTGGCCTCGCAATGTCGATCCATCCTCCGTGCGCGCCCGAGTGTTTCCGGTGCTGGAGCAGGTGCCATCTGTCCTATCCACGCCTCGTCCGGAGCTGCGGGTAGACAAAGCAGGCAAAGAGGATTGGGTGGCAAGCATTCTCTTCTGGGCGGGGACGCATCAGGCAAAGTCCGATGCCATCTGGGCGATCGCAAATGCGTTTCCCGAAGCCTCAGTGAACGACGGAGTCGGAACGGCGTGACGGCAAGTCGGCGTGTCGGCGTCCTTGGGGGCACGTTCGACCCTATACACATAGGCCATCTCGCTGCTGCGCAGGACGTCGCACACCACCTCTCGCTGGACCGCGTTCTGTTCGTCCCGAATCGACGGCCGCCCCACAAAACCGGTCAACCCGTCAGCGACGTGGCAGATCGTGTCGAGATGGTGAGGCTCGCGGTAGCCGATAATCCACTCTTCGAGCTGTCACTGGTAGAGATCGAGCGTCCGGGTCTATCCTACACGCTCGACACCCTGCGCGAGCTACGGTCCTCCCTCGGCGCCAATAGTGACCTCTATTTCCTGGTGGGCTGCGATGCGCTCCCCACTCTGCACGTCTGGCACCAGCCTGAGACGATCCTCGAGGAATTTCGCATGATCGTGATGGACCGGCCAACCGGAACGCAGGTCGATTGGGGCGAGATAGAAGCTCGATTTCCCCGTATTCGAAGTCAAGTCCAGGTGGTCCACGTCATGCAGCTGGAGGTAAGCAGCAGGGAAATTCGCGAGCGGGCGGAAACGGGAGCGCCGATCCGCTACTACGTTGTGCCGCCGGTGGAGCGATATATCCTCGAACGCGGTCTGTACCGGACTCGATCCGCTCCACCTCAGTGATTGTTACTGTGCAGGTACATGACCCGCTCCAAGAAACGCACAGGATCGAGTGGTTCACGGGCACCAATGCGCTGAGCCGTGCTCGCGGCTATTCCCTCCCCCAGGCGTTGCCGAGCAGCCAACGCCAGGGATGGGGCGCGGTCCAAGAACGCCTGAATAATCTGCCGATCTTGAGCTGAAAGAGCCTGAGGATTCCAGGCGAGTTCGTCCGGATCAATCTCTCCCAGTTTCGGGACGGAGCGGAATTCGGCCGGTCGAGTCACTACGTCCAGGTCCGCGATAGAAACCGAGCTGCGTTCCTTGATCACGATGGTTCCAGCCGCGTAGTCACCCAGACGGCGTACCTGCGGACTAATGAACATGACGAGTACTCCGACTCCGTAAAACAGAGGGAGGAAATCGATAATACGGACGAGATTGCGGATCACGGCTTCGATGAAGCCGATCGGATAGCCGGAGGTCTTGATGACCCGAATTCTTAACCTCCGCTTCCCCGGTGTCTGGCCCGCCCAGACCGTCTCGAAAAATATGAAGTAACCCCAAAACAAGACAAAGCTGAGCGACAGGCCGAGAATCACACTAACGCTTTGAGCCGCGGCACCCTGCAGATACAGTGTGATACTGCCGATCAGGATGACGGTTTCGAGACCAAGCCAAATCAGCCCATCGATGGCGAGCGCCAGAAACCGGGTGCCGATTCCGGACACCCGGTAGGCAATATCGATCGCTTCCGGCGTTGTCAGACGATAGTCGTCGGCCATCTCACTCTCTCTAAGGTAGCTCGCGCCGCCATCGACCGGTGGAGGCGGAGGTCGGCGTGCTCCTAGGCGCATCACTGCACGCGGCCTTGGCCAGAGCAGTACAGTAATTGAGTCACGCGTGCTTCGTAGAATAGTGCATCGCGGGAGGGTAACGTGCAGCGTGATCAGTTCGTCGTAGGACGCCGTGCGCGGTGGGACCGACTGGAGGATCTGATTCGGCGAGCGCGGCGCCGCCGCTTGAAGACTCTAAGCGGCGATGAGCTGCTGGAGCTCGGCAGGCTCTACCGTACCGCGACGACTGATCTGGCCGTTGCGCGTCGAGACTTTCCAGCTGACCGCGTCACCGACTACCTCAATGGACTGGTGGCGCGGGCGCATCCACTGGTATATCGAGAACCCGCCCTGTCGATTGCTCGGATAGGCAGATTTTTGCGCTATGGCTTTCCCTCGGCTTACCGCGACGCAGCACCGTACGTGGCGCTGGCCTTCGGCGTCTTTGCGCTGGCTGCGCTCGTTTCGGCGCTGCTCGTAACGTACGAATCCTCAATCGCCGACGTGCTCCTTCCCGGAAAGGCCCCAGGACTATCGTTCACGTTCAAGTCGCCTTCCTGGCATTTGCCGGAGGCTTGACACTTGGCTTGCTCACCCTTTGGACGATGGCGGCAAACGGAATCAACCTCGGCACTGTTGCCGGCATGGCGGCTCACTACGGCCTCAGCCGGCAACTCTGGTCGTTTGTGGTGCCACACGGGGTCATCGAGCTTTCCGTCATCTTCATGGCTGGAGGCGCGGGGCTGATGATTGGAGATGCGATCCTCCGGCCTGGTCAGCTCCGTCGCCGTGACGCACTGATCACAGCTGCCCGCCGGGGTGTCCACATTGTCTTCGGCTGTGTTCCGCTCCTGGTCATCGCGGGAACTATCGAAGGTTTCTTTTCGCCTTCGAACGCGCCGGACGCTGCCAAGTTCGCGGTGGGTACCATATCGGGGCTGCTCCTGTACGCCTATCTTCTTGGGTCGCGCCCGACGATGCGCCGCGCCGTATTCACATTTGCTCTTGAGGAATAGCCGCGATTTACAGGCCGGTTCGTTGCTTGATCTCGATGTAGCGATTGATCAGCGAAGGTGACACTCGGTCGGCAGATACGTCCAGCGTGAGAACTCCGGCCTGGCGTAGGCGGCCGAGTGTTTCCTCGCGCTCGTCGAGGAGCGTGCGCGCAACGGCCCGCACGTAGACGCTCTCGGCGCCTTGCAGGGCCGCGGAGGCCAGGCTTTCGACACCTGGATCACGTAGGGTGACAACCAGCGGAAGGTGCCGCCTCCCCAGGAGGCCGAGGTGGGACACGAGCGCCGATGCGGCATCGCGGTCGACAATGTCTGTGAAGAGAACCAGGAGTGAGCGCCGCGGATTGTGTACGGCGAGATGATTCGTGACCTCAGCGAAGTTGGCTTCGGTGGATTCCGCCTCGAGGTTGTACAGTGCCTCGGTGAGCGCCAGAAACTGGCGGCGGCCGGGTCGTGGAGGTAGTGCGCGGTGCACCCGATCACTGAATGCCACCAGGCCCACTCGATCTCCGCGCTGCTGAGAGACGAAGGCAAGAAGCAAGGCGGCATTTATGGCGTAGTCCAGCCGGGTCAGCGGGTGTGGCCGGCTGATAGCCGGCGGGACGCGCGTCTCCTGTCCGTCGGCAGGTGTCGCGGATGATGGGTCCACCTGGACAGGAAGCGGCACGCGTGTCGCCATCAGTCGTCCGGCGTCCAGCAGTAACATGAGCGTCTGACTGCGTTCCGTCTGATACTCGGCGGCGATCAATTTGTGACGTCTTGCGGTTGCCTTCCAGTTGATGCGTCGAACTTCGTCGTCCGGATTGTAGTCGCGCAGCCTCTCGAACTCCGTCCCGGCTCCCCAACGTCGTGACGACCGCAGGCCGAGCTCCTCGAGCCGCCCCCGGCGCGCTGACGATTCGTAGCTCCGAATGGCGAGAAGATTTGGATACACCTTGACCTCGTCAGTGACGTGAACAGTCCGCTGTCGCCAGGCGAGTCCGAGCGGGCCACGGTATCGGGCGCTGATAGGACCGAAGCCGTAATCGCCACGGTGGGTTGGAAACACCTGGTAGGCTAACTCCCAAGCAGAGCCCGCCTCGCAGACCCCTTCACCCCACTGGTTGCGTGGGACGAGAGCTGTTGGAACGCCGTCCCTCACCTGCAGGATGATCCGCACATGTGAGCCATTGTGTAGCACCAGGGAGACCGGGTTCCATGCGCCGAGCGAAAATTTTGTGTCGTGGTGCCGAGTCCAATGCAGCTCGAATCTGCGGGGAACAAACAGACTGTCAATCACTGCCAGTGTGCCTACGGCGACCAGCCAGAACGCGGCGATCGCGAGCGCCGCGGGAACACTTCCCAAAAGGCCAATCGGGACGGTGCCGCAGAGCGCAATGAACAAGAGCCGGTGAGTCGGAATGATCACTGGCCTGCTACCGTGGAACGGCGACCCGGGCCAGGATGCGCTCGATGAGCCGGTCAGGGGTGAGCCCCTCGAGCTCCGCCTCCGGCTTGAGGACCACGCGGTGACGGAGCACCGCGGCTGCCAGGGTCTTTACGTCGTCCGGAGACACGTAGGTGCGTCCCCTCAAGGCAGCAAGCGCCTTACTCGACATTAGCAGGCCGATACCGGCCCGGGGACTGCCCCCCAGCATGACGTCCGGTGCGCTACGCGTGCCGTCGACGATGGCGCTAATATAGGTCAGGATTGAATCCTCGACCGTGATGCCCGCGATGCGCTCCAGTGCATCCCGCAGGACATCAGATGTGAGCACCGGCTCGATGCCGGCCGCATCCAGGTCACGCGCGTCGAAGCCTTTGTCATAATTTCGAAGCACCTGACGTTCAGATTCGGCGTCGGGATAACCGACGGCGATTTTGAATAAGAACCGATCCAGCTGCGCTTCTGGCAGTGGATAGGTGCCCTCATATTCGATAGGGTTCTGAGTGGCAATGACAAAGAACGGGAAGGGGAGCACATGCCGCTCACCTTCGAGTGTCACCTGGCGCTCCTCCATAGCTTCCAGGAGCGCTGCCTGCGTCTTGGCGGGAGCGCGGTTTATCTCATCGGCCAACAGGATTTGGGTAAATACAGGGCCGCGCTTGAGGTAGAAGCGGCCCGTCTCTAGATCAAACACAGTCGTGCCGACGATGTCGGACGGCATGAGATCAGGCGTAAACTGAATGCGTCGAAACTCCGCCTGAATCAGGCGCGCAAGAATTTTGGCCATGAGGGTCTTTGCTGTTCCAGGCACACCCTCTAGCAGCACGTGACCCTGGCTGAGGAGCGCCACGCAGATCAGCTCGAAGGCCTCGCGCTGGCCGACGAGCGCCCGCCCCGCTTCGCGGCGTAGCCGATCATAAAGGACCGAGAGATCGTTCGCCCGTGACGGTTGGGGCTCAGACATTCGATTTCCTTAGTTCGTCCTCGCACTCGACTATCTCGGCACTACGCCGCAGTAGGTCCTGCTCAGAGACGCGCTGCATGGGTGCCAGGAGCCGGTTCACGCGTTCTCGATCCTGTGCCTCCTGCCAGACCGCCGCATCCGTGCCATACCGTTTCGCAAGGGCGCGGCGAAGAGACTGCTGATACTGATGGAGAATTTCGGTGCGCTTGTGCGCCCGCCGAAGCAATCCTGCCATGGAAACAACATATTCGGCTGCCGGCCGGTGCCCTTGCTGTGACACCACTACCGGCGGACCGAGCCGAAGCCCAGAAAGCCATCGGAAGATGAACAGCATCGCGACGGCGAAGAGCACGGCCACCCCCCAGCTCGTGCCGGTCAGCCAATTGGGCTGAGAATGAGAGGCTTCGGCGCCGGGCCCCGCCTGATCGAATGAGACTCTTGAGCCGACCGGTCCGGCCAGATTGAGGAAGAGGCGGCGGTTGTCCGCTTTGGCGATTCGGTCGTTCTCGAAAAGCTCGGGTGCCGACAAAATCCAAAGTCTGCCGGCGCCCACCTGACGCGAAAGCAGAACAGAACCCATTGGAGTCGACGCAATCGACACGTCGCTGCCATTGCCGCTCACCACGCTGTCGGCCGACCCGTCGAGCTCCCGCACCGGTGGCGCAAGAAGGAGGGGTTGATCGACCGACACGAGAGCGGGAGTGGTCGCTTCGTTGCGGAGACCAAGGGCGGCAGCGAGTCTTTTTTCTGCACCAGCCTTTATAGCTACGACGATCCGGCCGCCGGCACTCGCCCACCTGAGCAGCGAGACGACCTGGCGAGAAGAGAGATCACCCTGCCGAAGGATCATGAAAGTATCACGCCTCGGGCGAAGCAGGCCAAGGTCGAGGCTCGCGCTCGTTTCCGCGTTCACGTGATAGCCGGAGCGCTGCAGCCATTGATATGCAGCCAGCGCGCCATCGGGTCGCGCGCTGGTGACGTCGAGCGCCGCCGGTGCCCTGGGACGAAACGCTCCTATCGCAGATATCACAGCGACCAGGACCACGGCGAACAAGAGCCAGATCCAGGAGGAAGCATTGCGCACGCTTTTCATGGTCGCCGACTCACGCCGCGACTGAGCTGCCGAGCGCGTCGAGTACGTGGTTCGCGAGCTCCCGATACCGAGCGTATGCCGCCGCGTCGACCGGGGCATGGCCGTACCACGCTCGGTCGAAAGCATCTGTCAGCTGTTGCAATGCCCAAAGGGCCGAATCGCTCAGAGCATCGGACTCTCGAGCGCCCGTTGTGACGCGACGCAGGTACTCGCCATTGGTCAGGCCCGGCTGAAGCTCCAAGATCCCATGTTCTTGGAGCGAGAGCAGGGTGGCCAAAAAGAGATATCGAAGGGCCGTGCGGTGGTCTCCCACATCGGCGCGCTCGGCTGCCCTGATTCCGGCCACGTTGGCTCTGGTTGGCTCTGGCACGTCCGACGCGGGAATGTCCACGACGATGTTCTCCAGAGCACCCTGGGCAGCGAAGAATGCGATGGCGGCGATGAGCGCGAGGCACGCAAGTCCCACGGCCCCCGCCGTCACGGCGCCCATGCCACCGGCGTCGGCCACTCCCGCGAGAATGCGTTCCAGAAGTTTCCGCGCCCAATCCTGTAGCAGCTCCCACATGCCCTTGCCGGTGCTGAAGCGGCGATCTCGAAGCACAGTGTCCAGAACACGCAGCTGTCGAGGATCCGCTGCGCGAACGGACAGCGAGGTCAACGCATTGTCGAGCGCTCGAATCTGCTGTAGCACGCGGCGCAAAGCGCCAGGATCGCCAGACGCCAGGTCCAGCGCAAGCTGAGGCGTACTGGTGGGCAAGGTTCGACCATCGGGCAGACGCACCGAACCCAGACGCAACAACGAGCGCTGCGATTGGGCAATGTTGCGCCGACCGGCGGCCGGTTCAAGAGCGGCACGCTCGAGCGAGATGCGCACCTGGTGGACGGCACGTTTGTACTCGGACAAGTCGGGCGAGCCATCGGCCCGAACCCGAGGCGGAGCCACGCTTGCCAAGAGCACCCAGGCCACCGCCAGGCAAAGCGCCAGGCGCTTCATACAGGCTGCCGGCCCTCCATACCGGCGGCAGCAAGCTCGAGATCGAATCCTTCCTTACGAATACGAAGATCGTAATAGAGCAGGACGGTGGCACCCAGCTGGATTGGTTGCACGAATATGTTGACGATGCCGCTCAATGCCTGTGTGATCACCGTCCCGGCCGTACCCGACGCGTTTCCCACCGTTACCAGAGCTATCACGGCCGCGCTCACGACGCCGTTCAGCACGGCAACGAGGAGTGTGACCACCAGAAGAATGCCGAAGACTCGCCACCACGAGCCTCGGACCAGCTGCGAGCTGCGCGAGAAAGCTGCTCGTATTCCCGTCCGCTCCAGCACGATTGCCTGCGGAAGAAATGCAAAACGAACGTAGAAGTACACCGCAGGGATGATCAGGAAAAAGAACGTCACGCCGATGAGGAAGATGAAGAGAATCAGTGCTACGAGCAGCGTGACCAGGGTACGCCCCCCGATGGAGGCATACGCCTGTCCAACCGTGACGTTGCGATTCAGGTATCGATCGGAGACGGCACGGGATAGAGCGGCCACGATGACCTGTGACAAGACGATGCCGATCAGAATCTGAAGCCCGCCCAGCACAAGCGTCTGGGACAAGGCGTTACTGTCAAGCTGACTCGTCCCATTACCGTTTTTCACCACGAAGGTTGCCGGCCTGCTGGCGGCCAGTATCGTGTTAATGACTGTCTCGGGAACGCTGATCACCGCCACGATTCCGGCAAATAGGGTGAAGTTCCGCCGATACAGCGCAAAGGTCTCGTCCAGCAGATCGCCGAGGGACATGGGCCGAAGCCTCGGGGCGGCCGGTTGCAGGTACGCCTCCTTCACACAGCCTTGCTCATGGACATCGGAGGCTGATCAAGCGGGCACCTCGTCGAGAGGCGGGCCATCGGCGATGTCCTCTGTGCCGGCATGTTCGAGCTTGATCAGCTCCACCACGGTCGCATCCATCTCTACAAGGTGACGCTGGAAATCGTCGCTGTGGTAGTAGCTATCCGAGTCCTGTGGGGTGCCCCACGTGTCAAGAAATACGACATCCGTTGGATCGTCGAGCTGCTGAAGCGTGTGATGAGAAAAATTGCCCCGCTCCCGCCGTAATCGCAGGTGCTCTGTTCCGTCGTGCGCCTCGCGGAAGTGATTCCAGCGGTCCACCCGTAGACGAGCAAACACGGTGATCATGCGCCCTCCTCCGGTATTCCGAAGCGATACCAGGCCTGCAAAAGTGGAGGCTCGGACCCGGGCCAGGCCTATTATAGGTCTCTGTTTCAGAGCGCGGAACCGTTACACAGACGGGTCTGGTGCGTTATGGTTGTAAGCGCCCACCTGAGCCGTGGGACTTCCACAATGTATACGAGGGAGCCTTCATGAGGAAGATTGTCATTCTGGCGTTCCTGGTAGCCCTGGTGCCGGCACTGGCTCTGGTTGGAACCGTGCGCGGCCAGATTCCGCCACCACCGCCGCCTCCCGGCACATCGACAACGGTGACGGCCACACCGACGCCGACGGACACACCAACGCCCACGGCCACACCGATCCCCTTGACATTGCGCTTGCAATTGGCCCACGGGACGGTAGCGCCTAAATCGAGCCAGAAGTTAACGGTGACCACACTTCCCGGCGCATCGATTAGTATCGTCGTGACGTTCCCGAACGGCAACAAGAAGAACCACAGTGGCACGGCGAATGCGGCGGGGAGCCTGAGCTGGTCGTACAAACAGCCTGGTAGCCGGATCACGCACTCCAGCAGAACCGCGAAAGTATCCGCCAGAACGTCCAGCGCGGACGGTCAAACGAAGAGCTCGACCAAGCGATACACCATTGGCTTCGCCAATCTGGACGTGGCGGTCTCGCCTCGGACTCAGACGCGTGGCAAGACCGTAGCGATCTGGGTGCATAGCGCTCCGTCGCTGTCCATCCAGGTGTTCTTGCGGTTTCACTCTGGATCGAGTGTGGCGCTCCCGCGCCTGCAGACGGGAGGCGATGGCTGGACTCACACGACATACACGATCCTGAAAAACGCTCCGAAAGGCCGCGTTGCAGTCAAAGGTTATGCACGATCCTTCTCGGGAGAGACAAGCTTCCAGATTAAGTAACGCGCTGCCTCGGAAAGAAGCTGCTTCACCCGCTCCCATGCTGGCCATGGCCGGCGTACCCGGTCAATTCGGTATAGCCAAGCCCCGAAACGGACTTGCCCATGAATCGGCCCTGCAATCGGGTGCTACCTTCCCAGTAGCTGGCCGGTAGCTGGGACGGAATGACCATCTCCTGATCGCGCACCGTGGGCTCAACCCTCATGAGGACTTGTAAAGCCGGAATGCGTACTTCCCATCCGGACGGATAGACGGCCCCCGAATGAGGACTGCGCCAGCTTCCAACGGACTCGATCGTGACATCCCGGAGGGTTAGCAATCGTCCGTTGCGGAGGAGCACGCTCGCTGCCTTGACATGGTTAGTCTTGCCACGGAAGTCGAACACGCTCATCTGCGTTCCGTTCCCGAGCTGCCAGGCCATCCACGTCCAGCCACGTATGTCACTCCAGGACCACGTTCCCCACTGGTGGTCGAGCCAGGAGATGCCGCGGACCGAGAACGTCTCACTCCCCACGCGCAGCGAGCCGACAGTCGCAAGATCGGTCAGAGAGTAGTAATACGTAAAGCCATTGCCGAATGGGAGGTAGCCGCGACCGCCGACATACATTGGTCCTCTCTGGGAGGAAAGTTTGAGCTTTATCGACGCAGCCTTGAACGAGGCGCGAAGAGTCATTGCGCGGGGAGAGCTGCCATAGATCGCGGCGTTCCCCACACGCTCGTCCAGCGTCGTCGCCGACAGTGTGGCGCTCTGAGGAAAATAGTAGGTGATATGGTGCAGGAACCGACCTGAGGCCTCATCCGTAATCGCGACGTCGGTGCGAAAGAGGCTCACCGGGGCGGAGAAACCCTGGGGCTGTACATGGTTGAACTTGAAAATTGTCACCTCATAGCCGAACGTGCGTCGACCCGCGCGCACGTGGCCGACGACGTACCACCACTCGTTTGCGACGTGCGGATGACTCGCTTGGTCTTCCGGGAAATGCACCAGCGGAGTTGTGTCCGACTGTCCCGCCGAACGATTGCGTGCCTCTGTTGCAGTTCCACATGCAGAGAGGAGCAGAATCAGAATTAACAGGCTTCCGTACATGGGAGATGGTCTGCGACTGAGGCGTAGTCGGGCGCGTCTATCGAGAGCCGAGGGTTGAGTCGATGCCACGGACTGTATACCTTTCCTTGGGGAGCAACCTGGGAGACAGAGAACGAAATCTTCGCGTCGCCGTGGACGCGTTGTCCCGTGAGCTTCAAGCACTCACTGTTTCTTCACTCTATGAGACGGAGCCGGTCGGCGTGGTGGATCAGCCCGCATTTCTCAACTTGGCGATGCAGGCCCGGACAGACCTTGATCCCCAGTCGCTACTGGCGTTGGTCAAACGGATCGAGCAGCGGGTGGGTCGCACGCCGACGTTTCGTTGGGGACCACGCATCGTCGACATCGACATTCTGATGTACGACGACCAAACCCTTGAGATTCCCACTCTCCACATCCCCCATCGCGAAATGCTAAATCGAGCCTTCGTGCTGGTTCCGCTGGCGGAGATCGCACCGGATGTCATTCATCCGACATCGCGCCGTCGGATTCGTGACCTTCGAGATGAAGTGCCGGGGCTCGGGGGCGTGCGGCTCGTCGGCTCCATCTCCACGGCTCAAAATTGAATGCTCGTCGACGCGCAGAACTTGACTCTCTAGGTTCGTTTCGCTACGCTAACCCCTAGATGTTGTGCGATGTGAGACGGTGGGCGTGATCCGTCGGGCTCTCATAGCCATGTGTCTGGCGCTGGTCCTCGGTTCCTGCGTGCAGAGCGGGTCCGGCATGACCGTGTCTCTGCAGGTTCCCAGGCTCGGCTTGCTGTTCTCTCCCACGCCCACTCCTGACCCCTCATGGCGAACGCCTCGGCGGCTGGCAAACCGGCCGGTCGGGCTGGCCCGCCGGCGCAACCAGAGACCGGTGCGGCTTTCGCCCTGGACGACCGTCCTGGCATATCCGCCACCGCCGATTCAGGCCAGGGCTGCAATCCTGGTAGATACCGAGAGCGGGAGGGTTCTGTACAGCAAGGATCCCGACAGACGGTTGCCCATGGCAAGCACTACCAAGATCACAACCGCCATTCTGGCGCTGCATCATAGCAGACTGACGGACGTGGTCACCGTATCCGATAGGGCGGCGCGCGTAGGCGAGTCGACTATGTCGCTGCGCAGGGGGGAGCGAGTTACCGTTCTCCAGCTCCTCTATGGCCTCGTGCTCAACTCCGGAAATGACGCCGCGGTAGCTCTGGCCGAGCACGTGGCCGGCACCGAGGCGCGATTCGTCGCGATGATGAATGGCCTGGCGCGCGCGCTTCACATGCACAACACGCACTATGTCACGGCTCATGGCCTGGACGCAGCTCACCATTATTCGTCTGCCCGCGATCTTGCAATCATCACGCGTTACGCGCTGCGGGATGCCGTTTTTCGACGGATCGTGGCGACTACGAGCTATCACATCAGACCGACCAGGTACACGCACGAGCACTGGCTCGCCAGCGTCAATTACGTGATGTACTGGTACCCGGGCGTGGACGGTGTCAAGCCGGGCGATACGGATGCGGCGGGTCTGTGTCAGGTGGTGTCTGTGAATCGTGATGGCCACCGTCTGCTGGCGGTGCTCTTGAACACGCCTACGCTGGTAGTCGACGTCCGCAACCTGCTGAATTTCGGCCTGCACGATTTTCGGTGGATTCAAGGAATGGCGTGGTGGGATGGCCCGGGCAACTTCGTGTCGGGCGGAAGAGGTGCCGACCGCTGGGTGTACTACGAGGCAGCGGGCCACTACGTCAGGGGCTTGTTCCTGGCGTACTTCAACACCCATGGCGGTTTGCACACTCTGGGGTATCCAAGAACCGAGCAGCTTGACGATGAGGGGCAGGTCGTCCAATTTTTCCAAGGCGGCGAGCTAGTCTACGATCCTCAGCATCACTCGGTGTACCCAAGTGATCTGGGGCTGACTCTTGAAAAGCAGTGGACCCCGAAAGCTTGGACTCCTCCGGGACACCAGCTCATTTCCGCCGCGTTCGGGCGAGTGTATAAGAGCCTTGGTGGGCTAGGGGTGCTTGGTGCGCCGGTTAGTGGAATGACGAATTCGTTGGGCTGCCCCGCGCAGTTTTTTCAGTTCGGCGCGCTGGCCTTGATCAAGGGCTCACCGTTTTTGGTGCCAATTGGGGACGCTGAGCTCCGTCGCCAGGGATGGTTTCCAACCTGGGGTGGAGGGAATATTTACTCCCCAAATATGATGGCCGGCGTCTTCCCCGTCCTGTCGGCGCGCAGTCGTCCCACAGATCTACACCGGCAGAATTCCTCACCCGCTCATCACGTAGTATTATCCCAGAGCACCGCCGAATCTTGATGCGCCGCCCCGGTAGGCGGCAACTCAGTGTCCGTCTCTGGGGGCCCCCTCGAACGGATGGCGGGTCAGGAGCGTGGTGCAGGAGTGGGCGCGGCGGTTGGTGAAGACTGGCCGGCGACAAACTGTTTGGCCAAGTAGCGGGCGGCGCGAACCAGCCCGGTGCGCCCGGCCTTCTTATCGGCCACGCTGCCCAACGGATAAATCGTTGTACCTTCGAACTCGACGCTGCCGACAGAGAAGGTCAGTGAATACAACTCCATCGAACTTGCGCGTAGGCTTGTCGTCTGGTCAGGCGCGGCGAGCTGCGGAGCCTGAGTCGTCCTGGCCCTGGCCTGGTGAAGCGCAGCCACGAAGTCTCGCGAAGCAACACCTCCGCCATCAGTTGCGTGGTAATAGCTAACGTAGAAGATCCAGTCAACTGTGTTGCCCTGGGTGGACCAGTCTAGGAGCTCGCCCCAACCCCAGACGCGTCCCATGTCGGCCTGCGTGCGCGTATGGAAGAGGGCCTGGCCGGTGCTGCAGTCAAATCCCCACGAGCAGTCCATGCTGCCGTTTGCGAGGAGCGCGACGTAGGTAAGATCTGCGGCCTGAGGGAAGTAGCTCATGGGAACCGGCGGTTGCGGAGGGTCCTGGGCATGAACCAGCGTTGTGGTCGACGCGAGCAGGATGGCGGCCAGGAAGAGTGGGAGCTTCATTCTATTGCTCTCCTTGTCGTGCCCTCTTTGCGGTGGGTCAGTCTGCCGCGCGCCGACTCCGCGACCTCCGATTGAGGGGCGTGGAGGAGCAGAGAGAGAGTTTGCGGGCCGACGGCCGGCAGAGAGGCGGTAGTGTAAAGATGCACCTCGAGAAGGAAACACCCAGAAAACACAAGCGTGCTGGGCAATTTCCGTGCCAGATAGGGGCTGCTTGGAGCGATGTCCTGGTTTGGAATACCGTCCCGCTTCTCAGTTTCGGACCTGCGAAGGAAGAAGGCGCGCTCTCCGTTGACCGAAAAAGTGGGCAGATGGGATACTGGTGTCGGCTTGATCGTCAGACACGTCGAAGTGCGACCGACGAATTATGGCGTCCACGAGCCCAGCATACCATTGCCGGCCCCTATAGCTCAGGTGGACAGAGCAGCGGTTTCCTAAACCGCGTGTCGTCGGTTCGAGTCCGGCTAGGGGCACCACCTCTTGGCCCAATATGGGAGCCAAAAACGGGAGCCTCTTGGTCGATGCGAAGAGCGCCGGGACCCGTTCGTACCCCCGTCTGTACCCCCATTGAGTCACAATCAGCCGGGTACCCTCTGGGTGTTGGCCCCTCGTTTCGAACTCAGCAGGGCGTCCAGCGCGTCGGCTGATTCGCGCTGCATACCGGGGGTAACGTGGCTGTAGGTGTCGAGCGTCAAGGTGATGGAGCTGTGCCCGAGCAGCTCTTGCACCACCTTCACGTTGGCGCCCGCTTGCAGGCGCAAGGTCGCGGCCGTGTGGCGTAGGTCGTGGCGCCGAATATGTGGCAGACCGGCCTTATCGAGCGCAGCCGTCCAGTGCTTCCAGATACCCCCTTGCTCCAGTGGCGTGCCCGTCGGTGACGCGAAAATGAGATCTTGATCGTGCCATCGATCCAGGGCAGCCTTGCGCTCGAACGTCTGACGCTCGCGGTGTGCTCTCAGCGCGTCCACGGTGAGGTCGAGCAGCTCGACGGTGCGCTTACTGCCCTTGGACTTAGGCTCGATGAATTGCAGGCCACGGCCCGTCTGACGCTGCAGCGCGCGCCGCACGGTCAAGCTCTTCCGAGTAAGGTCCACGTCGCTCCACTTCAGCCCAAGCGCTTCCCCGAGCCTCAGGCCCGTCGTGCCGAGTACAACCCAAAGCGCGTGATACCGGTCACTGGCTGTTGCCTCGAACAGCTGGACAAGCTCGTCTGCTGACAGCACACGCATCTCTTGCTTGGCGGGGCTCGGCGCGCGCGCCGAGTCGCAAGCATTGAAGCCGACATGTCCCAGCCGTTGCGCGTCGCTCAGAGCCTTGTGAAGCACTGTACCGGCTTGTTGCACCGACCGCTTTGACAAGCCGTCTGCTAGCAGTTTGGTGTAGCAGTTCTGCACAGCAGGAGCCTTGAGCTGGTCGAGCCGAATTCTCCCGATGTGCGGCTTGACGCGCTCCACGTTCAAGCGATACGACCGGAGCGTCTCAGGTCGGACGGTGGGCTCGACGTCGGCGAGCCAGCTGTCGAGATAGCGCCCCACCGTCTGAGTCTTGCCGTCGGGCAGGCGGCCTTCCTCGTGGCGGCGTTGGGCTTCCTTCAGCTTGTTAAGTGCCTCTTTGCGCTTCGCACCATAGAACGAGCGCCGCTTTCCGTCGAACCAGCCGCGCGATTCCCATAGACCCGGCTTTCGTTTCCGGATACTGCCCTCACCGTGGCCCCTCGGCCTTGTCGTCTCCATTGCACGTGCCTCCTCAGAGCCATTACACCACACTATACGCGGTTTAGCAAGAGGCAATTTTGCGCACGCCGAAGCAAAAACAGCTGGCTCATGATGGCAGGCCGGGGGTAAGGGCGTGCAGCGACTTGACCGAAGTTATCGTCGTGTTCAGACGCGACCGACACGCCGCTGCGTTGCATCTTGGCGGTCTGCTCCCAGCACCACACGTCCTTGCACCGCTCCACACCCGCTCTCGCTGAGCCGGCGCTCCGGCTTGTGCCGCTCTGACCGAACGACTACAGCCTCACACGGTGATGACGACGTTTGCTCGCGCGTGTCCCTCTCCGACATACCCGAGCGCCTCGGGGGTCGCTTTCAGCGGGTACGTCCTGTCGATGACCGGTGTGACCTTTCCGGCTTCGATGAGCTGCTTCAGAACAACCAGGTCCTCCTTCGTTGTCTTCGCAAGAAACGTGCGCAGCGTCTGGCGCACGAACAGGGACAGCACACGCGCCCTGACCATTCGACCGAGGGGTCCGATCCAGCGCCCGCTCGCCCGATCGCTGTTCGGGATGAGAATCCCCGTGGGAGTGAGCACGCGTCTGAGATCTGACAATGAATGGTTGGCCGCGTGGTCGAGGATGAGATCGTACCGCTGCCCACTCTGGGTGAAATCCTCCTGCGAGTAATCAATGACGTGGTCTGCGCCGATCGACCGGACCATCTCCATATTCCTGGTGCTGCACACGCCGGTCACGTCCGCTCCAAACGCTTTGGCCAGCTGCACAGCGAACGTGCCCACGCCTCCCGATGCACCATTGATCAAGACCTTCTGCCCTGGCTGGACGTGTCCCACATCGCGGAGAGTCTGGAGGGCGGTGCACGCGGCCACGGGAACGGCAGCGGCCTGCTCAAAGGTGAGGTTGGCCGGCTTCGGGACGAAGTTGTTCTTACCGGCGCACACGTACTCGGCGAAGGCGCCGGTGCACCCGCCGAAGACCTCGTCACCTGGGCGCACGTGCTTCACGTTCGTGCCGACCGCCTCAACGTACCCTGCGACATCGATGCCCCGCACTCTGGTCTTTGGTTTACGCAGCCCAAACAGAAGCCGGAGGACGTACGGCAGGCCGGTCACAAAGTGCACGTCAGCCGGATTAACGGCTGCCGCGTGAACCCGGACCAGCACCTGATCGTCTTGGACGACCGGCTTGTCGACTTCCTGGAGCGCAAGGACATCAGGAGAGCCATACTTCTCTTGGACGATTGCCTTCATCGTGTCTCCTCGTCGCGGGGTGCCAGACAGCTCCCCGCCCGCCTTGGTCGGGACTTCCTCGTTCACCGTCGTAGCCATCACCGCACCTCCTCAAAGGCGCAAAAGCTCATACGCTTCTACCGTACGGGATACGCCCACTCAGCCCCGGCTGCGATCGGGTGAGGACCTGATCTTCCATTGACACCGAGCTGGAGTGGTCCTCAGGCATTCAGGCTGTCGGACTCGCAACTTCCCAAACGCCCTCTTACTCAAATCTCAGAGCGAAGGAGTGCTGTGAGCGTCTTTGCTCCGTCGATGCTCAGAACCTCGTTCCAGTCTTTCCGGGGAGGGCACAGCCGCTCTACTTTGGCCCCGAACGGCTCCAGCTCGGCGGCAAAGCCGAGCGCGGCTTTCTCCCCGGCTTCGTCACTGTCCGTGCCAACCAGAATGCGCTTGCCGAGGACGTGGCGTCTGAGCCAGTGCGGTAAGGTGGTTCCAACGACAGCCACAGCGGGAAGCCCGCAGGCCGCCAGACTCAGCGCATCAAGCGGAGCCTCAGCGATAGCAAAGGTGTCCGCTCTCAGAGCCCCAGCTGTCTCGAAGAGCGCTTGCCGCTTAGGGCCGTACGTCACCTTGCCATCCCCGCGGATGGCGCGGCCATGGGCCGCCACGATCACGCCCTCCTCAGAGCGGAGAGGAAACACCACGGCGGGCCAGCCCGGATTCGTCTCGATTTTGCACCAGGTCGGACAGAAGGTCACGCCAGCAGCGACGTGGACAGGGATACCTCGCCCCTCCAGGTACGCTCTGGCGATCGGGGCCTGCGCCACGGGAGCGCCCAGGTCCCGCTGCAAGGCGGGGATGATATCCTCTTTCTTGGGAAGTGAGGAGGCTTCAGGCCTCCGATGGAACGTCCGTCTCGGCCGCTTCTGCTCGTCCAATTGCCGGTAGTCTGTGAGCTTGCCCCTTGCACCACAGCGGTGGCAGAAGTAGAGCCCGGTTACCGTGTTCGCGCAGAAGCTTTGGTCACCGCGCCCTTGATGATCGCGGCACGGCGAAAACGGACAGAGGAAACGTCTCTCACTTCCGTGTCCTCTGGGGTGAGGGTCATGTCGTTCGAGTTCGGCGCGCGACAGGCTCACAGCGCGGCCTCACGGAAGAACTGATACTTGCCGTTGAACCAAAGGTCAACGCTCCGGTCACGCCCACCGTTTCGATTCTTCGGCAGGAGGAGCGTGACCTGTGTCTCATCGCCCTCGCAGTTGTCCTGTCGGTACTTCAGATCCCACACGGACTCTGCCGCAAATTCGAAACCGCGGTGGCCGGCTGCTGCGGACATGCCGCCGCTACCCATGCTCGCGCGGTTGCGCTCCGCCAGTCCCAAAACAGGACAGGACAAGCGATTCGCTATCTGGCGGCATGAACTGATGCCCCAGGCGAGCCGCTCGTATTCCAGCACAGTGGGGTACAGACCGAGCGTCCAGCTGTGCACGGAATCAATCGCGAGGAGGAAGCCAGGTTCAGCGTGCTGCATCCGTACGGCGGCCGCTGCGTCATCGATGCGCGTATCATCAGCTGGTCCGAGCGTGGCGTCGAGAATGTTCAGCATCGAGCCGGTCTTCATCACCTTCGCGATGGCCGTATCCCACTGTTCGGGCGACACCTCACCTGCCCCGAATCGGTTGAACGGAATTTGGGCGCAGCGCGCCATGAGTCGGTGCAGGATGACTTCGGCGGAGATCTCGCACGTGAGATAGAGCGAAGGGCAACCGCAGGTGTGCGCAATCTGCAATGCCAACGCGGTCTTGCCGGAACCAGGATCACCGTGAAGGAAGTGCACGCCTGTGGCAAACGCACCGCCAAGCTCCCGCTGTAATGAGGGGAACCCGGTCAGAGCCGGGCCGAGCCGATGACCGTCGCGGCGTGCCTGGTAGCGCTCGGTGTTTGCGGCGCGGGCGTCTTCCGCCAGCCGGCCGAGCGTCCAGAGGCGCGGAACCGCCTGGTCGTTCGCTCGGAGGTCGGTGATATTTGGCTGGGTCGTCGTGGGAGGGAGCTTGGACATGTGAAGGCCTCTCTTCTCGCGCGGGGTCGGCCCCAAGCCGTGCCCCGCCGCCTTAGACTTATCAGTCTTATTAGGATTCAGATTTCGCTTGTAGACGCCATTCCTGAGCGTATGTGACGCCAGCCAGACACGGTTTGGCGCCAGCCAGGTACGGTTTGGCGCCAGCCAGGTACAAAGTGGAAGTCACTGTCACTCTTTCAAGACGCTGCCTCCATTCGGTCCTGAGCTGGAGGAACAAAGGAGATGCGCGCCTCAAGCCACTGATCGATCGCCCGGTGGGTGCCCCAGTCGATGGCATCAAGGCATTCCCAAGAGTCCACTACTCCGATGTTGCACAGCGTGTTGAGCGCCCTTGCCAGGTAATTCAGCGCCCGCGCTCCGTGACGCTCTCCGACCATGGTCTTGACGCGTTCGAGGACGCACATACGTCGTAGCATGGTCTCGACCTTCAAGATTCGGTTGGGACCAGATTCCTTATGGCTCTCGCGGTAGTGGTAGCACAGCTCTCTGCCGAGCCACTTGATCCACAGATCCGGTTCGTATCGCGCCGGCCGCTCAATCAAGGAGCGGGGGATCGGTGCAAACTGGCGCGGGTACTGTTCGATCCAGGAGCCAGCGCGCATGTGCCAGCCATCTATCTCTCGCGTGTCCAGATACAGCGCGTACGAACGGTGCGGGTGATCCTGTTTGACTCTGTGGCGCCGGCCAGTCTTGAGGTTGATTGGCCTGGTTGTTGCCCCTCTGGGGATGACGATCTCCAGAGGGGCCAATCCCTCGACTACATCCGTAATCTGAAGCCGCTTGGTCCATGGCTGGCTGTATCCGAGGCTCTGTACCAGCTCTGCGACACTGACCTCCACGCAATGGGGTTTGGATTCGGTTTGTGGCCAAGCCGCCAGAAGTGAAGCCGAGATGATGAGCCAGAGGTCACCGGCTCGCAAGTGCAGATCGCTGGCAGAAACCGAGATTCCGCATCTGTCCTCGAACGGGCCGGCGACGCGAGTACTGCGATCTATCACTATAGCCGGCTGACTCGACAGGCAGAACAACGGCTTTCGGCTCTGTCCGCCCCCCTCGATCAGGGTTAGGGCGGGCCTGCTCTGTGGATCGTGGCTCATGGTGAGGTGAGCAGGCCGCCCATATCGGTCACCGCTGTATGGCCGTCGTCCCGGTGCTGTTCCAACCAGGTCTCGAGGTCTTTGATTAGATACAGGCGCCGCTTCCCGATCAAAATGCTTGGGATTTCGCCCGCGTACGTCCGCTGTAGTATGGTGCTGCGACTCAGGCCCGTCATCTCGACGACCTCCCGCACCGTGGCAGTCAATCTCATGGCCTTCCTCCTCTTGTCGTAGTCTGAAAATCGTCCTCTCTCAGCAGGCCAACGCCGGTCACGAGGACAGCTGTCGCCCAATCGCGTACCCGGCCGATCGCAAAAGGTCCTCGACCGGCACGCCGAGTGCCATCGCTAGGCGATTGGCGAGATCGGGGTCGCCCAGCGGCGAGCGGGCGCCGGATTCCCAGGCCGTTATCGTTGTCCGGCCGACAAATCGTCGACCAAGACGTGCGGCTAGCTCCGCCTGGGTGTACCCCTGGCTCTCGCGCGAACTGCGAATGTAGCTCGCTAGCCTCGTTGACATCTGTTGCTTATCCTTCGTGTGTTGCTTTTCGACATTTGTGGATAAAAAGGGGGACCTGGGCTGCTCGCCTCGAAGCAGCGGCTTCCCTGTGAGCGGTAGGGCCCCCACACCCCGTCGGCAAAGCCCTGAACCGGTGTGGACCGGCTCCGGTCCACACCGGTTCATACGAGTGAAATGACAAGTACGAAGAATCACACTCAACCTTTCGGGTCCAAATGATAAGGCCCTGCTGGACTCACCGAGCAGGGCCTCAGATGCTCGCGGTTTTTCAATTGCGGCGCTACATGCATCCTCTCCTATCAAATCGCAAAGACATGTCCACCACCACGAGCAATATCAGCTCCTAATCCAGCGTAAAGAGCGCTGCATCATCTTCTATTGACTCTTCGATCACCGGCTCTTCGATCACGCTGTACTCGTCCTTTGAAAGCTCCAGTGCCTTTCTCTCGTCTGCAGTCAGCCATGAGGGGTCCGGTGGCGGCGCGTGGACGAACGTAATCTCGATCGGGGTACTCATCAGGCGCTCCAGCTCTGCAAGCTTGGCCTCAGCGTCCTGGTCGGTGCGATCACGATTGGTGATGATGCCCAAGGCTTTCCCTCGCACTTCTTCGGCCTCCCGGATCTCTTTGGAGAGCTGGGCGTGGTACTTGGGCCAGTACTTAAGCAGGCCGGCATCGGCATTGGCAATCGGTCCCTTTGGTGGGTCCTCATTCGCCCGTAACTCATTAACGAGCTTGCGGCGTTCGTCATCGTCTTCAAGCGCTCGATCCATGCGCGCTTTCTTCGACCAGCAATCGGCCTCGACCTGGTCGAGCGCCTGCAGCAATACCTCTAAATCGTGGTACCCCTTCTCCTCGCGCTGCTTGCGGTATTTCTCGCTCATCTCGGCGACGTATTTCCCAACCGTCTGCCGGGTGATGCCCAGCTCACGAGCGATCAGTGTGTGCGGGTAGCGCTGGCAATGATATTCCCAGGGTGCGCCGAGACGAAGCCTCATTGTTCCAGAGGGTGGGATTCCCTCCCCGGCAAGGTCTAGCCAACCACCGGGAATCGAGTCTTGCGTCGAAGGAGGTAACGACAACGACGAAGCGTAGAC
>Ga0207416_1000714_pt1 | contig 52270 bp, 53 predicted proteins | sample PaiPotPPM11metaG_FD_184107 | JGI IMG/M metagenome (GOLD analysis project Ga0207416, IMG submission 184107) | Iron sulfur acid spring bacterial and archeal communities from Banff, Canada, to study Microbial Dark Matter (Phase II) - Paint Pots PPM... ... | reverse complement strand
GGTCCGCCCCCCTGCCCGCCGCCGCCCGTGCCGGCGCCCGCCCCGGCCGTCTGGCGCTTGTACATCTCTTCGCCCAGCTTGTAGCTGGCCTGCTGCAGCGCCTCGGTCGCCCGCTTGATGCGGTCGGTGTCGCCGCTCTTGACCGCTTCTTTGACCTCGGTGAGCGCGGCGTCCACCTTCGCGCGGTCCTCGGCCGGTACTTTGTCGCCGACTTCCTTCAGCATGCGCTCGGTCTGGTAGGCGAGCGCGTCGCCGCGGTTTTTGACCTCGGCTTCATCTTTCCGGCGCTGGTCCTCCGAGGCGTGGGCCTCGGCGTCTTTGACGAGGTGGTCGACCTCGCCCTTGTCGAGCGTGCCGGTCCCGGTGATCTTGATCGACTGCTCCCGCGCGGTCGCCTTGTCCTTGGCCGACACGTTCAGGATGCCGTTGGCGTCAATGTCGAACGTCACCTCGATCTGCGGCAGGCCGCGCGGCGCCGGCGCGATCCCGTCGAGCTGGAACTTGCCGAGGGTCCGGTTGTCGCGGGCCATCGGCCGCTCGCCCTGCACTACGTGGATGTCCACGGCCGTCTGGCCGTCCTCCGCGGTGCTGAACGTCTCCGTCTTCCGCGTCGGGATCGTCGTGTTCCGCGGGATCAGGACCGTGTCCACCCCGCCGAGCGTTTCGATGCCCAGCGAGAGCGGCGTCACGTCGAGCAGCACCACCTCGCGCACGTCCCCCGCGAGCACGCCTGCCTGAATCGCCGCGCCGACCGCGACGACCTCGTCCGGGTGCACTTCCTTGTTGGGCTCCTTGCCCGTGAGCCGGCGCACCAGTTCCTGGATGCTCGGCATCCGGGTCGCCCCGCCGACGAGGATCACCTCGTTGAGGTCCTTCTCGCTCAGCTTGGCGTCCGCGAGCGCCTGCTTGAACGGCCCGATGCACCGCTCGACCAGGTCCGCGGTGAGCTCGTCGAACTTGGCGCGCGACAGCGTCATGTCGAGGTGCTTGGGGCCGGTCGCGTCCGCGGTGACGAACGGCAGGTTGATCGACGTCTGCACGACCGTGCTGAGCTCGATCTTCGCGCGCTCCGCCGCCTCGCGCAGCCGCTGCAGCGCCTGGCGGTCCTGCCGGAGGTCGATGCCCTGCTGCTTCTTGAACTCGTCCGCCAGCCAGTTGACGATCCGCTCGTCGAAGTCGTCGCCGCCGAGGTGGGTGTCGCCGTTTGTGGCCTTCACCTCGTAGACGCCCTCGCCGATCTCCAGAATCGAGACGTCGAAGGTGCCGCCGCCGAGGTCGAACACCAGGATCGTCTTGGCGTGCTTCTCCTCGAGCGCCCGGCCGTAGGCCAGCGCGGACGCCGTCGGCTCGTTGATGATGCGCAGGACCTTGAGGCCGGCGATCTCGCCGGCGTTGCGCGTCGCGGTCCGCTGCGCGTCGTTGAAGTACGCGGGGACGGTGATGACGGCGCCCTCGATCTTCTCGCCGAGATAGCTCTCCGCGTCGGTCTTGAGCTTCTGGAGAATCATCGCGGAGATCTCTTCGGGCGTGAAGGTCTTGCCGGCGGCCGGGATGTTCACGACCGCGGCGCCGCTCTTGCCGTCCTCGACCTTGTACGAGACGATCCGGCGCTCCGATTCGACCTCGCTGTAGCGGCGGCCCATGAAGCGCTTGATCGAGGACACCGTATTTTCGGGGTTGAGGATCGCCTGCCGGCGCGCCATCTGGCCGACCAGCCGCTCCCCGGTCTTCGTGAAGCCGACCACCGAGGGCGTGAGCCGGCTGCCCTCCGCGTTCGGGATGACCGTCGGTTCGCCGCCGATGATCGCCGCGATCACGGAGTTGGTGGTGCCGAGATCGATCCCCACTACCTTTGCCATATGACTGCTCCTCCCGGGCTGGCGGGGCGGGCGCCGGCGCGTTTTGGCTTACGCCGCAGGCCCAGGCCCCGCCGCCACCGCGTTTACTGCGCGATCTGAACCTTGACCGTCGTCGGCTTTGCCCGCTCCGACTTCGGGATCCTCACTTCGAGCACGCCGTCCTTGTACGTGGCCTTGGCGTCGCCGCCCTTGACCTCCGCCGGCAGCGGCAGCGTGCGGACGTACGCGCCGTACCGCAGCTCGCGGCGGTAGTAAGAGCGGTCCTTCCTCTCCTCTTCCTGGCGCACCGTGCCCTTGATCGTGACCGCGTCGGCGGCCACGGTGATGTCCACGTTCGACGGATCGACGTTGGGCATCTCCGCCCGCACGACGACCTCATCGCCCGTCTCGTACAGCTCGACGGCCGGCTCCCAGGCCGCGGCCGGCAGGCCGTTCGTCGATGTCCGCGGGGCGCGCCCCCCCAGCAGCACGTCATCGAACAGCCGGTCGACCGCACGCCGCAGCGTGCCGGCCTCTTCAAACGGATCCCAACGCATGATGCTGCTCATTCCGATCGCCCTCCTTTGCCGCGCGCCCTATGGGCCGCTGATTGAGTTGTCCCGTGTTCTTCCGCTTGATCCGGCGAGTCGTCGTTCCACACCCAGGTCATCTCCTCGTGGTAGTGCTCTTGAATTTCCAAGATCAATTGCACGCCCGCGAGGTTGAGGCCGCGCTCTTCGATCAGGTAGCGGATCAGCCGGCCGCGCCGGATGTCGCTCTCGGAGTACAGCCGAATCCGGCGCCGCCGGAACGGCGACAGGAGGCCGTGCTCCTCGTAGATGCGGAGTGTCCGCGGATGGCAGCCGAGGAGATCGGCCGCGATACTGATCACGTACACCGGCGTTTCCGGCCTACGCTCTTTCACGCCCGGCACGCTCCTCTGCGCGTTCTTGCGATCCGCACTGCCCATCACCACCTCATGAATCCGAAGTCAGCATACCAATTGCCGATAATAATGTCAATAACTATGACAATAGTATTGTCAAGTCTATTACATGAGATGCCGGGCGCTGAATGCGGCGGCTGGGGGTGCGGCGACATAGAAGAAGCGATCACTACGATCTTACCCGAACCCAGTCCGCCGACTTTGCCAATCCGCAAGTATCCCGGGAAAAAGCGCGACGGCCGGGTCCAACGGGCCCGGCCGCGCAGACGCGGCGCTTATTGTCGAACGGCGACCGCGCCCGGCGCGGCCCCGTTCGGACGGTCCTAGACGCGGGACGACAGCGCGGCGTCGATCCGCCGCTTGAGCTGCTCCTTCGGCATGTAGCCGACGATCCGCTCGATCAGCTCACCGCCGCGGAAGATCCCCAGCGTCGGGATGCTCATGATGCTGTACCGCGCCGCGATCGTGCCGTTCTCGTCCACGTCGAGCTTGCGGACGCTCAGTTTGCCCTCGTACTCGCCGGCCAGCTCCTCGACGATCGGGGCGATCATCTTGCACGGTCCGCACCACGTCGCCCAGAAGTCCACGAGGACCGGGACCTGCGATTTCAGCACATCCGCGTCGAAGTTCTGCTCCGTGACTGCCTCAGTCTTGCCCGCCATAGCGGCTCCTTTCACCCCTTAAAAGGTCACCCGTCAGGATAGAACCCCGCCGAGGTTCGATTTATTCCCTCTATCTATTATCGTCGCGCGACTGCCAGCAGTGCCATCACGAGCATCAGCATGGCGCTCCCCGACCCGAGGCAGCCCATCCGCCGGGGCCCGGCTGCCCGCGGGCCGGCCGCCCCCGGCTCGTAACGCGCCGGCGACCGCAGCGACAGGCGGGTCGCCGACTTGAATTCCCGGACCGCGTCGCCGATCCGCCCCTGCTGTTTGAATACGACGCCGAGGTTTTGGTGCGCGACCCAATATTCGGGGTCCATCGCGATCGCGCGCTGGTAGCAGGCGACCGCCTCGTCGAGCCGGCCGCGCTCCCGGTAGACGTTGCCGAGGTTGCTGTGGGCCGGCGCGTAGCGGGGATCCAGCTGCGCCGCCTTCGAGAATTCGGCGAACGCGTCGTCCCACCGCCGCAGATCGACGTATACTGTTCCGAGCTTGTTATGCGCGTGCGCGGACGACGGCGCCGCGGCGCACGCCTGCGTGAACGCATCGAGCGCGCCGTCGAGGTCGCCCGCGGCGCGGCGCTCCTCGCCTGCTGCGATGTGGGGAGACGGGTCCTTGACGCTCATTCCAATGCACGATGATAGCACACGGCCGTGCGATGGACGGACGAAGGCGTCCTACGTCGTGCGGTCAGTTACGGGCGGAGCGGGCGGCCGGCTCGTCCGACCAGAGCGGGAGATCGTCCTCGACGACGTCGTCGGTGTTGTGCCGGAGGGCCACGGCCGCGATCGCGGCCGCCTCGCGGCCCCAGGCCGAGCCGTCGGCGAGCACGCGGGCCTGCCGGTAGGCGTGCAGCAGCGCGCGGACCTCGAGGTACGGGCCGACCAGGCTGTCGTCGACGTGGCGGTCGCCGTTGACCTGGTCCACGACGACCGGCGCATCGCAGTGGACCACGACGTGGCGGACCCCGAAGCGCCGTGAATTCCACAGCGCGTAGAGGATCCCGCGGAACGCGGCAAGGTCGTGGGACCGCACGTCCGGCAGCGACCGGCCGATACGCTTGAGCACGTGGCCCTGCGAGTCCACGAAGACGACGCCCATCCCGCTGCGCCCGTCCGCCGGCTCCGCCGCCGCCACGTAGGCGTGAATGACCTTGAGCTTTGGTGAAGTCCGCGATTCGTTGAGCTGCAGCATCGCCATCGCCGTCACTCTCCTTACACCTACACTACCCGTTCTAGGAGCGCGGTAAGCGCCAGGAGCGCCGCCAGCAGCAGCAGCTTCGCGCCGATGAGCTCGTGGTCGTCCACCAGCCGGTGCCACCAGGTGCGCTCCACCCACGCGGCGGATCGCCGTGACCTGCCGAGCCGCGGGCCCGTGTGGTGGTACACCGCGGCGTACCTGAGATGTTCGCGCGCTCCGGCAGACGCCCGGATGCCGGAGCGGCGGGACGCGACGCGCAGCATCATCCCCGCACCCCCTGGTAGGCGCGCATCAACCCGATGACGCGGCCCGCGATCTCGAACTCGCCGCGGATCGGCTGGTAGGCGGCGTTCTCCGGTCGCAGGATCGGCGTCCCCTCCAGCGTCGCCAGCCGCTTCACCGTGGCGTCCTCCCCCATCACGGCCACGACGATGTCGCCCGCCGACGCCGTCCGCTGCCGCCGCACGATCACGATGTCGCCGGGCATGATGCCGGCGCCGATCATGCTGTCGCCGCGCACCCGGAGCAGAAAGCAGTCGCGTACATCGCCCACGAGGCGCCGGGGCACTTCGATCCGGTCCTCCACCTGCTCGTCCGCGAGCACCGGCGTGCCGGCGGAGACACGGCCGACCAGCGGGAGCCGCACGGAGTCGGCGTCGTGGATCAGCGTCTTGTCGACCACCTCGAGGGCCCGCATCCGATCGCCGTGGCGGCGCACGAACCCCTGCTCTTCCAACGCGGTCAGGTGCTGGTGAACTGTCGACGGCGAGCTGAGACCGAGCGCGTCGCCGATCTCACGGACGGACGGAGCATACCCCTTCTCCTGGATTGCTCTGACAAGATAATCCAGGATTTGTTGCTGCCGTGGAGTCAGGCCGCCCTGACGCTTCATCCAACACCTCCCCTAAGGGTGGCTTCCAAGACGAGAATATCGAACTAGTGTACGGTATGCAATCCGATATTAGTACGAACATTTGTACGATATTCGCCATATGGCCATTTCGGCTCGCAGGACCGTTCAAAATCGTGCAATTTCGCGCGATCGCTCGCCCGCGCCCCACAATGCGGGAGACGCGATGGGCCGTATCGAAGGCCGGAGCAAGCCACGCGGTGCCCCGGTCACTCACCCCGTTCGTTTTCCTTGTTCCGGAGCCGCGAAAGGAGGACGCGATGAAGATCACCTATCTCGGCCATGCGACGTTTCTCATCGAGGGAGACGGGACCAAGATTCTGATCGACCCGTACGGCGAGAAGGTCGGCTACCCGATCCCGTCGGTCGACGCGGACGCGGTGCTGATCAGCCACGAGCACGCGGACCACACGAACGTTGCGATGGCGAAGGGCAAGCCGCCGGTCGTGCGCGGGCTTGCCGACGGGGACTGGCGGAAGATCGTCAAGCAGCCGGTCGGCAAGGTGTCCGTATCGTCGGTGGCCACCTATCACGACGATACGCAGGGCTCGCAGCGCGGCCGCAACACCGTGTTCATCCTCGAGACGGAAGGGCTGCGCGTCGTGCACCTCGCCGATCTCGGCCATTTCCTCGATGACTCCCAGGTCAAGGCCATCGGCCACCCCGACGTCGTGATGATCCCGGTCGGAGGCTTCTACACGATCGACGCGGCGCAGGCCAAACAGGTTCTCGACGGGCTGCAGCCCAAGGTCGTGATCCCGATGCACTACAAGACCGAAGCGAGCGCCAAGCTGCCCATCGAAGACCTCAACGGCTTCCTCGGCGTCATGGGCGAGACGAAGAACGTGGGCCATACCGTCACCGTGGACCGGGCGAAGCTGCCGAAGACACGCGAAGTCTGGGTGATGTCCTGGAAATAGCCGTCCCGTGAAGCTCGACTGCGCGCTCGCGATGGACGCCCTCACCGAGGTGCCCGCCGTCTCGCGCGCCGCGGAGGACGCCGGCTTCGCCGGCCTGTGGGCCAACGATACGAAGCACAATCCGTTTGTGGCGCTCACGAGCGCGGCGCTGCACACCTCGCGGCTCGATCTCGGCACCGGCATCGCCGTCGCGTTCTCGCGCAGCCCGATGCTCATGGCGCAGACGGCGTGGGACCTCGCCCGCCTCTCCGGCGGCCGGCTTCTGCTCGGGATTGGCACCCAGGTCCGCGCGCACATCGAGCGGCGCTTCGGGATGCCGTGGGATCCTCCGGCGCCCAAGCTCCGCGAGTACATCGGCGCGATGCGGGCGATCTGGCGGACGTGGCAGGAGGGCGCGCCGCTCCGCGTCAAGGGCAAGTACTACAACCTGAACCTGATGGGCCCGTTCTTCAATCCGGGGCCCAACCCTGAGCCTGCGATCCCGATTCTGATCGCGGGCGTCAACGAAGTGCTCTGCCGGCTGGCGGGCGAGGTGGCCGACGGCTTCATCCTCCACCCGATTCACTCGGTGACGTACCTGCGCGAGTTCGTGCTGCCGCACCTCGCCGAAGGCCTGGCGAAGGCCGGCCGGTCGCGCGCGGATCTTCAATTATATGCACCCGTGATCATCGCCCCGGGCGAGACCCCCGACGAGCAGGCCGCGGCGCTCGCGCGGGCGCGGGCCCGGATCGCCTTTTACGGCTCGACGCCGACGTACCGGCTGCTGCTCGAGATTCTCGGCTACGCTGACGTCGCCGACCGCCTGAGGCAGATGGTCAGCCAGGGCCGCATGGGTGAGATCGCCGGGCAGGTGCCGGACGGCCTCCTCGAGGCGATCGTCATTCGCGGGACGTACGACGAGATCGGCCATCAGCTGCGCGAACGGTACGCCGGCCTCGCCGACCGCGTCGCCTCGTACTGGCCGTTCACGCTCGAGGACCAGGCGGGCTGGGCCCGCCTGGCGCGGGGCTTCCAGAACGGCTGAGGGATGACCGACCTCGAGGCCGTCAAGCGGCGGCAGCAGGAGGCATGGGCGGACGGGGATTTCTCCGTCATCGCGACCGGGAGCGTGCTGATCGGCGAGCTGCTCTGCGAAGCGGTGGATATTCACTACGGGCAGACCGTGCTCGACGTCGCGACCGGCAGCGGCAACACGGCGCTCGCGGCGGCCCGGCGCGGCGGCCGGGTCACCGGCCTCGATTTCGTCCCCGCGCTGATGGCGCGCGGCGCGGAGCGGGCGGCCGCGGAGCGGCTGTCGATCACGTTCCGCGAGGGCGACGCCGAGCATCTGCCGTTCGACGACGGGGCTTTCGACGTGGTGCTCTCCACGTTCGGCGTGATGTTCGCCCCGGATCAGGAACGCGCGGCGCGCGAGCTGCTGCGCGTGTGCCGGTCCGGCGGCACCATCGGCCTGGCGAACTGGACGCCGGGCGGCTTCATGGGGCAGACATTTATCCTCAACGCGCGGTACGTGCCGCCCCCGGCGGGGCTCCGGCCGCCTGTGCTCTGGGGGACCGAGGAGTGGCTTCGAGAGCTGCTCGGGGGCGGCGTGGCATCGCTGCGCACAGAGGCGCGTCACGCGACGGTGCGCGCGCCGTCGGAAGAGAGATGGCTGGAGGGCCGCCGGAAGCACTTCGGTCCCGCCCGCAAGACGATGGCGGCGCTCGACGCCGCGCAGCGCGACGCCTACGAGCGCGATCTCCTGGCGCTGGCCCGTCGCCACAACCGCGCGCGGGACGGCACGCTGGTCGTCCCCTCGGAATATCTCGAAGCGGTGGCGGTGCGGCGCTAGCGACGTCGCCGCCGCGAGAGGATGGCCCGGCCGGTTCCCGAAGGATAGGCTAGGTTGGGCAAATCCTCGGAGCCGGCGATACGACCCGTGCGCGAACGCGGTACGCTCAAGAGTAAAGAGTCAACGAACCTTCCCTCTGCGCTCACGAGCTTCGTAGGACGGGCGAAGGAGATCGCGGAAGTCCGGCGTCTCCTTGCCGGCACGAGGCTCCTCACCCTGACCGGCCCGGGCGGCGCCGGAAAGACGCGGCTGGCCCTCGAAGTCGCCCGAGGTCTCCTCCCCGACTATCCGGACGGCGTGTGGCTCGTCGAACTCGAGGCCATCACGGACCCGCAGCTGATTCCCGGCGCCGTGGCCGCGACGTTCGACATCCGCGAGCGTCCCGAGCAGTCGGCAGCCGAGGCGCTGGCCGCGGTCCTCAAGTCGAAGACCCTGCTGTTGGTGCTCGACAACTGCGAGCACGTCGTCTCCGCCTGCGCGGCATTCACCGAGGCGCTCCTGCGCCGGTGCGCGGGCGTGCGCATCCTGGCGACGAGCCGCGAGCCCCTCGGCATCATGGGCGAGACCCAGTGGCGCGTCCCGCCGCTGTCGCTGCCCGATCCACGGGGCGCGCGCCGGGGGGAGCCGACCGACTTCGAGGCGGTGCAGCTGTTCCGCGACCGCGCGAAGGCGTCGCTCCCCGCGTTCGAGGTCACGGAACGCAACGCCGCCGCGGTCCTCCAGATCTGCGCGCGCCTCGACGGCATGCCGCTCGCCATCGAACTGGCCGCGGCCCGCGTGCGCGCCTTCGGCGTCGAGGAGATCGCCGCCCGGCTGGGCGATCGGCTCCTCACCGGCGCGAATCCCTCGGCGGCCCCGCGCCACCAGACCCTGCAGGCGGTGACCGATTGGAGTTACCAGCTGCTGCCGGAACGCGAGCGGGCGGTCTTCCGCCGGCTCGCCGTTTTCAGCGGCGGGTGGACGCTGCGCGCGGCCGAAGCCTTGTGTGCGGGGCCGGGCGAACCGGCCGCCGACCTGCCGGATCTGCTGATGTACCTCGTCGACAAGTCGCTGGTGATGGCGGACACCCGCGAAGGCGAGGCGCGCTACCGGCTGCTCGACACCGTGCGGCAGTACGCGCTCGAGCGGCTGGACGAATCCGGCGAAGCGGACGACACGCGGCGGCGCCACCGGGATTGGTACCTCGCGCTTGCCGCCGAGGCCGAGCCGCACCTCACCGGCCGCGGCCAAAAGGAATGGCTCGACCGGCTGGAGACCGAGCACGACAACTTCCGCGCGGCGCTGGAGTACAGCAAGGGCGCGGCGGACGGCGAGGCGCCGGAACTGCGCCTCGTCGGGGCGCTGTACTGGTTCTGGTTTCTGCACGGGCACTGGAGCGAGGGGCGCCGCCGGCTGGAGAGCGCGCTGGCGCGGGGCGACGGCGCGGATCCCGCGGCCCTGCCCAAGGCGATGCAGGGCGCGATGTTCTTCGCCTGGCGCCAGGGCGACTCGAGCCGCGCCGTGACGCTGGGCGAACAGGGCCTCGCCGTCTGTGCCGGGCAGAGAGACGAGCAGGGACGGGCGCGCCTGCTGACGTGGCTCGCGCTGGCCGCGCTGCAGCGGGACGCCGGGCGGCAGGCCGCGGCGTGGGCGGCGGAAAGTTTGGACGTGGCGCGCACACTCGGCGACAAGTGGCTGCTGAGTCTCGCGCTCGGCAACCTGGGCACCGTCGCGCGCCACGAGGGCGACTACAACCGCGCGTCGGAGTACTACGGCGAATGTTTGTCGCTCGCCCGCGAGGTCGACGATAACTTTCGCATCTCCTATTCGCTCCGCAACATCGGGATCGTCGCGCTTCACCAAGGGAACTACGATCGCGCGAGGGCCGCGTACAAAGAGAGTCTCATCGTCGGGCGGGACATCGGCGACCGCTGGGTCGCGGAGGAATGCTTCCTGGGGCTGGCCGGCGTAGCATCGCTGCGCGGGGAGCACGAGCAGGCCGCGCGGCTGCTCGGTGTCGCGGACGGACTCCGCGAGGCGCTCGGGCACCGCCTCTCGCCCGTGGATCAGGCCGATTACGAGCAGTGCGTCGCGCGGACGCGCGCGGGACTGGGAGACGTGCGGTTCGCCGCGGCTGTCGCGCTGGGCAAGGCGATGCCGTTGGACGACGCGATCGCCTACGCGTTGATCCCGACCGTGGCCAAATCACCGGCGAAGCAGCCGGGCGGCCTCACCGCGCGCGAACTCGAAGTCGCGGCGCTCGTCGCGCGCGGGTCCACCAACCGGGAGATCGCGGCCAGGCTCGGCGTGTCGCCCCGGACCGTGGACGTGCACGTCGAGCACATTCTGGCCAAATTGGACGCCAAGTCCCGCTCGCAGATCGCCGTCTGGGCGGCCGAGAACCGGGTTGCGCTCATGCGGTCCGAGGACGCGTCCTCCAGCACCCGCGGCGCCTAGAGCCGCCCACCGCTCCAGCACGCCACATACGTAGCCCCCGCCCGCCCCTCATACGTGATTTCGCGGATTGTGCGGATTAATCGGCGTCCTGTATAAGTCGGTCAAGGGGCGCCTCCGGCGCCATGCCGGTCGTTCGGCGGCCGCGCACGCGACGCCGGTCGCGAGACGAGGAGCGCATTATGAGAGGCCAGCGTAGCGTGGCGGTTCTGGTGGCGCTGTTGCTCGCAGTCCTTCCACTCGCGGGGGGCCGGACCCCGGCCTCCGCGGGTACCTGGTCGGGCTCCACGGCCGACGACGGCACGGGGCACACCATTTCCGTCGAGGGGAACTCCACCGACACGCACAATCCCGACGGGACGACGACGTCCACGTCCCAAAGCACCACGACCGTCAAAGACAATGCGACCGGCCAGGTCGTCACGGTGATCAAACGGTCGCGCACCATCGCCAAGACCGCGCCCCCGGGGCCAAAGACGGTGCGTGCCGCGTCGGTCGACGAAACCACCAGCTACACGACCGGCGGCGCCTACTCCGTGGCGCACGACGAACAGGCAGTGTGGCCCGTCGCCGGCGGCCGGACGCAGTCGTCCCGCGAGCACCTCACGCAACAGTACGGCCCCGACTCCGGCGGCCACCCCGTGCTCAAGGGGCAGCAGAAGGTCGTCGTCCAGAGCGACGGATCGAAGCGGACGATCGTCCACCAGGTCTGGGACCCGCAGACGAACCAGTGGCAGGCCGGGGACCAGCTCGCGACCCCGCTGCAGACGTCCAAGACCCCGCAGGTTTACCTTCCCGACCATGTCGCGGCGACCTGTCCCGCCGGCGGCACCGTCGAAACGCCGCCACAGACAGCACCCGCGGGCACCGTGGTCGCCACGGCTCCGAAAGGGCAGCCGTACGAGTTTCTCGTCGACCCGACCGGACGTTTTGCGCTTCCTCCGGACTTCCTGACGCCGGGCGCGTGGAAGCTAACCGTTAAGGACCAGGCGGGCGCCACCATCGCGAATCGCACGATGCAGGTCGACCCGGCGCCCGCCGCCACCGCGCCGTCTGCGCCGGCCATCACGCAGGCGCCGCCCGTACTGTTGGGCGGAGGGATCGGCCGGCTGAGCCTCTTGGGCGGATGCCGCTTCGACTATCAGCTTGGGCCGAGCTTCTCGCTTAACACGCCCAAGTTCGACTACACGCTCCACCCGCTGTCGTGGTCCGACAGCGCCCTCGCCTTCCGCGTGCCCACCGACATCATGCCGGGCCGGGGCGCTTTCCTGCTCGGCAACGGCTTTGGCCAGTGGAGCGCACCCATGCCGACCAATCCTGTGCGCTTGGATCTCACCTGGGGTTCCGATCTCAAGCTGGGACGGCCGTTCGACCTCAAGTTCGAGCTCATCGGGCTGGCCAAAGGAATCGCGGCCCCGCCGGTTACGATTACCGTTAAGCCCTGGGGCACCGGGGCATTCCCCGGGGGTAATCCCCAAAGCACGGTGACGTTCACCGACGGCGTCGGGCATCTCCCGTTCGTGGTCCAGCGGCAGGGTCCGTTCGGTGTGGGCGTGACGGGCCTCAGCTCGAGCACCGGCCTCTCAGGTCCGTTCGTGCCCTTCCGCGATCTCGCGGTCGGCCCAGGCGGCGCGGCGGCGGGGGCCCAGCTGCCGCCCTGTCTGTCGCCGGCCGATGACGATCTTCATCCGGTGCCGGTCGTCACGACGCCGCCCGGAGCGGACGGACGGTGCGCGCTCACGTCGCCGGGTCCAGGCTACACGCAGGTCACCGCGAAGGCGTCCGACTCGTATGCCCTCACGCTCCAGCAGCCCGATAACACGGGTTCCGGATGGGGCGTCAATTTCAAGGCCAGCAGGTATCCAGGCGTTAGTGTGATCACTGTCGTCTGGACGAATCCTCAAACCAGGCAGACGCAGACCCAATACGTTGTGGTCGGCTCGGGCGCAGTGATCGACTCCGCCAAGTCGCTCTCGCTGGACTGGGAAGACGTTGGCGACGCCGAGGACGACTATTACGACATGGGCTACGATTTCGTCGGCTGGGGCGCCCGCATCGGCGATCATTTCATGGAATTTAGCGCCCACGACTGGACGGACTTCTCCGGCACCACGCACGTCGACGTCAGGGTGATCGAAAGCGACAGAGGCGCGAATCCCTTCGGCCCGCTGTACCCCTCCACCGGCCCCATGCCTGTGACGCCTCAAGGGCCGGCCACCGGCGCTCCTCGTCCTGCGCAGCCCAGTCAGCAGCCGGCCGGCCCGCCGCATGACGACCATGGAGGCGGCGGGGAATGAGACGACGGTACATGCGGGCGTCGGCGGTTCTGATCGCCGGCGCCTTGCTGGCCCTGGCGGGGCGGGCGGCCGCCGCCGACGACGTGCCGGTGCTGCAGAGCGATCAGGTCACGGCGGGCGCGACGGGCCGCCAGTCAATCACGCCGCCCGGGCCCGAGTTCACCGACGTGAGCGCGCTCAACTCGGACCCCGGCGCCGTGCAGGTCGATCAGCCGAACCGGGTCGCCGGGGGCTGGGGCGTCGACTTCACCATCGGGAAGAACGCCGGCGTCGCCGTCGTCACGGTGACGTGGGAGAACCCCAAAACGCACGAGAAGCGCTACCAGTTTTTTGTCGTCGCCTGCAAGCAAGGCGTGCAAAACGTGAAAACGATCACGGTCGAAGAGGGCGGGACGATCCACCTGGACCCCCGAGACCTCGACCCCTACCCGAGCGGAACGCCCGCGGGCGTGGAGCCCCTCGACGTCACGCATCCACCGCAGACGACGGCCAGCGCGACGATCAAGCATTACACGGTCGGCGAGGATATTGAAATCCGCGGCGATGCGCCGGGGACGGCGGTCTTTTTCGCGAACCGGTACGCCGATCCCCACGACCATACGTCGGATGTCATCAGCCGCCGGGTCATAATCGTGACCATCACGCCGAAGCACAAATCGGCGAGCTCGCCCTCCACGACGCCGGGCTCCCCGCAGCCGCCGCATGACGACCACGGCGGGGGCGGGGATTGAGCGCCATGGTCTGGGCGCAGCCAAACGCGACGTTCCAGGGAGGTCGGCAAACGTGAGACACGGTTGGGCGCTGGTGGCTGTGATTGGGTGTATGCTTGCCGGATTCACCGCTGCTCAGGGAGCGCCGGCGCCCGACTACATCAGGGTGGTAACGACGCCGCCCCCGGCCCAAGGACAACCGGTCGGTCCGATTGACTTCACGGCCCCGGCTCCGGGGCCCGGGTTCTCCAGCGTGACCGCGTCGCCGTCCGACGGCGGCCTGAAATGTGATTCGCCCACGATGGTCGGGACCGACGCGAAGATCCACTGCACGGCCGCGCCGGGGTACGGATCCGGCGTCGGAACCAGCGATGCTGGCTTCACCGTCGTCACGCTGCGGTGGCGGAATCCCGCCACCAAGGCGGAGCAGACGCAGGAATTCGTCGTCGACTTCGGCGGGAACGTCGGCTCGGCGCAGACGAAGACCGCGCAAGTCGGCGACGACGTGTGGAACCTCCAGGGCGATGACACGATCGTCACCTATACTTACGGGAACGGCCGGCAGGTCGCCGGGCCGGATCTGAAATATCCGAAGACGATTGTCGCGCGAAACGCCGGCAAGGCGATCCTGGTGATCCGCAGCAAGGACACAAACCACTTCGCCGTTGTCGTGCTGACCGTCCGGCCGAAGGCCGGCCAGACGACCGCGCCCGGTCCCGCGCAGCCGAACAAACAAGACGACCATGGCGGCGGTGGCGACTGATGACACCGGGGCACGCCCGCGCTGCGCTGACCGCGCTCGTTCTTGCTGCGGCCGTCCTGCTGGCCGCTCCTCGAGCCTGGGCGGGCGAGTTTCTGCTCGGGGCCCCGGAGCCGGTGGACCTGCCCCGGTTCGCCAATGACTACAACGTCACGAGCGTGACAGACTTCGACGGAGCGCCCATCACGACCGGCGATACCATCACGCTCAGTTCGCCGACCCAGATTCAAAGCGTCACCTACGGCTCGGCGGTCGAGGGTCATCCGATTGAACCATGGCAGCCGGCCGGAGATCCCTACCGGCTCAGCAACGGCAGCTGGAACGTCGATATCAAGATCGATCGCCTGAGGTCGGTGGGGAGCTCCGCCCCCGGCGGCAGCGTCTATGAGCTGCTCTTCGTGACGTATTCGGACGGCAAGAAGCGGCTGGTCGTGCTCGGTGTCGACGCGAAGAGCAAACCCAAGCTCGACATGGGCCTCAGACAGAACGGCGACCTGTACTTCGCCATCCCGGATGTCGTCAAAGGGTTGATCAACAACTGGGGGCCGAAATCCGCCGCGGCACCGGCAGCGCCGGCCGCCCCCGCCAGCCAGGCAACGACCGGTCAGGCGGCAATCATCCAGGGCGACGCCGTGAAGGTCGGGGCGGGCTACCGGCAGGCGCTGACGCCGCCCGGTCCCGACTTTACGGCGGCCTCGGCCGACTCCGATAATCCGGGATTGCAGGTGCAGCCCCCGGATCACGCCGCCGCGGGCTGGGGTGTCAACTTTACCTTGAAAGACGGTTGGTCATCTCCCGTCGGCGTGACGGTGACATGGAAGAACCCCAAGACAGGCGAGCAGCAATACCAGTTCGTGGTGGTCAACCCGACGGGCAGGAAATACGATCAGGTGACCGCGGTCACCGCCTCAACGCAGCCCGACCACAACCTCGTGACGCTGCCCGCCGACAACGGACACTTCTTGAACGGAGAAGGGCAGTACGGCCACGACGCGATGCGGTACCCGCACATGGTGTGGTTTGTGGAAAACGGTCTCTACTACTACGAATACGAATACACGGATGCCGCGGGCGGGCATCACTGGGGCCTCTTCGTCATCAACGTGGCGCGCCTGACGCAGACGCCGGCCGCGGCCCCCGCGAAGAACGCTCCGTCCGCGCCGGCCGCCGCTCCTGCCAAGCCGGCGCCGGCCACGCCGCCGCACGATGACCACGGCGGCGGGGGGGACTAAGGCGGAACATCATGCGTGCGACGCGCCGGACGCAGTGGCAAGCGATTGCGGCCATCGCTGTGCTCGCAACCGCGTGCGTGTGGCCGACGGCGCCGGCGCGGGCGCAGGTGCCGGTCTTGGCCGGCAACGGGTTCCCTCACTTTTTCTCGATGCAGGGGTATTTGGAGGGGATCAGCGGCGATTGTTTCCATCCCGATCCGGGCAACGCCGGCCTCCAGCCCGGCAAAACCAACACGGGGATCATCATCGGCGATATGATGCTCCGCGGCGGCGTGCTCTATGCGACCGCGGGCCTCGGCGGGTTCGACTCCCCTAAGTACACGGGCCACCTAAACGACGACGGGACATTTCTGGTGCAGGGCGCGGACATCATCACACCGAGTCTGACAGACACCATATCCGGCCGGATTTCCAGGCTCACCGCCACAGGCCAGCGCAGCGTGCCGCTGGTAACCGGCAACTGGACGTCCTGGCACACGGACGGGAAAGGCACCTGTATGATGCATTGGACGATGACGGGCGGGACGGTTGATTTCACCTGCCACGGGATGGTCCCCGGATGCGGGCTCGGCGCGCCCGGCTTCGGTCAGCAGTGGCCGCTGATCCTCAAGGCCGCGCCCGCCTCCGGAGCGGCGCCGCTGCAAGTAACGATCACCCTATCCAGTAAGGTCTCGAATCGTACGACACGATGGTCGCTCGCCTACGGCGACGGACAAACGGCGACGGGTACGGGGCTCCCGGCATCCCGCCCACACAGGTATGCCAAGGCGGGGACCTACACTGTCACGGTGCGGCTGCTGAGCGCGCCGGGGGGGACGACCGTTGCGCCGGCGGCGTCGACCCAGGTGACGGCCGCGCAGTAATCCCGGCCGGCCTTACTTCGCCGTCGCCTCGCGGAACCGCTTGATCGCGTCGATGTGCGCCCGCGGGTTGGGGAGGCCTGCCTGCATCGTGTTGATCCCGAGGTGCGTCGCGCCGAGCTTCTTCCAGCTCTCGACCTGACGGCGCCAGTCGTCCGGGCCGCCGTCCGCGATCGCGGCGCGGCCCTCGATCCCGAACGACGCGGGATCCCGCCCGGCGGCCGCGAGGTATTCGCGGAGCCGCTGCACCTGCTGGTCGCGGGCCGGTTCTCCGGCCGGCTGCTTCCCCGCGGGGCGGATCGGCCGGCTCGACGTCCATCCGTCGGCGATGCGCCCCGCCCGCCGCAGCGCGATCTCTGACTCGCCGCCGATCCAGATCGGGATCGGCCGCTGCACAGGCAGCGGATTGATGCCCGCGTCGGTGATCTTATGCCAGCGTCCGTCGAAGGTCACGGTCTCCTGCGTCCAGAGGGCCCGCATCACCTTGATCTGCTCGACGGAGCGCTGGCCGCGGTCGTGGAAATTCATGCCGAGCGCTTCGAACTCGACGTCGTTCCAGCCGACGCCGATCCCCAGGCGCAGCCGTCCGCCGCTCAGGACGTCGACCGCGGCCGCCTGCTTGGCCACGAGGACGGTTTGCCGCTGCGGCAGGATGATCACGCCCGTGACGAGCTCGATCCGCTTCGTGCACGCGGCCATATAGCCGAAGACGACGAACGGCTCGTGGAAGGTGTTCTTGCTCGTGTAGGGGCCCTTCCAGTTCGGCCGGCTCGCCGTGTTGGCGCCCACGACGTGGTCGTAAATCAAGATGTAGTCGTAGCCGAGTGATTCCGCCGTCTGGGCGTAGTCGCGGATGAAGCCGGGGTCCGTGCCGCTCTCGATCTGGGGGAAGACGACGCCGATTTTCATGCGATGGCTGTTCGCAGCGTACGGGTGTGATTTCCTCCGTCGCCGAACCATGGGCGTCGCGAGGTGGATGGTGGATGGAGTCGTTGGACGATGTTCGCGATCTACCGTATCTCTATCTCACGACGGCCGGCCGGAAGACAGGCCTGCCGCGGGAGATCGAGATCTGGTTCATCGTCCACGCCGGCGCGTTCTACATTTTTGCGGAAGGGTTTCACCGAGCGGACTGGGTCAAAAATATCGCCCGGAATCCTCGCGTCCGAGTGCGTGTTGGTGAGCGGACGCTTGATGCGACGGCCAAGGCCCTCGATCAGTTGCGCGACGCCGCGGAGTGGGACACCGTCCAGAATTTCGCGCGCGCGAAGTACGGCTGGGGCGACGGGTTACCTGTCCGTATCAGGCCGTTGTGAGGCGATGGCCGGGTCGCCCGAAAGCGGCAATCTCCACTCTACGATGCTGGTCAGTGCGATGAAGCCGAGCCGCTCGAGAATCGGCCGGCTCGTCTCCCGCGCGTCGACCCTGAGATAGCGGAATCCGCGACGCCGCGCTTCCGCGGCGCGGGCATGGACTAAGACGCGATAGATGCCGCGGCCGCGATAGTCTGGAACCGTCCCGCCGCCCCACAGGCCGGCGAACGACCGTCCCGGTGGAAACTCCGCGCGGGCGCTTGCGACGGGCCGCCCGTCCGCATATGCGACGTACAAGCCGACCGTCGGGTTGGTCAGCCGAGGACTGTATTGCTTCATGCGGGCGGCCTGCCAGGCGGCGTTGCGGCCGAACGCGGCCGCCGCAACGCCGGTGAAATCGGCGAGGCCGGCGTCGTCCACGACTCGGCCTATTTCCAGTTCAGGCCGGCTCGCGCCCGCGCGGACGGTCGCCTCCGGCAGACCGTCCGCGAGGTCAAAGACGACGAGCGTCTCGGGCTCTTCCGAGTGGAATCCGGCGCCGGCAAGGCGCGCTCCGAGGTCGGCCGGCAGGTCGTGGCCGTAGACCTTCCATTCAAGCGCACGGGAACCCGCGCCGTCGCCGGTCTCGACCGGCTCCCCGGTTCCGGCGCCGCCCACGTCCATCTCGCGAGCGGCCGCGCCAAAAAACGCCACCTGATCGGTGATCACCACGTCGGCGTCGTGGACCGTGAGGTTCGCGTAGACGACGGCGTTCCACTCACCGATCGCACGGACCACGCGTCCGACGTGCTCGTATTGGACCCCGTGTTCAGGCGCCGGGTCGATCCGCGTCTCCGCGTCAAAACGCGCCAAGATCTCGGCGCGTCTACCGTCCGGCTTATTCGCGTGCCGGCGTGATGGGATCAGACGCGTCTCAGGGAGGCGGTCAGGACAATCGCGACCGCGAGGGGAAGCCACAACCACGGAAAGATCGCCGCGTGGACCAGCAGCGCCGAGATGGCGAGGGCGGCCACGACGCCGGCGGCCACCGTCCAGTCGTCGCCGATCAGGAGATCCTTCCAGAAGGCCAGAAACGATGCGAGGTAACGCACTACGGGGCGCCTCCGGCCGACCCGGCGGTCACGAGCCGGGCACGGCCGCGGTTCAGCAATCGCACCTGCATGAGGCTGAAGAGCGTCAGGAAAGCCAGGATCGCCAGGATCGCCGCGTCCGAACCCGGCCAGTTGATGCCGACGCCTTCGCCGGCCCAGAAGACGCCGAACGTGGTGAGCATCAGGCCGACCGCGAACTTCATCGCGTTCTCGGGGACGCGGGCGAGCGGTTGATGGACGAGGAACCCCGCGCCCGAGACCAGCGCGACCGCGGCCGCGGCGCCGCCGATCGCGAGCGGCAGGTTGCCGTGCGCGCTGCCGAAGGTCAGGACGATGAAGACCACCTCGACGCCTTCCAGGAACACGCCCTTGAACGAGACCGTGAAGGCGTACCAGTCCATGCCCGTCCGAGGCGCCTCTCCGGCGGCGATCGCCTCGTGGATTTGGCGCTTGTACACTTGGTCCTCGTCATGCAGCGCCTTGAAACCGGACGCGCGGAGGATCGCCTTGCGCAGCCACTGCATGCCGAACACCAGCAAGAAGGCGCCGACCACCAGCCGGAGCGTGTCGATCGGGATCATCCGAAGGCCGGGTCCCAGGACCGCGATGAGAACCGCGAGCGCGGCCCCCGCCGCGACGATGCCCAGGCGTACCGACGGCCAGCCGCGGGTCACGCCGAGCGCCAGCACGATCGTGAGGGCCTCGACGGCCTCGACGGTCGACGCGAGGAAGGTCGCCAGCACCAAGAAGATCCAGGTCATGGCCGTCTCCGCTCCCGTCTAGCCGTCGTTGCGTGCGAACTGCCCGGTCTGGCGCGACCGCGCCCACATTAAATAGAAGGCCCAAATGCCAGCCCCAAGATACAGCATATTCTCGCCGAACGCGATGCCGGCCGCGGTCCAATCGACCGCCGGGTTGGCGAGCGCGCGGCGCGCGCTTTCGAAGACCCACGTCGCCGGGATGCCGTACGCGATCGCCCGCGCCGCGGGCGGCAGCACGCGGAGCGGGAAGAACGCCGCGCTCAGCGGCTGAAAGATAAACACCGCGCCCCACGCCAGCGCCTGGATCCGCGTGCCGATGAGAAAGACGACGCCCAGCAGCACGAGCCCGATCGCCCACGCAAAGATCGTCAGGTTGGTGAAGAAAAGCGCGAGGTTGACGACGCCCACCCGCCAGATCTGGAAGTGGAACCACCCCGCCGCGATCGCCGAGATCATCGCGAAGATCACGAGGGTCTTGAAGAGTCCCGACAGCATCTGCGCCACGACGTACTCGGCGAGCGACAGCGGCGCCACGAACATGTTGCTGAGATTGTGCGACCAGATGTTCCAGAGGCTCCCGACCGTGATGGAGTACTGGTTTACGCGGATGACGTCCCACAAGAGCATGCCGAGGATCAGGTACGATCCGGTGTTGGGGTTCATCACGCCGGTGAGGAAGCCGGACACGAATCCGAAGACCACCACGGTGATGAGCGACGTGTAGAAGAGATCGACGACGATCTCGAGCGACCCGCGCGTGATGTACAGCTCTTGCAGCAGGATGGCCTTGATGCGTTCACACATTGGTCTCACCCCGCGCGATCTTCAAGAAGACGTCCTCGAGCGTCGGCTTTTCGACCTCGATGTCTGTGATCCAGACGCCGCGCTCGCTCAGTCCGAAGATCAGTTCCGGAATCTGCCGTTCCGTGGTGTCGATCAGCACGGTGTGGTCCTGTGTGAACCGGAAGCCCTGCGCCCGCTCCCGGAGGAACGCCGCGACGGTCTCGCGCTCGCCCTCCACGGTGAGGCGCAGCTGCGCCGACCGAATCCGCTTGGCGAGCCCGAGCGGCGTGTCCTGGGCGAAGATCCGTCCGTGGTCGAGGAAGATGACCTCGTCGCAGATCCGCGTGACTTCGTTCATGCGGTGGCTCGTGTACAGGATCGACACGCCGGCGTCGCGCCGGATCTCCTCGATGAGCGACAGCGTCTTGTCGGCGATGTCGGGATCGAGCGCCGCGGTCGGCTCGTCCATCAGGATCAGTTCCGGATCGTTCAAGAGCGCCTTGATCAAATTCACCCGCGTGCGCTGGCCGGTGGAGAGGTCCCAGTACCGCCGGTTGAGCATCGGCGTGACCTCGAAGTAGTCGGCCCACTTCCGGATCTTCGCGTCCGGCCGGCGGATGCCGTACAGATGGCCGAAGACGATCAGGTTCTGCGCGACGGTGATCCGGCCCTGAAGCGTGTTGTACGATGACGCGAAGTTGATGCGCTGCAAACACGCCTGCCGGTGCGCGCTAAAGTCTTGGCCGAAATAGGTGATCCGTCCCGCGGTCGGCGTGGTGATGCCGAGCAGCATGTGGATGGTCGTCGTCTTGCCGGCGCCGTTGGGTCCCAAGAGGCCGATGATGCGGCCCTTCGGGATCTCAAACGACACGCGATCGACCGCGCGGAAACCGTTGAAATCCTTGACGAGGTTCTCCACCTGAAGCAATGGGGTGGACATCTGTTTCACCCTTCCTTGATCGAGCCAACGAAGCCGCGCGCACGCGGATAGAGAGTTCTGCCGCGCGAACGGCAGTACGAGAGAGCCACGGTATTACCCGCGGCCGGACGCGTTATGGTGGCGGGCGCTGGAGTTAGAGGTGAACGGCGTCCGGACGGGTGACGGTGCCTTGTGGTCGAATAAGCAACATTTCTCACCGCCCCCTTCCGGACACATGACACGTTACGCTGGCATCATGCCACCCTGCCGGGGTCGGTGTCAATAAGACGATGTGTGTCATTTTCTGAACCCTCTTAAATTAAGACGGTAGCCTATAATGACACCAGCATCCCGGTAGGAGCACCTGAGGTTGCCTTCGGCGGGGAGGGGAATCGCATGGCGACGAGTCCGCCCCATCGCCCGATTAAGCGTGTCGTGCTGGTCCACGGATACAGCGTCTACCAACTCAACTCTTACGGGAAGATTCCGGCGCTACTTGAGTCCCAGTACGCCACGCCAAATATCTTGCTTTCGGAGTATGTGTCGTTGGACGATGCTGTTAACTGCGATGATCTTGCGATGGCGCTCGAGATCCAAGTCGGCGGGGCCTGGAACCTCAACGCCGACGATCTTGCTGAAACCGCATTCGTTTGTCATTCAACCGGCGCCATTGTCACGCGGCGATGGATCCTCAATAGGTTCGCGCAGGGTTTGCCGCTGCCGTCGCACCTTATCACCGTGGCAGGCGCCAATCACGGCTCCTCACTTGCACAAGTGGGCCGGACCGCGATCGCGCGTGTGTTCCGGTGGATTGGACAGGATGGACGCCAGGTGGGGGAGCGCGTCCTGGCCGATCTAGATTACGGAAGTACGTTTCTGTGGACCCTCAACGCGGAGTGGTTGGACGCGTGGAACAATAAGGGCTTGGCCAACTTGGTGTACTGCTTCAGTTTCGGCGGCGACAAGCACGGCGCGTCGCTGCTGCTGAACATCCCCGAGTTTCCCGATGTTCCCGGCTGGCAGTTTTTGGAGCCTGGGTCGGACAGCATCGTCAGGGTTAGTGGCGCGAACCTTAATTATAGCTTTGTCACCGGCGACGCCGTAGCGGGCGTGCTATCCCAGCCCCGGAAGATTGCTCCACGGGCGGCCCATCTCGTGATCCCAGGATGGACGCACGGCGGCGTGCTGGGAGGCGTTCAGTCGGCGGCGGATCCACCGTTCGTCGCGCTGCACGACGCCCTGCAGGTCGTCTCAGACGCGGACTACGCCAGTCTCGCCGTTCAGTGGCAGCAGCAGACCGACGCGTGGAGCGCCCAAAACTCGTCCGAGGTCAACAGTACCATCGCCTTTCGGCTACGCGATAACGTCGGCAGACCGATCAACGATAGCTGGATTCTGCTTCAAGATCCCACCGGGAGTGCCACCAATATGAGTGGAAGCTTGCTACCCAACCAGCCTATCCAGAACGAGGCGGAGCACTGCGCGGTGTCGTTCTACGTCAACTACCAGAAATTCGCACAAGCGCCGTCGCATATCGTTCAGATCGAGGCACACAGCGGCAGCCCCAATATCTCATACGTGCCCGTGAAGTACCCCAGCGCGCCCGGGGCGCAGTTTGTGCATCCGAACGAATTCACGTACCTTGACGTGACAATCCCCCGCAATGTGAGCGGTACGTACAACGTCGTGTCGTTGAGCGCGAATCCCAGCGTCGGCGCTTCGTGGCCGCCGTTCACGACGGCGCCGGGTCCAACGCGATCTTAACGCCGTAGCGTGGCGATTAACCAGCGATCAAGGGGATCGACGCGAGGGCGGCAATGATCCCAACTGTCTGCGTCGACGACACCCGCTCCTTAAGCACGAGACGCGCCAGCACCACCGTGGATGCCGGATACAGCGACGCGAGCACCGCGGCGACGTCCAGCCGGCCCGCGTGTTCGGCCAGCAGAAAAAAAGCGTTGCCGCCGGCATCCAGCAGGCCGGCGAGGAGCATCAGTCGAATCGCGTCGATCGGCAGTCGGTTGGTGGCGTCCCGCCGCGTCAGCGCCACAGTGCCCGCGACCACGACCACAGTGACGAACGTGATGAACTGCGACGCGGCGAGCGGCCAGAAGACCGCGTCCGTGCGCGCCTTGCTGATGAAGATGTAGAAGCAGCCGAAGCCGATGCCCGCGAGCGTGGCGAGCCTCAGGCCGCGGGTCTGCCGCGGACCGCCGGGAAGGGCCACATCGGCCGGGCGCGAGATGAACCATACCGCCACCATCGCAAGGGCGAATCCGGCCAACTGCCAGCCCGTCGGCAATCCCTCCGAGAGCGCGGCGAACACGACCGGCATCGCCGCGGCGATGATCGCCGACACCGGTGCGGCCACGGCCATGACGCCGACGGCCAGCGCCTGATACAGCGCCATGAGTCCGACCGCGCCGCCGACGCCGGCGGCACCGGCCCAGACGAGCACATGCAGCGACGGGATCTGTTCCGCGCGCAGCCACGCGAAGAGCAGCATCGTGGCAAGCGACACGAGCTTGGAGACGGCGGCGACCGTGTAGACCGGTGCGCGCTTGGTGGCGAGGCCACCGCTGAAATCCCCCGCACCCCACGACGTCGCGGACGCGAGCCCGAAGACGCCGGTGGCCAGCGGCGAAGTCAACGCGGGGTGAACAGTGTGCGGCGGACCGGTGCGGTCGTCGCGCGCCTACGCGCCCGAGGACTCGCCCGACCCGTCAGAAGCGGGCCGCCACCTCAAGTTCGGATGGCGCGCCGCGGTCACCTCATCGAGCCGGGTGACCGGGGTCTCGTGCGGGGCCGTGCGCACCAGCTCCGGATCCGTTTCCGCCTCGGCCGCGATCGCCAGCATCGCGTCGACGAATGCGTCCAGCGTCTGGAGGCTCTCGGTCTCCGTCGGCTCGATCATGATCGCTTCCTCGACGATCAACGGGAAGTAGATCGTCGGGGCGTGGAAGCCGTAGTCGAGCAGGCGCTTGGCCATGTCCTTCGTCGACACGTGATAACGGTCGCGCTGCCGGCGTCCGGAGAGCACAAACTCGTGCTTGCAGACGCGGTCGTACGGAAGATCGAAGGCATCCCGGAGGCGGCTCAGGAGATAGTTGGCGTTGAGGACGGCCATCTCGGCGGCCTCGCGCAGGCCCGTGGGGCCCATCGTCCGCATGTACGTGTACGCTCGGACGAGGTTGCCGAAGTTGCCGTAGAACGCGCGCATCTTGCCGATCGTCTTCGGCCGGCTGTAGTCGAGCACGAACCGCTGTCCGTCGCGCTCCACCGTCGGTACCGGCAGATAGGGCGCCAGGTGCGCCCGCACGCCGACCGCGCCGGCTCCGGGCCCGCCGCCGCCGTGCGGCGTCGTGAACGTCTTGTGCAGATTGAGGTGCATGACGTCGAAGCCCTGATCGCCGGGCCGCGTCACGCCGAGGATCGCATTGAAGTTGGCGCCGTCAAGGTACAGTTGCGCGCCCACGCCGTGCACCGCGCGCGCGACTTCCTGGATCTGCTCCTCGAAGAGGCCGAGCGTGTTCGGGTTCGTGAACATAAGCGCCGCGACGTCGTTCGACAGCGCGGTTTTCAGCGCGGCCAGGTCGATGTTGCCGCGCGCGTCGCTTTTGACTTCGACGACCCGGTAGCCGCACTGGGCCGCCGAGGCCGGGTTGGTGCCGTGGGCGGAGTCCGGCACGATGACGGTCGTGCGCCGCTCGTCCTTCTCCTCGAAGTATTTGCTGATCATGAGGAGCGACGTCAATTCGCCGTGCGCGCCGGCCGCCGGCTGGAAGGTCACCCGGTCCATGCCGGTGATCTCGGCCGTCATGCGCTCGAGCTCCCAGAGCAGCGCAAGCGCGCCCTGCGCCAGCTCGTCCGGCGCGTACGGGTGGAGGCGCGCAAAGCCCGCCTGCCGCGCGGCGTCCTCGTTGATCTTCGGGTTGTACTTCATCGTGCACGAGCCGAGCGGATAGAACCCCTCGTCGATCGAGAAATTGCGGCGGCCGAGCGCGGTGTAGTGACGCACCACGTCGAGCTCGCTCACTTCCGGCAGGGCCGCCTCCGCGGTCCGGCGCAGGGCGTCGGGGACGATCGTCTCGATCGGCACGTCCGGCACATCGCTCGCCGGGAGACTGTAGCCGACGCGCCCCGGCGTCCCGCGCTCGAAGATCACCGGCACGGGCTGGCGCCGGAGATCGCGCTTCGGCGCCACCGTCGCGGTTTGGCCGCTCTTGCGGCTGTCGCCCGCGCTCATTGCACCGTCTCCAGATGCCCGACCAGCCGGTCGATCTCGTCCCGCGACCGCAGCTCGGTGACGCAGAGCAGCCAGCAGTCGGCGAGGTCCGGGTAGAAGCGGCCGAGCGGCAGCCCGCCGAGGATGCCGTGCTCGAGGAGGCGCTTGTTGATCTCCTCCGGCGGCGCCGGGCAGCGCACCACGAACTCGTTGAACACGGGCGCTGCAAACGGCAGGCTGTACCCCGGTACCTGCGCGATCCGCTCGCGCAGGTAGTGGGCCTTGCGCGCGTTCAGCTCGGCGACGTCGCGAATGCCCTGCCGGCCGAGCGTGGCGAGGTACACCGAGGCGACGAGCGCGTTGAGCGCCTCGTTGGTGCAGATGTTGCTGGTCGCCTTGGCGCGGCGGATGTGCTGCTCCCGCGTCTGCAGCGTCAGTACGTACCCGGGCCGCCCCTCGGTGTCAACGGTGCGGCCGACGAGGCGCCCGGGGATCCGCCGCACGAACTCCTGCCGGGTCGCCATGATCCCGAGGTACGGGCCGCCGTAGTTGAGGGCGTTGCCGAGCGGCTGGCCTTCGCCGGTGACGATGTCCGCGCCGTACTCGCCCGGCGGCTTGATCAGGCCGAGGCTCAGCGGCTCCGCGATCGCCACGACGAGCAGGGCCCCGCAGTCGTGGACGGCCTGGGCGAGCGCCGCTCCGTCCTCGATGCAGCCAAAGAAGTTCGGCGACTGCACGATCACCGCCGCGGTGTCGTTGGTGACCGCCTCGCGCACGGCGTCGGGCGAGGTCACCCCGTCCCGCGCCGGGAGGTCCCGCACCGTGATCGGCAGATGGGTGGTGTACGTGCGCAGGACCTGCCGGTACTCCGGATGCAGCGCGCTCGAGATCAGGACCTCGCTGCGCTTGGTCACGTCCGCGGCCATCGCCGCGGCCTCGCCGGTCGCGCTCGCGCCGTCGTACATCGAGGCGTTCGCGACGTCCATCGCGAGCAGCTCGCACATCATCGTCTGGTACTCGTAGATCGCCTGGAGCTCGCCCTGCATCAGCTCGGCCTGGTACGGCGTGTAGGCCGTGAGAAACTCCGGCTTGAGGGCGAGGTGCGGCACGGTGCTCGGTACGAAGTGGTCGTACGCGCCCGCGCCGAGGAAGCAGGCGAGGCGGTCGCAGTCCACGTTCCGGTCCGCGAGCGCGCGCATGTGCGCGAGCAGGTCCGGGTCCGGCATCGCCGGCGGCAGATCGAGCGGCCGGGTGAGCCGCACGTCGGCGGGAATGTCGGCGAACAGGTCCTCCACGCGGCGCGCGCCGGCGCTGCGCAGCATGCGTTCCCGCTCCGCGGGGGTGGCCGGGATGTACTTCACGACGTGGCCTCACCCACCATCGCGGCGTAGGCGGCGGCATCCATCAACTGGTCCAGCTCCTTGGGGTCTTTCGGCTCCACGACGATCATCCACGCCTGGCCGTACGGGTCGGTGTTGATCAGCTCGGGCTTCTCGGCGAGGCCCTGGTTGATCTCGACGACCTTGCCGGAGACCGGCGCGTACAGATCGCTCACGGCTTTCACCGATTCGACGACGCCGAACGTCTGCATGAAAGCCACCGAGGCCCCCACCTGGGGCAGCTCGACGTAGACGACGTCCGAGAGCTTGTCGGCGGCGAACTTCGTAATGCCGACGCGGACGCGCTTGCCCTCCGGCTTGGCCCACTCGTGTTCCTTTGAATAGCGCAGATCTTTCGGGTACATGCGCCCCCCTTATGCCGCCCCGCTCTTCGGACGCGTATAAAACGGCGTTTTGACGATGGTGGCCGGCACCGCGCGGCCGCGAATCTCAACGGCGACCCGGCTGCCCGGCGCCGCGTGCGACGGCGGCACGAACGCGAGGCCAATGTTCTTCTCCACGGTGGGGCCAAAGCTCCCGCTGGTCACGATCCCGGCCGGCTTGCCGTCGATCAGAACCGGGAAGCCGTGGCGCGCGATGGCGCGGTCCTCGAGCACGAAGCCGGCGAGACGGCGCGAGGTGCCTTCGGCTTTCTGCCGCCGCAGCACGTCTGCGCCGATGAAGTCGCCCTTCTGCAGCTTGACCGTCCAGTTGAGCCCTACTTCCATCGGTGTCGTGGTCGTGTTCATGTCGTTGCCGTGGAGCAGGAGCCCCGCCTCGAGCCGGAGCGTATCCCGGGCGCCGAGTCCGGCCGGCATGATGCCGTCCGCTTTGCCGGCCTCGAGGATCGCCTGCCACAGGTGCACGGCGTCTTCCGCGGGGACGTACAGCTCGAAGCCGTCCTCGCCGGTGTAGCCCGTCCGCGACACGATCGCGCGCCGTCCCGCGACCTCGACGCTCTCCCGGAACCAGTAGTACTTGATCAGATCGACCGGCTCGCGCGTAAGCCGCGCGAGAATCCCCGGGGCCCGCGGCCCCTGCACCGCGAGCAGCGCCGTCTCGGCGGAGACGTCCGCGAGCGTCACGCCGTCCCCGAGGTGCGAGCGCATCCACGCCAGGTCGCCGTCCGTGTTCGCGGCGTTGACGACGGCCATGAGCCGGTCCTCGCCGAGGCGGTAGACCAGCAGATCGTCGATGATGCCGCCCTCGGGCGTACACATCGGCGTGTACATGGCCTGGCCGGCCGCGATGCGTCCGAGGTCATTCGTGACTAAGCCCTGGATGAAGGCGACCGCGCCCGGGCCGGCGAGGTTCACCTCTCCCATGTGCGAAACGTCGAAAAGTCCCGCGCGCGTCCGCACGGCCCGGTGCTCCTCGATGATCCCGGCGTACTGGACCGGCATGTCCCAGCCGCCGAACGGGACCATGCGGGCGCCCGCGGCGACGTGCATCGCGTGCAGCGGCGTGCGTTTGAGCGTGCCCTCTGTCATGACGACACCTGCGTCCGGGCCCAAGCCCTCTGGAGTGCGTCCACGACTTCCTCGTCGGTCGTCTGACTGAAGTCCTCGTAAAACTCGCCCACCGCGGAAAACGACGGCGGCCGCAGCGCGCATACCACCCGATCCGCCTCGCGCTCGAGCCGCCGGACCGCGTCCGGCGCCCCGACCGGGATCGCGACGATCACCTCGCGCGCGAGCGCGTGGCGCAGCATCCGCACGGTCACGATCACGGTGGCGCCGGTCGCCACGCCGTCGTCGACCACGATCGCGGTCCGGCTGCGGACGTCCGGGTCCGGCGCCGCCCCGCGGTACGCGGCGCGGCGCCGTTCGATCTCGCCGATCTGCGAAGCGATCTCGTCGCGCAGGTACTCGTCGGTGACGCGCAGCGCGCGGGCGAGCGCCGCGTCCACGTAGACGGTGCCGTCCCCGGTTACCGCGCCGAACGCCAGCTCGGGGTTCTGCGGCGCGCGTAGCTTGCGGGGGATCGCCACGTCGAGCGGCCAGTCGTGCGCCCGTCCGAGCGCCTCGGCGACCAGCACGCCGCCCCTCGGGATCGCGAGCACCGTCGCCGGGCCGAGGGCGAGCGCCGCCAGTTCCCGCGCGAGCTGTTCCCCCGCGTCCCGCCGGTCGCGAAATCGCATCGGCGTTCGGATCCGCTCAAGCCTTGCGTCCGCGCGCAAGGCCGATCGCCTGCTGCTCCTCGTCCGAGAGCTTCTGGGCCGAGACCCCGCCCTCCACCGGCTTCCCGTAGATGCGTGATCCGGTGCGGTCGTTGAGCACGCTGATCACGACGCCGTTGGCCCGCGCATCGAGGAGCGCGATGCTGAAGCTCATGTTGCCGCCCATCTCCGGGAACGGGTTGAACCGCACGATGCTGACGGTCTGGACCGTGGACGGCAGCGCCGCGTTGACCTGCGCGAGGCCCTGCTCGAGCGCGTCGAGCCGGCGCGCCACCGCGGCGAACTGCTGCTTGATCACCTCGTCCGGCGTGAGGATCTCGGCCGGCTTCTTCGGCCGCCCCCGAGCGAGCAGGACGATGAGCAAAATGGCCGCCACGCATGCGGCGGCGAGAAGCACGTAGGCGAGCGTGTCCGGCGAGACGTCCGGGAGGATGTTCAGTCCGTCATGCTCCCTTATTAGAGAGGTCCGGACCGTTTCGTTCGATCCCGCGCGAGGCCTTCCCTTCGGTGCACGCACGTTCGCCATTGACAGAATTCGCCGGCTCGAATATCTGTATAGATGTACATATGTTTAGATACCACATGACACCGTTCGACGGGCCGCGGCGCATGCGGCCTCACCCTCCGCGGTCCGGAGCGATGCCGCTCGTCGTGGCCGGTGCGCTGATCGCGTGTCTGCCTGTGGCCACCGTGGCGAGCGCAGGCACACCCCGTGCGGTCAAAGGCGTCATGGTCGAGCCCGACGGCGCCGGCGCCCGCGTCGTCATAGCTCTCGATGGACCGTTCCACTACCTGATCGATCGCCATAACGACCGTGTTGTGATTTTGTTGGACCCTGTCAGCGCGGCGGCGGCCGACCACACCCTCACTATCGGTCCGGTGCGCAGCCTCCGGGTCCGATCCATCGCCGGTGCGCCGCCCCGCGCTGAGGTTACGGTCTTCACGTCTGAGCCTGTGCAGGCCGCAGACTCGTCCGTGGACGGGCAGACGCTTGTCGTTAGAATTGCCGCCGTACGTCCCGGCGCCTCGGCGGCCGCCACCCGGCCCGCCGGGCCTCGCGGGCCGGCGCAACCGGCTACCCGGATCCCGGGCGTGCCGGATTCGTCTCGGGCGGTCGTGCCGCCGCACGGCCCCGCAGCGCCGGATCGAATCGCAGGCCGGGTCGTCGCTGTCCGCGTCGTGACGCTGGACGAGGGAACCGGCCGGCTGCTCGACCTGGACCGCGTGGTTCGCGTGGCGGTCAGCGATCCCCGGATCGTCGGCGCCATCCCGCTGAGCACCCACGAAGTGTTTGTGACAGGCCGTGCCCCCGGACGCGCGACCGTCTACGTCTGGGACGGCTCAGACCGGCTCGTATCCTATGCCGTCGAGGTGCGCCCCGGTGAAGATCCATTTCGCGATTTGCGGCGCGCCTTGACCGCGCTGCTTCCCGGCGCGACGATTACCGTCACCGAAGTGCGTGGCGCGCGCTCGAGCGCGCCGCCGGCCGGCCCCGCGTCGTCCGCGGGCGCGCCCTCGCTCCCTGCCGTTCCGCAGGCCGGCGCCTCGCCGCCCGCCGGCTCAGGCTCGGACGCCCGCGGCGTGGTCTTGAGCGGGACCGTGGACACACAGGTTGATCGGACCAAGGCCGAGGACGTGGCGCGCGCGTTCGTGCCCACCGTCGTGAACCTGCTGACGATCAGACGGCCGGTGCAATTCAGTCTGCAGGTCCAGGTCGTGGAGCTCGATCGGAACGCGCAGGAGACGCTCGGGATCGCGTGGGGAGGCGGCCAGCAGACGCCGGGATCGCCGCCGTCACTCAACGGCGGCGTCTATAATCTTCAAGTTCTCACCGCGCCGGGGCTCTCCGCCAGCGGCCTCGATATGTTGATCGCGCAGCTCGAAGCGCTCTCGCAGCGCGGTGCGGCGCGGCTGCTCGCCCGTCCCGAGCTCGTCGTCCTGGCGGGGCGAACCGCCTCGCTTCTCCTCGGCGGTCAGGTGCCGGTGCCTGTCGCCGGCGCGAACGGGACCGTGACCGTGGAGTACAAGGACTTCGGGGTGATCCTGACGGTTCGGCCGGAGTATCAGGACGACGGCCGTCTCTTCTTACAGATCACGCCGGAAGTCAGCACACTTGATTTCACCGACGCGATCAAGGTAAACGGGTTCGAGATCCCGGCGTTGCGCGTGCGGCGCGCCCAGACGATGGTGGCGATGCGCCCCGGTGAAACGCTCGTCCTCGGCGGCCTCCTGCAGCGCGAGGACGTCGCGCAGGTCCAAAAGATCCCGCTGCTCGGGGATCTTCCGATCATCGGCGCGCTCTTCCGCTCGCGCTCGTTCCAGCGCCAGGAAAGCGACCTGCTGATCCTCGTGACGCCGCAGCTCGTCGAGTCTCCGCCTACGCCATGAGAGGAGGATTCACCATGTGGATGACCGCGCTGTGCCTGTTTCTCCACCGGGTCTCGTCACGGTGGCGTCGCGTGTCCGAGGAGCGAGGTCAGGGGATGTTGGAGTACGCGATTATCGGAGGCATCGTGATCGTCGGCGCGGTGGCTACCCTCGCGGCCCTGTCGGGTGCGCTCAACCAGATCTTTACGAAGATCGCGAGCACGCTGTCGCAGTACTGAGCGTCCATGCTTCGCCGCGGCTTTGCCCGGGTCGGTGCGCACGCGGACCAGGAACGCGGGTCCGCCCTGCTCGAGTTGGCTCTCGCGCTTCCGGTCGTGCTGGCCCTCATCGGCGCGATCATCGATGGCGGGTGGGCGCTGCACCAGGCCGCGCTTGTGACCGCGGCCGCGGACGCGGCGCAGCGCACGGCGGCGCTGGAAGACACCGGCACGGGGCACTGTGCGGGCGACCCGCCCGCCTCGTACGGCGACCTGTCGGCCGCGGCGGCGGCCGCCGCCGCGCCGACGCTCAATCCGTCCGGCATGACCGTCGCGCTCCGTTACTTGGAGCCGGTATGCACCGGTCGAATGCGGACCCTCATCGTCGACGTGACATACACCCTGCGCGCGCTGACCCCGTGGTTTGCGGCGCTGCTGAACGGCCGCCGGCTGACCGCGGAAGCCGGAAGCGCCGTTGAGGAACTGCCGCCGCCGTGGTGGGGCTCTGCCGGGCAGGTCCAATCCGATCAGGCGCAGATCCAAGCGCAGCAGTCGCAGCTCGCATCACAGCAGGCGTTCTTGACGGCGCAACAGGCGGCGCTGGCCTCCCTGCAGGGACAGCTGGGAAACGACCAGTCCGAGATCGCCGCGCAGCAAGCACAGCTTGCCGGGGACCAGTCGCAAATCGTGTCGCAGCAGTCTCAACTGGGCTCGCTCACGTCGGCATACCAGGCCGTGCTGTCGGCGTATCAAGCGGCCTCGTCCGCCTACCAGGCCGAGGTCTCCTACGCATCCGCGCTGTCGCAGAGCGCGGCCTACTATTTCGCGCAGTGGCAGCAACTCGCCACCCAAGGAGCGGCCGATGGAACGCACGAGCAGTAGCGCGATCGTACGTTTAGGACCCCTCGCCCGGCGGCTGCTCGCCCGGCGCCGCCGGTGGCTCCGGTGGGCGGCGATCGCCCTGGCCGCGCTGACGATTCTCACCGCCGCCGCGCAGCTTCATCACCGGCCGGCGATTCGACGCACGGGCACGCCGGCGGACGGTGTTCGGGCGCGGACGCCGATCCCGCGGTTCGACGGCGTGGCCGGCGTGGTGCCTCCGGGCATGCGCGCCGTCAACCTGATCGTGCCGGCCGCGGCGACGTTCGGAGGACGCCTTGCTCCGTGGTCGCGCGTAGACGTGCTCGCCGCGTTCGACGTGGGCCAGGACCGCGCGGTCCGGAAGTTGCTCGCTTCCGGCATCGTGCTGCACGTCACGCCGCCATTCGCGCCGGCCGGCACGGGGATACCGTCGCCGCCTTCGGCCGACGGCCGGTTCGGCGCGGCGCCGGTTGCCGAGGTGGCGCTCGCGATCCCGGCGGCGCGCGAACGCGAGGTGGTGATGGCGCAGGCATTCGGACGGCTGTTTGTGGCGGTCGAGCCGACAACCGCGGTTGAGTCACCGGCCGCAGGAGCACGCCGGCCGCGCGGGCTCCACACGACCCCGCCGTCGGCCGACGACGCGCTCTCCCTCCGGCGCTACCTGGGCCTGCCCCCTGCGGCGCCGGCGGTCTCCGTGACGCCGTCATTCTTTCCGACGGCTCCGGGTCTGCTGCCGTACCCGGCTTTGCCGTCGCCTCCCGGCGCGGGTCCGCGGCCGGACGCTGCGACGGGTTTCTCGCGTGACCCCGTCCGCCAATCGGAGGCGCGCCGGGGCGACGTCACGATCGAGCTCGTGGAGGGCACGACGAGGACCTTTGTGGAGGTGCGGCCGTGATCATCGCCACGCTCGGCGCGGCGCTCGTAGTGCTCCTGGGCTTCACCGCGCTGGCGGTGGACGTCGCCAACGGGTACGTCGTCCGAGGCATTTTGCAGCACGCCGTCGACGATGCCGCCCTCACCGCGCAGCGGTGGAGCGCGCAGGTCGACGATCCCGGAGTCGATCCCGGCACGGTGCAGGCGCAGGCGGTCGCGGCGGCGCTCGACACCGTGCACCGCGACATCCAGGCGCACGGGCTTGCGGGTGTGAGCGCCGTGAACGCCGCGGTCGCGGGTTCGCGGCTGCGGATCGCGGCGCGCGCATCGATCCACACGTGGTTTCTACGAGCGCTGGGCATCGGGTCGTGGCTGCCGTCTGCCTCGTCGGACGCCGCATTGTGGACGCCGGTCTCCCCCGCGGGTACGAGCTCGTCCGCCTCCGCGGTCCCGCCGGCCGGCGCCGCGACGGCGCCGGTGTTTCCAGCCCTGTCCGGACCCGCTCCCGTCGTGACGCTTCCCGAGGGCCCCGCTGCGCCCGGCGGAGGGCAGGCCGACGCGGCACCCGGGCCCGGTCCATCGGACGGGTCGTCAGGCACCGGCGGCGACTCACCTGCTCCATCGGGCGGCGACATCGCGGAAGGGCTATGAGCGACCGGCCGTACGTGATCGTCTGCCATGCGAACCCCGACGTCCGGGCGCGCCTCGCCGTGCATCTGCGCGAGGCCGGCCGGGTGGACTGTGTCGAGCGGTTGGATGCGGCGTTGGACCTGCTGGCGCTTGCGGCCGTGGACTGCCTCGTGGTCGATCTTCCGGCGACGGCCGCCGAGCGGGCCGTATTGGGACGCATCGTGGCCGCCTATCCGGACACGCATGTGATCGCCACCGTCGCGTCGCTGTCGTTCGACGACGCGCGAGACGTGCTGCGGTTGGGAGTTCACGATCTCGCGGCAAGTCCGCTCGACGCGGCGGCGCTGACCGCCGCCGTACGTGAGGGCCTGACACGCCGGCGCGCCGCCGGGACGGCGGGGTTTCGAGGTACCGCGATCCTGGTGACTTCCGGCAAGGGCGGGGTCGGCTGCACCGCCGTTGCGCTCCACCTTGCCGCGGCCCTTGCCCGTCACGGGACCGCGGCCGTCGTCGACGCCGACGCGCCGCCGTTTGGCTCCATGGCCGCCGCGGCGGATCTCGATACGGGCTCCAGCGTGGCCGCGCTCGCGCGCCAGCATCTTCCGATCGAGCCGAAGGTGCTTCACCGCGTCGGGCTCGCGCACGCCGCGGGCTTCGAGGCGTTCGCCCTCTGGGCGGCGCCCGGAGATGCCGACGAGGTCGCCGACGCGATTCCGGCGACGATGGACGCGCTGACCGCGAGTCTGCCGTTTGTGGTGGTCGATCTCGGCCGTCCGGTGCTGCCGGCGCAGCGGCTCCTGGCGCGGCGCGCCGGCGTGGCGGTGGCGGTCTCCACCCTCGACCTGCTCGCGCTGCGGAGCGTCCGCACGCTCATCGACCTGCTGGCCTCGGACGGTGTAGCCCGTATCCTGCCGGTGCTCAACCGCGACGATGGAACGGCCTCCTATACCGTGGGGCAGGCGGAGGCGGCGCTCGGGATGCCGTTTGCCGCCGTGCTGCCGGAGACACCGCGGCTGCGCGGCTGCCTCGACGACGGCACGCTCGTCGGCACGGCCGCGCCCGCGGATCCGTGGTGGCACAGCATCGAAGGCCTGGCGTTGGAGATCGTCGAGCGCCGCCGCCAGGAATTTCGCGGCGCCCTCGGCCCCACGGCGTGACACAGCCGCGCCAACCGCCCGGTCCGGCGGCGGCGCCGCCCGGCCGGATGCCGGTCCCCGCCGACATCCGCGCCGCCCTCCACGCGCGGTTGCTGGAGGATGTCGAACGGCACGCGCTTGCCGGACAGGATCGTGCGGTCGTGCGATCCTATCTCGAGGAAATCCTCGCGCGGTACCTGCGGGAGTACCCGCACCTCTCCCAGGCTGAAACCGACCGCATCATCCGCGATCTCTGTGACGATATCGTGGGGTTCGGACCGCTCGAACCGCTGCTCCGAGACCCTCACATCACCGACATCATGGTGAACCGGTACGACCGGGTCTACGCCCAGCGCCACGGTGTCAAGGTCCAGACCGGGGTACGGTTCCGGGACGAAGAGCACCTGCGCTTTGTCATTGCCCGGATCGCCGAACTGGGCGGCCGCCGCATCGACGCGTCGACGCCGATGGCGGACGTCAGAATGCCGCAGGGCTTCCGGGCGCACGCCGCGATTCCGCCGGTCGCGGTCGGCGGATCCTGCCTCGCGATCCGTCTCTTTCCGGCGCAGCCGCATACGCTGGACAGTCTCGTCGGCCGCGGCGCCTTCGGCCCAGAGGTCGCGGACTACCTCACGCAGGCGGTGCGCCACAGACTGAACGTCCTGTTTACGGGGGGAACCGGCGCCGGCAAGACGAGCCTGCTGAACGCCTGCGCGGCCGCGATGCCGCCGGACGAACGCGTTGTTTCCATAGAAGAAGCCGCGGAGCTGCGCCTTCCTCTTCAGAACTGGATACGCTGGGAGACCCGCGCGCCGAATATCGAGGGCCGCGGAGAGATCACGCAGGCCCACCTCGTGCGGCACGCGCTGCGTCAGAATCCCGACCGCATCATCGTGGGCGAGGTGCGCGGGGGCGAAGCCCTCGACATGCTGCAGGCCATGAACACCGGCCACCGCGGCAGCATGAGCACGCTGCACGCCAATGGGCCCGCCCACGCGCTCGACCGGCTCGAGGTGCTGGCGCGGTGGGATTCGGGGCTGCCCGGCGACGTCGTTCGCCGGCTGATCGCCGGCGCGATCGAGACGATCGTCCACCTGGAGCGGCGTGCCGACGGACGCCGTGCCGTGGTCGAGGTCAGCGAGGTGACCGGCTCGGACCGCGACGCGATCCAGCTGCAAACCGTGTTTCGCTGGGATCGCGACCGCGACATACCCGCATGGACCGGGGTGCCGTCCCGTCTGCGGCAGCGGCTGCGTAGCCTCGGTGCACCGGCGCCGCTGTTTGAGACAGGGCCGGCGGCCGGATAGAGCGCCGTGCTGCTCGCAGCGCTCCTGGCTTTACTATCGGCAGCCCTCTTCGCCGGCGGCCGCGACTCCGCGCGAAGGCCGCGACCGGCGGCGCGCCGGCTGATCCGCTATCTCAGGCCCGCGCCGCGTCGGGAGGACGGAATCTCGGTTTTCGCCCGCGCCGATCGCCTCGTCCTTCGCATGCCGTTCGGCGCCGCGCTCGGACGGCATCTCGCGCAGGCCGGTGTCGCGATGCCGGTATCGGCGCTGCTGCTGTGGATCGCGGCGGGGTTGTCGGCCGCCGTATGGCTGGCAAGCGCGATCGCGGGACCACGACTCGGAGCCCTCGCCGCGCCGGCCGCGGCCGTTGGGGCGCACGCCTTTCTCCAAGGGGCGCGCGGACGCCGGATTCGCCGGATGGAAACGCAGCTGCCCGGCGCGCTCGACATGCTGGTGGGACAGCTGCGGTCCCACCGGTCGATCGCGGAGGCGATCTCCGACGTCGCGCAGTGGGTCCCGGAGCCCCTCGGCGCCGAGTTCGCCAGGCTCGCCGAGGAACTGCGAATCGGCGAGCCGATGCCCCGGGCGTTGGAACGCCTTCGCGACAGGATACCCGTGCCCGCGGTCCCCTCGATCGCGACCGCGATCGCCGTCGCGGATCGCACCGGCGCCAATCTGGCGGAGTGTCTGATCCGCCAGGCGGCCGCGGCGCGCGCACAAATCGCGTTTCGCCACGAGGTGGGCGTGATGACCGCCCACGCCCGCGCCACGGGGGCGACCCTCGCCCTTCTTCCGGTGGTCGTTGCCGCGGCGATGGTGCTTCTGGATCCCGGTGTGTTCGACCCGATGGTGGACACCGGTCCGGGCCGCATCCTGCTCACCGCGGCGGCGGTCATGGAATTCGTGGGTTGGCAGATCGTTCGCTGGATGATCCGTCGCGTGGAGCCGTGAGCGCCGCAGGATGAGCGGGTGGGAAGTCGTGGCGGCGATGGGTCTCGCGGATGCCGCGCTGTGGGTCTGCGCCGTCATCCCGCGCCCGCCGGCGCGGGCGGTCCAACGGCTCGTTATGCATTGCGGAGGGCCCGCGGTCGAGGCCGCATCGCCGCGGCGGAGCGAACCGGGACAGCCGGTTCGTCTCATGCGGCGCCGAGGCCGTGCCGCCGAACTTGGCGCGTTCCGCAAAGCGCTCCCGGACGCGCTGGACACGCTCGCCCTGTGTCTCCGCGCCGGCCTCGCACTGCACGAGGCCGTGGCCGAATACGCGAAGACCGCCACCGGCGTCGCCGGCGCCGCGTTTCGCGGATATCTGGCCGAGCTCGGGGTCGGCCGGGCTCCGGAGGACGCGCTCGAGAGCCTGGCCCGGCGCTATCCGCTCGACGAGGTCGCCGCCGCGGCGGCCGCGGTCGCGCAGAATCTCCGCATCGGCGCTCCGCTTGCCGAGGTGTTCGAAGCACAGGCGGCCCAGTGCCGGACCCTCATGCTCCATCGGTCGCGCGAAGCGGCGCACAAACTCTCGACGCAACTCGTGCTGCCGCTCGTCGCGTTCATCTTCCCGGTGGTGTTCATGATCGGGCTTGGTCCGGTCGCGCTCAAAATCGCCCGCCTTCTCGGGGTGGTTCGATGACCCCGGGCGCCGGGACGGGCGGGACGGTTCCGGATGACGTGTTGCGCGCCGTGCACCGTGAGTCCGGCCGGACCATCGCTGCGCCGCTGATCGTCGCGCGGACCTTCACGAGCCGCGCGCGCGGGTGGATCGGCCGCCGGCCCGCACCCGGCGAGGGGCTCTGGCTGCCGCGGTGCGCGTGCATTCACACGTGCGGTCTTCACATCGCGATCGATGCCGTCTGGTGCGGGCCGGGCGATGTCATCGTAAGGATCAACAGATCGGTGCGGCCCTGGCGTATCGCCGCGGCGAAAGGCGCCGAAAACGTATGCGAGATTGCCGCCGGCGGTGCGATCGGGTTGGCGCCAGGTGATCACTTGGATCTCGTTGCAGGCCAGACCGGCGAACCCCGGTTCTGCTATCATTGAGTCACGGAGAATAGACGATGGCCGCTGACGCACTCGGAGTACGCATGGCGCATCTGGAAGGCGCTTACGAGCGGATCGATAAGCGCCTGGGGTCTGTCGAAGAGCGATTGGGCGCGGTTGAGCGCGAGGTGCGCGCGCTGCGCACCGAATTGCTCGCGCGGATGGACCGTCAGTTTTTCTGGGTTCTTGGGCTTCTGATCGTTTCGATATTCTCGCCGTTCGCCGGCCGGATCATCGGCCACTAGCGTCCGGCAGCACGCCTGCGGGCGCGCCCGTCGCTAGAAGTAAAAGGCCGAGCCCGGCAGCGCCCTCGTCAGTCCCTGTCCCAAGAGTGCCGCCCAATACTTGGCAACGTGCATCGGCGAGCCCTCGCCCTCGGCGTCCGCCGGGGTCACCATGAAGACGAGGATGTCGCCGACGGTGATCAGCGCGTTCGCGCCGTCCTGCCGGACCGCGACCACCGTGCCCTGCCTGAGCTGCGGTACGCTGAGGACCTGGGTGATCCGCCGGGTGATCTCCGTCGCGCGGTCGGCCGCGCTCACGCCGGCCCAGTCATGCGTGATACGGGTGATCCAGACCCCGCCCACCGAGACGTCGCGCGGATCCGCGAAGGCGGGCTTGGCGATTCCGGCGACGACGGCAACACCGACCAGTACGGCTGCGATGGCGATCGTGCGATTAAACGGCATCAATGGACCCTCCCCGATTTTCGGGCTAAGGGCTTCTTACCCAGTTATGGCGGACTTCCGAGGTCCGGCCGATTAAAAGCCGTGGAAGTTTGAGCCAGGAAGCGCCTTGGTGAGACCCTCTCCCAGGCGCCGCGCCCACTGCTTCGCCACGTAGAGCGTGGTGCCCGAGCCCTTCGCGTCGGCCGGGGTGACGGTGAAGACGAGGATGTTGCCGACGCTGACCAAGGCGTTCGCGCCGTCCTGGCGGACGGTGACCACGGCCCCCTGCCGCAGTTCCGGGGTGCCGAGGATCCGCGTGATCCGCTTCGTGACTTCCGTCGCGCGCTGCTCCGCGGTGTAGCCGGCCCAGTCCTGCGTGATCGTCGTGATGTACACGCCGCCCACGGCAATGTCCCGTGGATCGGCGAACGCCGGACCGGTCAACCCCGCGACGACCGCCGCCGCGATCAAGAGTACGAACACGCGTACCATGACTCCAACCCGCATGAGCATTCTCCTTAGGAAACCGAAGCGCCGCTTGGAATGTCCTTCTCCGGCGTCAGCAAAATGACCTGATCCCCGTGGCTCGCCGCGAGCAGCATGCCCTGCGACTCCACGCCCCGCACCTTGCGCGGCTGGAGGTTGGCCACCACCACGATCTTCCGTCCGACGAGATCCGCCGGCCGGTAGTGCTGGGCGATCCCCGCCGCGAGCGTGCGGACCTCGTCCCCGATCTTGATGCGCAGCTCCAGCAGCTTGTCCGCGCCCGCGACCGCTTTGGCCTCGAGGATCTCGGCGATGCGAAGCTCGACCTTCTTGAACTCGTCGATCGAGATCTGGCTCACCACGTTCCCCCTTGTCGTGACGTCTCCGTCTCCCGCCGCCTTGGACTTCGCGGCGGGCGCGGAGCGGGCCGCCGTCTGCCCTTTCGCCGCGGGCTTGGTTTCGATCCTCGGAAAGATCGGCTGTCCCGTCCGGACGCGCGCGCCGGCCTGGAGGCCGCCCCACTGCGCGGCCTCCGCGAGTCGCTTCTTCGCGGGTGAGCCGTCGAGGCCGAGCTGCTCCCAGGCGCGCTGCGTCGCGGACGGCAGCCACGGTGACAGCAGGACCGTCGCGATGCGCGCGGCCTCGAGCGTGTTGTAGAGAATCGTCCCGGCCCGCCCGGCATGGTCTGCGCCGATCTCGCGCCAGGGCGCCTCGCGGTCGAGGTACGCGTTCGCCGCGCCGAGGATCTCCCAGATTGTCTCGAGCGCCGCCCGGAAGTCGAGCCGGTCGATGAGCCCGTCGAGACGCCCGGCGACCGCCGCGGCCGTTTCGCGAAGGATCGCGTCGCCCCCGGCCTCGGGACCGCGCGCCGGGACGCGGCCGTCGAAGTGGCGCTCCACGAGCGGCAGCGTGCGGTTGAGCAGATTGCCGTAGTCGTTCGCGAGGTCCGCGTTGAAGCGGTGGATCAGCGCCGGCTTGCTGAAGTCGCCGTCCGCCCCGAACGGAATCTCCCGCAGCAGGAAGTACCGGATCGTGTCGATGGCCACGTCCAGCTCGGCCCCCGATTCGGCGGCGATTTCCTGCGCGAGCGCGTACGGGTCGAGGACGGTGCCGAGGGACTTGCTGAACTTCTGGCCTCCGAACGTGAGCCACCCGTGCGCGAACGTTTGTTTCGCGACGGGGATGCCGGCGGCGTGGAGGATGATCGGCCAGATCACCGCGTGGAACCGCACGATCTCCTTGCCGACGAGGTGGACGTCCGCGGGCCAATAGCGCGCGAAGCGCTCCGGATTATCGAGGTAGCCGGCCGCGGTGATGTAGTTCGTGAGGGCGTCGATCCAAACGTAGATCACGTGCTTCGGATCGAACGGCACCGGGATGCCCCACGTGAACGTGGTGCGGCTGACCGCGATGTCCTTGAGGCCCGAGCGGAGCAGCGACAGGACCTCGCTGCGCGGTCCCTCGGGCTGGAGCGCGTGCGGGTGCGCCTCGATGTACTCGAGCAGCCAGTCGCGGTACTTCGAGAGCCGGAACAGGTACGATTCCTCGGACGTCCACTCGACGGGCCGGTTGGTGTGGATGGGACAGGTCTTGCCCGGCCCCAGTTCGGTCTCCGCGTAGTAGCTCTCGCACGGCGCGCAGTACCAGCCCTCGTAGGTGCCCTTGTAGATGTCGCCGCTCTCGAAGAGCCGGGTGAAGATCGTCTGCACGACCTTGGCGTGGCGCGGCTCGGTCGTGCGGATGAAGTCGTCGTTGGAGATGTGGAGGCGGCGCCACAGCGTCTGGAACTCGCCGGCGATCCGGTCGCACCACTCCTGCGGCGACACGTGGTTGCGCTCGGCGACGCGCGCGATGTTGACGCCGTGCTCGTCCGTTCCCGTGAGAAAGAACACGTCGTACCCGGCGAGCCGCTTAAACCGGGCCGCCACGTCCGCCGCGATCGTCGTGTAGGCGTGCCCGATGTGAGGCTCGCCGTTCACGTAGTAAATGGGCGTCGTAATATAGTAGGCCGCCATGATGTCCTCCAAAACAAAATGCCTCTCGTCTCAGGGACGAGAGGCGGACGCCTCCGTGGTACCACCCACGTTTGCCCGCATGCCGCGGGCCTCGGCCGTTCCTCGGCGCGGACCGCGAACTCGTCGGTCCGTCCTTTAGAACGCCGCCCTGTCACGCGGGCGTCGCGTCCGCGCCTACTGGGCCGGGACCGGATCCCTATCTCGGAAATCCGCCCGGCGGTTCGGCCGGCAGCTCCGGAGCCATGTTCGGTCCGCCGCTCCCGCCGGCTTGCACCTGATCCGGCTCGCTCAGCCCGTGCGATTGTCGCGCGGACTTCGGGTCGGCGGGCGGACGTACTCCCGCTCCGTCATCGCTTTCCGTCTACTGTACGGGGACCGGCCGCGACTTGTCAATGACCGCCGCCGCGGCCGGGGTCCCCTGCGTCCGCGGCGGGCCAACCCGCCATTGCGACGTAGGCGGCAAGATGCGCCGTGCGGAGGAGCCGTGCCGTGCCATCGGTGAACCTGGAAGGCATGGCTCCGCGATACGACCTCCTGCTCGCCGGCGGCACCGTGCTCGACCCCGCGAGCGGTATGCGGGCCGCCGCGAACGTGGCCTTCTCCGGCGGGAACGTCGCGGCGGTGGATCCCGGCCTGCGGCCGGCGGACGCCGCCGAAACCGTCGACTGCTCGGGCCTCTTCGTCGCCCCCGGGATGATCGATCTCCACGTCCACGTCTTCTACGGCGTGAGCCACTACGGCATCGAACCCGACCCCAACTGCGTCGCGAAGGGCGTGACGACGGCGGTGGACGCGGGCTCGGCGGGGGCCGACACGTTCCCGGGGTTCCGCAAGTACGTGATCGACGTCGCGGCGACGCGCCTGTTCGCGCGGCTCAACATCTCCTCGATGGGCATGCTGAGCGCGGCGGTGGGCGAGCTCGACGACCTCCGGTACGCCAGCGTGCCCAAGGCGGTCGCGACGATCGAGCAGCACCGCGACGTGATCCTCGGCGTCAAGGTGCGCCTCACGCGGAATCAGATCGTGAGCCGGGACGCGGGGATGAAACCGCTCTACCTGGCGCGTGAAGCCGCGGACGCGGTGCGCCTGCCGATTATGGTGCATCCGCAAGAAGCGTGGTGCGAGTCGCTCGACGACATCCTGGCCGTGATGCGGGGCGGCGACATGCTGACCCACTGCTTCCACGGACAGTCGCACGGCATCTTGGACGGCGACGGCAAGGTCCGCCGTTCGGTGCACGCGGCGATGGAGCGCGGCGTGATCTTCGACGTCGGGCACGGCCGCGGCAGCTTTTCGTGGCAGGTGGCGGAGCGCGCGCTGCGCCAGGGCGTGCAGCCGCAGACGATCTCGAGCGACCTGCACGCCTACAATGTGAACGGCCCGGCGTTCGACCTCGCCACGACGGTCAGCAAGTTCCTGCACCTCGGCATGTTGCTCGAGGACGCGCTGCGGAAGGTGACGGCCACGCCGGCACAGACCCTCGGCATGGCCGACCGCATCGGCACGCTGCGGGTGGGCGCGTGGGGGGACGCGGTCGCTTTTGAGTTGCGCGAGGGCGAGTTCCGGTTCGAAGACTCGCACGGCGAGGTGCGGACCGGCCGGCAGCGCCTCGTTCCGAAGACCGTCGTGCGCGGCGGGCGGGTCTACCGTGAGACGGCGGCTCCGCAGCCGGCACATCCCCACCATCACCACGCCGAGTAGTTCGGCGCGGCCGTCCAGGCTGTGCGCGGTTAACGGCCGACCGTGTGCGGGTCGAGAATCTCGCGCATCCGCTCGCCGAGCAGGTTGACCGCCAGCACGAGGACGAGCAGCGCGAGCCCCGGGATCGTACTCACCCACCAGGCGATGAAGAGCACGCCGCGGCCGTCGTTGATCATCGAGCCCCACGCCGGGATGCTCGGCGGGATGCCGACGCCGAGAAACGACAGCGACGTCTCCAGCACCATGAAGTAGCCGAGCCGGAGGAGCGCCACGACCGTTACCGTGTTCACGATGTTCGGCAGGATCTCGCTGACGAGGATCCACGAGTTCGGGTAGCCCATCGCCCGCGCGGCCTCCACGTACTCGCGGTTCGACTGGGCGAGGGTCTCGCCGCGGGCGAGCCGGTAGAACTCAATCCAGCCCTTGAGCGCGAGCGCCCAGATCAGGTTCCAGAAGCCCGGACCCAGAAACGCCATCATCGCGATGGCAAAGATGAGATACGGAAACGCCTGCAGCAGCTCGACGATCCGGGCGCCCACCGCGTCGAAGGCGCCGCGGAAGTAGGCGCCGGTCATGCCGAGCGCCGTCCCGATCACCGCGGAGAGCCCGACCGTCAGCGCGCCGACAAGCAGGCTCACCCGCGCGCCGTAGATTGTCCGCGAGAAGACGTCGCGGCCGAGCGCGTCCGTGCCGAACCAGTGGGCCGCCGACGGCGGCGCGAGCCGCGCCGCGAGGTCCGTGGACAAGGGACTGTACGGGGCGATCGCCGGGGCGAGGAGCGCTCCGAGAATGTAGACCAGCACCACCACCGCCGCGACCGCGCCGACCGGCTCCGCGGCGAGCCCCTTCGCGAGGCGCCCGAACGACGAGAGGGCGCGGACCCCGTGGCGCCGGATCGGGTAGAGGATCGGCAGCACGCCGGCGCGCAGCGGCTGGGTTCCCATCACGTCACGTCCATCCGCGGGTCGAGCACGGTGTAGGCCACGTCGACGGCCAGGTTCGCGGCGACGTAGGTGAGGGCGTAGAGCATCACGGCCGCCTGCACCATGAGGTAGTCGCGGGCGAAGATCGAGTTGACGACGAGGCGTCCGAGGCCGGGCCAGGCGAACACCGTCTCGACGATCATGTTGCCGCCGAGGAGTTCGCCGATCTGCAGCCCCGCGACCGTGATCGCGGGAATGAGCGCGTTGCGCAGCGCGTGCTTGATGACCACCGCGGTCTCGGGAAGCCCTTTCGCGCGCGCCGTCGTCACGTATTGGCGGTGCAGCACGTCGATCATGGACGACCGCACGGTCCGCGCGAGCACCGCGGCAAACACCACGCCCAGTGTGAGCGCCGGGAGCAGCAGGTGGCGCAGCACGCTCACGACCGCGGCGCCGTTGCCGGCGAGCAGGCTGTCGATCAGGAGGAGGCCCGTGACGGGCGGCACCCCGATCGTCGGGTCGATCTGCCCGGACGTCGGCAGAAGCCGCGCGTTCACGGCGAAGAAGAGAATCAGGAGCAGCCCGAACCAGAACGCCGGCATGCTCGCCCCGAGCAGCGAGGTCGAGAGCACCGCGCGGTCGATCCACGAGCGCGGCCGCAGCGCGCTCGCGAGGCCCATCGGCACCGCGATCAGGACGGCGATGACGATCGTGGCGGCCGTGAGTTCGATCGTGGCCGGGAGGGCCTCGGCGATCAGCGCCGCCACCGGGCGCTGCTGGACGATCGACGTGCCGAGGTCTCCGTGCGCGAGCTGGGCGAAGAAGAGCGCCAGCTGCACGTGCAGCGGCTGATCGAGGTGGAGCTCGTGCTGCACGGCCCGGATCGTCGCGGCGCTCGTGTTGGTCTCGCCGAGCATGATCTGGACCGGGTCGCCGGGCAGGAGGTGCAGCGAAAAGAACGCCAGGACGGCGACGCCCAGCGCCACCGGCACGGCCAGCAGCACCCGATGGACGATCTTCAGCCAGCGCATCTCGGCCCCGCCGCCCGCCGACTCTGCGGCGGGCCACCATGTAATTAAAGCCCCGGCGCGCGGGTCTTAGTACCCCGCCTGCTTCAGGAGTTCCCGCGCCTTCGCCGGGTCGTACGGATAGGGCTTGAGCGACGCGTCGTACCCGAATCCGCTCGGCAGGAACGCCGTGGCCAGGCGCGTTCCGTACCCGTGGTAGATGTCGCGGAGGATGGGATCCCAGTTGATCGCGTAGTTCACCGCCTGCCGCACGCGCGGATCGGTGAACGGCTCCGCCTTGACGTTGAACTCGATCTCGTAGGACCGCGTGCCCTCGGCGGTCTTCACCTGCACGTTCGGGCTCGCCTTCAGGCGGTCCACGAGATCCGGCGGGACCTCCTGGATGACCTGCACTTCGCCCGAGAGGAGCGCCGCGATGCGGCTGGACGGCTCCGGCATCATGCGGAAGATGACCTGGCGTAGTTTGGCCGGGCCGGCCCAGTAACCGTCGTAGCGCTCGAGTACGATCTCGGAGTTGAGGGCGCCCCGTACGAACCGGAACGCGCCCGCGCCGATCGGCTTCGCGATGAACCCCGCCTCGCCGACCTGCTGCACGTACTTTTGCGGCACGATTTGGAAGTGGACGAGCGACTGCAGCACGAGCAGCTCCGGGAAGGAGGCGCTGTAGACGAACCGCACGTGCGACTCATCGAGCTTCTGGACGCGGAGGATCGGCCCGAGGAGATCCTTGCGCGTGCTCGAGACGCCGCTGATGGCGCCGGGGGTCAGCACCCGCTGAAAGGTAAAGACGACGTCGTCCGCGGTCACCGGATCGCCGTTTTGGAATTTGACGCCGGGGCGCAGCGTGAAGTCGTAGACGGCCGGCCCGACCTTGCGCCACGACGTGGCGAGCTGCCGGACGACCTTGCCGTCCGGCGCGGCCCCGACCAGACCGTCGAAGATATTGCGCAGCACGGCTTCGCGATCATTCGGGGGCGTGCCGGGATCGAGCGGCGCGATCGAGTCGTTGCGCATCCCCACGATGATCGTGTCGCCGCCCCGCACGCTCGCCGGGTACATCGTCTCGCTGTTGTCCGGCGCCGGCGCCCAGCCGGATACCGCGGACGACTGCGCCTCGACGTTCTGCAGCACGTAGCCGAACGCCCACGGCGCGTCGCTGTAGATCTTCCGCTGCGCGTCGTAGTAGGCCGTCTTGCGCTGCGCCTCGTTCGGCGTGCTGGAGGCCACGGCCATGTCGTGGTCCACCGCGGGGTTCGAGTAGAACGAGAAATTGCCGCGCGCGTTGGTTACGAACTTCGGCACGGCGAGGTCGTACGGATCGAAATACGCGCTGCCCCAGTCGGTCGTGTACGCCGCCCGCTGTCCGGCCCGCACCTGCGCGATCAGCACGGACAGCTGCCAGACCCGCACCTGCGCGTTGATGCCTGCGCGGCCCAGTTGCGCGACGATCGCCTGGGCCTCGGTCGCGCGGTTCGCCGTCGTATCGAGGACGAACGACAGCGCCTTGGCCGCGTCGCCGCGCGTGCCGCCGAGCAGCGCCACGCAGAGCGCCGCGGCGATCAGAATGACATGCATCCGCTTCTCCATATCACGCACCCCCGCTATTCAGTCGAGTGGGACCTCGAGGTCGAGCAGCGGCGCGTACTGCTGCGCGCCGAAGATGTCCGGATCGCCCGGGCTGCCGCTCGGCCGGCTGCGGTACACCGTGAACTTGATCGCGCACCCGGGGTCGAACGCGACGAAGTCCGAAATGCGCGTCTCCGGAATCCCGTACAGTCGCGCCACGGACGCCTTCGTGATCGCGCCGCTCCGCAGCGTGCGCTCGTAGGTGGCGCGGTCGGCGAAGATGATGTCGAAGGTGATCTTGTCGACGCCCGCGTTCTTACTGCGGACGACCTTGGCGAGGCTCGAGAGCTTGGCGGTGGCCGCGGGCGCCATCACCGCGCCGCCTGTCCGGCACCGGCCGGCTTTAATTTCATAGCGGCCGGCGAGTCCGCCGCCAGGCGGTCCGCCGGCAGCCGCGCGCCGATCTCGGTCATGTGCAGCGGGAACAGCTCGAGCGGGTCGTTCACGCGCAGCGTGTGGTTCACGGTCCAGCGGTAGGCGGCGCTGGCGTGGAGCACCTCGTCGAGCGGGAACGCCACGCCGCCGGCGGTGCCCTTCACCTCCGGCAGCCGCGCGTAGAAGAGCTGGCGCGTGCCGATCATGCACACCTCCTCGGCCATCTCCCTGGTCGGCGCGATGCCGTAGCAGACGATGCCCAGCTCGTGGGCGGGCGTCTTTACGGGCTCGAGGTCGCCCATCACGCCGTTCAGGCCGAACACCTGGTAGTGCAGCTCGTAGCCGCTCGTGCCGAACTTCTCCTCGACCGCGCGGCGCGCCCAGCCGATGACGCGGTCGATGTTGGCGATGGTGTAGGGATCGCGGATCCCCGCGAGCCCGACGTAGCGCTCGCCGACCCTGCCGGCGCCCTCCAGCTTCACCCGGGGCTCCGCCGCCGGGTTCCACACGGGCCCGGTGATCCGCGTCGTCTTCGCGTCGTACTGCTCATACTTACAGAAGTGCATGTCGAGCTCGCCCCCGAGCGCGTACTCGTAGAACGGGTTGGAGCGCTCGTACATCGCGTGCCCGGCGACCGACGCGATCGTGCAGCGCTGGTCGGGGTGCATCGCCGTCACCTTCACGTCGTCCATCGAGATCTCGCCGATCACGCTTTCCTTGGCCCCGTACGGCTCCGCGCAGAAGGAGGCGCACTCGAGCACCTTGCCGAGGTAGTAGGACAGCGCCTCCGGGAAGCCGGCGCGGATCGCCGGCCCGGCGCAGATCGCGAGGTCGCTCGAGCGGCCGCCGATGATGACGTCCGCGCCCATGTCGAGCAGTTTAGTGTACGGATGAATGCCCGCCATCGCCACGATCCGGTTCGTCGCGTCGAGGTCCGCGGGCGTGAGATCGGACCGGCCGTTGAGCCCGGCGACGGTCTCGCCCGCCTCCATCCGCCTGCGGATCAGGTCCTTCGAGACTTCGGAGTAGAAGTAGCCGAGCCGGAACGGCGCGAGGTGATGACGGGCGGCGATCTCCCGGATCATCTCGACGTACATGTCCACCCGGCTGTTCGACCCGGTGTCCCCGGCGGAGCCGATCAGCATCGGCACGCCGATCTTGCGGGACGCAAGCAGGATGTGCTCGAGGTCGTGGCGCTGCCATTCCTTTGGGCTCGTGCAGGTGTCGGCGCCGAGCGGGCCCGGACCGATGTCGTCGCTGCCCGAGTCCGAGACGATGAAGTCCGGGTGCGCGGCGACGCCGAGCTCGAAGCTCGCGGGCTTCAGCGGGGCGAAGCCGAGATGCCCGTTCGGAGCCAGAAACCGTAGGGTCTTGCCGCTCATGCTCTGCCTCCCGTCACGCCATGATGTGGGCCAGGCGTTCGATATTGAACTTGTACCGGTCGCCGCGGTAGACGGCCCGGCGGTATTCAACCGGCCCGCCGCCGAGCGCCGAGATCAGCGACGTCACGCTGAACACCGCCGCGGGCCGCTCGAGCGCGAGGAGCGCCGCTTCGTCCGCGGTGGCGAGCCGCACCTCAAACGTCTGCTCCGCCCGCAGCTCGTGCAGACCGGCGCGCTCGGCGTGCAGTTCCGAGACCATGCGCGGCGGGGCGCCGGACGACGCGATGCGGCAGAACATGTCCACCGTCTCAGACAGTGTGATCGCCGACACGTAGCTTTGATAGATCGCCAGCGGCTCATCGTCGCCGAGCCCGAGATAGACGAGATGCAGCAGCGTCGTCTCCGGCGGCACGCCGAGCAGCCGGCTCAGCACCACGTCGCACGGCTCCTGCGTCCGGCTGACCACGCGCAGGCCGGGCGTCATCCCCTGCGCCGCCAGCGCCTCGCGAAACGCGGTGACGCGTCCGAGCGGCTGCGTGATCGGCCCGTGCGCCGCGACGAACGTGCCGCGGCCCTGGATCTTCTTGAGCAGGCCGGCGCGGGACAACTGCTCGAGCGCCTGCCGGACCGTCGAGCGGCTGACTCCGAACTGCTCCGAGAGATCGCGCTCCGACGGCAGCTGGCTCCCGTTGCCCCAATCGCCTTTCCGGATGCGGGCGTTGATCGACCCGAGGAGCTGCCGATAGAGCGGTCCCCGGCCCCGGGCGTGGGCCGCGAGGACCGGTCTCCGCGCGCGTTTTGCGACGTTCGGACGCTGCGTCACGATCCTCCCGAGCAGTGGTTCATACCTGTCATTTGTGGTACGTACCAGTGCTCGACCGGGTTCGCGGACGGGTGCGCGTCCTCCTCCGTCACGGCGCGCTTCCTTGGCGCACTTTTTCATGAACGAGATGCCGTCATAGATCCATTGATGTCTGTAAACCGATACAATTGTGCAACATTACTGTGTTACTGATAACTGATAGTACTACAACGAGACATTGGCGCGCTTGATCAGGTCCCGCCCTCCCGATACCAGGAATCTGGCCTCAACAGTGCCAGAAACCGCGCTCGGAATGGGCCAAGTACCGTACAATTGTATGGTGATCGGTGCCAGAATGTCCGCTGCCAGGAGCTCCCGCCTCAATGTCTCGTTGTAGTAATAGTCGTTGATTTGAAACCCATTCTTTCGTCGGCGCGGGGCTTCGCGGGAGCGTCTTCCATGGCGAAACAGGCGAAACACGAGACGGGCACATCTGAGCAGGGGCTGCCGGCCGCCCTGCAGTTCCTCAACAATCCCCTGCCGATGTGGGTGTACGACCTCCAAACTCTGCGGATTCTCGCCGTCAACACGGCGGCCACGGCCCTCTACGGCTATTCCCGCGACGAGATCGCGGGCAAGCGGATCACGGACCTGTGGGCGTCGCCGGCCGCCTCGGGCGAGGCCGTGCCCGTGGGCGCGTCCGACGCCGCGCCGCCCGTGTCGGTGACCCGGCGGCACCGCCGGAAAGACGGGACGCTCATCGACGTGCACGTGCTCGCCCAGCCGATGGAATTTCGCGACCGCGCCGCGGTGCTCGCCGTCGCGCAAGACGTCACGGTGCTGAAGGAGGCGGCCGCGGAGGCGGCGGGACGGCGCCTCGACACGGTCGGGACGTTCATCGCGCTGAGCAAGGAGTTCCAGGCGGCGCGGACCGTGGAGGCGGCCTACACGGCGCTGACCGCGCACGCGATGATCCTGGCGAACGCGACCCACGCCTCGATCGCGCTTCTCTCGGTGGACGGACAAACCGTCACGATCGCGCACACGGCCGGAGCCCCGCTGGCCTGGCCGGATCCGGCCGTGCCGGAGGTCAAAGGCCGGCTCGGCTGGGTGATCCAGACCGGGCGGGCGTTCGCGGGCACGCTGCTCAGCACCGAGCGCCAGGCCTCGTCCGCCGACGACGCGGTGTACGAGGGGCTCCGCCCGCTGGCGATCGTCCCGCTCGGAGCGGGCGACCGCGCGATCGGCGCCCTGATCGTGGCGCGGGGAGGCGGCATGGACAGCGCGCCGTTCGCCGCCCCGGAGGTGCACCTGCTGGAAGGCGTCGCGGAGATCGCGGCCTCGGGGATCCGGCGCATCCGGCTCGTGCGGCGGCTGCAGCAGGCGCACGCGCGGACGGCGGTGGCGCTCGCCCAGGCGATCGAAGCGCACGGAGGCGAGCCTGGCAGCCGCTCGGCCAGGCTGGTCGGTCTCGCGACGGCGACCGCGGGCGCGCTCGGATGCTCCATTCAAGACGTGGAAGACGTGCGGTGGGGCGCGCGCCTCTACGACATCGGGATGATCGCGATCCCGGACGACATCGCGCGCAAACCGGAACGGCTCTCCGAGCAGGAGTGGGCCGTGGTCAAGCAGCACCCCGTCATCGCCGACGAGGTGCTTCGGTCGGTCGATCAGCTGCATCGCGCCGCCGCGCTGGTCCGCCATCATCAGGAGCGCTGGGACGGATTCGGCTATCCGGACGGTCTGCGCGGCGACCAGATCCCGATCGGCGCGCGGATTCTGGCCGTGCTGGAAGCCTACGCGGCCATGACCGCCCCCCGGCCCTACCGGCCCGCGCTCGCGCACGACGCGGTTATCGCGGAGCTCCGCCGGAGCGCGGGTACCCAGTTCGACCTCGCCGCCGTGGAGGCATTTTGCGCCGTCGCGACCGAGACGAACGCCGACCTGGGCCGCGACCCGCGTGACAAGTCGCAGGCCGTCCAGAGCTTGCCCTTCGACGAGGCATTGCTGACCGCGTTGCAGGGATTGCCCGAGGGCGCGCGTCAACTCGTACACCGGCTCAACGTCGAGGACGTCGAGCTCGAAGTGGAAGCGCACCTGGCGCAGGTGGGCCGGTGGGCCGTCGAACTGGCCGCGGCCGCCGGCGTGCCCGTCGAGCGGCGGCATCTGCTGGCCCAGGCGGCCTTCGTGCACGACGTCGGCAAGCTCGCGCTCTCCCGGAGCCTGCTGCAGAAGCCCGGCCCGCTCTCGGCCGACGAGCGGGCCCTCGTGGCGCAGCACGTCAACAAGGGGGTCGCGCTGCTGCGCGCCCTCGAAGTCGAGGACGCCGTGGTCGATATCGTCGCCGCGCATCACGAGCGGTGGGACGGCGCCGGCTATCCGAACGGCCTCGCCGGGGAAGAGATCCCGCGCGAGGCGCGGATCCTCGCGATCGCCGACAGCTTCGATGCGATGACGAGCGAGCGCGTCTATCATGCCGCCCGGACGCGAGACGAGGCCGCGGCCGAGTTGTGGCGGCAGGCCGGCCGGCAGTTCGAGGCGCGGCTCGTCGAAATGTTTTTGGTACTGCTGCGGAAGGCCCAATAGCCCTCGCCCGGGCGGGCGGGGCCGGGG
>Ga0207416_1000713_pt1 | contig 52325 bp, 47 predicted proteins | sample PaiPotPPM11metaG_FD_184107 | JGI IMG/M metagenome (GOLD analysis project Ga0207416, IMG submission 184107) | Iron sulfur acid spring bacterial and archeal communities from Banff, Canada, to study Microbial Dark Matter (Phase II) - Paint Pots PPM... ... | reverse complement strand
GCCGCCTTCAGCGCCGCCTCGTCGTCCCCCTCGCGCCACGCGACCACGAACGGCCGCCCCCGTCCTGCCATCGCACTCCCCTCCCGATCCGCCCCAATTATACGGCAAGATCAGGAGGGATCGGTATAACAGGAGATGCGATGCACCGACAGAAGGGGGTGCGCCGCTAGGGACACTCGTCCGTTGTGGGCGTTCGCTCCGCGGCACGCTTCCATCGCGAGCTTAGCAAGGGTGAAAGTTGACGATGCGCTGCCCCGTTGCCGGCGTGGTCGCCCTATCCCTTACGCTCGCGGTCGTCCTCCTAATTGCCCCGCCGGGCCGGGTGGCTGCGCAAGGCGCGACGTGGACTCCGCTTGGGCTGCAACGAGCCAACTTGTTCGCGTTGATCGCCGACCCGGCCAGCCCCGGTATGTTGTACGCGGGTGGAGCTTACAGGGAGGGCGCGCCCACCTCTACGCTCTACAGCAATTTCTTTCGCAGCAGCGACAGCGGAAATACCTGGCAGCGGGCCATCCTTGATCAGGATGTCGGTGCCGTTTTGGCGCTGGCGGTCGCCCCGCCCGCCCAGCCAACGCTGCTCTACGCCACCGGCCCGTTTGGGGTGAGTGTTAGCCGGGACAGAGGGACAACCTGGCTTACGGCTACGGAACTTAATTCGGGACACCAAATGCTCGTCGACCCAGAAGTCGCCTCGTCGCTGTACCTTGCCGCGCCCGACGCCGTTTACATGTCTCCGGACGCTGCCACCACCTGGCGGCGTCTGACCGTCGCTCCCAAGCCGTGCGACTTCCGGACGCTGGCGTTCGCCAGCGCCACGCCGCGGGCGCTCTATGCTGGCGGCGGCTGCGGCGTCTTCGAGAGCCAGGATAGGGGCACGACCTGGCAGCAACTGGCTGCCGCGCCGACCAATGTGGTTACTCTAACGGCCGATCCCGCTGATCCCATGCGCATCTATGCAGGCAGCGTCGATCCACCCCCGATTGGGGGGCTCTGGCAGAGCGGCGACGGTGGACGATCCTGGGAGCGGCTGGAAGCGGGGAAGCGAGTGGATGTCGTGCTCATCGACCCGCGCGATCCACGGACCATATTCGTCGCGGGGTCCGGGCCGACCGACGTGCTCTGGAGCCGCGATCGGGGCGCTACCTGGTCGCCGCTGGGCGACCGTGCGCCCTCGCACGGCATCGTCGCCCTGGTGGTCATGGGCGATCGCCTGGTGGCCGCCGGCTACGGGGGCGTCTGGCAGATGGCAATCCCGGCGGCTGCGGGTAGTATGCCCATGCTGCCGGGGACGGGCGCCGGTGGCTGTCACGACCTACAGTGTCCCGGATTCCCCGCCCAGCGAGCCGGAGGTGAAGGGGACTGCTCCGGGCGCTATGACCGCTGATCGTGGGAGCAAAAGCTGGGTCCCATGTCGAGAGAGCACGGGGATAGGGCGATGCGTGTCGGCGCGGGCCGCTGGGCTCCGCTCCTCCTGCTTGTTACGCTGTGGGCCCTCGCGGCGCTACCCGTTCGCGCGGCAGGTGTGTCCGGGGGCGACTGGCAGACGTCGCTTGCCGGTCAGGTCGTGCTCGCGGTGGCGGCCGCGCCGTCAGACCGACGCATCATCTACGGCGCCGGTCCCGACGGCCTGTTCAAGAGCGCGGATGGCGGGCGCTCTTGGATGCAGACCGGCGCGACGCCGCTCGGACCCGGCCTAATCGTCGACCCTCAGGACGCCTTGACGCTCTACGCCACCGCCGACACGCGGCCCACCGCGGGCTTGGGGCCGAGCGAGGCGGACAACGCGATCCTGAAGAGCACTTCGGGCGGAGTTGCCTGGCAGGTGGTGTATACCGTGCAGTCGGGGAAGCTCGAGGGGCTCGTGGCCGACCCCAACCGCCGTGGCGCGGTCTACGCCACCCTGGGTCCCGCGACGCCCGACTTTATCATGCGCAGCTTGGATGGCGGCGCCTCGTGGACAGCTGTCACCGATCCCATGCTGGCCACCGGCAGCCTGAGTGTGCGCGCCGCCGTCAGCCCGGCCGCGTTGCCCGGCGCGCCCGGCCTCCTCTACGTCGGGTTCTCGGCCTACCACTCCACTTGCATCCTGAGGACGGCGAACGCCACCGCCGATCCCCGGCCGAGCTGGGCCTGCCTGTCGTCGTGGGCCCACGATCAGGGTGAACCCGACCCGTTGGAATACTCCGCAGCTAGGCTGGTCCGCGTCGCCGGCACGGCCGGGACCCACCTGGTCTACGCCTTCTGGGCGGGCGCCGATGGCAGTACGTTCACCCGTAGCGTGGATGACGGGCCATTGGTGGACCTGACACGATCCTTGCCCTACCTCGATCGGCCGGGATTCGTTCCGGCGTTTACGCCGATGGCGCTCGACCCCGCCGTGCCCGACCGGGTGTATGCAGCCGTCGATCGCGTGCGCGAGCCTCCCTTTGCGACCACCCCGGCGACCATCGAGCATAGGGTCTTCCTCAGCGCCGACCGCGGCCAAAGCTGGACCCAGCTCGGCCGGCTCCCCGTCGCGGTCCACGACCTGGCGCTCGGCGTGCACATCTTGTTCGCGGCCACCGATCAGGGGATCTACCAGTACTCGCTCTCCTCGGTGCCTAGCCCGAGCGCGTCGGAGCTGCCGGTTGCAGGTGCGGGGGGAACGTCCGGCGGCGCACGGTCCGGAGCCCTCTTGCTGGCCGCGCTGCCGGTTGCCGTGGCCCTCGCGGCCGTCGCTCAACGGGCCGTCATCAGGCGGCGGCTTTGATCGTCCGGGCAGCGCGCGTTCAGGCCGGAAAGGAGGCGTCATCGGTTCGCCAACAGCGCAGCACATCCGCGCGGTGCATGTCCTCAAGTTTCGCACGGCGATCCAGGAGCTCTGGTTCATCAAGCGCCTGGGGCCGCTGCCCAACTGGAGCGTCGGCTGCCCGAACGCCGCTCTGGGCTACCAGGGGGATCCCCTGCAGAACCCCAACATCGCACACTACGCCGCCAAGGCGCAGGGCTTCGCGGCGGCGCTCGCGCCGTCCGGCCTCACCACCTTCTGGGTCTGGAACGAGCCGAACATCCGCGGCATTATCAACCCAGGCGAGAACTCCCCGCAGCAGACATCGGCGCTCGCCCCGGAGGTGTTCGGCGCGATGCTGTACAAGACCGCCCGGGCGCTCAAGTCGGGCGGCGTCACGACCGTCTACACCGGCAGCCTGTCGATGCTCTCCGGCACCGATCCGACCGGGCCGTTCGGCGCGCAGTACCTGGACAAGATGTACGTGTACCTGAACGGCTACGGGGTGACGGCGCCCTATCCCTGGGACGCCTGGAGCCTGAACGTTGAGGGCTACCCGGACGACAACTTCTTGAAGGTCGTGAAGATCGTGCTGGCGCAGAAGCAGGTCCAGTACAGCGACGGGGCCCCCTTCATCATCGGCGAGTGGGGCGTGTCCGATGCGAACTACAATTTCCCCTCCGCCCAGGCCACCTATCAGGCGCTGCGCGCGAATTTCTCCACTATGTATTTCTACATCCATCCCCTCGATCCGGGTATGGGATTCGGGGCGTCCCGTTGGAGTGCCGACACCGGCCAGTTCGTGACGACCACCGCATTGGTGTGGTATGCCGGGTTGCAAGTCCTCTATCAGAATCCGTAGCGCTTCGGAGCGAGCGTCGGCGGGGGAGATCTGGTGACCGCAGCAATCCGCGCGACGGTCGCCGGTTCGGTTCTCGCCTACGGCCTGTTGCTACTGCTGGCTCTGACGGCCTCGGTCTCCGTGGCCGCAAGGGCGAGCACGCCGTCCGCTCCCGTCGCGGCTGTGACGGCGACCCAACTTGTCGCGCTGGCGACCGTACCCGTCGGCGCCGATCCGACCGGCGTCGCGGTGGATGCTGCTGCCCACGCTGTCTATGTGACCAACCAAGGCGACGACACCGTCTCGGTGATCGACGGCACTGCCCTCCGGGTGGTGGCCACCATCAAAGTCGGCCGGAGCCCGGCCGCAGTGGCGGTCGATGCCAAGCTGCGTCGGGTTTTCGTCGCCAACCAGGACGACCGTAGCGTGTCGGTGATCGACGCGACCACGAATCAGGTTGTGGACACCATCGCGACCGGCGCCCGGCCGAGCGACCTCGCCGTGGACCCAGCGACCGATCGGGTCTACGTCGCGGACGGCGACGACGTGCGGTCCGGCAATCCCAGCGGCACCGTGCGGGCTGTCGACGGGAGGACCGGGCGCGTGGTGGCAACGGCAGCGGTGGGCGGGCTCGGCAGTGTCGTCGACGGCCTGGCCGTCGATCCTTCCGCCAACGCCGTCTTCGTCCCATATGCCCTGCGGAGCAACCCGCCGGTGCTTTTGATGCTGGACGGCGCAACCCTGCGCACGTTGGCGGGGAACGCCGTGTCCAATGGAACCTACCGGGGGACGGCCCTGGGGTCGTTCGGGGTGGCCGTCGATCCCGCAACCCACCGCGTGCTCGCGACCAGCCCGATCGGCTTCCCGGTCGTGGTATTCGACGGCGCCAGCGCCGCCAGCTTCAGACAGACGCCCGGTACGATCCGTGTCGGGGCGAGCCCCGTGAGCGTCGCCGTCGACCCTTCCACGCGCACGGTCTATGTAACGGAATCCGGGCAATTCTGGGGTGACGCCCCCAACCGGGACGCCGTCACGGCCGTGGACGAGGCGACGGGTCGGGTGATCGCGACAGTGGGCGTGGGAATCCAACCCTGGGGCGTCGGTGTGGACCCCGGCACCCACCTGGTCTACGTCGCCAACCACCTCGGCCGCAGCGTCACGGTCATCGCGGGCGTGGACCGGCCTTCGGCCGGGACGCCCAGCGCCCGGTAGCGCCGCCCAACCGTCACCGTGGCGTCCGCTGCCCGCCACGCTACTGGTGGCGCAGCGGTATCTGCAGCAGACCCTTATCTGAAGAAGCCGGATGTAGCCTGTCAGCCGGTGTGTGCTGCCGTCAGTCAATAGGACGTCATGCCGTACCAACCGAGGAGAGTAGGCGTCCATAAGCGGCCAACTCTCGATGCGGTGATGAGCATCCGGACATGGGTCCTGATTGTCCTCCGCGAATCGTTGCACTTGGCCTTGTCCTACTGCTTGCGAAGCGACACGATAGCCGGAGCCGCGTTGAACATTATTAGGGTGAGTGGCAGGGCTATCACTGTCAGCGACAGCACCCAGGCGACGGAAAGCCAGATAAAGCTTGCCGACCACCCCACCAGTACGAACTAGACCGCCCGGGCGAGGAAGGAAAACTGCAGTACCTCAGACTGGCTAATCGTCACTACGCCGCCACTGGTAGTCACACTCGTCATTGTGCGGGCAGGTTTGAGCGTGAGAACCTTTGGAATTCGATTAAGCATCGCTGGCAGCTTCGACACTCTCGTGGCGGGACAGTCGACGGTGGTGGAATGCATAGCGCTAAGCCACACTTTCCTATCGGGTGCGCACCTTGCATCACAAGTCAGCACGGTTCTATAGGAGTCCCCAGTTAGCGAGCACGTACATTTTGACGTGTGAGGATCACTAATGGAAAGTCGCGTTGAACAGTCAACCACTGGCACGATGGGGATAGGCCTACCGCATGCGCGAGCTACCTGGGTATGATTAGGGAGCCCCACGTTTGCAGGGCTCCCTTGTGTTGGGCGTCAAGCAGACGCTGCTTTATCGAGGCTGGGCAGAGCGGCTCGGGCACGTTTCAGGTTCTCCAGGATGTCTGCGGCCTTGGCCGTCCAGATGAATGGCTTGGGCTGCTTGTTGTGTTGGGCGAGGTAGTCATCGATCGCCCGGATCAGTTCGGCCTGGAGTCGCTGGTCTTCGGTTGGCACTTTGGCTGGAGCTACGCGCACGTCCACCTCGTAAACACTGGCTGTTTGTTATAACGCTTAACGCCGCCTATTTGTTGCGCCCTACACTAGGAGTGTGCCGGCCGATTCCGTACGAGCTGCCGCGGTCGGCGTGTCCTTGCACACCGCCTGGGTGGCGGTCGTCGCGCTGATTGGCTCGGGCGATGATACGGAGCTGGCCTACCGAGGCCGGCTGGAGCTGGTGACGGACCCGATGCCCGCGCAGGCGTACCATGCGGCCGCTGAAGGCGGGCTGTCCTTGCCCAAGGCGACGGAGCTCATTCGGAGTCGGCTCGATCAGGCCTCGGCCAGCGCGCGGGCCGGATTGCGGCGGCTGGCGCTGAACCTGGAGACGGCGGGCGCCGATCTGGCGGCTGCGCTCCTGCGCCGTATTCGGCCAGCCCAAGCCACTGCCACCGCTGGAGCGGATCCTGACCTCGCACCCGTTGCTGCACGCCGCCGAGGGCTAGAAGTCACGCGAGGCGCTATCCAGGGCGGCCGAGGCGGAGGGCTTGCCAGTCATCCATGTCGCGCCGGAGCGGGCCGCGTCCGAAGCTGTCGTCGCGGCCGTGGCCCGCCTCGGCCGGATTGCCGGCCCACCTGGGCGGCAGATCAGCGGCGCGCCGCTGCTGCTACCTGGGCGGCGCTCAACTGATCAGCTCTGCCTGCGGTCGAGCGCAGCGATTTGGATCAGGTTGCCGCAGGTGTCGTTCAGCATGGCGATGGTCGAGCCGGTCACCTTGGTCAGCGGCATGGTGAACTCCGCGCCTAGCGGTTTCATTCGGTCGTACTCGCGCTGCACGGCATCCACGTAGAACATGGCGGCTGGCTGGCCCTGCTCGAACATCGCCCGTTGGTAGGCCCGAGCGGTCGGATTGTCATTGGGGGCGAGCTGCAGCTCAGTGCCGTCCGGCTCCTCGGCTGAGGCCACGGTGAGCCACCGAAACGGCCCCTGCGTGAAATCCGCCTTCTTCACGAAGCCCAGGACGTCGGTGTAGAAGCGCAGCGCTTTCTCCTGGTCGTCCACGTAGATGCTGGTCACTTTGATCTTCACGGCGATTTCCTCCTGTCACAGTTAGAACGCTTAACGCAGCCTATGTGTGACGCCCTACACTAGTAGGCTGTCATGAAACATTTGCGGATTTGAAGGGGTGGCCGGTAGGCTCCAGGTGGTGGCGGCGAGGGCGGCCGGATGACCTGGGAGGAACGAGATGCGACCACGGCAGCGGGTGCGCTTGAGGGACACGGAGCGCGAGCGGTTGCAGCAGTTGGTGGGCAGCGGGACAGCGGCGGCGCGGACGCTCAGCCACGCGCGGGTGCTGCTCAAGGCGGATGAGTCGCCCGGCGGCCCCGGTTGGTCGGACGAGCGGATCGCCGAGGCGCTGGAGGTGAGTGTGGCGACGGTGGAGCGGGTCCGCGTCCGCGGCGCCACGGCGGGGGTGGAGGCGGCTTTGCACCGGCGGCCCCAGCGCGGCCGGCGGCCGCGCAAGCTGGACGGGGCGCAGGAGGCGTACCTGATCGCCCTCGCCTGCGGCACGCCGCCCGCCGGCCAGCAGCGCTGGACGCTGCGCCTGCTGGCCGAGCGGTTCGTGACCTTGGAGGTCGGGGAGCCGATCTCGTATGAGACGGTGCGCCGCGTGCTCAAAAAAACGAGCTGAAGCCCTGGTTGAAGGAGGAGTGGTGCATCCCGCCGGCGGCCAACGCCGACTTCGTCTACCACATGGAGGACGTGCTGGACGTGTACACCCGCCCCTATGACGCGCGCTTCCCCCAGGTCTGCTTCGATGAGACGAGCGAGCAACTGACCGACCACAGCCGGCCGCCGCTGCCCGCGCGCCCGGCGCAGGGGGAGCGGCCGGGCCTGCCGGCGCGGGGGGACTACGAGTATGTCCGCCACGGCGCCGCCAACTGCTTCCTGTGGTGCGAGCCCCTGGCGGGCCGCTGCCACGTCACGGTCACGGCGCAGCGCACGAAGGAAGATTTCGCCCGTGCCATCCGCGACTTGGTCGATCTCCACTCCCCCGACGCCGAGCGCATCGTGCTGGTGCTGGACAATCTCAACACCCACTCCCCCGCCTCCTTGTACGAGGCCTTCCCGCCCGCCGAGGCCAAGCGCCTGGCCGACCGCCTGGAGCTCCACCACACCCCCAAGCACGGCAGTTGGCTGAACATGGCGGAGATCGAGCTCAGCGTGCTCGGGCGGCAGTGCCTGGACCAACGCCTGCCGAGCATGCTGCACCTGCAACGGGAAGTGGCCGCCTGGGTGGCCCGGCGCAATGCCGCCGCCCGCGTCATCGACTGGCGCTTCACTACCGCCGACGCCCGCATCAAGCTCAAGCATCTCTACCCCCTCACCACCGACCAGGCGCTCTCGCTCGCCGCAAATGTTTCATGACAGACCACTAGCCTTCTGTTCGGCATGGCGGATGGGCAGTGGTTGCCCTACCCCCATACACTGGCAGGTCCCCGTTCAAGACGGACCGTACGAGGACACTCTACGAGGTCGTGGCAAGAAATGCCAGGCGGAATGGCCTGGGGTGGCTGAATCAAATTGTCTCTACGGGTACAACGGGCATCTAAGAGGCCCCCATCCGGCCATGCCGTGACGTTGGCAGCGGCGAGCGCGCTGCTGGCAATGGCGAAGGACGCTCGACACGTCATCGCCCATAATCGCTACACGACCAACGAAGAGTTCTCGGATGCCCAAGCCAAGCTGCCGCGACTGCTCACACTGCTCCGGTTCGATGTCCGCAAAGCGCTGGAGCGCGGTCAAGCGGCAAGGTCGCTGATTGTCGCGGCGACCTTACGACAGTTGGATCGCACCGGCAGCGGATAGGCGGAGGGCAGCCCGGTCCTCTGTGGCCGAACAGCGCGACTCAACAAGTGGTCGGGGTGCGCGGATTTGAACCGCGGACTTCCTGGTCCCAAACCAGGCGCTCTGCCAAGCTGAGCTACACCCCGCGAAATGCGCGTTGGTAGTATACCGCGAACGAGGTGTAGGGTACGGCCTCACCTTTGGGGAGCCTCGAAGAGGCTTTGTCCTGTTAGCCGGACGATGTATCGTCCGGTACATCCTGCCCGCTCTGCACCTGCTGCAGGTCCGCTTCGAAGCTGCTGATGTCGGCCTGGAGGCGCTGCATCAGGGCCTGCACACTGGTCCGTCCGGCCTCGTCGACACTGTAGAGGTCCCAGCAGAGTGCGAGGGCCGTCCGCAGTGTCGTGATGATCTGGCGCAGCTCCCGTTCCTCGGGGGCCAGCAGCTCGAAGGTCGCGGAGGCAACCGCTCCGAGCTGCAGCGCCAGGTCGGCCGGGCCGGGGGCAGCGGCCGAAGGCCCGCCTACCGCCAGCACGGCGTTGAGCCGCTCCTGCAAGCCGATCAGGCGCTCGCGCATTGCCGGCAAGACGGCGGCCCAGTCGGTCTGGGATAGGCGGAAGTACGCTTGCTGGCCGGCGTCCTCCTGGCCAGCCCGACTGCTCACGGCGCTCGCCCAGCCCTTCCTGCCGGTTGCAAACCCGCCGGGCCAACCGCGGGGGCGCGGCGCTCAATCGAGGCGGGCAGCCGGCGGAGTAGCGCGTGTAGCGCACGGTACACGTGGTCGTGCCGGTTGGTGTCACGGAGGAACACGTCAAGGCCCATGCGAACCAGCAACAGCTCACGCTGCGTGATGGATACCGTTACCTCCTGTTCCAAGTCCTCAGGGTCATACGCGGCGAAAAATTCCTCGCGCTCTCGGGCCATTGTCGAACCTCTCTGCCCTAATCGGCTCCATGTACCGTCCAATGCATCACTTCATGCTACTACTTTCTCGCGCTTTCGGTACTATTCGTGTGCCCGATGCCACCATGCGGCTGCTCGTGCTGCCCAATTGGCGCCGGTTCGCCGGTCGACGGCGGCCGTCTACTCCTGGACGGTGAGCGTGTGGAGCACGACGACCTCCCCAGCCCGCTGCCCTTGCCTGTCGGTCACCGGCAAGCGGCGCAGCGTCGTGGGGTCGTACCAACCGAGCTCGACATGGTAGCGTCCGGGCGCAAGGCTCGTGGGGATCGCCAGGAACTGGTTGGTCTCCACGGGTAGCCCAATGGCCCAGCGTTCCGGAAATACGTCTACGTCCGCGCCGCTGTAGACCTTGTAGCGGTCGTCGATGACGTGCGCGAACAGCTTCCAGTCGCCCGGCAAGGTGGCGAGGCGCATCCAGGTCGCACTGACGCGGACGAACTGGCCGGGGCGCGCAACCGTGCGGTCCAGCGCGTAGCCGCTGAGACGCACTGCTGCGCCGTACCGCGATCCGACTTCCGCGGCGACCGGCTGATTCGGCGGCGGGCCGTGCCGAGCAAACACGGTCAAGGGGCTGCCCCACCAACGCGTGTCACGAAAGCCGGTGACCGGCTGGTAGGTCGCCTGGAACCAGGGATCATCTTGTAAATCGTAGGAATACAGGGGATCGGTATTGCTCAGCACAAGATAGTCCGGCTCGTAGTGGGCGATGGACCAGAAGATGTCGCCCCGCGCCAGCGCCTGCGTCGTGCCCGGACGGGTCAAGCCGGCAAAGTCGATCATGGTCCGACCGGAGTAGAAACCCATGACGCCGACCTCCATCACGCCGACCGTGGCGTGGGACGGCGTGTGCCCGGCAAGCCAATCACCCGCCTCCGCGTACAGGGCTGTTCGTGGCTCGGGCAGGCTGCGCACCATGGCCACGTCGAGTCGGGCTTGCGCCGCCAGCATTGCAGCGCCACAGAGCGTCGCGACGACGATCGCGACACTGTTCGCTGGTGATGGAGCCGGCCCGGTCTGACGCCTCGGCACGTGCCATGCCCAGCTCAGGCTAAGCCCTGCCGTCGAGGCAACGGCCGCGGCGATGGGAGCGTAATACCACGTGTAGCCGGCCACCCCAAGCGCCACGTAGGCGGCACTATGAGCCAGCGCCCAGGCGATCAGGACCAGGTTCCAGCGGTGCTCTCGACGGACCGATAGGGCGACGCCCAGGCCCAGCAGCAGTGCCGGAGGGAGTAGCAGCCAGGCCGGCAGCTGGCTCATGGCTTCCGTGTCGTGCGCCCATAGAGGCAGCCCGTCCAGGTAGCCGTAGAACCCCAGGGTGCGCTGCGCCATCTTGGCGGCCAGCGTCACCGGGAATGGTGAGCCGAAGGCGCGCCACAAGAGGCCGTAGAGCACGGCGACAGGGATCACCGCGACGGCGAGCGCCGGCAGCGGAGCGCGGCGACACCAGCCCAGATAGGCCAGGCCGACCAACAGCGCCGGGACTGCGCCATCAGGCCGAAGCATGACGGCCGCGGCCAAAGCCAGGACCATCGGGATCGGTCGATTCCGTTTGGCGGCCAGCAGGGCCGCGAGCACACACGCTGCCTGGGCATTGGTCTCCATCCCCAGCGTCCCGAGCAGCAGCGGGGCGGACAGAAGCAGGAGCGCCCCTCCGCCGCCAGCGCCCAGGCCAAAGAGACAGAGAGCGGCGATGGCGAGGGCCGTGGCGCTCACTATGATTCCGGCGGTGGGGAGATGACCAGCGATGCGCGCCAGCGCGCCCAACAGCAGCGCGTAGCCCGGCGCCGTCGTCGTCAGCGTCTGCTCGCCCGTGTTGTAGACGAGACCGTGGCCGGCGGCAACGTTCGCCGCTACTCGGTAGGTGATGTAGGCGTCGTCCAACACGTAGCGACGGAACGCCCAGGCGACGATGGCGGTCCCGACGAGAACGAACAGGCTGGCCAGGCCAGGGCCACGCCAGATCGCGGCGACGGAGGTCACCCGATCACGTGTGTCCTTGGCAACCGCGCGCTCCACTGTCGGGGTAGGCGTGGTCACTGCCACAGTGGCGTGGTCCCTCTCACTCGTTCCTCCACGGGCTGAGGGCTGGTGGTGGGGACAGTGGACCCTCACCCCCGGCCCCTCTCCCGCTCGGCGGGCGAGGGGAGCTTGGGCGGTGACGATCGTTGCCTTTCGCGGCAGCACCAACGATGGCTGCCAGGAACGGCCGACATCATCGCAGTGGAGGCACCCCTCGCCCGCCGAGCGGGAGAGGGGCCGGGGGTGAGGGTCCACTGTCCCCACCACCAGCCCCGCTCCCACTGAAGTCATTCTATGGTACGGAATTCGCCGCCCTGACGTGGTCCACTCCCATTGACGCGGCGGACGCAGGTGAGGCGCGGCGGCATGCCGGTCGGTACAATCGTCGCAGGAGCGATGGCCGCGGCGGCGCTGGAGAGGTTGCAGACCTGGGCGAACGGCAACGAACCGCGCTGCTGGCCGCGACCTTCTTGCTGGCAGGGCTCGCCATCGGGCTGACAGCCGGTATCGTGATCGGCTTGCGGGCGGCGGCGCCACCGAGCAGCCGAACCGCGCCGACGCCGACCGCTTCGCCGGTAGCCACGGCGACCGTCATACCGGTCTCCACAGAAACCCCGACAGTTGGCCCTACCGTCGCGCCCAGCGCCACAACTAGCCCGCCGCCGAGCCCGACTGCCAGCGCCTCGCCGGCTCCCACGGCCTCGCCGGTTCCCACCGTCGCGCCGACGATCACGCCAACCCCGCCGCCCCCGCCGACACCGACCGTGGCGCCCACTCCTACGCCGACCCGCGGACCGATGCGGGTCACCAAGCTGGGCCTGGGCGTCTATGGCAGCGGTGGGGCGTTCCTCACCGACATGGCCGTGTGGCGACCATCGGTGATCTTGCTCATGGATCCGACGGTGGACTTCGCGCGGCAGGTGCGGCAGGCCTATCCTCACGCCTTCATCGTTGGCCGCCGCTTTGTATCGAATCAGCCCCTCGACAATCCCGCCGCGCGCGGCGCGGCCTTCGCCGATTATGTGGCGCAGTTGGCCACGCCGCTCAAGGGCGTCGTCAACGCCTGGATGAGCTACAACGAGGTTTCCGGCTTCACCAGCCAGGCGGACAACAACTACGCCGACTGGAACAATTTCCAGGTGGCGTTTGCCCAGCGGCTGCAAGGGACCTACGGTGTCGATGCCGTGGCGGGCAACGAAGGGCCGAGCGCCGTGGCGCCGGCCGACTACCCCAAGTACTTCGCCGGCGCCATCAGCGCCAGCCATTACTTCGGCGTCCACGCCTACGCACCGCCCGATGCGCACAGCATTCGACAAGGGATCGGGCCGGCCGGGGTGTTGCGCTACCGCCAGATCCACGATGCGCTGGCCCAAGCCGGGGTGAAGACTGGACCATTTATCCTGACCGAGACCGGCCTCTTCAACGGCTGGCGGGGGGTGGAGAGCGAGGCCGACGCCGCGGCGGACTTCATCTGGCTGGCGGGCGAGCTCGACAAGGATCCGTACGTCATCGGTCAGACCGTGTTCGGCCTATTCGACCCCGGCAATCAGCAATGGCAGGGATTCAACGTGGCCAGCACGTCAATTCCCGTCACCATTGGCGACTTCAACTCTTGCGAGCCCGCCCACCCGTGCCCGCCTAGCCAGCAGGGGTAGGCGGCTCCACTACGCAGTCCTGGCGGCTTCCGGTGGCGTCGGTCGCCCGGCGACTAAAGTCGCGGACTTACGACCTGCAAAGTCGGCCTGCGCCGACTACGGACGAGGATTGGCGGCGCCCAAGGTTCGTACAGCCCGCGAAGGCGGGCTTCGCAGGTCGTAGTCCGCGACTTTAGTCGCCGGGGGCTCAGCACCCACGTACGGGATGGTCTGCGGACCTTGCGGCAGCACGGCGATGGTGGCCTCGGGGCCATACTCGGCCAGCAACCGGGCGACGGTGTCCTCGATGGACTGAACCGGAATGAGATGAGCCGCGCGGATCTCGGCGTCGGTCAAGCCATCGGACTTGAGGAAGACGCGCGCCTTGCGCTGGATGATCGCCTGCACTTGCACCTGCCACTGGTCGGGACGATGGAAGCCCGGTGATTCGATCAGGTGCAGCAGGTCGTCCGGTCCGCTGCCCTGGGCGAGCAGCTGCTGGAAGTGGCTGCCGGCGGGAACCCCCTGCGAGCACTCCGACGCCATCACGATGGCTCCGCCCGGACGCACGATCTGGGCGGCAGCGGACATCCCTTTGACCGTCTGGTAGAGGTTGAGGTCGAGCGGGTAGCCGCTGTTGGTGCTGATCACCACGTCGAACGGCCGGTCCACCGGGCGCATGGCGGTGGCCTTGACGTACTCGCAGCCAGCCTGGTGCGTGGCGAATACCTCACCCGCGAACACGTTGGTGATCTCGTGACGCTTGTTCAAGGTGACGCTCAGCGAGAAATGCGGCGGCGCCATGGCGGCGACTTCGCGAATCTCGTCGTGGATCGGGTTGCCCACGGTGACGCCCCAGGTTGACTGGGGATGGCCGATCATCTCGGCATTGTGGGCGTGCAGGATGGTGGGGCTGCCGGCGACGCCGGGGCAGACCATCTTGGGGCCGCCGGAGAAGCCGGCGAAGAAGTGCGGCTCGATGAAGCCTGTGACGATCCGCTTGTCCGCTCGCACGTAGATCGCGTCGAGCCAGGCTTCCGCGCCAAAGGAAGTGCGGCCGACGTGGACCAGGTCGTCCTGGATGAAGCCGCGGTGGTTGACGACGCGATAGCGCGATGTGATGGCGCTTCCGAGCATCTGCTCCAGCTCGGCCGGCGTGTTTTCGCGGTGCAGTCCGGTGGCGTTGAGCAAGGTGATGCGCCGGTCTGGAACATGGCTGAGCGCATCGAGCACTACCGGCAAAACGCGATCGTTGGGCATGGCTCGAGTGATGTCTGGAAAGACGATGACCACTGAGTCGTCTGGGTGGACGAGGCTGCGCAGCGGAGCGCTGCCCATCGGGTGTTCCAGTGCCGAGGCCAGCGTCGCCCGCTCGTCCGGTAGGCCGGGTACGAAATGCGGCTCGATCACCGAGGTATGGTTGTCGGGTAACTCGATGGCAAGCCCGTGACGCCCGTAGGCGAGCAACACGCGCATTGTTGCTTCCTCCAATGAGTGGCGTCAGCTGCGGCACCGGTTTATCTAGCGTAACCGGCTGGGCTGACGTTCGTCCAATACGGGTGGTCTGCTACACTTGGTCCCATTAGGGTAGGATCACCAACCATCGCGCGCTCGCTGCTATTGCCTGTTGATTCCTCACGGACCGCGCCGGAGCAGCGTCGATTACCCACCTGGGCTGCTACTGCTGCAACGCTGCTCGTCATCCTGGCGGCCGCCGCCTTTCTTCGCCTTTGGCAGCTCGATCAGAGCCCGCCGGGTCTCAACCACGACGAGGGAGTCAATGCGCTCGACGTGGAGACCATCATCGCCGGGGCACGCCCCATCTTCTTGCCCACCAATAATGGCCGCGAAGCGATGTTCATGTATTTCCAAGCCATCGTGGGCGCCGTGCTCGGGGTCACCCCGACCTCGCTCCGGCTCGCGGCCGCGATCAGTGGGCTGGCGACCGTCGCCGCGACGTTTGGCCTGGCGAGGAGCTGGTATGGCCGACGCATTGGGTTGCTGACCTGCGGCCTCCTGGCGACAGCCTTCTGGCACGTCGTGCTGAGCCGTGTGGGCCTGCGGGCCATCTTGGCGCCGCTGTTCTACCTGCTGGTGTTCTGGGCGCTGGCGGAGGGGCTACGCCAGGGGAGAACCTGGCTGTACGTCGCGGCCGGTGTGCTCCTTGGCGCCGCCGAGTACACCTATATCTCTGCTCGGCTGCTTCCAGGCATCGTGCTGCTGGTCTGTGTCGTCCTCCTGTGGCGGCTCCACCGGCGTGGGCAGGCGGCCGGCCGCTTCTTCGTGAGGCTGCTCCTGGCGGCGGGGGCGGCGGGGGTGACGGTGTTGCCGGAAGCCATCTATTTCGTCCGTCACCCCGAGACCCTCATCGGCCGGACCGATCAGGTGTTGGTGTTTAGCAAGCATCCTGCTATCATCGGGACGTCTATTACGTTTCGGCAGAGCGTGCGGCGCACCTTCGGCATGTTCTGGGTGCAAGGCGACACGAACTGGCTACATAACATCGCCGGGTTGCCGGTGCTCGATCCGTTGTTGGCGCTGGCGTTCCTTGTGGGCACGGGCATCACCGTTGCGGGCGTTGTACATGGCGTCAGAGTAGGACGGCAACGGCAGTGGGCGAAGCCGCGACCAATGCTGACGAATGACACTTCCGGCGACGGACCGGGTTTTCCGCCGGTGGGCATGCCGCCTACACAACAAGCGCAATACGCTACCGATGAACTGCAGGCTGATGTTGTCTGGCCGGACCTCTGGCTGCTGGTCTGGTGCGCCGTCCTGCTGGCCGGCAGCTCAGTGACGCAGGAGAGTCCGAACTACCTGCGGCTCACGGCGCTCATGCCGGCGATCGCCTTACTCTGCGCACGCGGGGCCGATGGGGCGGTTCAAGCCCTGGTTGGGTTCCTGCGGGGACGTGGTGTGCGCCTGACTGTCGCCTGGTCGGTCGCTTTGCTGGCGCTCCTGGTGGTTGGGGAAGGAGTCCGTACCGGCTACTTGTACTTTGGCAACTGGGACAAGCAGCCGGGGGTGTACACCGCCTTCGACACGGACATTCGAGAGGCGGCGGCCGCGGCGGGAAAAGTGACTGGAGTGCCGATATCCGACACGACGGTGCAGTTGGACGCTTCCTCCCCGTACCTCTTCTTCCGCCCTGCCTCAGCAGATGCGCGCTGGCTCCGCGAGTACTCGACTGTGGTGACGCTGCCTCTAGCGGGCCAGCCGGCGCTCTGGGTCTATTCCCATTTCCAGGTAACGCCGCCCTTACCAAGCTACCTGCCCACCGCGCATCTGCTCGCTCAGGGAGATGCTCGACCGGGCCATCCTGGCTACTTTCTCTACGCCCTGGACGCCGCCGCTCTCGGCGAGTACCGACAGAGCTTTACCCCGCCGGCGCAGCCCCAACAGTTTGGCGGCCAGCTCGCGCTGCTCGGAGTCCGGATGGAGTCTACGACCTCCGTTGGTCCGGGAAGCACGCTGGTCGTGTCGCTGCTGTGGCAGGTATTGACGGCCGGCGCTGTCAACTTTGGCGCGTCAGTCCACCTGGACGATGGCCACGGCGTCACCTGGGCCCAATCCGATCGCCAGGGCATGATGCGGAGCGGCTGGCACGCCGGAGACGTCTTTGTATCGCGGCATGAGCTCGCCGTCCCCCAGGACACGCCCCCGATCGCCCTGCATCTGGACGCGGGCGCCGAGCTGCTCGACCCGCTCAACCAGCCCGCCGCCGTCCTCCAGACGTTGGGGGCGCCGGTCACGGTGGCCTCGGTGCGCGTGTTGCCGGCCCCCGCCGGTACCGCAACGCCGCCCGCCGGCGCCCAGGCGCTCGTTGCCGGTCTCTACCTCACCGGGGCGGACCTGCGCGCTCGCACGCTAAAGCCCGGCGAGTCGCTTCCGGTCGTGTTGCGCTGGTTGCGGACCGGTCCACTGCCGCCGCTCAGCGTCAAGATCGCCTATGTAGATAGCCGCCAGGAAACCGTCGCCGAGTTGCACGGTGACGCCGGTTATGGCGCCGAGCCTTTCGCCGAGCTACCGCTCGGTCAGGTGGTCGCCGATCCACGCCAGGTGACTGTGTCGGCGGGAACCGCGCCGGGGCCGCTGCAAATCGTCGTTGTCGCCAGCAATGCCCAGAGTGGCGCGCCGGTCGGCAAAATCATCGCCGGCTCGGTGAACGTCGTCGACCGTGTTCACGAGTTCGCGTTGCCATCGCCGCGTCACGTGCTCCGGGCGACGTTTGGCAATCAGATCGATCTGCTCGGGTATGACTTGAGCAGCGCGACACCGACTCGAGGGGCGGCGCTCACGGTCACGCTGTACTGGCGGGCCCTCGCGACGCCGGACCGGGACTATACCGTGTTTGTCCATCTGCTCAACCGCGAGGGCAAGATCGTCGCCCAGAACGATAGCCAGCCGGGCAACAACACATTGCCAACGCGGGGCTGGCTGCCGGCGGAAGTGGTCGCAGACCAGCACGCCATCGCGTTGCCCGCTACTCTGTTGCCTGGCGCCTACCACCTCGAGCTGGGCTGGTACGACGGCGCCAGCGGGGCGCGGCTGGCGCTGGCCGCGCCGCCGCAGTTAGATCATCTGGATGCAGCCCAGGTCATAGAGGTGCGCTAATGATGCATTCACCACAAAGGTCGAATATCTCCCTTGGTTGGACTCCGTGTGCTGAACAACGGAGTCGCGAAGCCTTCGGTGGTACGATCATTCGGAGCAGCGATTGTTCCTGGAGGAGAGGGGGCACTGGTGATAACGACCGCGGCGCCGCCGAAGCGCTACTCGATTTACGATCTGGACCAGTTCCCAGATGACGGAAAGTTGCGCGAGCTCGTTGATGGCCAGATCGTGGAGTGGGACGTGCCAACCTATCGACACGCCTTCGTGGAAGCCGCGTTCGTAGTCCGGGTCGGGAACTTCGTCCGCCAGAATCGGCTCGGTCAGGTGGTGAGCGGTGAAGGCATGGTGCGCATCCTTGGCAGCGAGTACCATGCCCGTGGCTCCGACCTGGCCTTTTACCAGCGTGGTCGCTACCCGAAGGATGTGGATGCCGAGGCAACCGTAACGGCGCCTGATTTTGTCATCGAGGTTCTCTCACCGACGGATCGCGCAAGTCTCGTTGAGGCCAAGATCGGCGACTGGCTGCGCGCCGGCGTGCGCTTGCTCTGGTACGTCAATCCTGAGGCCAGCACGACGATGGTCTATACCCAGGACGGCATCCGGCGGGTGAGCGGCACGGAACCGCTCGACGGGGGCGACGTGCTGCCGGGGTTGCAACTCCGACTGCAGGATCTGCTCGACGAGCTGGACGACGAGGAGGAGTAGCCATATGTTGGCGAGGCTGCGCCACTCCTCAAGGCGACACAGGGGCTGGAGACGGCGCCGTGCCGTGCAGGGCGACGAGCAGCCGTTGGACAATGGTGTCGGGGTCCGTGTCCAGATCTACCTGGCCAATTGCCTGGCGGACGGCCCCGGTGCTTTCGCTGGGGATCACCGGCGGCACAATTCGTCGATTCAGCCGCTGGATCGGCCCGCCCGTGGCAACGTCGGTGACGGCGGAAACGAGCGCGCGCAGGGTGGCCAACTGGTCGTCGAACACGCTGACGGGCAGACCCTCCATCGTCGCTCGCTGCGCTAACTCGTGCGCGCGCTGGGAGGCCCAGGCCACCAGCGGTCGCAGGCCGACGTCACTCACGCGGCCCTTCTTGAAGCCGAGTGTGGCCGCCGCGTGCTGGAGTGTCACGTCGTCCATCAGGTGGCGCAGCGACTGTGCTGCGTGCTCCTCGTAAAAGGCTGCCAATCCTGGTCTCCCCCTCTTCGTTCCATCGGCGCAACCGCTCCAGTCGGCGGCAGCGCTTTTCTGGCGGGCAGTGTAGCAGGTGACGAGTAGCTGCGCGGACTCCGCCAAAAGAGGCTACACTCTGTAGCAATGCGCTGCGGAGACGAAGGTATACCGTGGACGGCGACGTCGAGGCCAGGCAGCTTGCTGAGCTATTGCTTGCGAGTAAGGGAAGTCCAGTGCCGAAGCCGCCGATGCGGCCACGAGCGCACGCGCGGCAAGTGGGGCGGTTGCTGGCAGCGTTCCAAGGCAAGCGGCGCCCCGTCGCGGTCCTCCACGACCATCCCGACCCTGACGCGATCGGCGCCGGATTGGCGCTCGTGACCTTGCTGCAGGCCCGTCTGGGCATCCAGACCTCCATTGTCTATGGCGGGGTGATCGCGCGCGCCGAAAATCGAGCCATGGTGGAGGAGCTGCGTATCCCGCTGGTACCTGCCGGCGACTGCGACTGGAGCAGCGTCGACGCCGCGGCGTTGCTCGATTGCCAGCCCGCCGGCGGCAACCACGCCCTGCCTGTCGATCTGATTCCGACCGCCGTGCTCGACCATCACCCCCTCGTCGCCGACCTTGGTCCAGGGACCATGAGCGACATCCGGCCAGAGTACGGCGCCACGTGTACGATGTTCACGGAATATCTCGAAGACGCCCAGGTTCACGTCGACGAGCGGGTCGCGACGGCGCTGTTCTACGGCATCAAGACGGACACCCAGGATCTGGGCAGGCAGGCGAGCGGCATCGACGCGCTAGCCTACCTCCGCCTGTTCGTCGCCGCGGATAAGCGGGCGCTGGCCCGCATCCAGAATCCGCGGCTGCCGCGCGCCTATTACCAGGCGCTGCACAACGCGCTGGAGCGCGTCCAAATTTACGGCGACACCGTGGTTGCCTCGCTGGGCGACTTGAAAATGCCTGAGACGACGGGGGAAACCGCGGACCTGATCGTGCGGTTGGAGGAGGCGCGTTGGGCATTTTGCGTCGGCCGGTTTGCCGATCGCCTGCTCTTCTCGGTGCGCACCACCGACGAGTCTGCCGATGCCGGCGCCGTGGCCATGCAGCTTGCCGCCGGTCGCGGCCATGCCGGTGGCCACTGGCGCCTCGCCGGCGGCTACTATTCCGTGCAGGGGTTGGCGCCCTCCGCGATCGAGGCGATAGAAGCCGGGCTGGTCCGCGCGTTCCTCGATCTGGTTGACGCAGACCAAGGGGAGGCGACCCTCCTCGCGGAGTCGGCCTCGGCCCCACCTGTTTCCGGCTAGGGAGTCGACCTCTCCCCCGGCCCCTCCCCTACGAAGGGAGGGGAGCCTCCAGGGTACGCCTCGTCACCCTTCGTGGCGACACCAGCCCGCTATGCGGTGAGGCCCAACCGTCATCTCAGATGAGGCTCCCCTCCCTTCGTAGGGGAGGGGCCGGGGGAGAGGTTCCCTCCGCGACCACGCACCTGCCCGCCGTGTGAGACGTTTGGCCCAGATCGCTTGCGTAATTGAGCGTCCGGCGTTAGTATCCTGGCGGGCAGGGATCGAAAGGAGACAGCGGGGGCTAGTACTGTGTTGTAACGGGCGGGTTGTTTTCTCGTAGCACAGATGGAACGTTCAGAGGGGAGGATACATGCATCGGCTCTTACGTACGCTCGCAGCGGGATTGTTCGGGGTGGCGCTGTTCCCGGCCATCCTCGCGGCGCCGGCAGCGGCCCAAGGGGCGCCGGCGTCGATCGTCGTCGGTGTCGACCACGCCGATCTTGCCAATCAGAATCCCAACCAAAATCGCGTGTTCGAGTATCGCGACTTCTTCACTCGCTCGGTCTCTGTCCATACTGGTGACGTCATCGATTTCCGAACCGCGCCGGGTGCGGTGCATCTCATCGGGCTCGCGCCGAGCGATGCCGCTGGCCGAGCTGCCTACCCGGTCGCCTTCGCGGATACCCAGGACCCCAATCTGGCCACTGGAACAGGGCTATCAAAGATCGGTCTGGGACCCGGCAACTTCGACGTAACAGGTGGCAGCACCGCAGGCGGCGGAAAGATCGGGAACAATCCCAACGGTCCGCCCGTGTGTGGTGTGGAGGCGCTCAGCCAGTCGCTCTGCACGTTCAGCGGCGGGAACGACGTGGAGATCGCCGGCCTTTTCCCAGCCATTGATCGCAAAACCGGCAACCCAACGCCAGTCGATTGGAGGATCAAAGTTAATGCGCCTGCGGGTACGTATAGCTACCTCTGCTGGATCCATCCGGGCATGACCGGCACCGTGACCGTCGTCGATGCCAGCCAGCCGGCGACAACTCAGGCGCAGATCGACGCGCAGACCCCAGCGCAGTTCACCACCGACCAGGCCGCGGCGCTGGCCGCGGAACAGGCCGCCAATGTCCCGCAGTACACCGGCGGCGCCCCCGGCACGCGGACCTATCAGGTTTCGGTCGGCATAGGGGGCGACCACTACAGCATCTTGGAGATGCTGCCCCAACATCTCAGCCTCGTTGCTGGCGATCAAGTGCAGTACCTGTGGAAGGACTCGGGTGAGGTTCATACCGTGAGCTTCCCCACGGATGACAAGCGCCTCAACGCGCCGTTCGGTTTCAACTGCGGGACCAGCTTCCAGAATCCACCATCCGGCCATGGTCCACCGCCAGCGCCCCCATGCGTCCGGCCGGGCGCGACGCATCCGGATTTGACAGGTGATCCAGGAAACGCGCCGGCGGGTACGGTGCTGACGGACCCGAAGCAGTTGGTCGATTCCGGGCTGCTCGCAGGAACCGGCTACGGAGTCTCGCCTTCGGCGCAGCAGTGGTCGATCAAGACGAACGGCACAACCGCGGCGGGTACCTACAGCTACCAGTGTACGGTCCACGACTGGATGCATGGGACGCTCGCCGTTGCCGAGACCATTGCGCCCGTCCCTGGCCCGGTCGCACAGGCGCCGGCCCAGATCCCGGCGCACATGCCCAGTACGGGTGGCGGCGGCAGCACGCCGCTATGGGGCGGCCTGGTCTGCCTCGGCCTGCTGGTGTCCGGCCTGGCGGCGGTTCGGCTGCGACGTTCCTAACGCGATAGCCCCGCCAAGGGGCGACATGTAGCGCGGACTCGGGGTTAGCCACATGAGATGGTTGGCCCCGAGTTCGTTTGTTTGGTCGGGCGCCGTCAATTGCATCCGGGAAGGGCGCAAGCCGCGTATTGTCGCTGTACACTGGTACGCAGGCAGGTGTCGTGGTGAGCCTGCGACTCGCTCGATTGGAACGCTTCATGCCATCAGGCCGCGCCACACGTGCCAAGCCGGCCCGTCCGCCCAGCACCGGTCCACGAACGCCCCGCGGCTCTTCGACGAACGCTGCTGGGGCGCGTGGGAGGTCCGGACCGCCCTTGGGCGTGCTGGCGCTGCTGCTGGGCGGCGCGCTCATCCTCGTAGTTGGGGTGACCGGCCTGGTAGTGACGCTGCATCGCCAGTCGGCTGCGTTGCTTGGTCCGATCGTGCAAGGTTCGCCGCCGGCGCCGGACTTCACCCTGAAAGATCAGAATGGCCAGAATGTCCAACTGTCGGCGCTGCGAGGTAAGGTAGTCGCGTTGACCTTCCTCTACACGCAGTGCCCCGATGTCTGCCCACTCATCGCGACGAAGCTGGGTCAGGCGGATCGCCAATTGGGGTCCGACCAGGGTAAGGCAGTGCTCCTCGCAGTGACCGTTGACCCGGCGCATGACACACCGGCCGCAGCGCAGCAGTTTAGCGCGATACATCAGCTTCAGGAGTCGAACTGGCATTACCTGCTGGGTAGCACGCCAGAGCTGACGCCGGTGTGGAAGGGCTATTACGTGGGTACCGACGCGGCTGAGGTGCCCGGCTCTCCAGCAACCAAGGTGAGTACGCCAACACCGGCTCTCGTAAATCACACCGCCATCGTCTATTTGATCGATCCGCAAGGCCGCGTGCGTGTGGCACTGGATGCCAACTTCGCCTTGTCCGACTTCACCCACGACGTCCACGCGCTGGCGGGCTCGTAGGTTCGCGGGTCTCCAGTCGCCGGGGGCTCATCCTTCGGCCAGCAGCCGCGGGAGGCGGGGCCAGGGCGCCTCGTGTCCGGCGACCAGATCGAGGACCACCGGGCCATCGGCGGCGAGCGCTTGGTCCCACGCAGGTCCCAGGTCGTCGGAATCCTCGACGCGAATGCCGCGCGCGCCGCAGGCCTCGGCGTAGCGCGCGTAATCGACCTGGCCGATCTCCGTGGCGAACGGCGCATCGCCGCGGGCGACTTGCATCTGGTAGATCATGCCGATGTGACCGTCGTGGTGAATCGCCAGCACCACCGGCAGCTTCCACTGGCAGAGGGTGACGAAGTCGCTCGACGACATGAGAAATGAGGCGTCTCCGGTCAACGCGATCACCTTGCGATTGGGGCGGGCGAACGCGGCGCCCAGGGCTGCCGGCAGGGCGTAGCCCATCTCTCCCCAGGTGCCTGCCTGCACGTGCGACTCCGGCCCAAAGACAGGCAACTGCAGCGGCATCCACAACTTTACAGTGCTGACGTCGCTCGTCACGACATGGTCGGCGGTCATGCGCTCTGCCAGCGCCTGGATGGCCAGACCGATATGCCATGGTCGTGCGTGCGCGTACCGGCGCAGCTCGGCTTGGATCGCCGCATGCAAGGTCGCCTTGGCGCGCGCACACGCTTCAAGCGTGTCGTTGCTCGCCGTGCGGCGGCACACGCCCCCGGCCAGCGCGCGGACAGTGGCCGCGAGTGACGCCATCGAGGGGATAGCCGGTCCGCGCGACGGATCGGGCTGGTCGCCGGCCATCAGACAGACGACGGGCCCGCCGCTGAATTTGGGCAGGTCACGCGCCGCTTCGGTGCCGGGCCGCACGCCGACGCCGAGCACGAGGTCGGCCTGGCGCAGGCTCTCCAGCGCCTCCGGCTGACTCATCGTGGCTCTAAACATGCCGAGAGACAACGGATGAGCCGTCGGCATGGCGGCGTGGCCGTCCCAGGTGTGGAGTACCGGCGCGCCCAGCGCCTCCGCCAGCGCCGGCAATGCCGCGCTCACCTCGGGCCACCAAGCCCCTTTGCCCGCCACAATGGCGACCTGCTGGGTGGCATCGATCTTGGCGATGAGGCTGTCGAGTCCGGTCGGCGTGGCCGCCGTAGGCGCCGGAACGGGGCGGACATCGGGCGCTGAGATGGGGCCGCCATCGAGGACGTTGCGCGCCAGCTCGACGTGGACCGGTCCCGGCCTCCCCGATACGGCGATGGCGAAGGCGCGTGTCAGCGCCTCTGCCACCTGGTGCGGATCGGTCACGCGAGTCGACCATTTCGTGGCGCCTGAGAACGCCCGCCCGAGGATGTTGGGATTGTCCACCCCGTGGAAGCTTTCCAGCTCGGCGCCTTTCGGCACGCCGCCGGAGATATGGACCAGCGGTGAGCCGGTGGCCATCGCGCCGGCCACGCCGGAGAGCGAGTTGGTGGCGCCGGGACCGGCCGTCACGGTGACGACGCCCGGCCGACCGGTCAGGCGGCCATATACTTCGGCGGCGATGGCGGCATTGTTCTCGTGCTTGACGGTGACGTGACGGATCGCGGGCGTGGCGGCCAGCGCATCGTAGAGCCCCAGGACGTGTTCGCCGTTGAGGCCGAAGACGATGTCGACCCCGTTCGCTTGCAGCACCTCGACGGCTACCTGGCCCGGCCGAAGCTGCCGGCCCACCTCGACATGCTGCTCCGTGATGGCCATGGCAGCGCTCCTCTCTTGCTCCTCAGCGTATCCGGACGGCGTGTCCACGCTACCGCGCTGGAGCGGCGCCAGCCGCTCCGTGCGCTAATAGCTTTGCACCGGTGAGTATAGGCTTGGATGTCCTTCTGTGGCGCGGCCGGATGGTGGTAGGACGGGCCCTGTCACTCCAGACGTGCTACGCTGCGAAACCGAGGCTGTCCCGTTCGGGAGGCGGCTCACAGAGAGGAGCGACTGACGCATGCCAACGATGGACTTCGAGACCTACCTGCCGACGAATGTCTCTGCTGAGGAGCAGCAGCGCGTCCTCGCAGCTATCCTCGAGAACGAGGACACCGCTGGGATCGAGCGCATGGTCGTCATGCCGTCCCCGACCGCGCATCCCAACAACCGTGTGCTGGCCGAAGCCGTGAAGCGTGAGCCGCGCGTCCTGCCTTGTTGTCAGGTCAACCCCCACGATCCCAACGCTCTTGACGAGGTGGAGCACGCCGTCACCCAACTGGGCATGCGCATGCTCAAGATCATGCCCCTCCTCTACAACTGCTCGCTCGATAGCCCGATGGCCCACCAGCTGATGGGCAAGGCCCGCGACCACAAGCTCATCGTCAACATCCACTCCGGTGGGTATCATTGCCACCCATTGCAAATCGGCGCGCTGGCCCATCGCTACCCCGATGTGCCGGTCATCATGGACCATATGGGATATCGAGCCTGGAGCCATGACGCGATCATCGCGGCGCAGGATAACCCCAATATCTACCTGGGGACGACGCTGGCGTCGTTCGAGCCGGGCTACATTGTTCGCGCAGTCAAGGACGTTGGCCCGGAGCGCGTCATCTTTGGCTCGAATCTGCTGGCCGCCTACGCGGACCTCGCGGCGCAGGCTATTCGCCGCCAGAAGCTCGACCCCCCCGTCGAGGCGTTGGTGCTGGGTGGCAATCTGTCACGGCTCTATGGCCTGATGTGAGCACCGCGGGGAACGCGGTGCTCCCGCCGCTCCACTGCGCGAAAGCGCGGTGATATTATCGCTCCGTCGCGACGGGGCAGGCGGTGTGCCCTCCCCGTCGCAGGACACCGCCCCAGCGTCGTCCCGGAAGCGGGCGCCCGGCCGGCGGACACGCGGGAAAGGAGCGGATGTGAAGATTGTGATCGGCAGCCTCGCGGGTCACACCCTGCCGGCGGCCTGGCAGGCGCAGTTCCCCGAGGTGGAGTTTGTGCCGGCGCGGACCGTCGCCGAGCAGGTGGCCGCGGTGCGCGACGCCGACGCCTACCTGGGTATGATCTCGCGCGAAGCCTTTCTGGCGGCTGGGTCGCGCCTGCGCTGGGTCCACGCGGGGAGCGCCGGCATCGAGCGGCTTGCCGCGATTCCTGAGCTGGTCGAGAGCGACGTGGTGGTCACCAACACCCGCGGCGCCCACGCTCCCTGCATCGCCGACCACGCCTTCGCCATGTTGCTAGCCCTGACTCGCCGGCTACCGGACCTGCTGGCAGATCAGCGGCAGCACGTCTGGAGGCGGCCCGGAGTGGTCAGTGGCATGCGGGAGCTGACCGGCGCAACGCTGGTGATCGTCGGCCTGGGCAATATCGGTCGGGCCATCGCCCGGCGCGCAGTAGCCTTCGACATGCGCTTGCTCGGCGTAGACGTTCGCCCAGGCGAGCCGCCGGCCGGCGTTGAGGTGGTGTGGGGCCTGGAGCGGCTGGACGAGGCGCTGGGTCAGGCCGACGTCGTCGCCGTCGCGACCCCGTTCACACCCCAGACGCGCCACCTGCTCGACGCCCGCCGCATTGGCCTGATCAAGCCGGGAGCCTACCTGCTGGTCGTTTCGCGCGGCGGCATCGTGGAGGAGCCGCCGCTGATCGCGGCCCTACGGGAGGGCCGCCTGTCTGGCGCCGGGCTAGACGTGCAGGAACACGAGCCGTTGCCAGCCGACGACCCGCTCTGGGAAGCGCCCAACCTGATCTGACGCCGCACAGCTCCGCCCAGTCCGAACCCACCCGCGAGCGAGTTCTGGCAATCACTGGGGAGAACCTGCGTCGCTTCCTCCGCGGCGAGCCGCTGACCAACGTCTGCGACAAGCGCGCCGGCTTCTGAGCAGCTCACCTAGCCCGCCGCGTAGGACGTGCCCGCCTTTGCCTCGGCTGCCGGCACGGCGCCCAGCAGTTCTCGCATGGCGGCGCCATTCTGCTTGAACCACTGGTAGAGGATGCTCATGTCGGTGCCGATGCAGAAATGCTTCACGCCCATGTCAAGGTAGCGCTGCGCCTGATCGGGCTGGCCGATCTCTGCGCGCGGCTGGATGCCCTTCTTCAGCGCGGTTTCGATCACGAATGTCTCGGCCTCGCGCACGGCCGGGTGCCCGCGCTGCCCGGACACGCCAATGCTCATTGAGTAGTCGGAAGGGCCGAACTGCACCATGTCGATACCCTTGACCGACAGGATGGCGTCCAGGTCCTCGACCGCCTGCTTCTTTTCGATCATGAGCATGACCACGGCATCTTCTAGGGCCTGGATGAAGGCCGGGGAGCCGCCCTCCAGGACGAAGCTCACGTCGCGGCGCATGCCGACGCCGTGGATGCCGCCGGTGTCCGGCGACTCGGCCCGCACCGAGCGGACGCACTCCTCCGCGTCGGCCACGGTGCGCACATCGGCGAACAGCATATTCTGGATGCCGGAGCCGATGGCGCGCACCGCCAGATACGTTCGCGGCTGCTGCTCGATCTTCATCATGCCGGTCATGTGCGGGAACAGGCTGATGGCGCGCCCGATATTCTCCAGTGAGTAGAGGTCATACGGCGCGTACTCGGCGACGAACTCGATGTAATCGAAGGCGGCGGCGTGACCGACCAGCTCAGTGACCGAGGGCCAGCTAATGTGCAGGTGCGTGCCCAGGCTCGGTTGCCCGGCCCTCAAAAGCTCGCGAAGGCGGTTCGGTCGCATCGTAACGACTTCCTTTCCGTGATGATGCTACGATTCCATGCCAGGTAGGGTAGCAGCCGTGGCCCGGGTAGGCGAGCGCCTGCAACGTTGGCTTCTTCGGACAACTCGCCCTGGCTGGCGGGCGCGGACCATCCGGCCTAGTGCTTGGCAGGAATCGCCGTTGGTTTCGGATGTCGGCGCGCTAGCGTTCCGCAGTGCCGATGCCCGCGGTCGCCGCTGCGCGGACGTCGCCTTCCGCTGATCCTACGTCGGCGTCCTGATCGGGCGTGTCCACCATAATCGTGTCCGCCGAAGCGGGGGGCGACCGCCGCTCGACAACTCGCCACTCGATCTGAAGACCAAGCGCCACGGCGTAGCGCTGCAGCGTCGTAAGTCGCGGATTGACGTATCCAGCTTCCAAGCGAGCGATCGCTGTTGGCGATGTCTCCATTCGGCGCGCTAAGGTTGCCTGCGTTAATTGGAGCGCCTTCCGCTTGTCCACGAGTGATCGCAGAAGCCGTCGTGCGTGCGCGTGCGCCTCGACCAATGCGGGAAAGTCTGGGCAGCGCCGGCTGCGCTCTGCCATGATCTCCGCGAGCGCGTCTTCTTCCTCAAGCGCCTGCACCCGCACCCCTGCCTCTCGATGCAGCCCGAACTACCAGGCCCGGGAAGAGTATATCGCCTATGCGGTGGCGCTCGTAGGGTCCCCGCGTGCTGTTCGGAGGTCTCTGTAAGTTGCTATGTCGCCGCTCCTCGAGAGCGCCAGTCACTGAGTCGGCTTTCCGCAAGCCTGATTGCATCCGGCGGCGTCTTCTGGGTCTTCTTGGAAAGGGCCTCCAACGCGAGCATCACCTGACCGTAACGGCCCTCGAACGCGAAAAGCACACGGAACGCTTGCCTATCACCGGAAGCCCGGACCTCATAGATATCGCCGCGAAGGTGGCGAGCGGACTCGACACCGGATTCGGCCGTAACGCTCATCGCATCGTACACCGCGGCGGCGTCCACATTGGATAGTGTCTCGACGAACTCTTTCACCGGCCTGCGCCCACTGGCTGTGCGATAGTATCGCCAGCGGCGCTGGACGGGTCGATCAGCCGTCATCAACTACGACCCGAGATGCCTATCGGCCGGCTGCGAACCTTCATGATCCGCCGTCAGCTCGCCCGGTACCGCGCGATCTTTTCCTCGTCCAGATCGACGCCAAGCCCGGGCTTCTGGGGAACGGCGACGTGGCCATCGGCGTCGAGGCGCAGCGGCTCTGCCAGGTACCACTGGAAGATGTCGCTGGTCATACACGGCGGGTCGTGGAAGATCTCCAGGTAGGCGGCGTTGGGGATGGCGGCGCAGAGGTGGAGGTGGGCGGCCAGGCCGACGCCGCCGCCACCGTGATGGGGCGCCACGAGCTTATGGTGCATCTCGGCCAGCCCGGCAATCTTGCGCAACTGGCCAATGCCTTCGGTGACCAGGGCCTCCGGTTGTAGCACGTCGTAACAGTCGCGCTCGATGAGCGCGCGGAACTCGTGCAGGCCGCGGTTATTCTCGCCACCGGCAATGAGCAGATCCACCGCCGCGCAGAGGCGGCTCAAGCCGTCGAAGTTGTAACGGTCGAGCGGTTCTTCCAGCCAGTACACGCCGAGTCGCTCCAGCTCGCGCGCGGTCTGCACGGCTCGCTGCTCGCTCCAGACGGGGCCGGGCTCGGGATGGGGCGTGCCCGGCTGCTGGGCCTGGTTGGCATCGACGAGGATCGTGAACTCGTCGCCCACCGCCTTACGGACTGCCGCGACCTGGGCGATGTCCTCACGCATCGTCCAATCGTGGACGCGCAGCTTCATCGCCCGAAAGCCGTCAGCGCGGCAGCGTTGCGCATCCTCAGCCCGTTGCTCCGGCACGCGCAATTCGATGCAACTGGCATAAGCGGGCACACGATCCGCATAGCCACCCCACAGCTTGTATAGCGGCTGCCCGCAGGCCTTGCCGATGATGTCCCAGAGGGCGATCTCCACGCCGAAGCAGCCACCGGCCATGCGCAGCGTGCGGGCGTGCTGCTCCATGGCAAAGGGGTCCTTGCCGATGAGCTGGGGCTTGACCCAGCTCTCCAGGTTGCCCGCGATGCCATAGCCCGGCGAGCCGATCCCCACGATCCCCTCGTCGGTATGGATCTTGACGATGGCGCCGCCCCGGCGGACCCACGTCGTCCCCGGCGCCCACGCCGGACGGGCGATGGCCGGCAGCTCGGGGCCGGCGAGCTGGATGACTTCCAGGTCGGTGATCTTCATGCGTTGGTATGAGCCTTTCTGATGGGGAGGACGCGGCCCCACCCCCGGCCCCTCTCCAGCTCCGCTGGGGAGGGGCCGGGGGTGGGGCCGCGTCCTCATGGCAGCGGCAGCGTGCAGACCTCGCGTGTGCCGGCGTCGCAGTACCAGAGCTGGCCGTCCCAGAGGGTGAGGCCATGCGGCTCTGGCCCCTCGGGTACCTCGATGACGTCGAGCGTCTCACCGGCCAGTGAATAGCGCGTGATGGTGCGGAAGTTGGTTTCCACGCACCACAGGCCGCCACCGTCCCAGGCCAGGCCGTGCGGGCGGCGGCCGGGGGCGGGGAAGGAGCGCAACACGCGACCGTCTGCCGGGTCGAGCTCGTAGATCGTCGAGGATGGTGGCGTGGCCACCCAAAGCTTGTAGTCTAGCCATTCCAGACCGTGCGCGCCCGTCTTCTCGGCGCCGGGCGTCGGAAGGGTGCGCAGCGTCTTGCCGGTGTCGGCGTCGATCCGAAACAGGGCGATCGGCGTGTAGGTCGACGCGACCCACAGCGCCGAGCCGTCCCAGGTGATGCCGCTGGAGTGCGCCGTTTCCGTTGGGACGGAGCGCAGCTCCGAACCGTCGTCCCAACGGAGCAGATAGGCGCGCAGGTCGACTTGATCGATGACCCACAGCCCATCGTCGGTCGCCGCGAGCCCGTTGGGTTGCGGCCCCGGCGTCGTCCAGCGTACGTCCGCGCGAGCAATGACCATATGCACACCTCCTGCCGCCATATGATAGTCTCTGGGCGCACCAAGTGGAGGGAGAAATTCCGATGCCGGCAGCCAGCACGGCGGACTCGACGGCGACCAACGCCGCGACGCAAACGATGCGAGTAGCCCTCGGCCAGTTCAATCAGCCGACGGAGGACATCCTGGCCTTCGCGGCGCAGCTCGGAGTTGGAGGAGTGCTGCTCAACACGCCCAAGCTGCCCGGCGAGCAGCAGTGGGAGTACGCGGACCTGGTAGCGCTGCGTTCCCGCGTGGAAGAGTTTGGCCTGCGGCTGGAGGCGCTGGAGAACACGCCCGTCTCCTTCTACATCGACGCCATGCTCGGTCTCCCCAATCGTGACGAGCAGATCGAGCACTACCGGCAGACCATCCGCAACATGGGCAAAGCCGGCATCCCCATCCTCGGCTACCACTGGATGCCCAACAGCGTCTGGCGTACGTCGCGGACCACGCCCGGCCGCGGCGGCTCCTTGGTGACCGCCTTCGACTACGAGCTGGCCAAGGACAAGCCGTTGACCCACGGCCGCGTCTACGCTGCCGACGAGCTCTGGCGGAACTACGAGTACTTCATGCGGGCGGTGCTGCCGGTGGCCGAAGAGTCCGGCGTGCGCCTGGCTCTGCACCCCGACGACCCTCCCGTCGAGTCGCTGGGCGGGGTGGCGCGGCTGTTCCGCAATTTCGAGGGCTTCGCCAAGGCGATGGACCTCGTGCCCAGCCCGAATAGCGGCCTGGACTTCTGCATGGGCTGCTGGTCGGAGATGGGGCCGGGCGTGCTCGACGCCATCAAGTACTTCGGAGAGCGGGGCAAGCTCTTCTACGTCCACTTCCGCGACGTGCAGGGCTGCGTGCCCAAATTCCAGGAGTGCTTCCTGGGCGAAGGGAACCAGAACGTCGTCGCGGCGATGGTCGCCCTAAAGAAGTCGGGCTTCACCGGCTTCATGATCGACGATCACGTGCCGCACATGATCGATGACACCCCCTGGGGCCATCGCGGCCGCGCCGCCATGACCGGCTACATGCAAGGGCTGCTCAACGCGGTGACGCAGCTAGCGTAAGATCAACACCGCCTATGTTCGGACACTTCAACTACACGGTCGCGGATCTCCCCCGCTGAGCGCCGGAGGCGCCCTGGGCGCGCATGGCCTCGGCCAGCACCCGGCTCAGGGGCGCCGGGTCGAGGCGGAGGGCGATCGACAGGCTATGGATGCTGCGCAGCCAGTTGTGGTGCGCCGGCGTCGTCGCCAGGTGCAGCAGCAGGACCGTTTCCTGGTCGCAGCCGAGGCGACCGCACAGATCCTCGACACCGTAGGAGTCGAGGTAATAGCCGAGATGCCGCGGACTTCGCGCCGCGCGCTCCAGGGCATCGTTGACGAGCGGATGGTACACGGGCCTCTCCTTGCCTTGCTGGTGGAATGATAGTACATTCGTTCCAATAATGCAAGGGGCGACGCAGACTAAAGGATGTACTTCGCTAAGTCGTCGTTCTTGACCAACTCGCCGAGGCGGGCCTGGACGTACGCCGCGTCGACGACGACGTGCTCGCCCTTGTGCTCGGTGGCCTCGAAAGAAATCTCCTCCAACACCTTTTCCACGACCGTGTGCAGGCGGCGGGCGCCGATGTTCTCCAGTCGCTCGTTCATGGCCACGGCGCTGCCCGCGAGTTCCTGCACACCGTCGGGTGTGAACTCCAGCTCGACCTCCTCAGTCGAGAGCAGCGCCTGATATTGACGCGGCAGCGCGTTTTCCGGCTCGCGCAGGATGCGTACGAAGTCGTCGGGCGTCAAGGAGTGCAGCTCCACGCGCAGTGGGAAGCGGCCTTGCAACTCCGGGAGCAAGTCCGACGGCTTGCTGTGGTGAAAGGCGCCGGCGGCGATGAAGAGCACGTGATCGGTCTTGACCGGTCCGTAGCGCGTCTGCACGGTCGAGCCTTCGACGATGGGCAACAAGTCCCGCTGCACCCCTTCGCGAGAGATGTCGGCTCCGTGCAGCTCGGGCCGGCTGTTGGCAACTTTGTCGAGCTCGTCGATGAAGACGATGCCGGACTGCTCGACACGCTCTTTGGCGGCGTCGACCACCTGGTCCCAGTCGATCAGCTTCTCGGCCTCCTGGTCGGTCAGGATGCGCCGCGCCTCCTTCACCGAGACGCTGCGCAGCCGCTTGCGGCCGGCGCTGACGCTGGAGACAAACTCCTGGAAGGTCTCCTGCACGTCTTCCATACTCATGCCGGCCTCGAATTCGAGCACCGGCGAGAATTGGTCCTCCGGCTCGACCTCGATCTCGACGAGCTGCTCCTCCAGTTGTTGCGCCGCCAGCTTCGCGGCGATGCGCTTGCGCTGGCGACGCAGCCGGCTCACGTCCGTCGGCGTCGGCGTTACCGCGGTCCTCGCGTCGCCGGCGCCGGCGCTGCAGAGATAATTGACCAGCCGCTCGGCGGCCAGGTTCTCTGCTCGCTCACGCACGTCCTTCTGACGCCGCTCGTGGACCGAGTTGACGGTTGCCTCCATCAGGTCGCGGATGATCGACTCGACGTCGCGCCCCACGTAGCCGACCTCCGTGAATTTGGTCGCCTCGACTTTGGTGAACGGGGCGTCGAGCAACTTGGCGATGCGGCGGGCGATCTCCGTCTTGCCGACGCCGGTCGGGCCGATCAGGAGGACGTTCTTGGGGGAGACCTCGTCGCGCATCGGCTCGGGCAACTGCTGGCGCCGGTACCGGTTGCGCACGGCAACCGCGATCGCCCGCTTGGCCTCCTTCTGTCCGATGATGTAACGATCGAGCTCCTGGACGATGCGCTGGGGTGTCATATCATCCATAGTCATCCTCCTGTGCTGCTCGGCGCGGGAGTGTCCCCGTCGCCGTGAATGGTTTCCACGATGATGTTGGTGTTCGTGTAGATGCAGAGCGAGGCGGCAATCTCCAGCGCAGCCCGCGCAATGCGCTCGGCGGATAGGTCGGTGTAGCCCATGAGGGCCCTGGCCGCCGCCAGGGCGTACGGTCCTCCCGAGCCGATGGCTAACACTTCGTCGTCGGGTTCGATCACCTCCCCATCGCCCGACAACAACAACAACGTGCTCGCGTCGGCAACGACGAGCTGCGCCTCCAGGCGGCGCAAGATACGGTCGGTACGCCAATCCTTGGTCAGCTCCACGGCGGCCTTGCGCAGATTGCCGGCGGAGCGTTCCAACTGGCCATCGAGCTTGTCGAAGAGACTGATCGCGTCGGCCACGGAGCCGGCAAACCCGGCCAGGATTCGCCCACCTTGGAGCTGCCGCAGCTTGCGTGCCGTGTGCTTCATGACAATGTCGCCAACCGTCACCTGGCCGTCGGCAGCCAGGGCAACCTGGCCTGCTCGGCGGACCGCGACGACCGTCGTCGCTCGCAGTTGCAACGATCTGGCACTCATCGATGGGCGAGGGGGAACGTCCGAGAGCATATACCGGAAGCTATGATCGACCTTGTCAGGCTGAGGCGTCGCGCCTCAGATCCGCTCATGCCGCTCCGCTCAGCGTCAGAATCGGCCCACGACCCGTGTGTCGGCTCCCTCAGTATACCCTGCCGGGCACGACACCCCTGCTGTCCCCCAGGAACGACACGCTAAGGGTACGTGCTGTTCTGACGCGCATCGCGGTGGCGCACTTCCAGGGAGCCATCGTCCCGTGCGACCACGACCTGGCCGGCCATGCCCAGGAACAGGCCGTGCTCGACGACACCGGCCAGCGCCTTGACCCGGGCAGCCATCTGCTCAGGCTGACCGATGCTGCCAAACCGGCAATCCAGGATGTAGTGGCCGCCGTCGGTGACGAAGGGCGAGCCGCCGCCGCGCAGCGTCGCCGCGCAGCCCAGCGCCTCCACAGCCTCCTTTGTGCGACGCCAGCCGAAAGGGACGATCTCCACCGGCAGGGCCGCCCGCTCCCCCAGGGTGTCCACCAGCTTAGTTTCATCGACGACGATGAGGAGCCGTGTCGCGGCCAGCTCCACCAATTTTTCGCGCAGCAGGGAGCCGCCGTGTCCTTTGATGAGGTCGAGGCGCGGGTCCACCTCATCGGCCCCGTCGATGGCGAGGTCCATCCGCGGCTGGTCATCCAGGGAAGCCAGGGGGATGCCGACCGTGCGGGCCAGCTCTTCAGTGGCTTGCGATGTGGGCACACCTACCACGCGCAGCCCGGCCCGCACCCGCTCGCCGAGGGTGCGGACGGCGTAGGCGGCCGTGCTGCCGCTGCCCAGGCCGACGACCATGCCATCCGCCACCTGCTCCGCCGCCCAGCGGCCGGCCCGCGCCTTGAGCGCGTCAAGGTCAGGCATCCTCATCTCCAGTCCGCCTATCATGTGGGCGAGTGTAGCGCGTAACTGCGCGCTGCGAGCGAATGCAATCGAGGAGATGACCGTGGAGCTGAGCGTCGAGCGCGCTGCCGCGACGGCCGGGGGCCGTCGTGTGCTGGAACCGGCGCCGAGTAACCCCTGGCGGTGTGTGCGGCGCTCCTACGCCTATGAGGGACGCGGCTTCCGGGTACGTCGCGACGCCGTCATCAGGCCGGATGGCACCTCCGGTGACTATGAGTTTGCAGAAGTGGCCAGCAGCTTCTCCGTGGTCGTCGCGGTGGACGAAGACCGTCAGGTCTACTTGGTACGGCAGTGGCGCTATCCCTGGGAGCAGTCCTCCTGGGAGGCGCCCGCCGGCCACCTGGAAGCGGAGGAAGGGCCGTTGGAGGCGGCGAAACGCGAGCTGGCCGAGGAGGCCGGACTGGTTGCCACCTCCTGGCAGCAGTTAGCTACCTTGCGGAACAGCGCGTCGATCACTGCGCAGAGCTACCTCTTCCTGGCGCGTGCCCTCCGACCCGTGGCGACGCGGCGCGAAGCGTCGGAAGGCGACATGGTGATCCGTCGCCTGCCGCTTGACGACGCGCTGACTGCCGTTGCGGCCGGCGAGATTGTCCATGCGGTCACGATCTCGGCGTTGTTTCTGGCGGAGCGGGCGTTAGCGGACCCCTCATAACCCCAATACGGTTCAGTTGCCCATGGCACCGCGGGCCGCCACCCGCGGCATGTCCTTATCTGAACCGTATTGCCCCTATCCCCGCTCCGCCGGCGCGCGAACCGGTTGGGGCACGAGCGACGTGGCGCGCCCATTCGTGACCTCGATGGACGGTGTTCCGGCCAGCGCGGCGTGCTCGACGCCGCGAATGGCGGCGATCAGTCCCGAGAAGGAGGGATGGACCTGGAAACGCCGGCTGGCACAGACCAACACCAGCCAGCCGAGGGCGACGGCCATGAGGAGATTTACCGCGCGGAAGAGGAGTGTCGCCGCCGCGGCGGGTCCCGCCGCCAGCCCCATGCGGGTGAGCACGAGGGTGCTGATGTCCTCATTGGCGCCGACTCCCCCCGGCAGCGCGGAAATGGTGCCCACCGCGCTGCCGAGCGCGTAGACAGCCAGCCCATCCAGCCAGGTGACATTGCTCGCTCCGACGGCCAGCAGCGCCAGGTAGAACCCCACGCCGGCGATGCCGATCGCCAGCATGTCGAAGATCGAACCCCACATGGCCGTCTGGCTGCTCGCAACCAGCACGAAGTGCTGTTGCAACTCGGCAAACTGCGGTATGCGCGCGCGAAGGAAGGGGACCTTCTCCATTAGGTAGAAGCCGAAGCGGGCGATGTCGCCGTGCAACAGCGCGGCTCCAGTTCCTCCGGAGAAGATGAGGGCGGCCAGGAGGAGCCAGCCGGCGGGATGGTAGTCGCCCAGGCCGGGCAAGGCCGCGGGCAGCGAGAGCAAGCCAAAGATCAGCTCCTGGACCAGGATGGTCGCCGCCGATCGCCGCACCAGCGTGCCGTGCTGGCTGCGCTGCAGCACCGGCAGCAAGAACTGCCCTCCAGGCACGAGCAGGGCCGATTGTGAGGCGGTGAACAGCAGGATGGAATCGAGCAATGAGTTCGGCGCGTCGATGGCCCCCAACAGGAGGTGCCAGCGAATGGCACGGAGGAGCAAGCCGACAATGCCGCAGCCCAGAATTGGCAAGATCAGCCACAGGTTGGCGTGCCGCAAGGCATCGAGGAGGTTGCGCGGGTGAACTGCCTGGATGAGGAGCGCCAGGAGGACGAGTACCGCCAGCCAGGGCAACCAGGCGCGTACGCGACACCAGACGGCACGGACGATCGACGCGCGATGGCTACCCATAACTGTCAGTCTAATCCCCCAGGAGGTTGGATTGCACTCGTCAATTCCCAATACTACGCCATGATCCTTACAGTGGCATCCACAAGGACTATGCCGGGTCGGCGTCCGCGGCTGTGGGTGGTCGCAAGCTAGGCAACGTGGCGCGGAGCTGTGACCAGGCCATCGGGATGAGGGATGACGTCAGCGCGATATCGGCGCTTCCGTTCCGCATGCTTGTGTCCGAAAGACAGCGGATAGAACACCTGTACGATACAATATCTGGTATCACGGTCACGCACAACCACTAAATACCGGGTGGCGGTGCGCATCGAGGAGTAGCGGTAGCGGCAATCGGCGCGGAGAGTGCGCGAGGGAGAGAGCAGATGATCCTGGCGATGCAACGGACGACATCAGGTCCCGACTCCACCGTGATGAAGGAGGCGGCGCTGCCCAACAGCTCTCTCACGACGGCGACGGGCTTTCCGAACGACCTTGCTGAGTTTGTCTTCGTCCGCACCTACGCGCGCTGGGACGCCGAACAAGGCCGCCGGGAGACGTGGGAAGAAGCCTGCGACCGCGTCGTGGACTTCCTGCAGGAGACCGCCGGAGCGGCCATCTCGCCGGACGAGTGGGCCGCCGTGCGCCGCGCTATGCTGCAGCACGCGCTGCGACCGTCGTCGCGGCTGCTGGCGATGGCAGGTCAGGCGGCGCGCATCAACCCGATCACCGCCTACAATTGCAGCTACCTGCCGATCGACTCCGTCGAGTCCTTCGCGGAGGTGTTGTACATCCTCATGGCCGGCACCGGCGTAGGTTTCAGCGTGGAGCGCCGCTACGTCGAGCAGCTTCCGGTGGTGCAGCCACGGCATGGGGGGGCGGTACCCCTGCACGTCATCCCCGACGACACGGAGGGCTGGGCGGATGCGCTCAAGCTGGGCATGAGCGCCTGGTACGGCGGCGGTGATGTGGAGTTCGACTATTCATTCATCCGGCCGGCCGGCGCGCCGCTCGTCACCAAGGGGGGACGGGCCTCGGGGCCGGAGCCGCTGCGCGGCCTGCTGGACTTCACTCGCGACCTGATCCTTGGCGCCAAAGGTCGCAAGCTCACCAGCCTGGAGTGTCACGACATCGCCACCAAGATCGGCGACGTCGTCGTCATGGGCGGCGTGCGGCGCAGCGCCGAAATCTCCCTGTCCGACTTCGACGACCTCACGCTGCGCCACGCCAAGGACGGTCAATACTGGCTCACCGCGCCGCACCGCAGCATGGCCAACAACAGCGCCGTCTACGAGCGCAAGCCCAGTTGGGGCGACTTTCAGGAGGAGTGGCAGGCGCTGGCGGCCTCCGGCACGGGCGAGCGCGGCATCTTCAACCGGCAAGCCGCCCGCGAGCTGCGCCCGAGCCGGCGAGCGGACGCCGATTTCGGGACGAATCCCTGCACGGTTGGCGACACCTGGGTAGCGGTGGCTGACGGACGTGGTCGTGTGCGCATGGCCGATTTGGTTGCCGAAGGACGAGACGTCGATGTCTTCACAGTCAAGGACGGCGAGTTGGCCGTCCGCAAGATGCGCAATCCGCGCAAGACCGGCACGCAGACGCCGATCTATCGGGTGTCCTTCACCGACGGCACCTTCATCCGCGTGACGCCAAATCACAAATTGGTCCTGAAGGATGGCGCACAAAAGGAAGCCGTTCACCTTCAGCCGAATGACGCCCTCGAAAGCCTGACGGTCTCGTCGTACAAGAAGGTCGGGCTGCCGGGTGTCCGGTACGTTGACTACGATGAGTCGGACAGCTATCGGCTTGTGACGTACGGATTCGGGGGCAAGGCTGAGCATCGCCTGATCTATCAGCATCACCACGGCGCGCCGATCAATGGTATCGCTCAGCATATCCACCATCGAGATTTCGATGGTCGAAACAATGCCGTGGGTAATCTTGAGCTGATCGGCGCTGATGAGCACGCAACACTGCACAAGGCGCGCATGCAGGGTGCGAACAATCCTGTGCATCGTATGACTCCGGCTTGGCGCAAGCATCTCTCGCGCGCATGCACCGGCCTTATCAACGGCAACGCCAAGCAGATCGACAACGCCGATCTGGAAGCGAAGATCGTCGACTTTGTGGATGGACTGGGCCGCGCACCGACGTACGGAGAATACACCGAGTACGCGCGTGCGAACAATCTTCCCGTGTCCTTCTCGCAGTACCGCCGATCCTACTTCGGCGGTGACGTTCACTGGGCACTCAGGGCCATCGCTGAGCGCCTGGGAGTCCCTGGCGGCTACGAGGCACGTGTTCGCCGGATTACTGATTTGCCAGTGGTCTTCAAGAATGGCCGGACCTACGTTGTTCGCCATTGTGAGGGCTGCGGACGAGAGCTTGAGCTGGCACCAGGTAGACGCGAGCAGGCATTCTGCAAGTCTTGCTCCCTGAAGAAATATTACGAAACGGAGGGTAAGGCTGTCCACGTCGCGGCTCTGCAGGCCGGATGGGAGCGCAAGCACGAGCGCATGCGGACTCAACAGGTCAAGGCATACAACGATCTGGTATTTGAGTTGGGAAGGCACCCGCTGAAGTCTGAATGGGTTGCTCGGTGCCGCGCAGTTGGTCTTTCATCGGAGATCAGCCGGTCTACCAGCCCATTTACGTCCTGGCAGAGTTTGGAATCAACGGCTGCCGTTGCTAACCACCGCGTCCTCAGCATCGAACCGGATGGTTACGAGGATGTCTATACGGGAACGGTTGATGACACCCACACCTTCTTCGCCACGGGTACTGAGCGCGTGTGCAAGGGGGGCCGTAGGGCGATGTCCTATGTTCTGAATGTGCAGTGTGGCGAAATCAGTCTCAGACCGTACGAGTTCTGCAACCTCAGCGAAGCAATCGCTCGGGTCGACGACACGGCGGGGACGCTCGCGGAGAAGGTTCGTCTCGCTACACTGATCGGCACTGTCCAGAGCATGCTCACCAACTTCCCCTACTTGCGTCCGCAATGGAGGGAGAATTGCGAGGAGGAGCGGCTGTTGGGCGTGAGCGTCACCGGCCAGCTCGATTGTCCGGCCTTCTGGCAGCATCCCGAGCTTATGGCAGAGCTGCGCGACCTCGCCGTCGCCGCCAACGCCGAGTACGCCGCCCGGCTGGGCATCAACGCCTCGGTTTCGATCACGTGCGTGAAGCCATCGGGCAATGCGAGCCAGATGGCGGACTGCGCATCGGGGATGCACCCGCGCTATGCTCGCCACTATGTCCGCCGTGTGCGGGTTTCCACCACCGACCCGCTCTTCCGCCTGTTGCGCGACACCGGCGCGCCGCTCCACCCGGAGGTCGGGCAGGCTCCGGAGAGCGCAACCACCTGGGTGGTGGAGTTCCCGGTGAAGGCCCCGGAGGGCGCCATCACGCGACACGATATGACCGCGCTGGAGCAGCTCGAGTACTGGTTGACCGTCAAGGAGAACTTCACGGAGCACAATCCCAGCCAGACGATCTACGTTGGCGCGGACGAGTGGGATACCGTGGGCAGCTGGGTCTACGAGCACTGGGACCGCGTCGGCGGCCTGTCCTTCTTGCCGCGCTCGGAGCACGTCTATCAACTGGCGCCCTACGAGGATCTCACCGAGGGGCAGTACCAGAAGCTGCTCGCGGCATTTCCTAAGATCGATTACGCCTTGCTGTCGGCCTACGAGCTGGAAGATCGCACCGAGGGCACGCGCGAGTTCGCCTGCACCGGCGATCGCTGTGAGATTGTGTAGGTGTGGATGCGCCAGGTAATCTCGAATCAAGCGGCCGCTAGTGCGCGATGTTCCACGGAGCGCGGGCGGGACGCCCGCGCTCCGTGGTAGAATCGTGGCGGCGTGTCGCGTGAGCGGCAGGTGTGGCCGGTGCTGGCCGGCTACTAATAAAGCGCCACGAGGGTGGCGCTTGCTCCAGCTCCCGGCGAGTCGGGTTTCGACGCGCTGCTTCCGGCAGCAATCGTTCCGTGGGGCATACCCGTTGGGGAGAGGATCTGCTTGCACAAGTACGAGATGATGGTCTGTTTCCGGCCCGATTTGGAGGAGGAGAGCGTCGGGGCGCTCTCCTCTCGGCTCGGTGCGCTGGTGGCCGATCGGGGCGGCGAGGTCTCCAAGGAAAGCTCCATGGGGCGTCGTCGCCTCGCCTATCCGATCCGCCGCTACCACGAGGGCTTCTATCAGGTGGTTAGCTTCGCTATGCCGCCCGCCAACGTCGAGACATTGGAGAATCAGCTCCGGCTCGATGAAGACGTGCTCCGCCACATCGTCATTCGCGAAGGCGAGTGACCGTCGTTTTGGGATCGAGGAAGAGTCGATCCGGGCCGCCCGGCAGCGGCCGGATCTCAGCAGCGCAGTAAGGAGCAGAGGGATGGCCGACTCGTTGAACAAGGTTATGATCATCGGTAATTTGGGACGAGACCCCGAGATGCGTTACATGCCGAGCGGCAAGTCGGTCACGAATTTTAGCGTCGCGGTCGGGCGCAGTTGGAAGACGCCGGATGGTGAGCCGCGCGAGGAGACCGAGTGGTTCAACGTCGTCATGTACGAAAAGCTGGCGGAGATCGCCAACCAGTACTTGACGAAGGGGCGCAAGGTGTACGTCGAAGGCCGTTTGCGGACGCACTCCTGGGATGGCAACGACGGCCAGAAACACTACCGCACCGAGCTCATCGCCAACCAGATGATCATGCTGGGCTCTCCGCGCGACCAGGCCGCCCCCCGCGACGCGTTCGGCGAGGCCTTTGATCAGGAGCCGCAATCGCAGCCCGGTGGAGACGACATCCCGTTTTGACGGAACCGTTGCCGCCCCATTGTCGGCCCGGTCCCTCGCTTCGGACTCGCGTGCGGCCGGTGGGCGGGGGATATCCCAATTCCGCTACACTGCAGGATAATTTGTTGATGGAGGAGATTGGTCAGCATGCCCGGAAAGCCAAGACCGCGCAGCGCCACCTCAGCGGCCGAGCGTGAGTTCCGCAAGGAGCGTTACGGCCGGCGCAAGGTGTGCGGCTTCTGCGTGGACAAGATCAAATACATCGACTTCAAGGACGTGAACCGGCTGCGCCGCTACCTGTCGGAGCGCGCCAAGATCGAGCCCCGCCGCAAGACCGGGGTCTGCGCCAAGCATCAGCGCAAGCTCACTACCGCGCTCAAGCGGGCGCGCCATATGGCGATGCTGCCGTTCGCGCCGCAGCACTTGCGTGGCTAACGCCGGTGCCCACCCAATCGCGCCCTAGCCAGCGGCCAAGCTCACCCCAGACGCCGAGCCGGCGCTCGGGTGCTGACGACGTGGTAGGGCGCCGCCCGCTGATTTTCAACTTCGATCCGAGGCTGTCCAAGGCCGAGATCGACCAGCGCAGAACGCAGTGGGCCGTGCTCCTCACCGCGGTCGCCGTGGGACTCGCGCTGCTGGTTGCCGGCGTCGGTATCTACGTGAACGGCATCCGCCAGCCCGGCCTGGCGGTGGCGATCGTGAACGGTCACGGCATCCGGCGCGACGCCTGGCAGCACTATGAGTCCTTGATCCAGGCCGAGCTCCAGGCCAAACAGGCGTTCATCCAGCAGCAACCGGCGCCAGCTAACGATCCGGCCGCCGGCGCCCAACAACAGGCCGAGCTCAACGCCTTGCAACAGCAGTTATCCAGCGCCAGCGATCAGGCGGTCACCGATCTGATCAACGGAGCGGTGGTTGCCGCGGCTGTTCCCAAGCTCGAGCAGCAAGGCGCGCCCGCTGCCCAGATCGTGCCATCGAGCAAGCAGCTTGACGACGCGCTCACGCAAGAGAGGCAGGGGCTGGGAATCACATCTGATAGTCAGTTTCAAAACTTCCTCCACGCCATCGGCATGAACGAGACGGATCTCCGCGCTGCGCTGTCGATGCGCTTGCAAGAGGACCAGGTCAGGACGTACCTGTCCCGCGACGTCAAGCCCGTACAGCAGCAGGTCAAGGCCCGCATTATGTCCTACGGTAATGCCGGCAAGGCGGCCGATGCGCTCAAGGCGCTGCAAGGCGGCCAGCCCTGGGAGAACGTCAATCTGCAATACGCTAAGGATCAGGCCGCGCAGGAGACCAGTCGGGCCGTGGCCTGGACGCCCAAAGGTCTGGAGAGCGCGACGTTCGATCAGTTCGCCTTCAGCGCGCAGCCGCTGCAAATCTCCGATCTGCTCACCGACAACGGGACCCACGTGATCATCCAAGTTGAGGATGTGGGTCCGGCGCGCCCACTCTCCCAGAGCCAGATCGATCAGATCAAGGCCAAGACCTACACCGACTGGCTCAACCAGCAGACGCAGGCCGCCCAGATACAGCGGTATCCGCAGAACATGAGTTGAGCATCGGGTATGCGCGGCAAACAGATGAGTAGCTCGACCGTGACCGGAACTGGCATCTCGGTCGCCGGATCGGAGCACGGGCGTCCCGCCCGCCCAGCGCGGATTTGGCGCGTGCGAAGGTAGCGGGGACATGGGTGCTTGGTTGGCAGCGCGATCGGGCGGGCGAGACGCCCGCGCTCCGATCCGGCGACTTTGAGGGAGGACTGGTGCGGTGAGCGACAACACGACGCCGACCTATGCCGTCTACTGGCTGCTGAAGACGCGGCCGTCGTGGCTGCATTTGGATGAGGTCGCTCGGGCGCAGGCGCGGGCTGAGTTCGTCGCTACGCTCGACCGGCGCTCGCCGGAGTTGGCGCTGCGGGGCGCCTATTCGCTGGTCGGCTTGTGCGCTGAAGCCGACCTGGCGCTCTGGCTGCACGGGCCGGACTTGCCGGCGGCGCAAACGCTGGCCGCGGAGCTGCGGCGAACGACCTTGGGGGCGCACCTGGCCTGGCCCTATACCTACACCGGCGTCGCCACTCCGGCTCGCTACGACCCATCGCATAGCGCCGCCTTTGTCCAGGGCGTCCCTCCCAAGCGCTATCTGAGTGTCTATCCCTTCGTGAAGACGGCCGAGTGGTACTTGTTGCCTTTTGAAGAGCGGCGGGCTTTGATGGCCGAGCACGGCCAGGTAGGGCGCCGCTTCAGCGTTCCGCGTGAGGAGTTGACGGCGTTGTCCGGTGGTGGTCACGGCGCTACCGCCGTGGCGATGCGTCCGGCGACGACCAGTGGCGGCGTCCTCACCAACACGGTGCAATCGTTTGGCCTGGGCGACCAGGAGTTCGTCGTGGCCTTCGAGTCGGACGATGCCTACGAGATGGTCCGAATGGTCGAAGCCCTCCGCGCGACGGCAGTCCGGCGGTACACCAAGTTGGACACACCGATCTTCCTCGGGCTGCGCAAGGAGCCGGCCGAGGCGCTGGCGGACCTGGGCTGACCTGCGTGTGGGCTAGCCTCGACACGGTTCAGATCGGGTGGGTGACGATGTGATGGGGGAGAGGTTCCCTCCACCTATCTCCGCTCCGCAGTCTCTTCTTCCTCCTCAAGCTCCTCCGCGATGTCGAGGGCTGGAGGTGACGATGCGGTGGCGCCATCGCCCGAGACCGCGGGCGACAGCGCTGTGTCCCGGCCCTTCCACTCGTCGATGACCGCGGCCGCCAGCGTCACGACGAGGGCCGTTGCCGGCACCGCGAAGAGCGCGCCGAGAATGCCGCCTACTTCCGCTCCGGCGACGATGGCGATGAGGGATACGAATGGCGGCAGTCCCACCGCCTGACCGACGATGCGTGGACCAAGGAGATTGCTTTCGATCACATTGAGGACGATATAGAACACGAGCACCTCGATGAGCAGGAGGAACGACTGGAACACCGCGACTAAGGCCAGCGACAGGCCGATCAAGACGGGACCAATGGTCGGGATGAGCTCGAAGAAGAAGGCCAGCACGCCCAGGACTAGGGGGAAGTGGACACCCAGCAGCCCCGCGACTGCGCCGGTAGTTATCCCGATGATGATGGCCATGATGATCTGACCGCGGATGAAACCGCCAACCTTTTGCTGGACCGTCGTTTGGACGAAGCGCACGACCCGCTGATAGCGCTTCGGTACCAAACGCGGCAAGTTGGTACGGATACGCGGGGCGTCGACAACGAGGTACACGCTGAAAAAGATCACGAGGACGATGCTGATGATGGCGGTAGTCAGTCCGGACACGATCTTCAGACTCTGGCTGAGCGCGCCGGTAACCGCTGCCTGCAGGCTCGCTGTTGCGCCGTTCAACTGCTGTTGCAGGTCAATCCGGACGCCGAATCGCTGCAGCTCCGCTTGCAACTGCGCCGCGAAGCTCTCCACGTCCTTCGTGTAGGCGGGCACCTGCGTAGCTAGGCCGGAGAGCTGGGCGACCAATTGGCCGCCTATCCAGTAGCCTCCTACCAGCACGGCCAGGAGCAGGCCCAAATAGACGATCGTTACCGCGAGCCAGCGGGGAACACGGCGGTCGGTGAGACCATTGACGGATGGAACGAGGGCGAAGGCGACGAGCGCCGCGACCATGAAGATGAGTACCGTCTGGAGGAAGTTGCGCAGGATGAGCCCTATGGCGTAGAGGATGATTCCGGCCGCGATGATGCTGATCAGGATATCGCGTGTGCGAGCCCAGTCGATTCGGTCGCCCGACGAGGGGGTCTGGTTCACGTCAGGCGCGGTACCGACCGGCATCCCGCCGTCGGTACTTTTCCATTACGTCATCGAAACTCGCCTCCAAATCGACACCGGTCGAGTTGGCCAGGGCGATCACAGTGAACAGCACGTCGGCGAGCTCGAGACCGAGTTCTTGCGATGGCTCGCCGGCCTTTTTGGGCTTGTAGCCGTAGTGGTGGTTGACGACCCGAGCGACTTCGCCCACTTCCTCAGTCAGGCGGGCCAGATTGGCTAGTGGCGGCCAGTATTCTCCGCCCCACTCCGCCTCACACCAGGCCTGGACGCGCTGCTGCAGCACGGCCAGTGACCACCCCGAGGCAGCGTCGACGCTCATCGCCGCTTGTGTTTCGATCGGCTGTGCGGCTGCGCGCGATGTTGCTTGTCGCGCTCACGCTGGTGCTTGCTCGCCGGGCGCCGTGCCGGGCCTTGCGGGAGCGCCGCGCCGGCGGGCATGCCTTCAGCCCCCGGCATACCGCCCATCGCCCCCATCAGACCGCGGGGCATCCGGCCGCTGGAAACTTGCTTCATCATCTTGCGCATCTGCTCGAACTGGTTGACCAGTTGATTGATCTCCTGCGGCGTGGTGCCGCTGCCACGGGCGATGCGCCGGCGGCGGCTACCGTCGATAATCTCCGGGCGGCGTCGCTCCTCCAGCGTCATGGAGGTGATGATCGCCTCCATGTGCTTCATCTCCTTGCCGTCCAGCGCAGAAGTCAGCTCCTCATTGCGCGTCAGGTTGCCGAGGCCGGGGATCATGCCCAACAACTGCGACAACGGGCCCATCTTCTTCATCGTCTGCAGCTGGTTGTAGAAGTCCTCGAAGTTGAAGCTCGCCGTGCGCAGCTTCTTCTCCATCTCCTTGGCTTGCTCCTCGGAGAAGGTCTCCTGGCTACGCTCGATGAGGGTGAGCACGTCACCCATGCCGAGGATGCGCGAGGCCAGGCGGTCGGGGTAGAACGGCTCCAGTCCGTCCGGGCGCTCGCTTGTGCCCAGGAACTTCACGGGAATCCCGGTCACGGCGCGAATGGACAGCGCCGCGCCGCCGCGGGCGTCGGAGTCCATCCGCGTGAAGATCAAGCCGGTGACTTCAAGGCGCTTGTGAAACTCCTGGGCGACTTTCACCGCCTCCTGGCCGGCCATGGCGTCGACGACGAGCAGTGTCTCGTCGGGATGGACGAGGCGGTGGATGCGTTGCACCTCCTGCATGCGCTCCTCGTCGATCTGCAGCCGCCCGGCCGTATCCAGGATGACGACCGTCTGGCCCTCCTCGCGGGCGCGCCGGAGGCCATGCACGCAGATGTCCTCCGGCTTGACATTGGTGCCTTCGCTGTGGACGGGTAGGTCGAGCTGGCGGCCCAGCGTCTCCAACTGCTCGATGGCAGCCGGTCGGTAGATGTCGGCAGCGACGAGGAGCGGCTTCTCGTGTTGCTTGCGCAAATAAAGCCCCAGCTTGCCTGCGCCGGTGGTCTTGCCGGCGCCCTGCAGGCCGACCAGCATGATGACGTGCGGCAGCGGACCTTTGAGCTCGAGCTGCGCCGAGTCCGTACCCAGCAACTGCACCAGCTCGTCGTGGACTAGTTGGACGACTTTCTGGGCCGGCGTCAGTCCCTCGCCAACCTCAGCGTCCAGGGCGCGCTCGCGCAGCTTGTTGGTGAAGTCGCGCACCACGCGAAAGTTGACGTCGGCGGCGATCAGCGCCCCGCGCACCTCGGTGAGCGCGGCGTCGACATCCTCCGGCGTCAGGCGCGACTTGCCGCGCATCCGCTCCAGCGTGCCCTGGAGTCGCTCGGATAGACTCTCAAACATTCCGGGTTCTCGCAAGCGTGCCGTAGCATTCAGTCACGACGGTGTTTCATACTACCACCGGGCGGGTGCTGGGGACAGTACGGTTCGGAAAAGGATGCGTTGCGGCCCCCGGCGCCCCCAACCCCCACGGTCACAGCATATGCAGTCCCGCCCCCGCGCTCCTGTCGAACAGCGGCTTGAGCGCGGGATAGAGGTCGCGGTAGATGGCGTACTGGTGCTCGTAGACGGTGGCATTGGCGGGTATGGGCGAGGCAGCGTGGTCGAGCCGGACCCAGGCGTCGCAGGCGGCGGGCACAGAGGGGTAGATCTCTTGCCCCACGGCGGCGAGCAAGGCGGCGCCGTAGGCCGGGCCTTCCTCGTTTGCCACGGTGACGACCTCGGCGCCGAATATGTCGGCCTGGATTTGGCGCCACAGGGCGCTGCGCGCGCCGCCGCCGGAAGCGCGCACCTCGCCTACCGGCAGGCCCATCTCGCGGAGAATTTCGAGGCTGTCGCGCAGGCTGTACACCACGCCTTCGAGCACCGCGCGCAGCACTTCCGCCCGGCCGTGGCGGGCGGTGAGGCCGTACAGCACGCCCCTGGCGTTGGCGTCGAGGTGCGGCGTCCGCTCGCCCATCAGGTAGGGCAGCCAGTGCAGACCGTCGCCGCCGGGTGCAGCCCGCTCGGCTTCCGCGCAAAGCAGGGCGTACGGATCGGCGCGGAGACGCGCGGCCGTGGCGAGCTCAGCGGCGGCGAAGTGGTCCCGCCACCAGCGCAAGGAGAGGCCGGCTCCTTGCGTCACGCCCATCACGTGCCAGGCGCCCGGTACGGCGTGACAGAACGTGTGGACGCGTCCCTTGGGGTCGAGCACGATGCCGGCGCTGTGGGCGAAGACAACTCCTGATGTGCCGATGGTCGCGCTCAGGACGCCGGGCCGCACGATGCCGTTGCCGACCCCCCCGGCCGCCTGATCGCCGCCGCCACCAACGATGGGGACGCCGGGCGGCAGACCCAGTTCCCTCGCCACCTCAGGGCGCAGATGTCCGCTGACCACCGGCGACTCTGCCGTAGGCGGCAGCCAGGCGGCAGGAACGTCCAGTGCCGCCAGCATCGGCCCGGACCAGCGCCGGCTACGCACGTCGAAGAGCAGCGTTCCCGAGGCGTCGGATACTTCAGAGGCGTAGACGCCAGTCAGGGCAAAGCGCAAGTAGTCCTTCGGCAACAACACCTGGGCGACGCGGGCATAGGTCTCCGGCTCGTGCTGACGTACCCAGAGGAGCTTGGGCGCGGTGAAGCCTTCCAACGCTGGATTGCAGGTCAACTGAATCAAGCGCTCAGCGCCGACAAGCTCCGTGATCTGCCGGCACTGCGCCGTCGTGCGTTGGTCACACCACAGGATTGCCGGGCGCAGCACCTGGCCGGCGCCATCGAGCAGGACGAGGCCGTGCATCTGACCGGTCAAGCCGATCGCCAGCACGTGAGGCCGCTGCGCGGCGTCCATCGCGTCGCGGACGGCCTGCTTCGCGGCATGGACCCAGTGGCTCGGGTCCTGCTCCGCCCAGCCGGGGGCGGGAGTGGCCATCGGGTATTCGTGCGCGGCGCTGGCGAGCGTGTGCCCGGCGGTCGATACCAGGAGAGCGCGGGCGCTGGTGGTGCCGACGTCGATACCAAGCAGCGCTTCAAAGTTATCCGCGTTCACGCCGCCTCGCTTTCACTCGGAACGTGTTCCGGAGCGATTGTAAGGTTGCGCCGGCCGAGGGTCAAAGGCCATCTCTTCACAGGTGCGTTGCGCCACGGAGCGCGGGCGTCCCGCCCACCCCGGCTCGCCGGTATGCCGCTCGGCTGCCGTGCCGCCTGCCCGACCGCTGTTGGTGATCACCGGGCGGGCGGGACGCCCGCGCTCCGTGGCGCAACTTCCCATTTGATACAACACTTCATGGCCCACCCACCGGACGGTGAGCGTCACGTGCGTCATTCCTGTGCCGCCTCTCGGAACGCTGTTTCCGGCGCAGTTCTTGCGCAATGGGCCGGTGGCAGATTCCGAGCACCGTGCGGTGAGGTTGCTCGATACGCGATGCTGTACCATCTGCTCGCTCCGGCGCAGCGGCGTGGGCGTCGGCGGGAGGTCGCGGCCATGGAACAGTTCCACCTATCTTCGGCCTCCCCTCGGCTGTTGCTGGTGATGCGCCTGCCCATCGGCGATACGTTGTTCGCCACTCCCACCATTCGGGCGCTGCGGCAGCGGTATCCGTCGGCGCTCATTACCGCGGTCGCCGCGGAAGACAATGCTCCGCTGCTGGCCCATAACCCGCATCTGGACGACGTGGTTGTCCTGCCCTTTCGCGGCGATTGGCGGGGTGGCGGCGCCCTGCCGGCAACCCTGCGCTGTCTCCTGCACCGGCGCTACGACGTAGCCCTCTGCTTAGGCACTCCCGCGCTGGGCTGGCTGGCCGTGGCGTGCGGGATACCGCGCCAGGAGTTCATGGACTTTCCCACACTGTGGTGGCTCTCGCGGCATGGCCAGGCCGCCTGGAACCGGCGTCACGCGGTCGACCTCTATGCGACCGCCGGGCGACGCCTGGATGTTCCTCCTGTGGAGCATCGCCTGACTGCTACGGTCATGCCGAGCGAGCGCGGGGCGCTGCGCGCGATGCTTCGCCGGCTCCACGCAGACGATGGATCGCCACGTGTCGTCATCCACGCCGGTTGCAGCTCCGCGGTCAACAAGAAGCGCTGGCCGTCGCGCCGATTCGCTGAAGTCGCCGCGACGCTGGTAGAGCGCGCCGATGCCCGAATCTTCCTGGTCGGAGGCGGCGCCGAAGCGGCGCTGACTGCGGACTTGGCCCGTCGCGTCGGACCGGCAGCCGTATCGCTGGCGGGAAAGCTCACGGTCCGGCAGACGTTGGCGTTGTTGGAAGGGTGCCATCTCTTCGTCGGCAACGACTCGGGCCCATTGCACATGGCCACGGCCGTGGGTACGCCGGTCGTCGGCGTCTACGGCGCCACCGATCCTGCCGTGTTCGGCCCTTGCGCCCCGCGAGATCGCGCCGTTGTGGTGCAGCCGGCAACGCCCGCGCCGTGCGTCCATTTCGTGGGCGGCGCTACCCTTTGGCAGCAACTGGCGGCTGCCCGCCAGACTTGTCCCAGCCTCGCCGATATTCCGGCGAGCGCCGTGATCGCGCCGTGCCTCCGGTTGCTGGACACGCCGGTCGCAAGCGCGGCGGTCACGGCGCTCCGGCCGGGACTTCTTGCGCCGGCGCCGCGACGGGAGGCTCACCTCCCAGCGAGCGCAGCCGGTTGATGTTGGCCAGATTGGGGCCACTGCGCTCCTCGCCGGGCACCTCGAGCACCCAAGGGAGCATGCGAAGACGCGGCTGCTGTAACAGGAGCGCAAAGCCGGCGTCGCCGATGTAGCCTTCGCCAATGTTGGCGTGACGGTCGCGGTGCGACCCCAACGGATGTACCGAATCGTTGGCATGGACGGCGTGGAGACGATCCATCCCCACCAAGGAGCTGAAGTCGTCGAGCGTGCGCTGCAGACCGTCCGGAGAGGCGACATCATAGCCGGCGGCAAAGAGGTGACAGGTATCCCAGCAGACGCCCAGCCGCCGATCACCGCCGAGCGCATCGATGATGGCGGCGAGCTCCTCGAATTGGCAGCCGATCGCTCCGCCCTGCCCGGCGCACACCTCCAGGAGCAAGGGCGGACCATTCTCCGATGCCGCCAGCACTTGCTCTAAGGCGGTGACGACCCGGTCCATCACCGCCGCGACGCCGGCGCCTCGGTGCGAGCCGGTGTGAACGACAATGCCGCGGATGCCAACCTGCGCGCCGATAGCCCGATAGGCTTGCAGCGACTGTATCGACGCCTGCCAGATTCGCTCATCCTCGGAGGCGAGATTGATCAGATAGATGGCGTGAACGATCCAGGGCGTCACGTCGACCGGGGCAATTCCCTCCACAAAGGCGGTAACGTCCGCGTCAGCCGGTCGACTGACGCGCCAGGCCGTCGGGCCACTGAAGAACATCTGACCACAGTTGCCGCCAATCGCCACCTGGCGATCAATGGCCTTCGGCAGCCCCCCAGCAATGGAGACGTGTCCTCCGATGCGCATCAGGCACTCCCTCCGGCCCAGACACGCAGCCGGGCGATTTTCCTGGCCGGGTGGATGAGCAGCGCCTGCACTTGCTGCGCCGCAAGCTCGCTCAGCGGCACCCGCGCTGCCTGGGGTCCCGCGCGAGGGACCGTCGCGCGGTCTCTCATGGCGCGCAGCAAGTCTGATGGTGTGCGCCCCGGAAACTCCGTCGTCCATTTGAGCAGATGCTGCGGAAAGTGGGCGTCACTCCCCCCAATAGACGCCAGATGGTGCTCCGCGGCGAAGGCCACCAGGCGCGCGCTATTGCGGACGTAGGGGCTGTGCGTCTCCAGCCCGATAATCGGCAGGTAGTCCAGCGTCTGCTCCAGGCGCTGCAGGCCCAACCCGACCACCCACTGGTCGGGATGCGCCACGACGCAGACTCCCCCAGCCTCGGTGAGACGTTGCACCGCGGCTTCGAGACGCTGCAGCGCTGGGAAGCGGCGACGCGGATACGGCGGCCGGAAAATGTAGGTAAGGATGTGCTTGCCACCACGTAGCGTGAGCTCGCAGCCCCACAGGGGCGCTATCCGCGAGTTGGGGTGGGCGTCCTTCCAAGCCAGGGCGTCGTCCCAGGCGCCGATCTCATCGTGGTCCGTGAAGGAGACGACGTCGACCTGACCGGCCGATTCCAGCAAGTCCAGCGTCTGGCCGACCGGTGTTCGCCCGTCGCTGTGTGTGCTGTGCAAATGGATCGCTGCCACCCCCATCGGCTTTGACTGCCCCCGCCACCCGCGCGTACGTCCTTCGATCGACGTTATCGTACCAGTCGCCGGGGGGCCGGGGAGCCGGGGAGCAGAGGAGATTGATGGCTGGTCGGACACATGACCAAGACGCGTGACCAATTTGAGTCATCCCGTCCTATTGCCGACCTTGCTTCCTGACGCCACTTCCCCCCTGCTCCCCGGCCCCCGGCCGCTGCACCCCTGACTATCC
>Ga0207416_1000712_pt1 | contig 52361 bp, 56 predicted proteins | sample PaiPotPPM11metaG_FD_184107 | JGI IMG/M metagenome (GOLD analysis project Ga0207416, IMG submission 184107) | Iron sulfur acid spring bacterial and archeal communities from Banff, Canada, to study Microbial Dark Matter (Phase II) - Paint Pots PPM... ... | reverse complement strand
CCGCCCGGTGACTCGACTGAACAGCTCGGCGATCTGTCGTCGGTTCTTGTGGATCGCAGGCGCAATGATGTGAGACGGCCGCTCGCCGCTGAGCTGAACGATCCACTCGCCGACGTCGGATTCCACGACCCGCAGACCGGCTGCTTCCAGAGAGTGATTGAGCCGGATCTCCTCGCTCACCATCGACTTCACCTTGATAATGTCACTCACTCCACGATCACGAGCGAGGTCGATGATGTACCGGCTCGCCTCATCGGGGGTGACGGCGGCATAGACCGAGGCGCCGGTCGCCTGCGCTGCCTCGGTGAACTGACCCACATACTGGGGCAGGTGCGCGATGACGTTGTCCTTGATGGCAGCAAGCTGCTGCCGGGCCGCCTCGAAGGCCATGTCTTCGAGCGCTCTGGCACGGTACTCCCGCCAGCGGCGCTGGAAGAGGAGGAGGTTTTCCCGAAGTCGCGGGTCGCCAAGTGCTGCGCGGTACCGCGCGGGAAATGAGTCAGACAATCTCGGGCTGCCAGCCTTCTACGAGGACGACGAGTGATTCACTTGGGCCATGTGCTCCGATAACAGGGATCTGCTCGATATCCGAGGTACGGCTCGGCCCACTGATGAATGTGGCATAACGCTTCGCCTCTCGTGCCCACGCCCGCAGGAACGATGCCGCCTCCCGCAAGGAGGGAACGAGCGCGGTTTCCGGCAGCAGGGCGACATGCCGTGTTGCGAGAAAGGTCATGATACGATCCTGACGGGTATCGGCCACGACGACACTGCCGGTCGACACAATACCAAGCAGCGCGCGGGTGATGAATGTAGCCGGCCGGGGTTCGTCGCCCGTGGCCAAACCTCCCAATTGCGGTAGCAGCAACAGAAGATCCTGGCTTAGCCCCACGCCATCACCGGTTCCGTTCTCAATCACCGATTCCAGTGTCCTGGGCAGGGCATCGAGGGTGGATCGCACGGTCCGAGAGCCGCGCCTGGCTGCCTCGACCTCGAATGCGAGGGTATAGCGTGTCCCGCCTGCCCCGGTCATCGCCGTGCTTTCCATCAGTGATGGACGGTGATATGCCTCCGCTACGACGACACCGGCTCTTTGAGCTCGCCAAGCAAGCTCTGGAAGTCGAGTGGCCGTCTCATGAAGGAGAGCTGATCCCCTGCCCGTGGCCACTGGCTCCGGTCTCGATCCCATGCGAGCTCGATGCCGTTAGAATCGGGATCGTGGAGATAGATGGCTTCGTGAGTGCCGTGATCGGAGGCGCCGTCGATCGACCATCCGTTATCCAGTAGGCGCTTGAGCGCGACGGCCAGATCCTTGCGGGTCGGGTAATTGATGGCAAAGTGGTAGAGGCCGGTGGTGCCGCGGGGAGGCGGAGAGCCGCCCGCGCTTTCCCAGGTGTTCAATCCCAGGTGGTGGTGATAGCCGCCGGCGGAGAGGAAGGCTGCCTCGTTGCCAATGCGCGTGATCAGGTCGAAGCCCATCAGGTCGCGGTAGAAGTGGATGGACCGATCCAGATCGGCGACTTTCAGATGGACGTGACCGATCCTGGTCTCGGCGGGAATGGATGTACTGGCCATGGTTCGATGAAACTCCTGCTTGTCTGCCTGATGGTACACGCTCTGCGTGATTACTGCTGCTTCTGCGCCTCGATCTCGAGCAAGATCTTAATGGTATCGCCCACCAGCACGCCACCGGTCTCCAACGCCACGTTCCAATTTAGTCCGAAGTCCTTGCGGTTGATGGTGGTTTCGGCGGTGAAGCCTGCCACTTCCTGTCCGAACGGGTTCTTTCCGAAGCCGTTCAGCGTCACGTCCAGGGTCACAGGACGGGTCACATCCCGGATCGTCAGGTCGCCGGTTACTCTGGCCTCCTCGTTGCCCACGGGCTCGACCCTGGTGCTCTTGAACGTGATCGTGGGGTACTTCTCCACGTCAAAGAAGTCTGCCGAGCGAAGGTGGGCATCGCGCTGCTCGGAACGCGTATCGATGCTCGTCGCATCGATCTCAGCTTCAACCGAAGACTGTGCGGGATTTGCCTCATCGAAGACAATCGTGCCCTGAATACCGCTGAAGCGTCCCTTTACCGTGGTGAACATCATGTGCTTGACGCCGAACTCGACCAGCGTGTGGCTGGGATCGATGCTCCAGACGGTGCGGGTCTCGGTCTGCGGTGCTTGGATAGCCATGGTCTATATCTCCTCTATCGGGTAGTTTATTTGACGAGTCAGTGTCTGACTGCTCAATTAGTATCTTACCAGACAGCAATTGACGTGTCAAGTATTTTCCTGTAGATTCAAAGTATGGAAGAGCAACGGCTGATTGATGACTCGCGGATCACTACTTTTGGACGGTTGGTTGAAGCCCATGCCAAGCTGACCCATGTGCTCAATGAGGAGATCGAAGCGGAGGTGGGATTGCCGCTGCTGTGGTATGGGGTTCTGCTGCATATCGGACGGAGCCCGGGTGGCTACAGACCGATGAGCGAGCTGATCAACGCGACGGCATTCACGAGCGGCGGCGTGACCCGGCTGGTCGATCGGATGGAGCGGGCCGGATATGTCGAGCGCCGTCCTTGCCCCACCGATCGGCGCGTTATGTATGTCGGACTGACAGAGGCGGGGCGAGACATGCTGGAGCGCGGGACCATAGTCCATCTGCGCGGTATTCAAGAGCACATGATAGATGCACTCGAGGCAGACGAGGTGGCACAGCTCGATGCCCTCCTCGCCAAACTGGTGACGCCGGGAGAGCGTACCGCGCAGCCAGAAGTGGGCCGGGCGCGCTAGTCACCCCTTCTTGCAACGGGGAGTGCTTGCCGAGATCCCTGCTTTAGCGTGTGGATTCCTGGACCGGCGTCAGATCGAGGTACTCCGGCTGACCGTCGATGAGCTGCATCAGCTGCCCGAGCAGATCCAGGTGCTTCTGGCTCCGCTCGTTGGCTCGCGCCTTCTCTTCACTTTCGAAGTAGGCCGCGCGGCCAGGTCCTTGAAGAGCCCGAGCCGGTCTCCGATCGACGCCATCGTCGTTGTCGTCAGGCCGGCAGTATCAGCAAACACCTTGCCGGCGAACGCCTCAACCTTGGCCGGGTCCACCGAGGGCTGCGCGTCAATCTGAACTGCTTCCGTGGTCATGGCTGTTTCTCCTTTTGATCGATGTGATCAGTCTGACAGAGAGGAACGCGTGAGACAGCGCGGAAATCACGGGGATTTTGGATGGGCCCCCAGGAATTCGGGCTAGAGCCGATGCACGGTTGGCTTGATGTTCTGATTCAGCTGGAAGAAATTCGTCGGATCGTACGTATTCTTCAGCGCCACGAGCCGCTCGTAGACGCGAGGGCCGTAGGCCGCCTTCACCCGGTCCTCGCCCTCGCGGTCCATATAGTTGACGTAGACGGCGTTGGCCGCGAACGGCTGCATCGCCCCCCAGAACTCGCGGGTCCAGCGGATGTTCTTCTCCGAGTCTGCTGGGTCAGCCCACGCGGACGTGAGGAGGAAGTTGTAGGTCCACCCGCGGTGGGCAAATGCCGTCTCGTCCTCCTGCACACGGCTGATGGCGCCGCCGCCGTTATGGTCGACGACTACAACAGTGTGCGGCGAGGGAACGGTGGCAAAGTGGTCAACCATAGTATCGATGGCGTCCTCACTCAGGTCTTTCAAGAAGTTTGACTTCCAGTAGTGATGGAACCCGGGTGGCCAGAGGATGTCGGCCATGGTCTGGGCAGCGCTGTACGGCATGGGCTGAACCAGATCCATCAGTGGCGGACCAAACTCGCGGAAGGGCCGCACCACCTGTTCCCCGGTTTCGATGGGGCCGGCATAACACACGCCGATGGCCACCACAGGCGCTCCGTGCGCCTCGGGCGGCAGGAAAGGCACGGGCGGCACGCTGAAGAGGAGGACACCCCAGGTGAGCTCATCCGGCACGGTGGGAACATGCTCCCGGAGGAGTCGCAAGACCTCCTTCGCCCTCGGCAAGGGATGGATCAGCAACCCGCCCAGCACCATACCCACGTCATGAGCCTGGAATTCGAAGGAGGTCACCACGCCAAAGTTCCCGCCACCACCACGCACGCCCCAGAAGAGATCCTGGTTCTGCGCTGGGCTGGCGGTGAGGAACTGGCCGTCGGCAGTGACCATGTCGACGGAGAGAAGATTGTCAGAGGCAGTCCCATGCTTACGCACGAGCCAGCCAAGCCCGCCGCCAAGGGTGAGACCGGCGATCCCGGTTATGGAGACGTAGCCTCCCGTCGCACCCAGCCCAAATGCTTGCAGGTCATGATTGAGCTCGCCCCAGGTCAGACCGGGCTCCGCTCGGACGGTGCGCGCTGCAGGATCGATGCGAATTCCCTTCATGCCGGAGAGGTCGATCACGAGCCCTCCATCGCACACTGCATTCCCTGTAACGGTGTGGCCGCCGCCACGCACTGCTACCAGGAGGTTTCTGGTGCGGGCGAAATTAACGGCGCTGATGACATCGGCCACACCGGCGCAGCGGGCGATCAGAGCAGGCTTCCTGTCAATCATGACATTGAAGACCTGACGCGCCTCATCGTAGTCGGCATCGTCCGGGCGAATGAGCTCACCGCGCAAGCTTGCTTCGAATTCGTCGATGGCTGCCGGAATCGGGCTTGTAGTCCGTGTCATTGTCATGTGCATTACCTCCTTTGGCCGTGACCGGTTCTAGGGTCGAGTTTGCACCACGAAGCGGGGAATGGCCATGAAATATCCACATGACTGACCCACGTAATTACGCATGCCGTTCAACGGCATTGCGTGGTACGATGTTGACAATAAGCGCAATCCGGGCGCGACTCCGCTCGGTCGAACTGTGTAGGGCAAGGTCCGTCGATGGCGCAAACCACGTTGCACGACAGCTTGAAACCGGCTGGCCGGTTTGGTACGCTCCTCAGGCGCTACCGAACCGCGGCCGGTCTGACTCAGGAGGAGCTGGCCGAGCGAGCGGGGTTGAGCGCACGCGGCATCAGCGACCTCGAGCGCGGTGTGAATCGAGCGGCACACCGGGCCACCATTCAGCAGCTTGCCGATGCACTGGATCTCTTCCCGGCCGATCGTCTCGCTCTCGAGGCGGCGGTGACCAGACGCCGCGGTCCGCAGCCTGAAACCGGCCGGCCGGCCGCCGCAGCTCCCACTCCGCTTCCCACCGGCCGCTTCCTTGGTGCACTGCCTGAAGGCACGCTCATCGCTCGTGAGGAAGAGCTGAGGCGCCTTCTTTCCACTATCGACGCAGTAGAAGGAGGAAGTGGCCGCCTGGTGCTCCTGGCCGGTGAGCCAGGGGTGGGTAAAACCCGCCTTGCCCAGGAAGTGACACGACATGTGTACGAACGAGCATTTCTGGTCGCAAGTGGCCGGTGTTATGAGCCTCAGCAATCGGTACCTTACTATCCGTTTCTCGATGTGCTGAGCGCGGTGTACCGGGCGGCGCCGCCGTCTACTCAGGCGGATGTTGGGCGTCAGTGGCCGTACCTTGGTCGCTTGCTGCCCGGCCTTGCGGCCGATCGTGGCCGTGAGAGAGAGCGTGGCCAGGACGAGCAGCGGGAGGTGTTTCGGGAAGTCACAGGCTTCCTGGAGGCGGTTGCCGAAATCGTGCCTATGGCGATCCTGCTGGACGATCTGCACTGGGCTGATGACTCGAGTCTGATGCTCATGACGCATGTGGTCCGGCATACCTACGGCTCACGTCTCCTGATCGTGGGCACGTACCGTGACGTGGAGGCCCGGCGGCGACACGCGCTCAGGAGCGCCATCGCCGACCTGAGCCGCGAAGGCCTATTGGAGAACATGGTAGTTCACGGATTGAAGGAAGAGGGAACCGCGGCCCTCATAGCCGCCGCTATGGAGGAAGCAGGAGTGTCGGACGAGTTCGCCGATCTGGTACACCGCCGAACCGATGGCAACCCGTTCTTTGTGCACCAGGTGCTTCGAGCGCTGGTGGAACGCGGGGACGTGTATCGGCAAGGCGGGTACTGGCTGCGCCGGGCCCTCGAGGACATGGAGCTGCCGGAGAGCGTGCGTGCGGCAATCTGGCAGCGCCTGTCGCGGCTCAACAGCACCACTCAACAGATCCTGTCTGAGGCAAGTGTTCTGGGGCAGGTCTTCATCTTCGACGCCCTACAGGGACTAGGTGAACGGACGGAAGAGGAAATCGAAGAGGCGCTAGAGGAGGCGGCAGGAAGCGGGCTCATCCGGCAATCCGCCGGATGGGATGCTGCCGGTGAAGAGTGTGCGTTCGACCACGTTCTCACCCAGGAAGCGCTCTACGCCGAGCTTGCGCCTCGGCGGAGGAGACGGCTGCACCTGACGAGGGCAGAGGCGCTGGAGCACTCCAGCAGGGCACCCCGGCCGGCGGGTCACCGCGAGACGCGACCGGCGGAGCTCGCATGGCACTTTCGACGTGGCGGTGACGCGATGCGAGCCTGGCCGTACGCCATGCTTGCCGGAAGCCAGGGGGAGGCCGTGTTCGCCCACAGCGAGGCGGAGTGGCACTACCGAATAGCGCTCGAGCTGGCAGGTCAGTGCGGCAACCAGAGCTGGGAAGCGGCGGCGCTCGAGAAGCTGGGCGGTGTGCTGAGGGTTGCGGCGAGATATGACGAGGCGCTGGAAGCCCTGGAGCAGGCAGCGACCATGCACCGCGCAGCGAACGATCTCGAGGGTGAGGGTGAGGCGCGCATCGTGAGGGCGATTGTAGAGGTGCATTTTGTCAGAGGGAAGTTTGATGAGGGCGCAGAGCGCGTTCAGCCGTTGCTGGACGCGCAGGCGGGTAGGGAGCTGCCACCTGACTTTGCCGTGCTGCTGGCCTACCAACAGGCGACACACTTCTGGATGGCCGGAAAATATCGAGAGTACCTGGAGGTGACGGAGCGCAGTGCGGAACGTGCACGGTCCGCAGAAGACCTCAAGAGCCTGGCTATTCATGAGGCAAGCTGCGGTGTGGCGCTGCGCGTACTCGGCCGCATGGACGAGGCGGTCCAGGTGCTCGTCGAGGCAGTAGCGCTGGCGGAGGCCTCTGGCGATCCGCTCGCCCTGTTCCGAGCTCTTGTGTACCTGGGTGAGGCCTACGCCTTCGCAGCCGACCTCGACCGGGCCAGGGTGCAGTTCCAGCACACGCTGGAAACCATTGAACCGATGGGAAACCTCAGCTGGACCGCCTACACGCTGACCTACCTCGGCTGGATCAGCTACATCCTCGGTGACTGGAAGCAGGCACGGCAGGACATCGAGAGGGCAATCGAGCTAGACAGATCTGCCGACCGGTCCCAGTATTCCGTCTTGCCCCTCCTTCGGCTGGGCGAGCTCTGTGCGCACGAGGGACGCTGGGACGAGGCCTCCAGCCTCCTGGAGCAGGGACTCGCGATCGCCGAAGACGTTCAGGACCCGCTATGGATTGAGGACGCCCAGAGCACACTGGCGGAGCTGGACCTCCTGAAAGGCCACCCAGAAGCCGCGCTCGCACGCCTGCAGCCACTGCTTGACCGTCCTGGGGTCGACGAAGATCTCTCCTTTCTTCCGCCGGTCCTGGCATGGGCGTACTTGGAGCTCGGCGATACCAACAGGGCTGAGGAAGTCGTTCTGAAGGCTGCTGCCAGGGCGGCTGTCACATGCTCTCCTCTCACTCTCCTGCACTGGCACCGACTTCATGGTCTCGTCCTGACGCAGCGAGAGCGCTGGGAGCAGGCGGAGCGCGCCTTTGCAGAAGCCGCCTCCATGGCACGGGACCTGCCCTATCCCTACGCAGAGGCCTGTATACTGTCCGAGTGGGGCCGGTCGCACGTCCGACGAGGGGAATTCGCACGCGCACAAGAGCGATGTGAAGAGGCACTGTTCATCTTCCGGCCGTTGGGCGCACGCCCCTACATTGAGCGCACCGAGCAGGCGCTGGCTACTCAGCCCGGCGGACCGGCTCCTTCTCGACCGCCCAGGCAGCAATTTGAGCGCGGGAGGTGAAAGCTAACCTGCCGAGGATGCGACTCCAGATCCCATCAGCGTAAGATCGGCTGTACCGCCATGGAGTCACCCCTTCTTCCGCTTGGCTGCCAGCAGCTTGCTCGTCGTTGACCCATCTGCGGAGGACGCGCTCGGCCTGGGCGGACGTCCACCGCCGGAAAGCGAAGTCTTCCGCGGCAGCTTGATTCCAGCGAGATTGTCGCGTACCGACTGCGTCGCGAGACCCACGTGTTGAGCCCGGCGCGCCCGCAGCGCGACCCAGGGTGCGACAGCCGGCTCGTCGGCGGGCGAGGTGGGCCGGCGAAAGGGAAGAGCTGCCGCGATGCCGGCAAGCTCGCGACGACTCACAATCAATCGACGAACGCCGATGTCGACGGGAAGGAGGAGAATCGCCAGCAGCAAGAGCCAGGTAGCGAGATTGTACTGCGCAAGGACGGACGGCAGGTTGCCCAGCCAGGCATCCTGCGGCGAGGAGATCAGACTGCCACCGCCTGCCGCGGCGAGCGACCGCAAGAACGACATGTTGACGCCGGTGGTACGGTATTCGGGCGAGTAAGGCACGGCCATTCCGATCTGCCCTGCGGCTGCGTGGCCGGTGACTTCCGTGGGCCGGACCGCAGTCCCGGGTACCACACCCAGAGAGTACCCGGTGCCCGCTGAGGATGCCTCGACCGTGACAAAGTAGGCACCCTGCCCGTTTTCCTGGAACGAGCCGCCAAACTGACCGGGTGCCGAGGGCTGGAGCTGGATCGTCGTGGTGCGCAACGTAGGATCGAGGATCCGCGCCGTCACGCTGGGGTTTGCACCCAGCGATGATGGCGTGCTCACGGAGACGTGCCCCTGTCCCTGGCTGCTCGAGGTGGCGATAAAGAGCTGGCTGGTACCGGCGGCCGGGAAAACCCAGGACACCACATTCGCCCAGAAGCGATTCGCGCCCGGAGCACGCAGCCAGTCTTTGGTCCATAGCCCGGAAGCGTCGCTGGTCCATGCGACCGAGCGACCCAGTCCGAACTGCCAGGCGGCGAGAATGGGGTCGAGCTTGTGACTGACCAGCACCATCTCTCCGGCCGGCTTGGGCGTGGTCGCGACGTAGCCATAGAGCGGCGCAACGCTGCGCACATCACGCACCATCGGATTTGCCGACAATTCCTGAGGGTAGAACTTGCCCTCGACGATGCCCAATCGCGCCACCGTTCGCGTCTCGCGCAGGAAGATCTGCGGGATGCTGCCGGGATTGTCCGCCTGATAGTAGCGGCCTCCTCCCCAACGCGCAATGTCCTGCATGGTCTGGAAATCATTCCGTCCGAGGCCGTTGGTGGCGACGGTGGAGACGGTCACGCCACCCGCCCGGATCTGCTGCACCAGCTGCTGGTAGGAAGAGTCCTCGGCGTCGCCGTCGCCCAGCAAGATGATGTGCTTTACACGGGCGCTGGTATGTTTCAAGGTGGTGTAGGCCGCCTGCAAGTCCGGAACGTAGCTGTCGGGATCACCGGGCACCATCCTGTCGATGGCGCCGGTGATGGCGGCCCTGTTGGTCACGTGTTGCATTGGTACAACCCATCCCGCCGAACCGTCAAACGGCGCATCGCTAATCGCCACCTGATCCTGTGGTGTGAGTAGATCCACCACGCCCTTACCCGCTTCCTTCGAGATGTTGATCTGGGTGTCCTCCTCCAGACTCTCGACAATGAGCACCACCGCCGTCGTCGGCAAGGCTCTGCGCTTGGGCAGGTTCATGTTGACCGGAAGCACCTGCTCCAATGGTGTTTGGCCGTAGCCGCCCATGTTGTACGCATTTTGCCCCCCAATCACCACCAGTCCGTGGCCCAGATCGCGCACGTACGGTACCAGCTGCGTCATCAGATCAGGCCCCAGGGCGTCTGCTGTCGTATCGACGATGACCACGGCGGCATAGCGCTGCAGGTATCCAAGCTGCGGCGTGACCTGTACCGGTGTCCGTACGTCTGCTTGGATGCCGGTACTCTTCAGGCTGGCCATCACGTTGACCGCCTCCCGCGGCTGCGCGGCTATGACCAGCACTCTGGGCAATCCCTGAACTGAGGTAAACGCCGAGCCTTGATTGTTCTCGGGTTGGGTGTCCTGCGCCGGCGTGATGTTGACCTGATAGGTATGAAATCCGGGAGGCAGTGGACTCTGCTCAAAGACGAAGCGGTTGTCGCCGGGATGAACCACTTCCTGTCGGCTTCCGATCAGAGTGCGATCACGCAAAATCGTCAGTCCGGTGGTGGTGCTAACCGTTGAGTGCACGGCCACGGTGAGCGCGAAGCTCTCGCGCGGGCGAAGCTGAGAGGGCACATCGACACGGTCGACCAGGACCTCTGGACCGGTTGGCGAACGCACCGGGGCGACGTCGACCCGCACGCCCTGCGAGCGGAGCAGCCGAGCCGCTGCCAGCGCATCTCCCACGTTCTGCTGTCCGTCGCTCACCAGTACGACGCGATGCCGATAGCTTCCCGGCAGAATGGCATTTGCCAGGTCGAGGCCACCGGCAAGGTTGGTGTACTGCGGATCGACGGCCGACTGAAAGCCATCGAACCCCTGCAGCTGTGTGATCGGCTGCTCGACCACGGGCTGACGCCCGACGGAGACTACTCCCATTGCATCGCCTGCCGGTCGCCGCGCCGCAGCGCCGTTGATCAGCGCTTGCACCGTGCTGCGCTGCCCGGAATCGCTCGCCGACAGATCCGCCACGAAGACCACCGCCTGGCGGCTCTGCGGGAGCCGCAGGCTGGTGCCGGCCAGACTGAGGATTAGAGCCGCAAAGACGGCAATGCGCACCGCCAGCGCTACCCTCATCCGCCGTTTGCTCAAATTGGCATAGGTGTGCCGCCATGCCAACACGGTCAGAGCAGTGAACGGGATCGACAGGAGGAGAGCGATCGGGTCGGAAAACGAGATCATTTGAGTCGCAGTCCTCGAAATGCTACCCACCACTCCAGCCCGAGAATCGCCAGAGCCAGGAGGACAAATATCCAGCCAATGCTTACCGGGACTGATGCCGTGATGGTCTTGCCGGCCTGAACATGACCCAAATGAAGCGTATCCGGACCGGGGACGGGAGCCGGTCGTGCCGGGAAGAAGTTCACAGCGAAGGATTCCGACTGACTGCCGGCCCCACCCCTAGATGTCGCTTGCACGGTCTTCACCGTATACAAGCCCGGCCGCGATGTATCCACAAAGGGCGGAAACGGCGGTCCCAGATAATCGGCGACACCATCTTGACGTACCACCTTCAGCTCCCTCGTGCCGGGCGGCGGGAAGAACTTCACGGCTTGCCCGGTGGTGACGTCGGTTGTCCCCAGCGTCAGTCCTGGCACCAGGTAGTGGAGCAGGTTCTGCAGCATGATGGGGAAGCTGACCCGCAGCGGCCAATCCGAGCGCTGGAGATCAAAGCTCACCAGAGCGAAGCGTGCAGTGCCCGAACCGAGCGCCGGCGACGCCGGACGCTCGCCGGCAGCCAGAACCGCGTGACCGTTCGACACTGCCAGCGGCTGCAGCCAACCGGGAAGGGAGACCGAGCGAGCGAGAGCCGTGTGGACATCGGTCAGATCGACATACTGCAGCAGGAACCCGAGGGAGCCGATCGCCCCGGATGAGGCCTCCGTCACCGAGCCTCCTCGCAGGTTGCCTCCAAAGCGCAGCGACCCGACCTGTCCGGCGGCAGGCGCAATCAGGAGAGCCGAGCCGGCCGGAAATGTCGCGGGAAGGAAGCCGTCGAAGATGACAAGATCATAGGCACGCTCCATGGCCACTCTGTAAGCGAAAGGCGGCACCACGGTCAGCTTGACGGAAGGCTCGTCGAGGAGCGCTGCTTCCATGAAGAAGTCACCAGCTGAGACGAGCAGAACGCGGCGCGTTGGCTCGGCCGGAATCACTGCCCAGGCCGATTTATCCGTCTCGACGTTGTCGGCGTGCGTCAAGCGCACCTGCAGCTGCTGAACACCGACCGGGAGACTGGTCCAGAAGAGGTTCTGCTCGCCGTGTGCCTGAACAGTGAGCGGACGGACGTCGACCAGGTGCCCATCGGCGAGGAGCTCGAGGTCAGAACGGGCCGTCTGCGAGCCGAAATTACTGACTCGGGCTACAGCCTCGACTTGTGTCGATTGCTGCGATGCGCTGAAGGCCGTAATCCCGAGATCGCGCAGCTTAGCGCCGATCCGCACGATGTCCACCGGAAAGGTCACCGGGAGCGGCAGACTGGCAATGCCGCTATCGCGGCTGGTCAGCACCACGGCCCGCGTGTTCTGGCCGGCTCGTGCCAGAGATGCCGCCAGGCTCAGCGCTTCCAAGAAGTTGGGTTGATCGACCCCCGCGTGCAGACTATCGATCGCCCGTCCGATGGCACCCTGGTCGCTACCTTCCGCGATTGCCAGGTGCGGCTGGGCGCTCATGCCGATCACGCTGATTACGTTACCACTGCCGACCTCAGAGACGAGGCTGCGCGCGCGCGCAAGCGCAACGGCAAACCGCGACGGGGTAACGTCATGCGCCTGCATTCCGTACGATTCGTCCACGATCACGACCAGGTCGCCGGCGATGACGTGGGAGCGTGAGTAGACAGGACGAGCCAGCGAAAAGATCAGGACGGCGAGAGCGAGCAGCTGCAAGAGCAGCAGTATATTGAACCGCAGACGCTGCCATGGCGCATTGGCCTGAACGTCCTCCATCGCCTGATCCCACAGGAATGTACTCGGCACCACGTGCTCCTGCCTCCGCAGCTTGAGCACGTACATGAGCACGATGGGCACCGCGAGCGCGGACAGGGCCAGAGCGAGGGGCGTGAGGAGCACCTTACCACCTCATTCCAGGATGGCCACCGCTCGCAGGTCGGCAAGGACCGTCCCCGTGAGATCGACGTCGCTGCGAAGCTGAACGAAGGAGATCCCCTCCCGGCGGCAGAATTCGGTAATGGCGGTGGTATGCTGCTCCAGCGCCTGCCGGTAGCGGCGAAGCACGCGTGGCGAGATCGTCACCTCGGTCTGTGCTCCGGTTTCCGCGTCCACGAGCTTCCAGTCTCCGCGCAGCACAGGGTCGATTTCATCCGGGGCCAGAACCTGAATGGCGGCCACCTCTTGCCCGCCGGCCCGCAGTGAGCGCAGCCCGGCTCGCCAATCAGATTTGGTCAGGAAGTCGGAGAGGACGACGGCTATACCAGGGCCCCGACGGTACTTTCCGTAGGTTCGGAGGCTGGCAAAATCTGTTGCCGGAGCCGGAGCCTCCATCAGCCTGGCGATGGCCTGCCAAATCCGTGGTACCGCCTTTTTCCCGCTCTGGCCGGGGAAATACTGGTCGATACTGTCACCCCAGCCCGCAACGGCGACGGTGTCGTAGTTGTGCAGGGCAACGTAGGACAGAATCGCCGCCAATCGAGCCGCAGTGAGCGCCTTACTCGGGTTTCCAAATTGCATGGAAACCGAATGGTCCAGGAGGATCGAGATCACCGTGATTTCTTCAGCCCGATACAGCCGGAGGAAGAGGCGATCGAGACGGGCGTACGCCTTCCAGTCGATGCGGCGAAAGTCGTCTCCCGAGACGTAGGTGCGAAAATCGGCAAACTCGACCGATGCGCCGTGCCGGGGCGAGCGGCGGGGTCCGGCGGATGCTCCGGCCAGCGGCTGCCGGTTGAGAATCGACAAACGTTCGAGCCGCTGCAAGAAGGCGCTGTCGAAGCCGAAGTAGGCGGAGTGGTTTTGCCCCCGCATGGTATCGATCATTGCACCGGCACGGCAGCGAGCACCTCATCGATGATCGCTTCTGGCGTCAGTCCTTCCGCTTCGCCCTCGAAGTTGAGGAGGATGCGATGTCGGAGCGCGGGACGAGCAAGGGCCTGGAGATCCTCGATCGAAACATTGAAGCGCCCTTCCAGCAAGGCACGGACCTGGGCACAGGTGACAAGAGCTTGCAGTCCTCGTGGGCTCGCGCCCGCCCGCATATACTGACGGACCTGATCAATTTCTGACCACGCTGGATGCGTGGCCTCGATCAGCGCGACCGCGTAGCGGGCAACGGGGGTCGCAACCGGCACTGCCCGGGCGGTCTGGATCATCGCATCGAGCCGCCGGCCGTCCAGAACCGGAGAGACGGTGGGAGTGGCCCGAAGTGTGTGCTGGAGAATGCCGAACAGCACATCGCCCCGGGGAAATGGGACGAGGATCTTCAGGAGGAACCGGTCGAGCTGCGCTTCCGGCAGCGGGTAGGTGCCCTCCATCTCCAGGGGATTCTGCGTGGCCAGGACGAAGAAGGGTGACGGCAGCACATGAGTGTCGTTTCCAACCGTCACCGTGTGTTCCTGCATAGCCTCGAGCAGCGCGCTCTGCGTCTTCGGTGTGGCCCGATTCACCTCGTCTGCCAGCACCAGGTGGGCAAACAGCGGTCCGGGCTGGAAGGCAAACGAGCGGCCTCCGTGCTGATCCTCTCGCAGGATCGTGGTACCCGTGATATCGGCCGGCATGAGATCCGGCGTGAACTGCACACGCGAGAAGGAAAGTTCGAGTGCTGCAGCCAGCGTCCGCACCAGGAGCGTCTTGCCGAGGCCCGGCACGCCCTCCAGGAGGACGTGTCCACCTGCCAGGAGCGCAATGACCGTCTCTCGTACCACCCCGGCCTGGCCGATCAGTACGGTCTGTACGGCTGCTTCCAGCCGCTGAGCCTGAGCAACGAAATCTTCCAGCGACCGCTCGTCGGCTACCACACCCGCGGGATGCTGCCCGGTGTCGCTTGGTTCCGAATCAATCATGGACCGCCTCGTTCAATTCCTTTCCGATTCATTGTGAGAGTGTGCCGAAATAGCGGCGAACGTATTGTCGAAGCGACGAGGGCAGCGTGGCTCGATCGAGCGCCTGTCGCGCGCTCTGTGTGAACTGCCCGATGACCTGGTGATACGGCACGATGGATCCCGGCGCAGGAGCGCCATTGGGACCGTTCTGGATCGTCTCCTGGCCTTTGCCTTGTCTGGCCGGAATATACACAGTCGCATTTCGTCCACTTCGAGAGAGTCCCCCCTGGCCGCGTCCGCCTCTGCCGCGGGCGCCACTCGTGCCCTGCCCCGATCCTGACCTCGTAGCCGAACCCTGTGGCTGCCCGCTTTGTCCGCGGCCGATGCCACGTCCCGTTCTCGTGCCTCGGCCGCTTCCTCGACCCCGGCCTCGTATGCCCAGCCGCCCCTGGCCGCCCGCTCTGTTCCCGGTCCCCTGACCCTTCCCCGATCTCCCCCTTGTCCCCAGGCTGTAGCCGTTCCGCTGTCCCGTTCCACGTCCGCTGGATCCGGTGTTCGATGCACCGGGCTGATTGGACTGCGACCCAGAGGGTGTCCCGGCCGGCGACCCAAAGGGTACCCCACCGGCTACGCCGGAGACTTGATTCTTGAGCAAGTTGAGCTGACTACCGGCGGCGCTGAGACGAGACAAAGCAGCCTGCGCCGACGGCGTCTGCGCTAGGGCTTGGGCAGTCTGTTGCAGCGCTGCAGTTGCCGACTGGGTATCGCCGTTCGCCAGAGACGATGCAGCCTGGTGAAGGCCTTGACGCAGCGTGTTGTCCGACGTTGCGTTGGCGGCCTTTGCCAGGGCAAGAGCCAGCGCCGCTCGCTGGGCCGGGGTGAGATGTGCCAGCGATTGAGCGAGACGGTTCAAGGCCTGCGCGGTTGCCAGCATGGATCGGGCCGACGCCTGCGTGTTGGTACCCCCTTGCCCCTTATTGAGATACCGGGCCAGAGAGCTGTTCAACCGAGCCACCGCTTTGCCGTTGATGGGATGCAGCCCCAGCGCCAGCTGGCGAAGCTGTTGCTGCGTTGTCGAGATGGCGCGCAAGGCAGTCCGCCGCGTCGAGGCCTGCAGTAATTGGCGGCGAAGCCGGGCAAGCGCAAGATCGAGCTTCCGCAATGCCTCGCTGTGTCGTTGCGCCGGGGTGAGACCGAGGTGCAGCTTCGAGGTAAGCTGCTGCAGCTGGGTCGCGGCTGCTTTGCGCATGCGTTGTGTCTGTGCGGGTGCGGCCGCAGCGTTGTGATGCGCCTGACCAGGAGCGCCAAGCGCAAGGGCACCGGCAAAAGCCATGGCCGCCAGCGCTGTCATGGCGCCATCACGCCGTCTCAGCCACGGGCCTCGACTTTTCGCCAGTGGCAGGCCGTCGATCCGCGAAGTCACGTCGCGCCTCTGCACCAGAGCCACGGGAGTGTCCGACGAGCGAAGCTCCAGCGCCGTGGTAAGCCGGTCGTTCAAGTGGAAGTGAAAGTCCGCAGCTCGCGCGGCTTCCGGCGCTCCGGGCCAGCGCCAGATGGCGAACGCTGCACCGGCCATGACTCCCACGGCTATGGCCAGGAGACCGACCGGCACGGCGAAATGGAAAGCGTAGATGTGTGGAGCGACCAGGACGGCGGCCCCGACCGCCGAGCCCACGGCGAGTCCAAGCAACGCACCCCGAGCGATGCGCTCCAGCCCTATCGCGCGTCTCACCGGCGCCAGCAGCTGAACGATGTCCGCTTGGCTCTCGGGCAGGCCCGCTTTCTCGGGTTGGCGTGGTAAAGGGCCGGCCGGCCGGCCGGTTTCAGGCTTGGGTGAGAGATTCATTGGCTACCTCCCGCATTGCGCCACCGCAGGGTGCCGTTCGGGCGCTGCACGAGTCCGGTTGTGAAGAGCAGGAGCCCAACGGATATCGCTCCCGCCAGGAGCGTATACGCTCCCCAGAGAGGCAGCTGCCACGGCAGACCAAACGCGTGATCTATGGTACCGATCCCACCGAGCAGCGATCCGCCCGCATCGCTGGGCAGAGTTGAGAGCAAGGCCGCGAGAGGATCGAGCTGTGCAAATGGCGTCAACGGTGATGGTGTGTTGGAGGACTGAAACGGAATGCCGGCCAGTGTCACCACGCCGGGCTGGCCCGGCGACTGGAGGTACAGAGTCAAGAGCGAGAGCCCGACGGCTAGCGACAACGCGATCAACATACTGACCATGAAAGACACGACCAGTCTCGAGGTGAGCGCCGATACGGCCAGACTCACGGCACCCAGGAAAAGCACCGTTACCAGGAATACGACGAAGGCGCGGATCACATCGCCCAGCGCAACCCCACCGAACAGATAGATCAGGCTGAAGAGCGGCAGCGATGCTGCCAGCAGCAGCAGGTTGAACGCGATCCCAACCAAGAATTTCCCCCAGACAATGTCCAGGGCCGAGAGGCGGGATACCAGCAGCAGATCCCAGGTCCGGTGCTGCCGCTCACCGCTGATGGCGCCGGCCATGGAAGCCGGCGTAACAAAGACGATCAGCAGGAGCTGGAAGATCGCCAAGGACTGGAAGAGCTGGATACCGGCCTGGGAGGACTGGCTCGCTGTTTGATTGTACTTCTGGAGTAGGAAGCCGGTGGTGATGATACCCAGGATCGCTACATAGACGGTGGTGACCCCGGCCCAGCGCCAGCCACGCATCCGAAGGCGCAGATCCTTTTTGATGACCGACGTCGGGATGATCGCGGCTGCCCGTATCATGCTTGCGCCCCTCCCTCCGTCACGTACAGGAAGACATCTTCGAGTGTCCGGTGCTCCAGGGCGAACTCGGTCACCTGCACCCCGGCCGTGACCAATTGTCCTAGTATGTCCGCCAGATCCTGCTCGGTACCGTCAAATATGGCGAGCAGCGTGGATTCACCTTCGGCCTCGACCTGTCGACAGGTTGGCTGCGTCTCGAGCAGCCGCCGGGCCACCTCGCGGTTTGTAGACCTAGGACCGGCAGCGCCGGTAGACCTAGCTTCGGCATCGAGCAAATGGACGCGCAGGCGTGCATTGAGCGAGAGGATCCCGGTCATCTCGTCCAAGGAGCCTTCCACCAAGAGCTCCCCATCGCGCACGATGCCGAGATGCGTACACATCTCGGCGAGCTCCGACAGCATGTGCGAGCTGATGAGGATGGTCTTGTCCAACGTACCAAGCTCCTGCAGAATCTCGCGTAGCTCGATGCGCGACTGCGGATCCAGGCCGGAAGCAGGCTCGTCGAGTAGGAGGATCTGGGGATCGTGGATCAGACAGCGTACCAGACCGAGCTGCTGCTTCCTGCCTCGTGAAAGCCATTTCACCGGATTGTTCCGTTGATCCGCGAGGTCGACCAGCTCGAGCAGCTCCTCGATCATCTGCCCACGGCGCCGTGGTGGGATCTGATGAATCGCGCCGTAAAAGTCCAGGTATTCACTCACCGTGAGACTCTCATAGACGCCGGAAAAGTCCGGCAGGTAGCCGATGCGGCCACGCACCGCTGCCGGATCGGCCTGGACGTCGATGCCATCCACCAGGACTGTTCCCGCGTCCGGTTGCTGGAGCGTTGCCACGGTGCGGATAGTGGTCGTCTTACCCGCCCCCTTTGGACCCACGAGGCCATAGATACTGCCGTGCGGTACATGCATGGAGAGGTTGCGCACGGCGGGAATGCTCCCATACCAGGCGCTCATGCCCTCGATCTCGATCGCATAGCCTCCCACCTCGTCCCGGCCTTCCGAAGGCTGGGTACCCAGGGAGGGAGCTCCCGAGCTGTCCGGGTGTCGCTCGTCCACCGGCGCCGTCATGTCACCGTGCCCATCCCCGACAGCTGCACGTCTTGATACGGACTATCGATCGTGAGGTCTCCTGAACCGGCGGTAGCTTGCAGCTTGAGCATGATCCGGCCATCCGGGGAAACAAAGCGATTCGGGTTGGGAAGCTCGGCAGTTCCGGTGGAGAGATCGACAGCCACCCAGCGATGCGCGTGCCAGTCGTAGACGTGGCCGGTGGTCGTACTACCAGCTCCGCCGTTCACGGTCAATGCGAGACGCTGGAACCGGACAACACCCTGTAGGCCGGCCGCCCGCGGCCGGGCTCCGCCCGCGGGATATCCGCCATTGGGCAGGTCGAATTCAAAAGTGAAGGAGCCGCCGGGGCCAACGGAAATCTGCTGATCATTCCGCGAGAAAAAGCCGCAACAGTTGGATTGTGGCGCCTGAGGCACGATGTCGACGAGATTAGCTCGGAATGTGCCGGTGCGGATGCGGAATGATCCGTGAGAAGGGAAGTGTACGGAGAGAGGCACCACGATGAGAGTCAAATCGCGCCGCTGGGGAGCGCTGCCATCGACGCTGAAGGACCCCAGTGGCTGCATGCTCCAGCCAATCAGCAGTACTTCCCCAAGCGTCGAGAGCGACTGCGATTGCGACAGCATGGCGGTTGCGTTGCGCACGCGGTCAATCAGCCTTTGTTCCCGAGGGAATGAGAACTGGTCGCAGCAATCGCGGAATCCCCCAAAGCCATCCGCGCCACCAAGGTCGGGCCCGCCGTAGAGCTGAGTCCAGATCGATGGCTGGTCCTGGCTGGAAACGTCGCTGTTCGGCCGGACATGTGCCTGGATCGTTGCTCCGACCGCGATGTTGGGCAGGTGGGTGACCGTCTGTCCGGCCACGATGACCGGATCCAGGAGATCGAGGTTTGTGCCGTTGTGGATCCGGCCGGCGATGTCTCCCTGGGCGTTGAGACCAAGATCGCTCTGTACCGTGCCGGGGATGTGCACCGTCGTGTTCAGGGCCACGTCGCGCATCGACCATCTCTTCATGGCGAGGAACGTCATGTCGGTCTGGGATCCTTCCTGTAGACGCAGGCCGAGTGGAGTGCTGTGGAGCGTCGAAGCGCTGCGAAAGGAAAAGCCGTCGAGGTTGACCTGTGGGATCGGGTCCGGCAGCGCGGCCGCGTTATAGCTGAGATGGTAATCGCCGGGCAGCGGCGCGACCAGACCCAGGTAGAAGGTTGCCGGGTATCCGATTGATGTCGGAGCTCGAGGGTCCGTCCCCGAGGGCGTCGGGTCTGCGCTGCTATCGAGCGTGATCATACCGACCGAGTTCAGCTGGACGGCGCTGCTTTTGAGGTGGGCGGTTATTCCGAAGGCCGACCCCAGATAGGACAGAGCGAGAGCCGGGATCGTAATCCAGGCAAGGTGCTGGCGGTTGATCCAGCGGAGCACCAGGAAGTTGGCCGGTCCGAGGAGGAGAACGTACAGGAGCGTGAGTACGGCGAAGATTGTGAGCAAGGGCAGCGTGGTCGGCGGGAGGTTGGAGAGCTCCTGGGTGAGGGCTACCGAGCTGAAGAGTTGGAGGAACCGCGAACGGAAACCTTGTGGCGACCAGGTGCGGCTGATGGCGAGCGGAGCCGCCGCTGCGACCAGATGCCGCAAGAGACTGGATGCGCCTTTCCAGCGCTGCACAGGGTCGAGGGCGGGATCGAATGCCAGATATTCGATGTCACCCTGGCCCAGGATCTCCCGGACGACCAGTGGGACGCCTGCCTGGCCGGCCAGGATCGTGCCGGATGGGTGAGAAAGGACACTTACCGCGGCGGTCTGGCTACTCTGCCGCAGGCTTGGGTGTCCGCTGGGGCGCGAAATAGAACCCAGTGGCAGCAGGCCGTGTAGATCGGTGAAGGTGCGCGTACCCACGAGGCGTCCTGGCAGGAGCGCTGCCGGGAGCGGACGCAACGTTTGCTGCCAGGTAGGACCACCTATCTCGAGGAGCGATCCGCCATTCTGGACGTAGCGCTCCAGCGCACTGAGCTGCGCGCGGTCGAGCTGCGAGGTGTCGACATTGGTCAGGATGATGAGGTCGAGAGCCGCGAGAGCCTCGGGAACCGGATCGAGCGTCGCCGGACTGAGGCGGGCGACATGGGTGGTCACTTGCTGCTGGATTGCCGGGGTGAGCCAGGCGGTGTCACCTGGAGTACTTGCCATCACACCGATGAACAGGGCGCTACTGTCGATCCCCATGGGATAGGCTGTTGCAGCGGCCAGTGTCTTATCCCCCTGTTGGAACGTCGCGTCGACTCGGCCCTGCACACCCAAGCCTGGAACGTACAGGGTGACGTGCTTGGTACCACCCGCGGGGAGCGTGACCGGCGTCTGGTAAAGTCCGTGGAAGGATTGTGACGACCCCAAAGTGGGAGACTGGCTACTTTGGGGAACCTGAAGGGTTCCGCTTACGTCGGCGTTCGTTCCGTTGTGGAGTGCGACACGAACCGGTGTCCAGGCGGTGCCACGATAGACGCCTTGATAGCCGGCGGAGACATGCAGGGTGATAGGAGATGGAGGGGCCGGGGACCCCTTGGGTAGCGCCTGGCCGGCGGTCGTAGCGTCGGGCAGCAGATCTCTTGCCTGCCCGACGGCCGGGCTTGCCAGGAGGAACGCAAGCCCAAGAAGTGTTGCACTGAGGAGCGTACGCATGGCATGTTCCGGAGACTGTGCCGTCATTGTATACCGCTGGTGCCCCGATCCAGACTTCCGGGGCATCCGGAACCCCTCGCGCGCAGGCGGGTCAGCGCCTTCTGAGAGCATCCCTCGGATCGTTAAACCGCTCCGGGCCTGGCGAGGAGAGCATGAAGCAGCGCATGAACCCGTTGGAGCTCGGGCGCGCATACGTCCGGCTGCAGGTGCTTGGCGCCTGCTTTCCGTCCAGTATGGAGAAGATAGATGGGAGCACGATGAGAGCTACATTAGAAACCCCGAACCCTGCTGAGGGCGAGCGTCAACGTTAAGAGAATATTAAGATCTGCTCAACGCAGGGAGGCGTGGAGCGCTATAGTAGGCATGTACTTTGCGCTCCCTTGTGTCCTGGAGGAGCTATGGCGGCTCATCGAATCGATCCTGCTGAGCTCGAGCGGCTCTTTGCCCGAAATGCGCTCTCACGACGCCAGTTCATAGCCGGGCTAACCGCCCTGGGCGTCACGGCCGGCGGCATCGAGGCATTGGTCGGATCAGCACCGACCGTCGCACACGCTGCTGCGCCCCGCGCACGATACCTGGTCCTCATCGTGCTCGATGCCTTCCGGCCGGACTACATGCAAATGGCACCAATGCCGGTGGTATCCGCCCTTGCCCGCTCCGGGGTGACCTACGACCGTGCCTGGGTCGGACAGATTGAGAGCCTGAGCCCGGCCGGTCACGCCTCGCTCTCCACCGGGTGCATGCCCAAACACACCGGCGTTCTGGGCTTTGAGTGGCGCGATCCGGCGACGCGGAAGGAAGCGCTGGACGGCTGGTCCGCGGAGGTATTGGAAGGATTGCTGGAGCGCGACCTGCGCGAGTCGGGGGTGGACTCCATTGCGCTTGCCGTCAAGGAGAGCGATCGGACAGCCAAAGTCGTTGCCATCTCCTCAGAGAAGGTCTATGCAGCCGATGCGATCGGCGGTTGGGCGGCCGATTACATCCTCTACCACCGGCGAGATCAGCAGCGAAGCATGCTGCTGCCGAGCGCCGTACCAAACCACGTGCCTCCGGCAAGCTTCTTTGCCCGCCCCGGGCTGGAGCAGAAGATGCCGCTCAGCCACTTCACCGACTGGGACTATCTCTCGACCGTCCTCGCTCTCGCGGCCATTGAGGAGTTTCGGCCGCGAGTCCTGATGGTCAATTTCCCCGGCCCGGACGTCTATGGACATCCCTATGGAGGGCCGGCGACTCCGGCCGTGTTCAAGCAAGTGGTTGCTGGAGTTGATCGCAACATCGGTCGCATCGTACAGGCCTACAAGGACGCGGGTATCTATGACCAGACCGTCTTCGTGGTCACGGCAGACCACGGCATGGTGCCAAACGCACGCGCGGTCGACGGGGCGCTGACCAGGGCGGTGGCGCGTCGTGCCGGCGGTGACTATCTCTTCCACACGGGTGGAACCGCCGCATATATCTACCAGAATAACTCGGGCGGGGCGCGGGCGGTGGCGCAGGCGATGGCCCAGGTGCCGGGGGTCGTCGGCGGCTATTACCTCGTCGAGTCAGGCAACAAACACTACTATGACCGGGCTCCCGGCGTACGCATCGATCCCGCGCTGGATGCCGCCTATCGGTTCTTGCTTGGTACGTTTGTGGGCCCGCGGGCGCCGGATGTGGTTGCTCCCTTCCGGGAGAATACCATCGGCACAAAATTGTCGGCGGCTCACGGCGATCACGGCGGGCTGAACTGGGGCGCTCAGTATGTACCGTTGATTCTTTCCGGTCCGGGAGTCGCCACGGGTGTGGTTTCCCACTACCCGGCGCGCTTGATCGATGTGGCGCCGACGGTTCTGAGCTTGTTAGGTGTTGCGCCACGAGCCATGGATGGCATCATTCTGGCGGATGCTCTGGGCAATGCCACGGGGCAGGACGTAGCGGTGCAGCAATCTCGGTGGCCATCGCTGCTCGCGCGTCAAACAGCGCTCCTTCAGCAATCCGCCGACAACATTGCAGAGGACACACGGTCCCACCTCGTGCCACCTGCATCCCTCCCCCCGCGTCCCTGAGGCAGTCCTCCTTGACATTCAATCCGTAGGGGACACCCAAGCCTGCAGCGGGGGCACCTAAGCCTGCGGCGAGGTAACCGCTTCCGCGGGCGGGGTACCCTCTGGGTCTCAGTCCCGGGTACCCCCTGGGTGCCCGATGAGGATGGGTGCCTTTCCCGGCCCGCCTGCCGTACATGGTCCAAGCATTCCAATTGCCCGCCTAAATGGAGGCGCGTGGCACGACCCATTGCGCCGCCTGCTCGGTCACGGCCGCGATGCGCTCGAGGTCTTGGTCGTAGTGCAGGATACAGAGTGGTTCGAGAACGGCCGCTACTCGCGGGTGAGGCATGCGGGCAAGAGCGCTCGTGTCCACCAGGTAGGGGGCGGCTACCTCCATGCCTGCTCCATGATCTCCGGTCGATCCAGGTCCAGCCCGCGCATCTCACGGAGGCGGCGAGCATCAGCACGACGGGCTGCGCTCGCGACGACCTCCTTGAGGGCAGCGTCAACAGTGTCCTTCAGATCGCGCACGCCCTCCCAACCACGAGCGATCGGAGGTCTCCTCACCCGACGGTACACTTTAGCAAACCTCGCTTCGCCCTGTACTACTGCATCTGATTCCTGAAGATGCGCACAGGAGCGCATTTTCTCTCGTCACACAGGAGGTGTTGGGATGGTTGTCTGGCGGCGTACCCTCTTCTGCAAGACCGGGCAGACCGCGCCGGTCGTAAATGGCTGCAAAGAACTCGCCCGGATTGTGATGGGAGCGGACGACACCATCAAGGGCTATCGGGTCTACACCGATCTATCCGGCAGGACCGACCGGGTCATCACCGAGATCGAGCGTGACTCACTCATCCACCCTCGCGAGTCATCGCGCAAGGTCCACGGGAACGCTGATGCAGCGCGCATCCTTCGGGAGATCGGTCCGATGATCCAGGCGGCAGAGGTGGAGTTCCTGGATCTCGAGCTGAGCTGCTCGGAGCATCGACCATGATCGCACGCATCGCAACCTTCAACATCGCTCCACCCGACGACCGGAGCTGGGTCCTGGAAACCCTGAAGAGCGTTGCCGGAGTCCACAGCGCATACCACGTTCGAGATCCGGAGCGTGGTAGCCTTCTTTCTATTTCCGTCTTTGACGACGAGGAGGGCATCCAGGCAGCCGTAGATGCGATCAGCGCGCGAGCGCGCGAGATCGGCCATCAGGGACCCGCTCCCGACGATGTGTGGATCTATGAGATTGTCTGGCATATGTGGAATCGCTAAGGCTGTCTCAGGACTCTGCTCGTAGCACTTCAACACCGACCAGGCCAGGAACAAGCTGAAGCGCTGCTACAGATCATGATAGGATCGCGGTGCCACCGTCGCACCGGCTGGTACCCATGGAGGAGAGTGGACAGGGATGACCTGGCGCAAGTTCGAAGCGGATGCGCCGGATATGGCCGCCTTCGCCAGGGATGCGCCGCAGATTCTTGCAAAGGGGTCTCCAGGTAGGGCGGAGTCGCGAGGTAGGGCGGAGCCGCGAGGTAGGGCGGAGCCGCGAGGTAGGGCGGAGCCGCGAGGTAGGGCGGAGCCGCGAAGCAGTGCTCCGCCGCCCCCGCCTACCTCACCGGTGTCATACTTGATGGTGCCCGGTCCCTCCTCCTCTCCCCAGCGCCGTCATCCACGCCTCGCCGGCTACGACTACCTGACCCCCGGCTACTCCTTCGTCACCGTGTGTACCCCGCACCGACTGCCGCTCTTCGGCTCGGTTCATGCCGGCAGCATGCGCCTGAGCCCTGGTGGTGAGATGGTACAGGAGGCGTGGCGAGATCTCCTGGCCCTGCATCCCGGGGTTGATATCGACACCGACGTCGCGCTGCCAGATCACGTCCACGCGATTGTGGTGCTGGACGACGACCCGCGCCGCACGCTCTCTTTGTCCGATCTGATGCACCGGTCCACATCGCTGACCACCAAGCGCTATGCCCAGGGCGTCCGGGACCATGGCTGGCCCCGCTTCGACAGCAGGCTCTGGCAGGAGGGCTTCTACGACCAGGTGATCCGGCAGGACGGCGAGCTGGATGCCGTGCGCCGATACATCCTCGAGCATCCGCTGCGGCGGCAACGGCGTCGGGCAGCGAGGGAGCAGGTCGGAGAGCGGTGACACCGGGGGCGGCGGGGCACTGCTCCGCGGCCCCGCCCTACAGTCCGGGTCCCTCCTCCATGAAGCTGCTGCACCACCGCGTACGACGCGATCGCCCCAAGCGTGATGGGCTCTCGCCCAAGATTCTGCGCCGCACCCCTTCGCCAGGGAGCAGTTTGCGAGTCGTGTCGGGCTGATCGGGACGATTCGGCAGGACGGCTCTCCTCGTCTCAGCTGTGTCGACCCCTTCATCATGAACGGGGATCTCTAACTGGGGATGATGTGGCACTCGCGCAAGGCGTTGGACCTCGTGCGCGATCCCCGCATCGTGATCCGCAACGCCATCTGCACCAATACGGGGGACGAGGTCGAGCTGACTCTGCGCGGACGCGTGGTCGAGATCAGTGATCCTGACGTCCGGTAGCGCTACGTCGAGATGACAGGGACGCCGTGGAAGGAGCCCTTCCATCTATTCTCGGTGAACATCGAGAGCGCTGCCCGTGTCGCCTATGGCAGTGGCAAGCAGGCGGTGAGCCTCTGGCCGGAGACCGTCCACTTCACGCGTTCGTACGAGTAGCGCTGCTCCCGTAGCCAAAGATCAACGCAAAGGAGATGATCCGGATGTTGAAGATGTATGCCAGGCCCAGGTACACACCGGGTGCAACCTCCCGAATCTCATCTCGGACCCAGCGGGCCAGCAGCGAGGTCCGCGAGTAGTCCAGGATGATGGCCTCTTTGCCGTCCAGCCGGCTCGTTCCTTTGTATACGTTGGCTCTCACCGCCAGCAGCCGGAAGACCGTGATGCGATTTCGCAGCTCGCCGCGCCGGGCATCGAACACCTTTCCTTGCCAGAAGAGGAGACACATAATCCTGGCGGCAAACCCGGCGAGAGGCGTGCCGGGCGCAACGATCGCTACTTCCCGGCCCGCGCCGTTCGGGATGGCGCCCGCCGGGCTGTGGTGATACAGCTCGTCGAGCTGAGCGCGCGACATCGACAGCAGAGGAGGAACAGCTACAGACATGGTGCATACCTCACTTGCTTTCAGAGGCACGAAGCCGGGTTACGCGGCTATGGCCCCCTCCACGCTCCGGAGCCAGGTTGGCGGTGTGGCAGGGAACAAGGACGGAAGCTCGCGCACCGAGACGTATCGATAGCTGTCGAGCTCTGCGCCATCCAGATGCAGCGAACCGGCAATGCATGCCTGATAGTAGAGCGTGAGGTGCCGGCTGAGGCCATCTGTCTCGGCGAACAGCAGCGAACCGACGGTCACCTCCACGCCCAGCTCCTCACGAAGCTCACGCCGCAGAGCCGCCGTCGGCTGTTCCCCTCGCCGCACGAAGCCGCCTGGTAGTCCCCATGGCTGGCGCCGGTAGGAATGCTTGACCACAAGGATGTCGCCCGCCGCATCCTCGATCACCGCGCAAGCGGCAATGCTCACTCTCGGCATGGCAACCCGCACGATCAGGCGCTGGATGGGAAGAGGAAGGATACTCCACATGCGATACACCATTCGCCGCAGTGTCACGAGCATCGATGTCGGCTTCACATCCGTGACTGTGCCTGCTCCGACCTCCGCTAAATTCCCGGTCGCCAAGGCGGTTGTTATTGACATATGTCCGGTAGGGGCCGCCGCGACTGGCGGCCCGCCTGCCAGCCGTGGTCCAAAAATGCTGATCATCGCTCTAGCACTACTTCGTTAGTTGCGGCGTGGACGGAAGTGTTTGACGTGGTCTGCCTCGATCAGCCAGAGGACGAGATCGTGAAACAGCCAGGTGAGGACCTGCCGGTGCATCGCCGGGAACGACTGGGGTGCTGAGGGGGGAAAGGCCGCCGTCCAGGGGGTCGGAGGCGGTGTGGCGCTGGATCATCAGGAAGCTGTAGGTCAGCATCACCAGGGCCAGATGGCGATGGAATCCGTCCCAGCGCCGCCCCTGGTAGTCATCGAGCCCACATTCCCCCTTCCCATCTTCGTAGAACTGCTCAATCAGCCAGCGGCTATGGGCAATCGTTACCAGGCGGTGCAGCGTCGCCGTGGCGGGGAGATTGGCATAGTACCATTTGCGCTCCCCCTCGTCCCCCGGCACGGGACGCTCGGCTAGGATCCAGCCTTGGCTGCCAGTGGACATGGTGCCGTGGCGAACGCTGCGGCCATGGGGACCCGTGGCCGGGTTGCCGGTGGCGCGATGCGCCCGGAGGGCCAGGAACTGTTTGCGCAGCGGTCCTTTGGGCCCCTCCCGCCAGGTGATGGTCTGCCAGGCGCTCTCGGGTTGGGAGGCAACGACCGCTTCCACGGTATGGAGGGGAGCAGCACGGGCCAGTTTGGGGCGTCCCTTGCCTTTGGGCTTCTCTGGTGTGGCAACTGCTGCCGCCTGCACCTCCTCCGGCAGGCGGACACCGAAGGTTCGCTCCACGGCACAGACGTACTGCAGCTCACGCTCCTCCAGCCCGTCAAGGAACGTCGGATTGTCGCCATAGCCCGCATCGACGGTCACGAAGCGGAATGGAACTCCCCACCTGGTGGCACGATCGATCAGGCTGAGCGCGAGCTGCGGCTTGGTCTGGAAGGTAACGTCCTCCGGGACATGCGTCTGCTTCCGCCGCTCAGCATCAGCCGCCCACCGCTCAGGCAGAAAGAGGCGACCACTGACCGGCCAGTGGAGCGGAGCACTGGATGATGGCTCATCGGCGATGTACTCCGCGCTGACCACCACCTGGCAGTTGGCGATCTTGCCCAGCGCCCCACAATACTGAGGCCGGACCCCGACCGACTGCTTGCCCTGCTTAGGGAGCCCGCTATCGTCCAGCGCGAGGATCCCATCCGGAGGACTGCTGGCCGCCAACTGCCGGACACGGGCTGCATCCAGGGCGAGCGGATCCCAGTCGGCATCGGTGAGAAGGTGCTGGAGGCGTTCGGTGGAGGTCCCGGCAACTGCGGCGGCGATGGTATCGCAGTTCTTCCGTGCCAGGTCGGTCAGCAGGCCGGTGACGTAGCGCTCGAGACTCTCGCGACTCTCGGCACGCCGAAATAAGGGAGAGAACGGGGTAAGGAATGCTGCCAGTTCAGGCAGGGAAGTGGGAGAGGCTTTGGGAACGGTGAGGGAGTCCATGCCCCAAGTCTACCTCATTAACTAACGAAGTAGTACTAGTGCCATGGGCCAACTATTCCAGTTGATAAGATCCTGTCCCACAAGAGTGAGTGCGTTCGTCCGTCGCCCCGTTGCATCCGATAGACGTTACTCATCTCACTACTCAAGCGTACGCACGAGATGTGTCAGATGGATCATCGAACGGATGCACCTCAATGCGAATCGTCCACGTTTTGCGGCCTACCTCTGGAGTCGCCTCTATCGCAGGGACGCCGCGACTTCCTCCAGTCGACGAAGGAACTGGCGGTCCCCCAGCCGCTCCAGCACTGGACGCGCCTGCTCCAGGGGCGCCGGATCGCCGGTCATCTCGGCCAGGACGATGCGCAGCCGGGCAGTATCTGGAACCCGGCCTTGCGCCTCCACTACGTCGATCTCGGCGGCGAGCTGTGCTGGGTCGCGATCCCTGATCGCTTTGGCCACGGCGAAGTGGGAAGAACCAACCGGCTTAAATTCATCCGCGTGGTGGTGTACGTAGTCGATGAGAGCATCAGGGGCCGGGATACCACGCTCGTTGAGCATCCAGAGAATCCAGAACCAGAGAAGGAACGACGCTTTGGGATCCAGATCCAGCTGTGACACGTCGTCTGCCCGCAGCGCCTCGGCGACCGTCCCTAGCGCTGCACGGCCGGCCCCAGCCTGCTGGGTCAGCCGGCGAAGGATAACGATACAGGCATCGGCGGTCGCCCGATCGCCGCGAGCCATGGCGACTCTCAGCCACACAAGATAGATCCGGATCAGGTTATTCGAGGGCTCATCCTGCAACTGCTGGCGGAGGAGATCCGCCACCGACATGAGCCCGGCCAGCTCCGACCAGCGGCCGGCCCAGTAGGCGGCGAGTGTCCCGTCAAAGAGAAGTTCCTTGAGGTGCATGATCGGATCGCCAGGCCGGATCGAGGCGATCGCCTCCTGCACGATGCGCAGCGCCGCATCATGGTCGCCCCGGGCCCAGGAGGCCGAGGCCATCATATGGAGCGCATCTCCGCGCTCCCTCGCAAGAAGCTGCGGGGCGGCAAGCCGGCGCCGGGCTGCCACCATCACGTCGTCCCATCGCCCCATGTCCATCGAGTTCGTGATATACCCATCGAGCATGGCGCTAAAGGTGTCCCACGCGCCGCGCTCCTCGAAGTAGGCCGCGGCGGCCAGCGCGGTTGCACGGTGCTCCTCCATCTCCTCGCGCGACACGGATATGCTTTCACCTGCTGCGAAGACACGCCTGTTCGGCCAGCAGACGTCGACCTCCCGGAAGCGCCATCGTTCCTCCTCGCCCGCCGCCTCGGCAAGCCGCCGGCCCTCGTCTCGCATCTCAGTCAGCGCTGCAATGGTCGGGGCTGCCACGTTGCCATACCAGCGCAGGTAGAGGGTGAGGATCTTGCGCAGGAGCCTGGCGCCCACTCCCGGATCGCTCGCCCCCGCTTGCCGCCAGCGCTCCAGCGCCTCTCCGTACGCCTGGAGGGCACCATCGCCTTGGACGAGGCCGTCGCCGAGCTTCTCGTACAGCCTGCCGCGCTCCGCCTCATCGGCGAGAGCGATCGCGCTCTCCAGGTAGCGGTGCGCCTCAGCCGCCGCTCCGGCACGGCCGGCGATCTCCCCTGCCCGCACCAGCGCGGCGACCGCCCGTGCCACATCCACGGCAACCGCCGAGGTCGTGCCCGACCGCCGTCCCAGCAGGAGCGCTTCCCGATAGTGATAGGCGATGAGCTCGACATACTCGTCGAACCGGTCCTGGGCGAAGTCTTCCAGCCAGGTGGCCACGCCGAGGTGCATGCGAGCCCGCTCGGCGCGAGCGAGCGTACCGTAGGCCACATCCCGAATGAGGATGTGGCGGAAGGTGAAGGCGCCTGCCTCATCCGGAACGATGAGGTCTCGGGCCAGCAGATCGTCGATGGCCGCATCCAGATCCCGTGAGCCGAGATCACCCAGGACGGCCTGCACGATGGCGGGCCGGAAGAGCCGGCCGCCGACCGCTGCTGCCTGCAGGACCCGGCGCTCGATGGGCTCGAGCAGGTCGAGCCGGGCGAGCACGGCGGCATACACCGTGTCCGGCACGGCGTCCATTCCATGATCCCCTGCTCTGATGCCTCGTTCCGCCAGGCCGCGCACCAGCTCGGTCACAAAGAACGCGTTGCCGCCCGATCGCTCCACGATCGTTCGGCGAATCGCTTCGGGCAGATTCGGGCCAAGCTGTGCGACCAGCTCTTCAGTCTGCTCCTCGCCGAGCGGCTGGAGCACCAGGGTCGTGAAGTTCTGGCGTGCCCCGGCTCCCCAGGTTGGACGGCGGTCGAGCAGCTCCGGGCGGCTCACGGCAATCAGAAGAAGAGGCGCGCTGGTCCGCGGCTGCATGATCTGCTCGACCAGGTCGAGGAGACTGTCACTGGCCCAGTGGAGGTCCTCGAAGACGACGATCAAGGGGCCTCGCCGGGCGAGGGCCTCACTCAGGAGTCGCCACGCGGCAAAGATGCTCTCCCGCTCGGTCAGCGTCTCGCTCTCGATGCCGAGGGTGGCGAGCACGAGATCGGTGAGGCGAGCGGCGTCCTCCGGAGTCTGTCCTGACTCCCGGAAGATCTTGACCACCTCCTGCCGGTCGATCCCGCCCAGCAGATCCTCCATGAGACCGCGCAGCGGCCAGAAGGTCAGGGTTTGCCCGTATGGCAGGCAACGGCTGGTCGCCATCCGGACACTCAGGGAATCGAGACTACCCAGGAACTCCTCGAGGAGCCGGGTCTTGCCGGTGCCGGCAGGCGCCACGATCGAGACCAGCTGCGGGCGTCCCTCACGTAGGGTTCGCCGCTGCAGGAGGGAGAGCATCATGAGGTCGTCCTCTCGCCCCACCATGCGAGGTCGAGCTACCTGGCGCACCCCCCGGGCTCCCACCAGCGGGAACACCCGCAACGGCTCGCGCTTGCCCTTGACCTCTACCTCCCGACCATCCGCGAAGATGAAGACGGCACCGGCCGCCGCGTACGTTCGTTCACTCGCCAGGATCTCCCCGGGGGCTGCGCATTGCTGGAGCCGAGCCGCCACGTTCACCGCGTCACCGGTTACCAGGAAGTCGGCGGCCACCGGGTCACTGGTTGCGACGACTTCACCGGTAGTGATGCCGATCCGCAGCACCACGTCGGCAAGCTCCGGGTCCTCGGCGACTGCCTGCTGCAGGGCAAGACCGGCGGCAACGGCGCGCTCCGCATCATCGCCGTGCGCGTGAGGTAGCCCAAAGACCGCCATCACCGCATCGCCGATAAACTTCTCAAGGGTGCCGCCGTGGCCGGCCATAACGCGCCGCGCGTGGTCGAAGTACCGACCCATCAGGGCACGCACGTCCTCCGGATCGAGCTCGTCGCCGAGGGCTGTCGAGCCGGTGACATCGGCGAAGAGGACGGTAACGAGTTTCCGCTCTTCAGGCATGGGAGGCAGCCCCTCCAGTCCTATTCCCACTCAACGTGGCCATGCTTCCAGGTGCGGTTATACCCGCCGTCGCGGGTAGGGCCCACCGAGCGCCCGACTAGATGGAGGCACTCGTAGAGTACATGCACTGTCACAGCACGTCAACGAGACCACGCTCGGCGAGGGTTCGTGAATTCTTCCGCTGGCTCCTTGACAGTGATCGCGTGTAGTCACACCCCTCGTGGGTGCGCGTCTAGCTGCTCCGGATCGGCTGCGCGCTCTCGCAGCTGTGACGCGGTCCATAAAGGATGCGACGACCGACGACTCTCGTAAAGACGACCGGCACGATAGTTCACGAACCCCTCGCTCGGCGACCCAAAGGAGAAATCGCACCACAATCCGTCGTATCATAGGCATTCAGGCTTACCACACGGGGCACCGCAAGAGAGGGCACCATGCTCGACGTATCAACACTGGAAGGCTGGCTCTGGGACGGTGCCTGCCAGATCCGCGGCCCGCTGGACGCCCCGAAGTTCAAGGACTACATCCTTCCACTCATCTCACTCAAGCGGCTCTCGGACGTCTTCGAGGACGAGCTCGACCGGCTGACCGACGAGTTCGGCGACCGTGAGGTAGCGGCCACCCTCGTGGCGGAGGATCATGGCCTGGTGCGCTTCTACGTGCCGCCTGCCGCCCTCTGGCCGGAGATTGCTCGCCGCACGACGGGGCTGGGTGAGTACCTGACCGACGCAGTGCGGGCGGTGGGGCGGGAGAATCCACGCATGCAGGGCGTGATCGACATGGTCGACTTCAACGCCACTGCCGCCGGCCAGCGAATCGTGGACGACGGCCGGCTGGCTGCGCTGGTCGGGGTTCGCTCGCGGCATCGCCTCGGTCTGCACGACGTCGAGCCGGACATCCTGGGGCGCGCCTACGAGTACCTGCTGCGCAAGTTCGCCGAGGGGCAGGGGCAGAGCGCGGGCGAGTTCTATACGCCACCGGAAGTCGCCTGGGTAATGGTGCGCATCCTCGACCCGCAACCCGGCATGACCGTCTATGATCCAGCCTGTGGCTCCGGCGGCTTGCTGATCAAGTGCCACCTGCGGCTGCTCGAAACGCACGGCGAGGGTCGCGACGGCCACCGGGAGCTGCCGGCCGAAGTACCTGGCCTGCCGTCGTCCAGCGCCGACTGGGGCTGGGTGCAGCACATGGCCGCCTCGCTCGGCGACGCCGGCCGGATGGCGGTGGTGCTCGACACCGGCGCCGTCAGCCGGGGCAGCGGCAACACCGGCTCCAACCGCGAGCGCGACATCCGCAAGCTCTTCGTGGAAGGCGACCTCACCCAGCCCGGCGACCTGATCGAATCGGTGGTCCTGCTCCCGGAGAACCTGTTCTACAACACCAGCGCTCCGGGGATCGTGATGGTCGTCAACAGGCGCAAGCGCAAACCCGGCGAGATCCTACTGATCAATGCTTCGAAGCTCTTCGCCAAGGGCCGTCCCAAGAACTACCTCGAAGAGCAGCACATCGTCCGCATCGCCGAGCTCTACCGTGCCTGGGAGCCGGTGGACGGCCTCGCCGCCGTCATCACCACCGCCGAGGCGGCGCGCAACGACTACAATCTCTCCCCCAGCCGCTACGTTTCGGCCGGCGAACAGGACGAGGTGCTGCCGCTGGAAGAAGCAATGGTGCTGCTGCGCGAGGCCGAGGAAGAGCGCGCTGCGGCCGACGAGGAGCTGGAGAAGGTGTTAGTAGACCTTGGGCTGGGGGGGTTCCGTCGTGGCTGAGACGGCGATCAGAACGGTCGATAGCCTGCCTCCCGACTGGGAGGTGACGTGCCTGGCGCAGCGCCTGCGTGAGCGCCTCCCCGAGCTACGAGACCGCTACCACATCGACACCGTTGCCCTATTCGGCTCCTACGTCCGCAACGAGCAGCGGCCGGACAGCGATCTGGATCTGCTGATCGAGTTCGATCGGACACCAGGGCTTCTGGAGTTCGTCGGGCTTCGGGATGAGCTAAGCGAGATGCTGAGCGTTGCGGTTGACCCTGTGATGCCATCCGCCCTACGCTCGCCATTGCGCGAGATCATCCTCGGCGAGGTTGTCTCGCTGTGAGACGACGCCTCTTCTGAATCTACCTGCGGGACATACGGGAGGGAATCGCCCAGGCGCAGACGTTCGTGCATGGCAAGACCTACGACGAGTTCATAGCCGACGACAAGACGGTATGGGCGACAGAGCGAGCGCTGGAGATTATCGGCGAGGCGACAAAACGGCTACCCGAGGAGGTCAAAGCGCTCGACGCGGAGGTTTTCCGTGGAAGCGAATGGCCGGCATGCGCGACATCATTTCGCACCAGTACGATCGCGTCAGGCTGGAGAGTGTCTGGCAGGCAGTCCAGACAGAGCTGCCTCCGGTGGCTTCACATATTACGCAGCTAGAGGAGGCAGTGCGGCGGCGAGAAGAAGGGGTTGAGGGAGAGTGACGCGTGGTTGACCTGGCAGAGCGCGCCACAGCGGATGAGGTGCCGGCCGGCTACAAGATGACGGAGTTGGGGCTGCTGCCGGAGGAGTGGTGGACGGCACGTCTCGGCAGCGTCGCTCAGTTCACCAAAAAGCCACGACAGGCCGTGGCGCTCGATGATACGGTTACGTTTGTGCCCATGAACCTCTTGCCGGAGGACAGTCTGGAGATCGACCGGTGGGAGCGTCGCGAGCCTCGCGAGGTGCGTAGCGGAATCTTTTTCCAGAATGGCGACATTCTGCTGGCGAAGATCACACCTTGCCTGGAGAACGGAAAGCTGGGCCTTGTAGGCGAGGTGCCGGGTGGTTGGGGATATGCCACTACCGAGGTGTACCCGATCCACTGCGTGGGCATCTTGAACGAGTTCCTGGCCTATTTCCTCAAGTCGCCACCCGTCCGGCGCTTCCTGGCGGACCGAATGGAGGGGACGACCGGACGCCAGAGGTTGCCAAAATCGGTGGTCGAAGACCTCATTCTCCCCCTGCCGCCGCTTCCCGAGCAGCGCGCCATCGCCCACGTGCTCTCGACGATCCAGCGAGCGAGGGAGGCCACCGAGGCAGTCATCGCCGCCACGCGCGAGCTGAAGAGGTCTCTCATGCGCCATCTCTTCACCTACGGGCCGGTGCCGGTGAATCAGGTGGACCGGGTGCAGTTGAAGGAGACGGGGATCGGGCCAGTAGCTCAGCACGGCAGGGAGTCCCGTTGGGTCAGTTGCTCAAGCAGGGGAAAGGACTTCTGCAAACGGGGCCCTTCGGCAGCCAGTTGCACTCGTCCGATTACAAGCCAGCCGGCGTTCCTGTGGTCAATCCAACTCACCTCGGCGTCAACATGGTTGTCGACACGCAAGTGCCGTCCATCAGCAGGGAGGACGCGGACAGGCTCGCAAGGCATTACCTGATGCAGGGCGACATTCTCATCCCGCGCCGAGGTGATTTCAGTCGATACGCGTACGTCGACCAGCAGCACGACGGCTGGTTGTGTGGAACCGGCTGCCTCTTGCTTCGATTACAGCACACCGCCGTGGATAACTACTTCCTGGCGATCTCGCTTGGCACCGACGCGGTCCAAGACTACTTCCGGCAGTCTGCAGTTGGCAGCATCATGCCCAACCTCAACACCAAGATTCTTGAGGGAATGCCTGTGGCGCTGCCGCCGTTATCCGAGCAGCAGGCAATCGGACAAGCGCTCCGTCGAGTTGACCATAAGGCCGAGATGGCAGAGAACCACAGACGATCGCTGGACAGTCTCTTCAACACGCTGCTGCAGAATCTCGTGACGGGCCGGGTTCGCGTTGGGGAAGAGGAGTAGCTGATGCAGACCACGGAACCCCCGAAGGCAAACCCCGAAAAGCTCCTCAGTATTGTCCAGGATGCCCACGACGGCAGGGTCGTCCTCCCCGAGTTCCAGCGCAACTTCGTCTGGGACCGCAAGAGCATCGAGACCCTGCTCGCGTCCATCCTGGAGAGCTACTTTATCGGCACCTTCCTCATGCTGGACACACCCGCCGGGCGCCCTATGTTCCCGTATCGGCCGGTAGAGGGACATGGACAGACCGCCAGCACGGGTCAGCCGAGCGGCCACGCCACGGTCCGCCTGGTCCTCGACGGACAGCAGCGAATCACCTCACTCTTCTATGCGCTGTACGCGCCGCCGATCCCGCTTGCGTGGGCGACAGTGCCCTATCGCTTCTACCTCGATCTCAACCTGGCCCTGGCCGGGGATCTGGATGAGGCCACTACCGGGGTCTCGACCCACGCCTCGAAGGCAGCTCGGGCCGAGATCCAACGGCGCGTCGCCGAGGGAACCATGCTGCGGTTCACCGACCTCGTCGATACCGGCGCGTTCTACTCCTGGCTGTATGGCGGGCAGCAGCAATGGACAGAGGATGACAAAAGCCTCATCGCAGGGCTCGTGCGCCGGCTGCACGACTTCATGATCCCGGTCGTCGCCTTGCCAGCGGACACGGGCCGGCAGAACGTGGTGAACATTTTCGAGCGCCTCAACAGCACGGGAGTGCGGCTGACGCTGTTCGACCTAGCTGTAGCCAGGCTGTACTTGAAGTGGATCGATCTGCGCAGCCGGTGGCAGGAGTTCGAGCGGGAGCACAAGGACGTCGCTGCCGTCCTACAACCCGAGGCCGTTTTCCGTGTGATGGCGCTCTTGCAAGACCGCGAGCCCCGGAAGGCCAATTTACTCGATGTCCTCGACGGGCTGGACCAGGAGACGTTCTCTGCACGATGGGCGCAAGCGGTCGAGGCTGTGCTAGATGCTCATAGCCGCACTCGCGCTCACTACGGGGCGGTGACGAACACCTGGATTCCGTACTCGACCATGCTCGTGCCGCTGGCTGCGCTGCTTCTGCGCTTCAAGGAAGTGCACGCGACAGCCGATGCCTACAGCAGGCTCGACGCCTGGTACTGGGCATCGGTGTTCACCCAGCGTTACGATTCAGCTGTCGACACCAAGAGTCTCGGCGACCTGCGCGACGTGCAGCGATGGGGCGACGCGCATCCGCCTCCCGACTGGATCCGCAGGCTGGACGGCACGGCGCTCAACCTGGACGTAGACGAACCCCGGTCGGCGGTCTACAGAGGGCTGATGTGTTTGATCGTCCAGGCCGGGGCGCGCGACTTCCTTACCGGGCAGTCGGTGGAGTTGTCGGCATGCGAGGATGACCACATGTTCCCGCGTGCTCTATATACCAAGACGCATCAGGTGGACATCATCCACAATCGCACGCCATCTGGGCCGCGACGAACAACACGAAGAGTCACAAGAAACCGTCGGTGTTCATGGAGGAGTGCCTGTCCGGCCACGGCGGAGACGAACGGAAACTTCTGGCAACCCTGGCGACCCACTTCATCTCGCCGGAGGCACACCTCGCCCTGCAGCTGGACGACTTCGACGAGTTCATCAGGGAGCGCAGAGTGTGGCTCCGGCACGCGGTCCTGAACGTGCTTCCGCAGGTCGATGAGGCGGGGAGCACTGGCGCGGAGAGCGCGGGCCCGGCAGCCAAGCCCAACGAGGCAGGGCTGGCCGTGTGGTTGGTCCGCGCGGGGCGTACCGGCGCGCAGGAGGACATTGCCCTCGACTCCGGCATCGCCGTCATTGGATGGGATGAGCTAGGGGATCTGTCTGCCATCACGAGTCGTGGGGAGCTGGAGGGCCACTACCAGGACGTATTCAGGGATGAAAACGAGAATAGCCGCCGCAATCAAGTCGGTCAAGTGTGGGCCTTCCGTGGCAGGATCCAGCCAGGCGATCTGGTGGTGCTCCCGCTCAAGACGCGCCACACCATCGCCATCGGTCAGGTCACCGGTCCGTACCAATACCGACCCGACCTTCCGTCCGGCGCCCACCACACACGCCCCGTACGCTGGCTGAGGACCGATCTGCCCCGCGACACATTCGACCAGGAAATCCTCAATTCCCTGGGGGCCTTCATGACCGTCTGCAAGATCGAGCGCAATGGGGTGGACCAGCGCATCCGTGCGGTCGCTGGTGTCGGCCAGACAGAAGCAGGCTCTTCCGAGACCGAGCCGGCGTAGCTACGCTACTCGGCCCGGCCCCACGCTTCGTCGATCAGCCCCCACTGTGTCGCCATCCGGGCGAAAGCGGGCAGTGTGCGGCCAAGGTTCGCCACGACCTCTATACACTTACCGGTTGGGCAGTATATCATCAGGCGACAGGGCACGCGCTTCGCGTGCGTCAGGTCGGGAAGCAGGAAAGCACGAGGCAGATGATTGAAGGCTGAGTAAGGAAATTGGAACTAAGCCTTGCAGTTGCCGCCGACTACGCAAGTACTACTGCCGAAGGTAAGCTCAACATACTTGGCATCTTCGACCAACTGAACGCGCCGGGCTTTCCCCTGACACTTCCCCAGTTTTTCGTTGTTCTTGTGCTTGTATTCGGCCCCCAAGAGACCGACAGGCAGGTCACTGTCCGCATTCAGCTGGTGGATGGAAAGGACGCGGAGATCGTGGCTCTGCAGGGCGTCGTCACCACGCCCCCAGAAATACCTGAGGGCAGACAGCAGGGACTTCTGAACCAATTAATTGGCTTGTCGGGTGTGTCCTTTCACAGACATGGAGCACACCGCTTCCGCGTCTTCCTGGATGGACTGGAACAGAAACCGATTTACCTCTACGTGCGGGATGCTTCGGAGCAACTCCATGTCCAATAGCTCCGATGAATCCCGCCTGATTGTCGCGCACGTGCTGCACGCGCCCAGGACCGCAGCGTCAGGAGTCCTCGCCGCCTCGATTGGGTTATCTCTCCTAAGTGGAGGGGCCGCGTTGAGTGTCTTGGAGGAAGGAGCGATACACCCCGTGGCAGAAGTACAGATCACAAACAAGGACAGCCAGTACCGAGTCGTGTCTGTGGCTGGTGAAGAGAAGACGGAGCTATTGGTGAGCGAACTGGGCTGGACTCAAGCACAGATCGAAGCGGCCCATGAGCGTTATCAGCCGATCAAGGAGTTTTGGGACGCTCCAGGCATGGACGCGTACGATGCCCTATAGGCGCGGTGACGTGGTTGTGGTCATCTGGCCCAACGTGGACCGGAAGACTTACAAGCAAAGACCTGCGCTAATCGTTCAGGCGGACAATCTGAACACAGGGCTGCGAACTCGTCTGTGTGCAATCATCACAACTACGCCGCGAACAGGCGATACATGCATCCAGGTCGCACAGCGGAGTGTGGCAGGCCAGCAAATGAGTCTCCAGGGCGACTCGGTCATCATGACGGATCAACTGCTGGTAGTACCCGAGCCTGAGATCAAGAAGGCCATTGGTCGTTGCACTATCATGGCGCAGGTGGACGCGACTCTAAGAAAGACGCTAGCTCTATGAGGCGCGCTCGATCACGGACAGGGTCCGGCGCGCTTCTGCGTCTCGCCGTTCTCGGTAGGCCTTCACAGAGGTTAGCGCCGGCGCCGAGGACAGAGACCTGATGGCCTTCGCCCTTGATTCACGCGGATGATGCCCCATACCACAATCCATCGACATACAGATTCAAGAGCAGCTCGCCCGGTATGTTGCGGGTGAGATATCGCTTGCTGAGTTTCGAGACTGGTTTGGACCCATCGTCTGGAGCGCTGAGCAATACGCCAACCCTACTGCCGAGGAGCTTGCCTACGAGGTGGAGGGGCGGCTGGCCGAAGCCGATGCAGGTCGCTGGGAGGAATCGGCTCTTCGCCGGGCATTGGTTCCGCTGGTTCAGCAGCACCCGGGAGGTCGCGGGCGGCAGGTCCGCAAGCACAAGGGAACCGGATACCTTGTGCAGCTACGAGGTCAGGACCGCCAACGGGAGGCGATGGCAACCCACCCGGATGCCACCTTAGCCGAGATCGAAACCGCCGTCAGTCGCCGACCGAGCCGTCGATGTGCTCACGGAGGAAATCGGCGTGCCCGTTGTGGCGCGCGTACTCTTCAATCATGTGAACGAGGATCCAGCGGAGCGACGTTACCTCGCCATCACGTTGGCGCGCAGGAATATCAAGCGACGGAGCGGCCGCGAGCAGCGCGCGGGCGTGATCGCACTCCGCCTGCCAGGCGGCAAAGGCCTGACCTGGATCGGCAGCGTCCAGGTCGTTAAAGTCGGCGTCAATGTCGGCATCGGTGCTGTAGAGCGGTGGAGGGTCCTCCCCGCCGAGGGTCCGCCGGAACCACGCCCGCTCGACCTCGGCCATGTGTCGTACGAGCCCCAACAGAGAGAGCGTGGAAGGCGGCACCGCTCGCTCGATCAGTTCCTCGCGCGAGAGGCCATCGCATTTCATGGCCAGGGTTGCCCGATGGTACTCCAACCAGGCCTCGAGCATGGGTCGCTCGTCGGCAAAGACCGGAGGGTCGATCCTGGTGATGGTCATGGTTGTGCCTTCAACACGTGCTAACTGTTCGGCTATTTCAGCCGGCACACGAAACGGTTTCCGCTGCAGAGGCCGAAGCGGCGAGCAACCGAGGGTGGGTGTTCCGGGTTTAGCTGGGCAGGGGAGTTCAAGAATATCCTTCCCAATCTTCCGCTTTCTCGTGCCGCTCAGACACCAGCAGGTAAGGGTAGCCTATCACCACCCCGACTCCGCGTCAAATCTCTGAACTCGACGGAGTGCGTCGCAGAGTTTTGGCAAGTGGACAGGACAGCCGGTGGGACGTAGAGTAGAGGACTCTCCTACTTCAGCCGTCACTGCTCCGCCGATGCGTTCATCCGGCAGGGGACCCTGCCAACCTATGAACAGGGCACTCGGGGTGCCGAGACGGTGGGCGTGATGGATGGGGCGAGCTGGCCCCAAGAGCTGATCGATGAGCAGCCCTGACTGTGTCGCCATCTGCGCGAAAGCGGCCTGATTCTTCACGAGGTCCTGATAGCGCAACCTGTCGGCGTAACATGGATATGAGATCAGCTCGGGGACGAAGGTCCAATCTCGCCTCGGGCTTTCGGCCTTTGACATGAAGGCTGGATGAACTTATGCTAGGCACATTGGCTGTTCGGTCCACCGAACAGCAGGACACCGAGCAGCTATGACCCGGCTCACAGCCGCCGTCAAGAGGTTCTGCTATGCTAGAGCACGTCTTCGGCACGGGATGGAGAAGGATCGTGAGGGTAACGAAGGTCAAGAAATCGAATCGCGCACGGGTGGTCGCCAGGAAGGGTAATATCATTACGCCCGAGAGAGCGGCCGATCTAGACCGTGCTCGGAGGAGCCTAATGAAGGGCCGAACTTTCTCCGACAGTTCGGCCGACTTGATCCGTGAGGCACGAGAGGAGCGGACGGCTCAGCTTTGAGCGACTGCGTCGTCGTTGACGCCAGCCTGACTCTGAAGTGGCTGCTTGAGGAAGAGTACACGCCGGAAGCGCTGCAGCTAAGGGATCGCTGGGTCCGAGATCAGACTCCCGTACTCGCCCCCGCCCTACTTCCGTTCGAGATGGCGAATGGTTTACACAAGCGGGTCCGGAAGGGGCAGTTGGAGCTCGAAAAGGCGAAGGTTGAGCTGGCGAATTTCCTGTCCTGGTTCGGTGACGTAGAGGACGACCCTGCCATTCACGCCAGGGCGTTCGAGATCGCGAGCGAACTGCAGCAGAGGGCGGTCTATGACTCTCACTACGTGGCGCTCGCCGAAGCATGGGAGGGCGAGTGCTGGACTGCCGACAAGCAACTTTGGGAGGCGGCATGGGACCGCTTTCCCTTTGTCCGGTTCGTCGGCGACTACAGGCCCCACGAACCGACCAAGTAGTAGATGCCCTGACCTTGCAGAACTGAAAAAGCCGCCCATGGAGGAATCGACTCTCCGCCTGACACTGCGCCTGCTGGTCGAGCAGTAGCGTGTGGGTGGGGCAGCCCAAGTGGTGACACCGTCTGCATCTACTGCGGTTGCCGAGGCCCTTGGGCGCCCAAAAGCGGTAGCCGGGCCAAGCGATGCGTCTGCTAGACACGGATGTCATGATGGACATCATGCGCCGGTATCTGCCCGCGCTGTCGTGGTTGGCCTCGCTTCTATCCGCCGGTACCGACCTACCCAGCTCGGCCCCACACTCGCCGAGCAGCCCCGAACGTGTCACCGTCTGGACGAAGGCTGGCAGTGCGCGGCTGAGGTTCTCCACGATCTCAACACCGCCCTCGGGGGATCATCACTGGAAGCGCTGAAGGCAACCCCCGAAAAGCTCCTCAGTGGTCTTTCAAGAGTGGCCTGATGGGCTGGACATGGGCTGGTACGCTGCGAGCATCAGCGGGGCAGGGGGCTGTGATGACGCAAGGCAGGGTGCGGTTCGATATGTTCGCCTGGCAGGTAGTGCCCTGGCCGGTCATGCTCGACGATGTCCGCTACCTGGAGACGCTGGACATCGGGACGGTCTGGCTCGGAGATGAGTACGCCGGCTATGCTTCAAACGTGCAGACCGCGTCAGGACGGTGGATGCGCAGGAGCAGGCTCTCCAACACCCGGAAGCGATGGTTGAGGTTGGCGCTCTCGACGTAGGCCGTGGTGAGGTCGACTGAGATGGCCAGGTCCATGTTCTGCGCGCCGCTGTCGAGGAGCAGCGCTGCCGGCTCCGGCAGGACGCTCGTTGCATAGACGCCACGCCGCGCCAGCTTCTCGACCTGCTCGATCTCGAGCACACCGGTGTTGCCGAAGATGCGATTGAGCTGCGCATAGAGCCCTGTGCTGACGATCAGCGCGTACGGCCCGGGAAAGCCCCGATCCGTCATGTGTCGCACCGCATTGACCACGGCTGCAAACCCCTGCCCTTCCTCACCCCAATCGCCCAGAGGTATGGACTGATGTCCCTCCGCGTTTCTCAGACCGGCAAGGCCCAGGGCGGGATTACCGTCCAGCACGAGCGCATCTTCCGCCTGGGCGACCGCCTCGGCTGCAGCGGCCGCCCTACTAGTGTCGAACGGCAGTCCAAGCTGATCGCTCGCCTCCAGATCGCGCCAGTGCAGCCAGAAGTCCTTATACAGGAGGGGGACCGGCAGGTAGCGGCGCGCTTCCAGGCCGATAGCGTCCCCCTCTTCATTGCCGAGGAGGTCGATCCGGCCCATCCCCATCCCACTGAGCGTGTCACTGGGCAGCGCCTCGACCCCTGCGCCGAACGGCCCGACCACCGAGATCACACGCCTGCCCACCAGCATCGAGCGAGCCGTCCCCACGACGACCCGATCGAGCGTCGTCCATTGGTCGGCAGTGAGAGGAGCCTGATCGCGCTGCAAGAAGTCCGGCATATCACACCTCCAGTTTCTGGACGCACGGGAAGGTGCGCCTCCTATAGTGAGGGGGTAGGTACTGGACACAGTTCACTATACGACGGGCAAAGGGGGCCCTACCGACATGTGCGCAGACGCGAGCGACGGACTGGAGCTGACCGTCGGCAGCCTGCTCGGCATGCCTCTGGGAGCTGAGCAAGCGGAACAGACAGTGAGCGCGGAACCGGCATTGGGGCCATCGACACGGCTCACGACTGAGGAAGGGCCGGCGACAATTGCCGCCAGGGAGCTGCGGCCTGCGCGGAGTAGTCCCGCATTCCGCGAGGACGGCGTCGAGGCCCTCACCTATGACAATCCCTTCAATGTATCGATCGAGCAGGTGTGGTTCGATCACAAGGTTGTGTATGCCGCCGACGCAGGTGAGGTAAATATCGATCCGGCGCGCGTCAAGGTAGCCCAGGAGTACCAGATCGTCTACGCCGTCCAGCTGGACGAGAACGGCACGCTGGAAGAAGAGCCGGAGCGCGTGCCGGGACAACTGAACATCTACGATTCGGTGCCCGGTATGGAGAAGTACAGCCCGATCTGGCAGTTCAACTACGTGGTGGTGCCGCGCGATTACCAGCCCAACGCGCTTCGCTCGGAAGGGGATTGCCTGACGGGCGGCTACCCCATCCACCGCAGCCACGTCTTCGAGAACTGACCCGTCATCTAGCCGCCGGTCGGCGGCAGGATGGAGGGGCGTTGTTTATTGATCCCTGCATCTACATCTAACGTTGGCACAGGAGTGGGGCCGTGACCTTGAGCTCGGGCACGGAGACATCACTGTCCCACATTCGCGCTGCCAGGGATTTGATGGATTTAGAGTATGCTGACGATCTCGACCTCGACACACTCGCGCGCCGTGCCGGGTACTCACGCTTTCACTTCGTTCGCGCCTTCCGTGCCACGTATGGTGAGACGCCGCGGGCCTACCTGACACGCCGGCGCGTCGAGCGGGCGAAGGATCTGCTGCGAGCGGCAAATCTGTCCGTGACAGAGGTCTGCTTCCTCGTCGGCTTTTCAAGCCTCGGATCCTTCAGCGCCCGCTTCTCTAAGCTCGTCGGCGTCTCTCCCAGGGAGTACCGACGACAAGCGGTTCGCCGACACGGACCGCCCGCCATACCCGGATGCTACGTGATGATGTGGACCAGGCCGCATGGTTCCCAGGGGAATTGAGCAATCGCGAAGAAGTATTGCGGGAGCGCGACTGTCTAGTCTTGAGCAGATCGGTTAGCAGAAGGAGGACACCGATGCTCAAAAGACTCTCGCACTCAGGAGTTGCAGTGCTCGATCAGGATTCGGCCAAGGCTTTCTATACGGAAAGGCTGGGCCTGGAGGTGCGCTCGGATGAGACCCTGGATGGTTTCCGGTGGCTCACCGTGGGCTCGCCGACCCAGCCCGATTTCGAGTTCCTTCTGCTGGAACCCGGCCCGCCCATGCATGATGAAGAGACAGGGCAGCAAATCCGGTCGCTCGTCGCCAAGGGGGCTATGGGTGGAGGCGTGTGGGAAACCGACGACTGCCGGGCGACCTACCAAGAGCTGTCTGCGAAGGGTGTCATTTTTCTGCAGGAGCCATCGGAACGGCCATACGGAATCGAGGCCGTGTTCCGCGACGACTCAGGCAATTGGTTCAGCTTGACGCAGCGGCGCTCGCCATGAGCCACCCGTCCACCACGCTGCATTGAGGTGACAGGTTGTCAGAACCGATTAGAGAACTTCTGGCCCCGAATTCGTCTGACACTCAGTCCATCAGTCGTACCTTCCGCCAGATGGCCACGGAAGTAATGCCCGCGGCCCACGAGTTTGTGTATCACGGGGCGATCAACAGGAAGAGGCAAGAGCGATGGCAATCGAAGACGTGATCGTGGTTTCCGTGCCGGTGTCCGACCAGGACCGGGCCAAGGCGTTCTACATCGACAAGCTCGGGTTCGAGCTGGTGCGTGAGGACGACTCGGTTCCAGGGCTGCGATGGGTGCAGGTGAGGCCCAAAGGAGGCACCACTGCGCTCACCCTCGTCACCTGGTTCGAGTCGATGCCGGCTGGTTCTCTGCGGGGACTCGTGCTTGGATCGAACGACATCCAGGCCGACTACGAGAAGCTGGTAGCCAGGGGGGTGGAGTTCGAAGGGCCGCCGGTGCAGCAGCCGTGGGCGGCATCGGAGACTGTTTTCCTCGACCCGGACGGGAACAGCATCGTCCTTCAGCAGCGCTGAAGCGGACCGGAGCGGCATGCGATCAGATCGGAGCGCTTAACTGGACCGGAAGGCGGCACGAGGCCACTTATGCAGCTACGAGATCAGGACCGCCAACGGGAGGCAATGACAGGCCGCTCTCTTCAGTCCTTCTAGCTATCCGCAGGGGCCGTCGAAAGCTCCCACCTCATTATGCGCCCAGTGTAACCTTATTCCCCTCGCTTGCGCTCGAGGAAGCGCCGCTCGGCTTCGTTGGTGGTGAGGGCGAGGGCTCGCTCGTAGTCGGCCGCGGCGCGCTTCCCATCGCCGATCTGCCGGTGGAGCGCGGCCGAGGTGGCGTGCAGGAGGTAATAGGATGCCATACCGGGGAGCGCCTGCACCCCGGCCAGCTCCTCCAACCCGGCCTGGGGACCGTGGACCATCGCCACGGCAACGGTCCGATTCAAGGCAACCACCGGGGAGGCGGTCATCGCCAGGAGTGCGTCATAGTGCGAGAGGATGCGCTGCCAGTCCGTCTCGGCAGAGCTGGGCGCCACGGCATGGGCGGCGGCAATCCCCGCCTCCAGGTGATAGGTGGTAATCTCGTCGCCCTGAGCGGATCGGGCGAGCTGCTGCAAGCCGGCGACAATCATGCGCTGGTCCCAGCGGCTGCGATCCTGCTCCTCCAGTAGCAGGAGGTCGCCCTGCTCGTCGGTCCGAGCGGGCAGACGAGCCGCCTGTAGCAGCATGAGTGCCAGGAGCGCATGCACGGTGAGTCGATCGCCTACCGGATGCTCCGAGAGGAGTGAGGTCAGCCGGATCGCCTCGGCGCAGAGCTCATGGCGGATCAGATCTTCACCCTGGTGGGCACCGTATCCCTCGGTGAAGAGTCCATAGAGGACGGCCAGCACCGAATCAAGCCGCTCCCCAAGCTCGGCGGCTGACGGAACCTCGAACGGGATGTGCTGCCGGCGAAGCGTGCGCTTGGCTCGCACCAGCCGCTGGGCGATGGTGCTCTCCGGCACCAGAAAGGCCCGCGCAATCTCCGGCACTCCGAAGCCGCCGACGGTCTTCAAGGTCAGCGCCACCCGCGCATCGGGGGAGATCGCAGGGTGGCAGCAGGTGAAGATCATGCGCAGCTGGTCGTCGTACAGCTCGCTGTCGAGCGCCTCTTCCCGGTCGGCCTCCGTATCCATCCGATCCAAGGCCTGAGCAAGACGCTCGAAGTGGTGGCGAAAGCTCGCTTCACGCCGCAGCACATCCAGTGCCTGGTTCTTGGCTACCTGGGTGATCCAGGCGCCGGGGTTCTCAGGCACGCCGCGATGCGACCACTGCTGCAGCGCCTTGAGGAGCGTGTCCTGGACCACATCCTCTGCCAGCTGTAGATGCTGGGGGCCGAAGATGCCGGTCAGGGTCGAGACCACCTGTCCCGCTCGATGACGAAACAGGTGGTCGACCAGTCTGGGAACGTCTTCGCTATGCCGTTGGAGCGCGCTCGACAATTCCCCGCACCTCGACAAAACCGCCGTGGGTCAGCATAGGGCATCCGCGGGCGATCTGCATGGCCTCGTCGTAGTCGCCGGCCTCGATGACGTAGAAGCCACCCACGCCCTCCTTGGTTTCGGTGTACGGTCCTTCGACGATGCCCTGGCCGTTGGCCTGGAGCAGGCGTCCACTATCCTGTAGCTGCCCGCTGCTCTGGAACTTCCCGGTGGCACGGAGGTGATCGGTCCAGGTGAGGTACTTCTGCAGCAAGTCCTGAAATTGCTGGGGACTGTACCCCTGGATCTCCTCATTCCCTCCGCGCAAGAGCAACATGAACTGACTCATCTCTGACTCCTTTGCTCGAACTTCATGGTATTGGTGACCGCGGTTCCAGAGAATAGACGAGTGAGAGGGACAAATATCGACATGAGAAATTTTCGATACCGTTTGTGCTGGTAGTATAGACATACTCCTGAGAGGGGGAAAGAGTCCCGTGACTGTCCTCGGCGCCGAACGCTCTGCCGTTCAGAATCCACTGGTCCGATACGCGGTAGAGGCCGGCTGGACCTACCTCCCGCGCGACGACGCCTTCCGCCTCCGGCACGGCGACACCGGCCTGATTCTTCGCGTTGTCCTGATCCGGCAGCTCGAGCGGCTCAACCCGGCGTGATCGACGCTGCGCACGCCGAGGCGGTTGTGCGCAGTCTCTCTCGCCTGCCTCCCACCATCGAGGGCAATCTCCAGGCGTGGGAATACCTGCGTGGCCTGAAGACGGTCTTCGTGGAGCGGGAGAAGCGCGAGCGCAATGTCCAGGTGCTCCATCCGGTGGATGTCGGCGCCAACGCCTTCCACGTCACCGAGGAGTTCACCGCCAGCAACGGCACCTATCGCATTAGACCGGATGTGGTCTTCCTGGTCAACGGCGTGCCGGTGATCATCGTGGAGGCCAAGGCTGCGACGCGGCGCGACGGGATCGACGAGGCGCTGGAGCAGATCCGCCGCTACCATCGTGAGGGGCCGGAGCTCCTGGCGCTCTGCCAGCTGTTCGGTCTGACCAGGACGCCCCAGCTCTTCTATGGCGCTACCTGGAGCCTCTCCCGCAAGACGCTCTTCAACTGGCGCGACGAGGCCGGCGCGCCGGCGTCCAGGCCCGCCGGCGACCCGGCATCTACCCGCCGGCGACCCGGCTTCCGGCTACGAGACGAGTTACGAGACGTTGGTAACGTCCTTCTTTGCTCGCGAGCGCGTGCTGCGGGTGCTGACCGACTTCATCCTCTTCACCCGCACCGACGGCGAGCTGGGTAAGGCGGTGCTCCGTCCCCATCAGATGCGCGCGGCTATCTGGACAAATACTCCATCCGCGAGTCGCTCGACGATGGAACCACCGTCCCGCTGCACTATGCGCTGGCGCCTAACGAGCTTCAGGTAGATCGCGAGACGCTGGAGCGGGAGTTCCTCGACCTGGCCGATCTGGAGGGCGTGGCCGATGTCGAAACCCTCAACCGCGTCCTGGATCGGGCGGTGACGTTGCGGAACATGCTCAAGAACCGGGATCGCGTAGACCGCGTGGCCGCGCACGTCGCCGGGCACTTCCGTGAGAACGTCGAGCCGATGGGCTATAAGGCGATGCTGGTGGCGGTGGATCGGGAGGTGTGTGCCTTATATAAGGAAGCGCTCGACCGTTACTTCCCGCCCGAGTACTCCGAGGTGGTCATCAGCCACGGCCATAACGACCCGCCCCTCCTCGCCGCCTACCACTACTCGGAGGAGGAAGAGGAGCGGATCCGCAAAGCCTTCCGCAAGCCGGGCAGCCTGCCCAGGATCCTGATCGTGACCGAGAAGCTCCTCACCGGCTTCGACGCGCCCATCCTGTATTGCCTCTACCTGGACAAGCCGCTGCGCGATCACGTTCTGCTCCAGGCCATCGCCCGCGCCAACCGGCCGTACGAGGACGAAGACGGCCATCCCAAGCCGGCGGGCCTGATCCTGGACTACGTGGGCATCTTCGCCAACCTCGAAAAGGCGCTCGCCTTCGACTCACAGGACGTCGCCGGCGTCATCGACGGGCTGGATGTGCTGCAGGAGGAATTTGCCCGGCAGATGACGGTGGGGCGGAGCGAGTACCTGACGATTGCCGCCGGCCGGACGGCCGACAAGGCGGTGGATGCGGTCCTCGACCACTTCCGCGACCGGGAGCGCCGCGACGTCTTCTACCGCTACTTCGAGGAGCTGGAGGAGGTCTACGGGATCCTGTCGCCCGAAAGGTCTTCAACCTGATCAAGGCGCTTCACGATCTGGTGGAGGAGAAGGGGCTCCAGCAGCAGGTCCGCATCGATCTGTACAAGGCGCTGCTGGCCGGTGGCATCAGGGCCGGAAGCAAGGAGATGGTGGACGAGATCCTGACCAACCTGCGGCGCGCGTCGTGAGCCACGCCCACCTGCCGGCCCGTGATCCCACCGACGAGCCGATCCTGAATTAACTATGTAGTTGCCATGGCGCGACGCGCCACCTCGAAGCTATGAACATGTGCCGGAATCGTAGGGGCGGACGTCCTCGTCCGCCCTCCCAGCGTTCGGCCACCACACGGAGGCGGGTGGGACCCAGCGGGTACCCTGACGTCCACCCCTACAATGAGCCTTTTCCGGACAGCACGGCCTTCGATGGCCGCCGGCGTAAGGCCCGCCTTCAGCTTCCGGGCGAAGGCCATCACGGCCCGTGAAGAATCCAGGGATCACGGCTGAAGCGTTCAAGGCAGAGGTACGTGCCTGGGCGGAACGCATCGGAGTCGAGCCGCGCGAGATCCACCTCAAGCCCATGAAGCGCAAGTGGGCCAGCTGTTCCACCCGTGGCCGGCTGACATTCGACGTCGCGCTCCTGTCACGGCCGCCGGCTTTCCGCGACGAGGTGGTCGTGCACGAGCTAGTCCACCTCAAGGTACCCAATCATGGAAGGCTGTTCAAGGCGCTACTTCGCGGTCACCTCAGAGATCGCCTCGGAAAAGACTGACTCACTCGAACTGCCAATGAAAATCGCGTGAGGTAAGCGGACGTACCGGTCGGCACAGGGGCAACTCCCAGATGTAACAGCCTTGTCACGCTCGGGTGAGCGCCTGACGGCGGCGCTGCAGGAAGGCGCGCTCGGTCGGGTTCTCGCTGCGGGCGATCGCCGCCTCGTACGCCAGCGCCGCCTCGGCGGTGCGGCCCAGGCGTCGGAGCAGGTCGGCGCGGATGGCGTGGAACAGGTGGTAGCCACCGAGGTCGAGGCCGTCGACGAGGGTGAGCGCCGCATCCGGCCCCTCGATCTCGGCCACCGCGACCGCGCGGTTGAGGGCCACGACCGGGCTCGGGGCGAGCAACAGGAGCTGGTTGTACAGCTGCAGGATCTGCGACCAGTCCGTGGCGGCCGCGGTCGGCGCGTCGCTATGCACGGCGTTGAGCGCCGCCTGGATCTGGTACGGGCCGGGTCGGGTACCCTCTGGGTGTCGCCGGAGGCATAGCCGGACGATGGCCTGGCCTTCGGCGATGAGGCCACGATCCCAGCGGCCGCGATCCTGGTCGGCCAGCAGCACGAGGTCGCCGTCCGGGGTCGTGCGGGTGGCTCGGCGCGACTCGACGAGCAGCATGAGCGCGAGCAGTCCCATGACCTCCGCTTCGTCGGGCATGAGCTCGGCCAGGAGCCGTCCGAGGCGAATGGCCTCCGCGCAGAGGTCCTCGCGGACCAGCCGGTCACCTGAGCTCGCCGTGTAGCCCTCGTTGAAGATGAGGTAGACGACCGCCAGCACGGCCCGCAGGCGGCCCGGGAGGTCGGCCTCGTTCGGGACCCGGTACGGGATCCTTGCGTCGCGGATCTTGCCCTTGGCCCGGACCAGCCGCTGGGCCATGGTCGGCTCGGGTACCAGGAAGGCGCGCGCGATCTCCGCGGTGGTGAGTCCTCCCAGGAGCCGGAGCGTCAGGGCGACCTGGACGCCGGTGGCGAGCGCGGGGTGGCAGCAGGTGAAGATCAGGCGAAGCCGGTCGTCGCGCACGGGGCCCTCCTCAGCCGGTTCGCCGCGGGCGTGCAGCAGGGTGGCCTGGGCGTGCCGGTCCGCGCGGGACGCCTCCCGACGGAGGCGGTTGATCGCCCGGTTGCGGGCGGTGGTGATGATCCATCCCGCCGGGCTCGGGGGCAGTCCGGTGGACGGCCACCGTTGCACCGCCGCGGTGAACGCGTCCTGGACCGACTCCTCGGCGACGTCGATGTCACCGAAGACGCGGACCAGAACGGCCACCGCGTGACCGTACTCCTCGCGGAACACACGTTCGATCTCCGAGGCAGCGAGGGCCAGCACGACAGGTATCAGTCCTGGGCTTCGTCTACGAACGGCCGCACCTCGATCGGGAGGGTGGTCGCCCGGGTGAGCTTCCGGCCCCACTCGAGCGCGGAGTCGAGATCAGGCGCCTTGACGATAGAGAACCCGCCGATGTATTCCTTGCCCTCGGCGAAGGGGCCGTCGGTCGGGAGCACCTCGCCGTCCTGGAGCCGCAGCACGGTGGCCGTGCTCGGGGAGTTCAGCCCGCCGGCGAAGACCCACGCGCCGGCGGCCTTGAGATCCCGGTTGAACGCCTCGACGTCCCGCATGATCGGTTCCAGGACCTCGGGCGGGGGAGGATCTCCTTCGGGCGTTATCACACTGAGCAGGTATTGCTTCATCTGTGTTCCTCCTTGACGTTACCGCCGGCACCGTGCCGGCTTCTCACCCTCTACACAAACGGGTTCCGCCCAGATCGACATGGGACATGGCCGCACCACGAAAATTCCCCTGAGGACCGCGGCTCCTTCATCGTTCACTGTGTCGTCGTTCACCGTCACTTATTCCTTTGACGTTGACAGTCGCAGGCGTGAGGTGCAGGGAGCGGGCGGGGCGGGAACGGATCGGCTATATCGCTACTCTGTCAGATCTTCTGGATAATCTGCTCCATCTCAGTCTCGGTGAAAGCGCGCAGTGACTCGGTACGCACTGTTCCTCGACCCGCCAGCGCGAGCAGTCCTGCCATGACGGTCTGCTCGTCCGGTGCATCGATCAGAGTCACGATGTCGTATCGTCCCTGAGTCCAGTACACGTCGAAACGCGTGATCCCACGCCGCTCAAAATCGGCGCGTACTTGTCGCGCCCGATTCACCGTCTCCTTGGCGTTCTGTGCTCCTTGGTCGGTCCACTTCACGAGCGCCACATAGGTTGGCATACGTGTTCTCCTCTCTCCGTCCCGCAGCCGCCACGCTCCCGCCATGCTGCCAGAGCAACTCGGAAACCTCCCAAGAATATCCGATTCCCTCACTTCGTTCACCGCTCACCAGCCCGACATATTCGCAGGCCGCGCGCTCCGTATTAATTCGTAGGCCGCGCGCTCCGTCGCCGGCACGTGAGGAATTCGGGCTAGATCAACCCGCTGAGGAGAAGCCCTAGTACTACAGTGACACTTACCCTGGGGCGGTGTCAGGAGGGGCCTGCAGGGCAGCGAGGATGGGCGCCCAGGAGCCGTGCTGCTTCCACCGATGATAGTAGGCATGAATGGTCTCCCAATAGCCAA